>Ga0306922_10005227_pt1 | contig 12374 bp, 11 predicted proteins | sample sta12Cox44000082_FD_203758 | JGI IMG/M metagenome (GOLD analysis project Ga0306922, IMG submission 203758) | Lab enrichment of tropical soil microbial communities from Luquillo Experimental Forest, Puerto Rico - statoxic.12C.oxic.44.000.082 (v2)... | ecosystem: Environmental > Terrestrial >... | reverse complement strand
CGTTGTGGATGCGGCCAACCGCCCGCTTGGCGCGCAGCAGGGCCACGCCGCCGCCCGGCACGATGCCTTCCTGCACGGCCGCGCGCGTGGCGTTGAGGGCGTCCTCGACGCGGTCCTTCTTCTCCTTGACCTCGACTTCGGTCGCGCCGCCGACGCGGATCACCGCGACGCCGCCTGCGAGCTTGGCAAGACGCTCCTGCAGCTTCTCGCGGTCATAATCCGAAGTGGTCTCCTCGATCTGTGCCTTGATCTGGTTGACGCGCCCCTCGATGTCCTTCTTCTTGCCGGCGCCGTTGACGATCGTGGTGTTTTCCTTGTCGATCACGACCTTGCGGGCGCGGCCGAGCATGTTGATCGTCACGCTTTCGAGCTTCATGCCAAGCTCATCCGAGATCAATTGCCCGCCGGTCAGGATCGCGATGTCTTCCAGCATAGCCTTGCGGCGGTCGCCGAAACCGGGCGCCTTGACGGCGGCGACCTTCAGCCCGCCGCGCAGGCGATTGACGACCAGCGTGGCCAGCGCCTCGCCTTCGACGTCTTCGGCGACGATCAGGAGCGGCTTGCCCGATTGCACCACGGCCTCCAGCACCGGCAGCATCGCCTGCAGGCCGGACAGCTTCTTTTCGTGCAGCAGAACGTAGACGTCTTCGAGCTCGGCCGTCATCTTTTCGCCGTTGGTGACGAAATAGGGCGACAGATAGCCGCGGTCGAATTTCATGCCCTCGACGATATCGACTTCGGTTTCGAGCGACTTGTTCTCCTCGACGGTGATGACGCCTTCATTGCCGACCTTCTGCATCGCCTGCGCAATCATCTTGCCGATCGCGGTATCGCCGTTGGAGGAGATGGTGCCGACCTGGGCTACTTCGGAAGACGAGGCGACCGGCTTGGCGCGCTTCTCGAGATCCTTGACCACCGCGGTCACCGCGACCTCGATGCCGCGCCTCAAATCCATCGGGTTCATGCCGGCCGCAACCGCCTTGGCGCCTTCCCGCACGATGGCCTGGGCTAGCACGGTCGCAGTGGTGGTGCCGTCGCCGGCAGTGTCGTTGGTCTTGGAGGCAACTTCGCGCAACATCTGCGCGCCCATGTTCTCGAACTTGTCGTCGAGCTCGATCTCCTTGGCGACCGTGACGCCGTCCTTGGTGATGCGGGGCGCGCCAAAGCTCTTTTCAATAACGACGTTGCGGCCCTTCGGGCCGAGCGTCACCTTGACCGCATTGGCGAGAATATCGACTCCACGGAGCATGCGCTCACGCGCGTCTCCGGCAAACTTGACGTCCTTGGCTGCCATTTGAATTCACTCCTGGGGAATTGATGTGTCGATGTCGATGTCGTATGCGGTCGCGGCCGGACAGTGTGCAAACCGCGTCGTCGCTGGGTAGCCACACCATTCATCGCTTTCGAAGATCGATCGGAGCGCGGCACAGGCCCGGACTATCGCGACCCGCATACGGCGGGTGAGGGTTGCGTCAGCTCAGCACGCCCATGATGTCGCTCTCCTTCATGATCAGGAGTTCCTCGCCATCGAGCTTGACCTCAGTGCCCGACCATTTGCCGAACAGCACCCGGTCGCCCACCTTCAGGTCGATCGGGATCAGTTTACCGGTTTCGTCGCGGCCGCCCGGACCTACTGCCGTGATTTCGCCCTGCGAGGGCTTTTCCTTGGCGGTGTCGGGGATGATGATGCCGCCCTTGGTCTTTTCCTCGGCGTCGATACGCTTGACCACGACGCGGTCATGCAGCGGACGAAATTTGGTTTTAGCCATGACAGTTCCTTTGAAGGCCTGGGTTGCTGGTCGGTCGGGTTGGAATGGGTCTCCAGCACCGGCAAGGGCAGACTAGCTTATGTTCTTGGCAATCGTGCCCTCAGAGTGCCAAATGTCGCCCCGGGATATGGCGTGGCGCTGATCCTGTCAAGCAAACGGAACTTAAAGCCTTGGTGAGGCGGGTATAGGATGTTTGAGGACGTCATTGCTCCGGCAGGGTTTTTGCGCTTGGTTACAGAATTGGTTGAGGAATTGCTTGCGGATTCTCCTGCGGGAGAATGCGGCCTGCGGATTTCTTTTGGGGGAGAATATGGTCGGTTCACATAAGGCGCGGGCGGCTGCAAATCTCGGAATCGCCTCTGCATTGGCGATCTTCCTGGGTGCGTGCAGCAGCATGAGCCTGCCTTCCTTTTCGTCATCCCCTTCTGCACCAGAGCCCGCACCAGTCCCCGAAATGCCGGCGACGATTCGCGCCGACGAAATTGTCGGCAAATGGGGCCTTGCCTCGTTCCAAAATCCCAACGACCGCGCCCGCACCGAAGCCGCGGCCAAGGCGCAGTGCAAGCAACCGTATGTGATCGGCGCCGGCACAAATGGCAGCGTGGTCATGCATCTGGCCGATCAGGCAACGCCGCAGGAGTTGCGCCTCAAGGGCAGCCCGGCTGGCAAGAACTATATCGGTCCTCCCGGTCCGGCCGGTGGCGAGCAGGATCGTGAGATCGTCTCCTTCGACGGGCGCGTCTTGATCACCCGCTTCATCGAAAAGGACGCCGCGACCCGATACGGCAACATGGTCTACGTCCGCTGCGCCCCGCGCGCCTGATCGACGCGAACAAATATTCCGGCAGAGTCTCGAGGTCCGGCTTCGATCCAGAGCTTTCATCGGGCCGACAGGCGGGCTTGGCGGCAACTGTCGCGAAGTGGCCGCAAAACGAAAACGCCGGCCTGGTGTCCCGGTTCTGACATTCGCTTGAGGGGCTTGCGGCGAGACTGAAGCGAACGTCAAATCCACCACACCAGCCCCGGCGTTTGGTTACTTGCGTCGGATTTGCCGTCAGTCGAACAGCGCGTCGATATCGTCCTGCGAGGCGTGACCGACGTCGCCCTCGGACCTTGGACCGTTCAGCAGCCTGGCGTCTCCCTCGCGGTTATCGATGAGGGCGGGCGCGTGCGCCTTGATGGCATCGACACCGCCCCAGATTTCCATCATGACGGTAATGTGATGTTCGATGAATTTCATCGTGGTCATCACCTTCTTGATGCGCTGGCCGGTCAGATCCTGGAAGTTGCAGGCCTCGAAGATCGAAACGACGCGCTCCTGAATTTCCTCGCTCAGGAGCTTCTGCTGATCAGGTGAGGTTACCCGGCTGAGCGCGGTCGCGGCGTTATCGATCGCTTCTGCGGCTTCGAGAATATGCTGGGTGGCTTCTTCGGTGCCGCCGACCACCGCGCCAAGCTCGCCGTTGACCTTGGCCATTTCCTCGCCGTTGAAACTCTTGCCGTGCAAGACCGCGATTTCGCGTTTGGTGCGCGTGATGGCGTCATAGATCAGGTCGAGCTCGACCTTGAGTTTCTCGCATTGCTCGATCTGGGCGCGATAGGTCTCGAGCATCACTTGGGCATCGGCGACTTCGCGGGGCACGGATTCTCCGTTTGGCTCGTTTGCGACGCCGGGGCGTGCCGCGCCCATCTGGGCCCGGATCGCGCGCAGCTCGTTCATGATCTCGCGATGCAGCGAGCTCATCTCCGCGTCAATCTCCAGCGGCATCGGCATGTCGCCGGCGATTGCTTCTTCGATACGAAAACGTTTGCGAACCGGCATGCGACTTGTCCCTGACGTGCACTTCGCCGCGTTTAAACCAGACTCGATTTAACATGAGGTTCACGGCTGGAACCTGTTACCCGGAGCCTACTGGCCAGGTGCAACTTGCGATTAACCATTCGCCCTTCGCGTTCACCGAAAATAAACGCTGCGGCACGAAAGCGCGGACAATTGACGACGTGGTGAATCGAAACGCCGATTCCGTTTACCAAACCGATGCGGTTTTCAATCTTAGCTGTTGGCGTGCAATGGCGCCGCGTGTGGCGCTCCCACGACGAAAACAGTACGAGTACGTCGATGTCCAACAAAATGAATCTTGCGCTCCTTGCCGGCGCGTCCTTCTTCGGCTTCGGGCTTTCCCAGGTGACCGCCAATGAAGCCGATTTTCTCCCCGAACCTGCTGTCATCCACGCCGATCAGGCCGAGACCAGGCCGTTGTTCGCGCCGGTTCGAGCGGCCCCGGCGGAACGTTCGAATTTGGGTGGCGGCTTTATCGAGTTCCTGTTCGGTGACAGACAAGGTCAAGGCGCTCGTTATCAGCAGCCGGCATCTGAGCCGCAGCACACGTACCAGGGGCAGCGCATGCTGCTGATGCCATGGGACGCGCAGCAAGGCATGGGCCCGCAATATGCCCCCCAATATCTTGGCGAGCCTGCACATCCCGCATTCGATCCAAGATACGAGAAACGGATCGTCGAATATCGCGGCAAGGAAAGTCCCGGCACGATTGTCGTCGATACGCCCAACAAGTTTCTCTACCTGGTGCAGGACAATGGCACAGCGATGCGTTACGGCATCGGCGTTGGTCGCCCCGGTTTCACCTGGTCGGGCGTCAAGCAAATTTCCGCCAAGAGGGAATGGCCGGATTGGACGCCGCCGGCCGAAATGCTGGCGCGGCGGCCGGACCTGCCGCGACACATGGAGGGCGGCCCGCAAAACCCGCTCGGTGCGCGCGCGATGTACCTGGGCTCCTCGCTCTATCGCATTCACGGCTCCAACGAGCCCTGGACGATCGGCACCAATGTATCGTCGGGCTGTATCAGGATGCGCAATGAGGACGTGATCGACCTCTACGGCCGCGTCAACGTCGGCACCAGGGTGATCGTCATCTGACTGGCCGTCCCGTCGAAAAGAACGGCCGCCAGATCCTGGCGGCCGTTCTTTTTGCGCGAGAAAATCACTGTCAGGCGTAGTCGCCGTCGCCGCCGCCAAAATCGCCGCCATCGAAATCGTCCGGGTCGACGTCCATGTCGTCGTGATTCTCATCCATCGAGGCAGTGTCGAACAAGCCTGCGTGCGATTTGTCGTCGTGCCGTTCGTTCGACGAGCCGACGTCGTTGATCCCGGCGTCCCGCGCAAGGCCGCTTCCGGATTGATCGGCCCATGGAGTTTGTCCCGAAGAACCCCGGTCGGTCATCGTGCCAGCATCGCCAAAGCCCTGGCGGTTGCCTCCCATCATGGATCGGATGCTGTTGAGCAAGAGCGAACCGCCGACCATGCCGGCCGCGGTCGCAGCCGCCGTGCCCAGGAACGAGCCGCCGCCCGCGCCGGGCTGCGCACCGCCGTAAGCCTGCCCGTAAGGAGGCTGATCGTAGCGACCCGGATATCCCGTCTGCTGCATGGCCTGACCGCTGTTCCAGACCGGACGGTCGCTGACTTCAGGCGGCCGCACATTCGGCACCGAGCCGCGCTGCTGATTTTGTCCGAATAGCGCGCCGCGCATGGTGTCGAGGAATCCGCCGCCCTGTTCCTGTCGGGGCGCGTCTGACGCCTCCAGTTCCTGGATGCGGTCGTCGGCGCGCCGGAGCGCTTCATCCTGGACCAGAACTGTTTGCACCAGCGCGTAAACCGCGCTGGGTGCCCTGCGCAGACCTTCCGCGATTGCGGCGGTGGCCTGCGGATCGCGCGGCGCGCTTTCCATTTTCGAAAGCCGGTCGAACAGGTCGTCAACCAATTGGCGTTCTTGCGGTGTCATGGAGCTTCTCCCTCGCTTGGGCCGAGCGTGGGCTCAAATGTATGCGCCGTTTTCAACACCAGTAGTGGTGCGGAAATTAAATTTGGGCAGGGGCAAGGATCCATCGCCGGTCGGCCTGAACGGGATGCAAATGATTGATCGAAGGCAAGAAAATGCGCCTCCATTCCCGCAAAGACTTTAGCCCAGCGTTATTTTGTTCGCTGCCAGCAAGGATGGAAATTGCTCGCCGCCGAGAAAGGCGTATTCGCGTTCGCGCTGCACCGTCAGCGGATCGAGGCTGATCAGGACGTCATCCACCAAACCCGGATGACACATGATCACGCCGCCCTCGGATACGCCTTGAAGAAATCGTTGCATCAGCGCCGCGAAATCGGGCTCTGCGGAAAAATCATAGGCTCCCGCGAAGCTCGGGTTGAACGCGACCTCGGCGCGCGCGGCGCGGCGGCGGAATTGCGTGCTCAACAGGTCGAGAAACAACGCCTTGGGCGCGCGAAGGCGCTCAAGGAACGGTCGATTGCGGCCGCACTGGCGAACCCAGGCCTTCGGCGCCGCTTGTTTCACCGCCGCAAGAAAGGCATCGCGCACGCCTGGAAAAAGCTGAGCGTGCTGGTGGCCGTCAACGAAATCCGGTGCGCGGCCGAACAGGTCGCCGAAGCTCGCCAATTGCACCAGAAGTTCGGTGCGGATGAGTTCGGGATCAAGCCTTCCCGTCAGGCCCGCGCGCAGCAGTTGCGGAAAGGCCAAGAACATACCGCCGTCGATCGGCCGGAAATGCATGGTCAAAGGCCGAAACGGCGCTGTAAGCGTCGCATGCAATCCGATGGCGCAGCGCGGGCTGCTTGCGGCCGCTGCCTTCAACGCGCTCGCCTCGTCGCGGCCGATGGCGGGACCGACCACAATTGCCGAGGTTGCATTGAGACGGCCGCGCTCGATCAGATCGCGGATCGCACGGTTGACGCCCGGGCTGATTCCGTAGTCGTCGGCACACAGCCAGATGCTTGTTACGTTCGCTGCCATTTAGAGGCGGGCGTCGTTCATTCGGCCGCGGTCCGCTCGCCGGGCGCAGCATCGGCGTTCGCCTCGGCTCGTTTCTCGCTGTGCTCGGCGATGAAATAGATCGGACGTGCCTTCAGCTCTGAAAGGATCTTGCCAATATACTCCCCGACGATGCCGATCATGATCAGTTGCACGCCGCCAATGGTCATCAGGCCAACAACGAGCGAGGGATAGCCGGGGACCGATTTGCCGGTCGTCCAGGTTTCCCAAAGGATCGAAAGCCCGAACAGAAAGGCTACGGTGGCGAGCAATACGCCGAGCAGGCTCGCAAAACGCAGCGGTGCGACCGAGAAGGAGGTCAGGCCTTCAATCGAAAGACCGACCAGCCGGCTCGCGCTGAAGGTGGTGATACCGTGCGCACGCGGCGCGGGTTCATAGTCGACGCGGATCTGGCGGAAGCCGATCCAGCTTGCAAGGCCCTTGAAGAAACGATTGCGCTCGGGAAGCTGCCGCAATGCCGCGGCTGCGCGCGGCGACAGCAAACGAAAATCGCCGGCATCCTCGGGGATCTTCTGCCGTGCGCCCCAATTGATAAGCGAATAGAAGCCGCGCACGGCGAGCCGCCGCAGCAGTGGTTCGTTGTCGCGATGGGCCTTGGCGGTATAGACCACGTCGTAGCCGTCATTGATCCAGTGACCGACAAGCTGCTCGACCAGGGCCGGCGGATGCTGACCGTCGCCATCCATGAACAGCACGGCACCGCGCCTGGCATGATCCAATCCCGCCATCAGCGCCGCTTCCTTGCCGAAATTCCGCGATAGCGCCACCACCTGGATATCCAGTGCATCAGGGGCAAGTCCGCGCGCGATGGCTAACGTCGCATCCGCACTGCCGTCGTCGACATAGACGACCTCGCTGGCGAGGCGATAACGGTCTCGGAGTGTGCGCGCCAGGCCGCAAAGCCGCTGATGCAGCGAAGCAAGCCCGGCTGCCTCGTTGTAAAGGGGCACGACAATCGACAGCCCTTGTGCCGCGGCGTTTGCCGCGGTCGTCGACAGGCTCGAAACGTCCGTACCCAGCATCATCGATCAGGTTCCAACCATCCGGATGAGCAACATATGACAATCGAGGTCGAATGTCGCCACGAGCGAGCGGTTCGATTGCAACATTCGCATCCCGTCCCGGCAGCCAGTTTTGCGGCAGCGAATGTCAAAGCACATCCACTGCCGCTGCGAGGCTTCACCTTAGCGCCGCAGGAACGCCTCCAGCCTGGCAAACAGCGGATTTTCGCGGTCAAGCACGTAGTCCAGCGACGCCACCGACACCGTCTCCGCGCCGCGATCCCTCAGGAAGCTGCCGAGCGCGTAAAGTTGCGCCGGCGGACAGTGCAATGTCACCATGCCTGAGGAGGTCGGGCCGCCGAATGGTGACACTACGCCGAAGCGCTTTTGGGCCTCGGAAAGCAGCGCCGCGTCGCAACCTGCGAAGCGGGTGCGGACTTCCCGGTATTTGCTGGCGCGGGCGCGGGCGGCGATATGGTCCAGAATGACGCGTGCGGTGTCCCGCGCCTCGTTCGACCAGTCGGCATCGCGCGAGGCGACAAGATTGGCGTGACTGCGCAGGATCACGCCGTCGTCGAGCACCTTCAAGCCGTTGGCGGCGAGCGTCGCCCCCGTGGTCGTGATATCGACGATCATCTCCGCGGTGCCTGCCGCCGGCGCGCCTTCGGTGGCGCCCGCGCTTTCGACGATGCGGTAGTCGACGATGCCGTGCGAGGCAAAGAACGTTCGTGTCAGGTTGATGTACTTGGTTGCCACCCGCATTCGTCGGTTATGTTGTGCGCGGAAGCCGGTGGTGACGTCGTCGAGATCGGCCATGGTTCGGACGTCGATCCACGCTTGCGGAACCGCGACCACGACATTGGCACTGCCAAATCCGAGATTGTCGATCAACAGCACCCGCCGGTCGGCATCGACGATGCTCTCGCGCACCAGATCCTCGCCGGTGACGCCGAGATGGATGGCACCACGCGCGAGCTGGGATGCGATCTCGCTTGCCGAGAGGTAGGCGATCTCGACATTGTCGTGCCCAAAGATCGAGCCGCGATATTCGCGTGCGCCGCGCGGTTTGGTCAGCGCAAGCCCGGCGCGCGTGAAGAACGCTTCGGCGTTTTCCTGCAACCGGCCCTTTGAGGGAACCGCGAGTACGAAAGGCGTTGTCATGACGCGCTCCCGCCGCTGCGTTTGGCGGAAGACTTGCCGCCGAGCCGCGTCAGGGTCTCCACCCAGACCGAAAATCCGACAGCCGGGATCGGCGTTCTGGAGCCGAGCCGGGTCATCAGCCCGTCATAGCGTCCGCCCGCCACCAGCGGCTCGATGCCGCTTTCCCTGGCATGCAGTTCGAACTCGAAACCCGTATAATAGTCGAGGCCGCGGCCGAACGAGGTGGAGAAGCGCGTCGATCCGACGTCGACGCCGCGCGCGGCCATCAAGCCGACACGGCTTTCGAACGCGTCGATCGCGGCGGTGATGTCGAGCCTGGCATCGGCAGCAAGCGCCCGCAACCGCGAGATCGCATCGTTGGGATCGCCCGAGATCGCAAGAAAACGCTTGATCAGTTCGAGCGCATCGCGCGGCAACGCGCCGCCTTTGAGCGTCGACTGTTCGAGGAAGCGGTCGGCGATCTCCGCAACCGTGCGCCCGCCGACATTGGTCGTGCCGGCAATCGACATCAAATCGGTCACCAGCGCCAGTGCCGCCTTGCGATCGGAGCCGGCGAGCGCCGCAAGCACGCCCTCATATTCGTTGCGGGTCGATGCGGTTGCGAGCGCGAGCCGCTCCAGATCCTGCTCCAGGCTGATCTTGCGGTTGAAATCCTTGATCAGCCGGCGACGCCAGACCGGATAAAGGTCGAGCGCATCGATCAGGGACGTGAACAGGGCCACGTCGCCGGTGCGAATTTCGACATCGTTCACGCCGAACGCGCTGGTGGCTTGAAGTGCCAGTGCCAGCATTTCCGCATCCGCCGCCGCGCGATCGAGCCGGCCGAACGATTCGATGCCCGCCTGCAGAAATTCGCTTGGCTGACCGCCCCGATAGCGGAAGACGGGACCGAGATAGCTGAAGCCCGCGGGCTTGCCGGCCTTGGGGGAGGCGAGATAGTCGCGCGCGACCGGAATCGTCAGGTCGGGCCGCAAGCACAGCTCCTCGCCGCTGGCGTCCGTGGTCAGATAGAGACTTTTGCGGATGTCCTCGCCCGACAGATCGAGAAAAGGTTCGGCGGGCTGCAGAATCGCCGGCTCGGCCAGGGTGTAACCGGCCTTGGCGAACGACAACAGCAGCGCGTCCGCCCAGGCGGCGGATCCGGTCGCACGATGGGCGGCGGTCACGGTCATCTCACAGTCCAAATCCCCGAAAATGGGTTCTCACGCTTTAAGGCTTCTTAGCCTGAGAATATGTGTAAGTCATTGATTAAAGGTATCTTCTTGGGTGATCTGGTCTTGACCCCGGCGCAAAAATACCTTTTTCGCCCAAGCCGGCCGCAGCCCTTAGCACGCCTGAGGCGGGGTTTCGACCGCCATCGGCCAAGTGTCTTAATAACCAGTCGCGCCAGGAAATTCGTGTCAAGACAGCCGCCGCCAAGGCGGCCGAGCGGACAGAGCCCGCTCTTATTCGCCGGCGCCGCGGGCGGCCCAATCACCCAAAACGGCCTGGACCACGGCAAGGGCCGCGACCGCGGCGGTGTCCGCGCGGAGGACTCGCGGTCCGAGCGAAAGCCGTAACGTCCGTGGCTGCTGCAGCAACAGGGTGCGCTCTTCCTCGGCAAATCCACCTTCGGGCCCGACCACGACATCGATCCCGTCGGCCGTACCTTGCCTGCCTCCCAGCGCCTCCAACGGGTCCGTGACCTCCGCGGCCTCGTCACAGAAGATCAGAAGGCGACCGGGGTTGCGCACCGCCAGATAGCGGTCGAACGGCAGAGGCTCTGCAACGTCGGCGATGCTGAGGATGCCGCATTGTTCGGCCGCCTCGATGACGTTGGCTCGCATCCGATCGCCGTTGACCCTCGAAACTTGCGTGAAACGCGTCAGAACCGGCTGCAGCAAGGAAGCTCCCATTTCGACGGCCTTCTGCACCATGTAATCGAGCCGGGCATGCTTGAGCGGCGCGAAGACGTAAGCGAGATCTGCCAAGCGATCCTGCGGCCGGGTGCTGGCCATGATGGCAAGGCTGTCGGGCCGTTTGCGCCCCGAGATCGAAGCTTCCCATTCGCCGTCGCGCCCGTTGAACACCAGGATGGTCTCGCCGGCGGCGAGCCGCAGCACGTTACCGAGATAGTTGCTTTGCTCGCGCGTGAGCGTGACAGTCAGGTCCGGCGCGAGGGCGCCCGCGACGAATAAGCGCGGCCTGCGAAAATCGATTTGCGGCATCGTCAATGTTCCAATCCGCGGGCCTTTTAGCCCAAAGGATGAGAAAATGCGCGATTATCGGCCATTCGGGCCTGCTCAACGCCGCGCTGTTGCCAAATTCCACGGGTTGTTAAGGGCCGGCTGCAATCGTAAAATGACCTATCGGAGTCGCTCTTCTGTCGGGAAGACGCATCAAGACCTTGCCTGAGGGAACAGCTTTGATGATCCGCCGCCTCATCGTGCCGCTTACCGCGGCGATCGTTACGCTCCATGCCGGACAGAGCTTGGCGCAAGGTGCATTTCCAGCGCCGCTGCCGGGGCAGACCGGCGCTTCGCCGTTTCCGCCTGTGAACGGAGCTCCGCCCGCCGTTGCCGCTGCACCGCCCACCAGTGCCTTTCCGCCCGCAGGTGCCGGTGGTGCGCCGTTCGGGCCGTCGCCTTTCGCGGCTCCCCCGACGCAGACCGGTGCCGCCGATGAATGCATGAAGCAATTCCTGCCGATGCGCGAAGAGGCGGAAAAGCGCGGCAAGTTGATCAAGACAGCCAGCGACAGACATGCGACCCCCGACGAGGCTTGCAAGTTGATCGGCAACTTTGCCCAGGCCGAAGTCAAGATGCTGAAATACGTCGAAGCAAACGCGGCGAGATGCGGAATTCCGCCGCAGATCGGCGAGCAGCTCAGGCGCGGCCATCAGGGCACCGAGAATTTGCAGAAGAAAGTCTGTGCCGCAGCGGCGCAGATGCAAAAGGGACCCTCGGGTCCGACCCTGAGCGACTTGCTGGGTTCTTCAACGGCGCTTCCCGAAGTGGCTGCCGCGAAGAAGGGCGGTACTTTCGATACGCTCAACGGCAACGCCTTGCAAAGATGAGCCGCGCCGCCGAGGCGGGGCAACTTCGCAAAGAGGACGATGCGCCCAAATGACCGAGGCTGCGGCCCGCGTTGCAGACGCGACCGGCAACTGGGTGGATACGCTGGCGCCGCCATGGTCGCGGCCCTATTTGCGGCTCGCCCGTCTCGACAGGCCGATCGGGTCCTGGTTGCTGCTGTTACCGTGCTGGTGGTCGTCGGCGCTTGCCGCCGGGCTCGCCCATGATTTGAGCCGGCTACCCCTCGTCATCGCGCTGTTCTTCGTCGGCGCCTTCGCCATGCGCGGGGCCGGCTGCACGTGGAACGACATCACCGATCGCGATCTCGACGCCATGGTCGAACGCACGCGCTCGCGGCCAATCCCGGCGGGACAGGTGAGCGTGCCGCAAGCTTTCGGCTTTCTGATCGGGCAGGCGTTGATCGGCCTGGCGGTACTGTTGCAATTCAATCGCTTTGCGGTGGCGACCGGTATCGCCTCGCTCGTCATTGTCGCAGTCTATCCCTTCATGAAGCGCATCACCTGGTGGCCGCAGGTC
>Ga0306922_10005224_pt1 | contig 12375 bp, 11 predicted proteins | sample sta12Cox44000082_FD_203758 | JGI IMG/M metagenome (GOLD analysis project Ga0306922, IMG submission 203758) | Lab enrichment of tropical soil microbial communities from Luquillo Experimental Forest, Puerto Rico - statoxic.12C.oxic.44.000.082 (v2)... | ecosystem: Environmental > Terrestrial >... | reverse complement strand
AAAGCAGCTCTCTTGCGGTATTTCGATGCCTGAGGTCAAACAGGCTACCGCCATCTTCCGGAACATGCTGAAATCGCAGTTCCGCGAAAACAGGCGCTGGGCCTGATCAGCACGACCACCGGTCACAGGGACCCGGCGCCCTTGTGGTAGTGTGCGCAAGGCGCTCTATTCGACGAGACGGTTCTAGCCTCTTTGTTATCTTTAACTTAGAGTACCTCAGCCTCATGCCGTCTGGGTGCATAGGGTGCCATTCCGCCGTACCCATCCCAGGCCTCACGAGGCGCTTCCGCTCGGACTCTGCCCCCTGCGGAGCGACTGGATGAAATGCGCGTCAGCTGCCACCCTTCCGCCAAACAACAGGATCAGCGCCGCTGCCGCCATGGCAATGGCAACATAGGTTTCCAGGATTGCGAGCGGAGGTGATTGTCGTGCGAGCAGGGAGTCTTCGATACGAAAAACGAGGGGCTCGAGAGGGGGCTCAAGCAGATAAGCGAAGAGTACCGCGAAGAGGATTACGACCAATGTATGCCGCACTCCGAAGAGCAACGCCGCAATAGCGACGAAGGCGCAAATTGTCGCTAACACTTTTGCCGTGCGTGGGTCGACCATAGACGCCAATCAATCGCATGTACTCTGATATTCCGACGGTTGCAGTGAGCGGAGCGACCTGCTAAGGGACTTGAAAGTGATAGACTAGAGGTAACGCGCCATCTGTCTCTGTCCCCGATTATGGGGGTCCGTCTCAAACAGTCAACGAAGTTTCCAGCATTTGGTGGATGCCCTGGCCGGTTTCACCTTGAGGCAGTTCGGTGGCCACAAATCCACAGACCCCCATCTATGAAGATCGGCCGATAAGACTGGTACCGGGACGCAGTCGGAAAGCGGCTCGTCGCCGGCGAACGGGTCCGCTGCTTGTGATCCTGATGCTCGCCGCCCTGGTGGCGATAACCTTCTACGTGCTGCGACCGGCGTCGAAGCCTGCACGATCGCTGGCCGCTGAAGTCCAGGTACCGATGCTGCCTGACGGCGGCGAGTTGCAGATTGGCGCCCTCCAGATCAACAGAACTCCGGTTAGTTCGGCGCTGAGCCTTGCCGGAAACATTACGAATACCGGCCCTCACTCCCTGACCGGTGCGATCGTGACCGTGACCTTCCGCGATGACCGGGGCCAAGTTGTGGAGGCGGTGGATCGGCCGATTCAAGGGATCGATGGCGGTAATTGTGAGGTTCGGAACGAATTTTTGCGGCACCCCATCAAGCCAAACGACCTGCGCTTCTTCTGCGTAACCGTCGATCAGGTGCCGACAAACTGGAACCGCCGGATCCCTGACGTGCGGGTCCTCAGCGCTGCCGGCGAATAGTACGGCTGTCGGCAATCACTTGCCCTGCGTAGGTAACCAACCGCATTGGTCGGCGATCGTTTCTGTGTCAAACTCGCTGCCAAGACCGAACTCAACACAAGTTTGTGCGCCTGAAATGCAGCCGGAAGAATGCAGCGAGCATCGTGAAGGTTATTACCATCAGATCACAGCTGCCGACCAGTGTGCAGAGTAAAATCAAGGTATGGCCGAACCGTTTACTCCCGTGGCGCGCCAGGAATCTGAAAGGAACTGGGCCCCATACCTCATGGGACTTGTCGCTGTCCTGGTCGTGGTTGGGATTATTACACTTATTACACGGGCCAGGCCCAGCACGAACGCCCAGACCGATGCCTATGCAGCCAGGGTTCAGCTTTCCGACTTGAAGCTGAGCGGGGCCGAGAACTATGTCGGCGGAACGGTCACTTATCTAGATCTCAACATCACCAACACGGGTGACAAGACATTGGCGGGCGCACAGCTGAAAGCTGTGTTCAAGAACACGCTGGGCCAAGTAGTGCAGACCGAGACCCTGCCTCTGCATGTTCTGACCGAGAACAAAATGGGCGGCTACGAGGATCTCGTCGACCTGAGTCGTGCCCCCATCGGGCCTGGACAGACCAGGACCGTGCGTATGACCCTGGAACACATCTCCGAGGACTGGGACCGTCAGTATCCTGAGATGCAGTTGGTGAACTTGAAGCTGAAGTGACATGACAACTCCTTTCCGACTGGTAAGCTGCATCCATGCCGCCCCTCTCGATCATCACTCTTTTGCTTTTGTGGGTTCTTGCCACCCCATGGCTTGCCGCGCAGAATCAGGACCAGCCTAAAGCGTCTGTTCCCACGACTCCCGCAGCTACGCCTCTTATCCCTGAAAAAGAGAACACTGTTGTGGGATGGCTTGATATCATTCCTTTCACCAGCAAAATCTTTCACAACACTCGCATGCTGCGCGTGTGGGTACCAGGCAATTACTTCTCGCCGCACAATGCACACCGCAAGTATCCGGTCTTCTACATGCAGGACGGCCAGAACCTGTTCGATAAGGCAACAGCGCTTAACGGAGAATGGCAACTGGACGAGACCGCGGACCACCTCATCGGCAGCTTCCAGATCGGGCAGATGTTCATTGTGGGTATCGATAATGCTGGAGATGCACATCAGCGCGCCATCGAATACCTACCTTACCCCGACAGCCTTGATCCGCAGTCGCCCGGGACTGAGGAAGTGCGCGGCAAGGACTATGCGAAGTTTCTGATCACGGAAGTGATGCCATTTCTGGAGAGGCGTTATCGAATCGCGACGGGTGCTGTGAATACAGGCATTGGCGGTTCATCCTATGGGGCCGTCGTCAGCCTTTACACAGCGCTGCACTATCCCGGTGTGTTCAGCCGGGCGCTGATCGAAAGCCCTATCCTGGAGATCGGTAACGGCCAAATCTTGAATGACGCCGAAAGGGCAACCCAGCTTCCCCAGAAAATGTACATCGGCGTCGGCACCGAAGAGGGTCGAGATGCCAGGACTAGCGCTGAGTTCGTTAAATCCGTAGAGGACCTGGATAAAATTTTGCGGGCCAGAGGAATGGGGCCAACTAGACTAAAGGTTGTCGTAGAAGAAGGCGGACACCACAACGAAGCAACCTGGTCGAAGCGCCTGCCGGAGGCGATGCTGTTTCTCTACGGGAGGTAGGAAGGCGCGGCTCCGTTAGCAGCAAGCCGACCAAAGTTCCCTCTTGAAACAACATTGTCGAACTGACCTTTCCGCCTGGCAAATCTCGGCCCCGCCGCATTGCTACAATTGAGTTGCATGCCCGAGATCAAAACAGCGCGTCTCACGGAGATGGTGAAAGCTGCGGGTTGAGCGAGCAAGCTCAGTCCAGCGGTGCTGGACTCAGTGCTTGGGAGATTAGCCCGGCAACATGACCCTAAAGTTCTTGTCGGCTTCGAGACAGCCGACGATGCGGGCGTGTACCAGCTCACGCCCGATCTTGCACTAGTACAGACGGTCGACTTCTTCACGCCCATTGTTGATGACCCTTTCATCTTCGGCGCAATTGCTGCCACCAACGCGCTCAGTGATGTCTATGCGATGGGCGGTCAACCACTGAGCGCACTCACTCTCGTCTGCTTTCCCGATGGCGGTGACGTCAAAGTCCTCGAAGAGATGCTCGCAGGTGGTCTTTCCAAGATGGTCGAAGCCAACTGCACTGTCATCGGCGGTCACAGCATTCGCGATCCCGAGATCAAGCTCGGGTACGCGGTCACCGGCACGATCCATCCGCAAAAGGTTCTTGCCAACAGCCGCGCCAAGGTCGGTGACCGGCTGGTCCTTACCAAAGCGATCGGCACAGGGGTAATTTCTACCGCGATCAAACGAGGCCAGGCTAACATCGAGTGGATCAGCGCTGCGACCGCTTCGATGACGACGCTGAATAAGGCCGCGGCGGAACTTGTGACTGGCGGTTTCGCCGTCCATGCGATGACAGACGTTACAGGCTTCGGTCTGATCGGCCACGCGAGAGAGATGGCGATTGGCTCGGGCGTAAGCCTGCAGCTCTTCGCCTCGCAGGTGCGGTTGCTCCCAGGCGCACTTGAGTGCGTTCGCGCCGGTTTCATTCCTGGAGGGCTCAATGCCAATCGCGACTTCGCCGAAGGCTGCGTGCAATATGGCGACGGCATTTCAGCCGATGTCGTCACCCTGCTTTACGATCCTCAAACTGCCGGAGGATTGCTGATCTCCGTTGCTTCACCCGACGCTGGACGTCTGGTTTCGGCCCTGCACAACTCTGGAGTTCCTGCCGCAGCGATCGGCGATGTTACGGAAAGGGAGCGTGCACGGATCCGAGTTCAGCCGTAGGACAATGACCCTCTTCTCGCCACGTTCCCTCGAACAGCAACTCTGGACAGCTTAATACCACGGTATGACATTGGTCTTAAAAGGGGAATTTTCCGTCACATACGCGCTTCTTCTTCTCTTCGGAACCGTCTAACGAGATAAACCGTATTCTTCTCAGGAGGTACATCATGCCCGACAAAGTTGTGCTATTCCCAAAGCGTGACATGGGATCCCTTGAGTTGACCGAGGAGTACATCCGGTTACGCGCCTATGAGTTGTGGGAACGGCACGGCTGTATACATGGTCGCGCCCTCGAGGATTGGCTGGAAGCTGAAGCGCAGATCCTTGGGAGGAGATCAGCTCTTGTCCTTGAAGCGATCGAGGGCAAGGCCCAAGCTGCGGTGGCGTAACCGCCTGCTGCCAGCCTTCGGCGGCGGATTTCGCAGCGAAATAGGCTTTTTGAAGTCCATGATATGCACACAGAATTCAGAACTTGTACATTCCAACCCCCTCGGCGCATTCCCTTGTTGTCGGGACGAACTCTACGAACCTCAGATTTCGCCTGGAATCTGAGATCAAAAAGTAAGGGCGGTCAGTGCCTGGCCGCCCAACAATAACAGTCAGAAATGATGATTCTTCTCTAGGCTTGCGCCGGTCGTTCACCTGGAGCCACGCTGGGTTGCTGACCGGGAGCAGGTTTCAGTACCTGCTGAACCTCGTCCTTGGTCGCCGGAGCGTTTGGATTTACGCGGGCGGGAAGTTCCTTGCCTTCGATGATCATCTGGATGTCGTTTGCATCCAGCACCTCGCGTTCCAACAGCGCCATCGCAATCTTCACCAATGAATTGCGGTTGATCTGCAGGATGTTGACCGCCGACTTGTAGCCCTCATCGACGAAACGCCGTACTTCTTGGTCGATCTTCTGGGCTGTCTCTTCGCTGAAGTCGCGATGCTGGCTGATCTCGCGTCCAAGGAAGATCTGCTCCTCCTTCTTGCCGAAGGTGATGGGACCGAGGGTTGACATCCCGAACTCGCAAACCATTTTGCGCGCCAGGTCCGACGCCTGCTCGATATCGTTGCCAGCGCCGGTTGTCATGGTGTTCAAAAACAGTTCCTCGGCCACGCGGCCGCCCATCATGATGGCCAACCGGGTTTCGAGGTAGTCGCGCGTGTAGGTGTGTTTGTCGTCGATGGGCAACTGCATGGTCACGCCCAGGGCCATGCCACGCGGAATGATCGTGACTTTGTGCAGCGGATCGGAATGTTCTCGCATCGCTGCGACCAGCGCGTGGCCTGCCTCATGGTACGCGGTGACCTTCTTCTCCTCATCCGAGAGCAGCATCGACTTGCGCTCGGCGCCCATCAGGACCTTGTCCTTGGCCATCTCGAAGTCATACATCAGTACCGTCTTGCGGTTCTGACGCGCTGCATTCAGTGCGGCCTCGTTCACCATGTTGGCCAAATCGGCGCCAGAGAACCCGGGGGTGCCACGAGCCAGCACACCAAGGTCTACATCGTCACTGATCGGAATCTTGCGCGTGTGAACGCGCAGGATCTCCTCACGGCCCCGAACGTCGGGACGGGACACCACCACGCGGCGATCGAAACGGCCCGGACGCAGGAGCGCAGGATCGAGGACGTCAGGGCGGTTGGTAGCGGCGATCAGGATGACCCCCTCGTTCGACTCGAAGCCGTCCATCTCGACCAGCAATTGGTTCAAGGTTTGTTCTCGCTCGTCGTGTCCGCCGCCGAGGCCCGCGCCACGGTGACGGCCAACCGCGTCAATTTCGTCGATGAAGATGATGCACGGTGCGTTCTTCTTTCCCTGTTCAAACAGGTCGCGCACACGGCTGGCGCCCACACCCACGAACATCTCTACGAAGTCGGATCCGGAGATACTAAAGAACGGAACGTTGGCCTCACCCGCAACGGCACGCGCCAGCAGGGTCTTGCCCGTACCTGGAGGCCCTACAAGCAGGACGCCCTTGGGGATGCGTCCTCCGAGCTTCTGGAACTTCTGAGCTTCGCGAAGGAATTCGATGATCTCGCGGAGTTCTTCCTTGGCTTCGTCAACACCGGCGACGTCTTTGAACGTCACCTTCTTCTGCTGCATGGAAAGCAGCCGAGCTCGGCTTTTGCCGAACGACAATGCCTTGTTGCCGCCCGTCTGCATCTGGCGGATCATGATGAACCACAATGCGCCCAGGAGGATGAATGGCGCGAGATTCAGCAGCCACGTAGGCCAGCCTCCGCCCTGCGCGTCCTTGATCGTCATGTTGACGCCTTTGTCGTGCAGCGTCTTGTACATGTCGGGATAATTCGGGGGCACCGTGGTATGGAACGAAGCCTTGTCGTTCTTGAACTTGCCTCGGACTTCCTGACCTATGATCGTCACTTCGGTGACATTGCCCTGGTCGACCTGGGACTCGAATTCCGAGAAATTGATTTCGCGTTCCTTGGCGCTGCTACTGCCGGCTTTGACAACCTGCCACAACAGGACGCCCGACAGGATAATCACCAGCCAGAACACGATTGTTTTGACCGTCGAATTCACTGAAAAACTCCTCTGTAACCGGGGAGACACAAACTTACTTCTGGAATTTAGATGCCACACCTCGGAGGCAGATACTAAATTCCCCTACCTTGCGATTGTACCGCCTTTACAGAGGCGAATGGCGGAAAAGACTTGGCCCAGATTGGCGGGGACAGGGAGAAAACTCTCCTGCCGCCGAGTGGGGGAACCGGATCATCCCCCGTGGAGTTAAAGGCCTATGATTCCTACCAGATTAGACGCTTTCAGCAGGAGAATGTTGCGGAAAACCATGCCGCTTGATGGGAGTTGGAGTCCTTATGGCTAGCCCGCTCCGAGATACGACCGGGCGCATTTTGGGGTTCGGCCGACCAGGCAAACTTGCTTCGAAAAGCTTCTGCCCTCGATTCAGGAAAGCTCCTCAATTCGCAACGCGTCGCCCATGCCAGCCTTCCAGGCAAAGGCTTGAGCTACCGGAAATCCGCGAACCCAAACGATTTTCTCGTCCTTCAGTACGACTGGCCAGGTCGCGCGCTCTTCCTCAGGAATCTTACTTTCAGAGAAGAGGCGCTTTAGCTTTTCCTCTGAGCGGCTATGCGCCGGGAAATAACGGTCTCCCGGCCACCAGTTACGCACAGTCATCTCAGAGCCAGCGAGACTTGCGGCGAGAAGAGTGCCTGACGCGGCCTCACGCGCGCGTTTCTCGGGAACCACAGTAGCACGCAAAGTCACAGCCAGCTCTGCGATGTAGATTTCGCCCGGTACGGGAAGCGCGTAGGCGAACTTGGAACCTGCGCATGGGGAAGCAGTACTGGGCGGCCGCAGCTCGAGGCATTCACCCTTTCGTACTGCGAGCCAGCCGCCGGGAAGGGTGGTCCGGTCAATGTCACCTACCGCGCAGCGCAGCAAATTTTCGACATGCTCGAAATCGGCAGCAATGCTCGCTTTCTGGAGAAATTGCTTTAGCAGCCGGCGCTGAACCGCAAGTGGAAGATCAAAGCCGCCGAGAGTCAGGCGCGGGCTGGTGCCTCCGTCCCGCAACCGGCAACTCAATTCGTGATCAACCAAGTCGTCCCAGTATTCCTCTTCTCCCCGCGCAACATCGGCTGTCTGGTTCAGCACCCGGGGGAGGCTGGGATTATAGTCACGCACCAGTAGGGGTAGCAGCTCATGGCGGACACGATTGCGTGTGAAGTGAGGATCGGCGTTGCTCTCGTCTGCGCACCAAGACTGCTGGACGGATCCCAGGTAGGTCTCGGCATCGGCACGCGAAATGCACAGCAGCGGGCGAATCACATACGCTCCCGCAGGTACGGCTTTGTCGACCAGCGGGAGCTTGGGGTAAATTCCGGCCAGCCCCCGTGTTCCGGCGCCACGCAGAAATTTCATCAGGACTGTTTCAGCCTGATCGTCGAGAGTGTGGCCGGTCGTAATTGCATTCAAGCTTTTCCAGTGAACAAGCTGAGCGAACCAGGCGTAACGGAGTTCCCGAGCTGCGGCTTCAATCGTCTGTTTGCTCAGAATAGCGTGGTCGCGCACGTCGCCATGCCCGACAAACAGCTCCAACCCATGCTCGCGTGCAAGTTCTGCGACAAAAGCCTGGTCGGCATCCGCCGCATCGGCACGCAGTCCGTGGTTGAAGTGGGCGACAGAGAGGACGATGCCGATATCCGGGCGCAAGTCCAGCAGAACGCGCAGCAGAGCTACCGAATCCGCCCCACCAGAAACGGCGACGCCCACCCGGTCTCCCGCCTTCAGGAGGCTCAGTTCGCGGATGTAACGCAGCACTTTATCTCGCACGAAATGATGGTAAATGCGGCGGTTGGTTTCAGCTATCACCCGGTTGATTTGCCTTCACTCGTCGCGCTGATTTCTGCAATCAAGCGAACAAGTCTGGATCGCTCGCCCGAAGGTGCTCGAGCGTATCCATCCACAGCGGCTCAAAGGCATTCATCTTGGCGATGCCGGCTTTGGCAGCCAGGGCGTGCTGCAGCTTGATGGGAGTTGGCGTCCAACCTGTGGCGCGGGCAGCGTTGGCAACGGAGAGGTTCCGCGCCACCATGCCCTCCAGCAGCAACATGGCAAATAGCGCCATCTGGACGCTTCGACCGGTTGTGATGGCGCCATGGTTGGGCAGGATCACCGCGCGATGCTTACCGACAGCTTCCGCCGTCGATCGCAGGCGCTTTTCGTCCGACGCCAGCCCATCATAATCTTCTTCGACTACGGCGATGTCGCCCGCAAGAATGCAGCTCTCCTGGTCGTAAATTTCCGGCAGCTTTCGGAACGCGCTGAAAGTAACTGTAGCGGGTGGGTGCGTGTGCAGCGCGCAGACCAGCTCGGGATTGTAACGGTGAATGACTCCGTGCAGCTCAACCGTCTCGTTCACTCGGGCGTTCTTCTGTGCGGTGTGATCTTCGATGATGTTGCCGCGGAAGTCGAGGGTGAGGATGTCGTTCGGCCGCAATGTAGCGAACGACGGTCCGAAGCGATTCATCAGCATGCGATCGGGCCCGATCATCACGCTGATGTGGCCGGCATTGGCTACGCTGAGCCCCGCCCGATACAGACAGCGAGCCGCACAGCAGATATCGAACTTGAGCTGATCGAGATTCAGGAGAGGCTTTGCTTCGACGGCCATTGGTGCCTCACGTTGAGGATTCGGGAATTGTAACGCAGCAGAAACCGCTAGAAATTACCAACCTAGATTATGTCGGTTCCAGTGGGGACAAAGCGGTGGAACACAAAGGCGAAGGCCGGTTTGTGCCGCTCGTGGCCGGTCCTGTGGACCAAGACGGGGATCGCAGTTCCGGTGATGGGACATGCACCAAAATCGGCGTCGATTGCACTATAGCGAACTCGTTCTCGCGGATGCCGGTAAGAATACCGCCAAGAACCGGGCGCCACCTCTCTTTCGAGCACTCCCCAAACCGTTGTGCAGCCGAGGGGCAGTCAGCGCTCCCGAAACCATGCTCGGGCCACGTAAAGCGATGCAGCACTAAAGCCAACAGCGACAAGCGAGATACTTGACAGCGTAGACCGTCTCATTGCGCTCTGGCATTTGAATGGCAACGCGAATCGCCCCTGCCGCGGCGCATACCGCATACAGCGCGGGGATCCACTCCCTCCACATTCCACTCAATTTTGCGCGGTGGTAGCAGACCAACACGTCAGTTCGTACTCGTGCAGCTCTTTGGCAACTGGAAATCAGCAATGGTGGGTGCGACGGCGAGCTGTAGAACCCACATTAACGGTTTGGCCGGACGAGCTAATGCGATCAGCCCCGTCACAATTGCGCCAAACGCGATTATGGCAAGGCCTGGCAATACGTAGGGTGGTGCGGCCATACTGCTGCAGCGCCCCCAATTGTGAATATTCGAAGAATGTCGTTCACGACCAAGCAAATACCTCCGATAGTCAGGTTTTGGCAATAGGGTTACAAGGGATATTGCGCGTGCGAAATGGGTCAGGGCCTGGTGTCCGCCACGGTGATCGCGCGGAACATGTAGGGCAGCGCCTCTGCAACGATCATGGCCAGCACGATCAATGCGCCGCCAATGGCTTGTGTCCGTGTCATTGGTTCTTTGAGCCAAACAACACTGAGGACGGCGGCGAGCACTGGCTCAATGCAGAACAGTACGGCTGACTCCGTCGGACCGAGCTTGGTCTGCGCTACAGCCTGGCCCCAAAAGGCGAACACGGTTGAAAGCAGCGCCATATAGAGCATCGCTCCCACGACCGAACCCTGCGACAAGACCGCGCCAAGGTTCTGGAAACCGTCGGGGGAGGGCAGGAATGCCGTAACCGCGAGCGAGATGATGCCTGTTGTCAGGACCTGCGTGCCTGCCAGGAGCCACGGTTCCGAGCGGCGTGTGTAGTGCCCCATCATGACGATGTGCACACCGCAAAGGATGGCGCAGAGCAGGGTCTCGAGATCACCGCGATTCCACCCGCTCAGGACTCCGCCTGGCAGGTGTACTAGCAGATACAGTCCATAACTCGCGATCAGGGCACCGGCGGCAGACGCCAACTTCACACGCTGCCCGACAGCCACCGCCACCAGAGGAGTGAACAGCACGTACAAACCGGTGATGAATCCGGATTTCGCCGTGGTAGTGAGACGCAACCCATCGGTCTGCAGCCAGAAGATCACGACCAGCAACATCCCCAGCCAGATGCCGTCGATAACCCCGCGCCGGACGATGGCACTACCATTGGCTCGCAGGATGACGAACATCGCCAATCCCGCCAACGTGAAGCGAATGCTGGTGAGCGCCCCCACCGTCATGCCCCCGTTCAGGGCGATGCGCATCATCGGGAAGCCCAGTCCCCAAACTGCAGCGACCGACGCAATGGTGACCACAGCGGCGCCGTGGGAGATTTCGGGTTGGACTTGCCGGGACAATGTTCAGCCCAGACCTCCATCCTAAATGTGAACGCAGGTTGGATAGTTAGACCAGGATGACTTGTCTGCTTTGTTTCCGCCGCCTGCTATCCAGCTTGGGCTCAATCGCAGAACCGCAGCGTGCGCTCCGGTGTCTATACTCCTTGTGTCCCAGCTCGGCCAAGTGGCCGTGGAGGCATGCTCAGACTTGCCTCCACATGTAAAGGAGAATTTATGAGACGTCGGGCCTTGCGCGTGTCATTGCTTGTCTTGGTTCTCGGCATGGTCATTTCGGTTTCGGGTTCTGGATCCCAAAAAGCCACCAAGAAGCAGGCCGAGACTGAGCCTGACCAGTCCGCCGACCTGAAGGCCATCAATGACCTTACCGCGCGGGACATCGAGGCGAGTAAGGAAAACGACATCGACACCCTGGCATCGCTGTGGACCCAGGATGGCGTATTAATCATTCCGATGTCGCCACCCCTTGTTGGAAAACCTGCAATACGCAAAATGCTGGAGCAGCAAAAAGTGCAAGCCAAGGATGTCGAAACCACCGCTTACGACGAACGGTGGGAGGAGCTACGCATTATTGGCGACTACGCCTATGAATGGGGCAACATCAGCGTCACCATGGACCTGCCTGGTGGCAAACAGGGGAGCCACACCGTAGGGGCCATGCGCATTCTGCAGAAGCAGAAAGACGGCGCGTGGCTGGTGGCGCGCGCTATTGTGACACCGGGATCTATTACAAAATAGGACCGGGTGGGCTGCGGATCTATTCGGGATTCATGGAGCAGAGCCCACAGCAGAGATTCTTCACCTTTCGTTCAGTGCACCGGGCGCCGTGATTCTGCTGAACGGCACGCCCGATCGGTGATGTACGGCGGCATTGATGACCTAAGCCAGGGTTGCTGCTTTTGTCGCAATCAGCTTCTTAACACGCTCCACGAACTCATTCAAAGCCACAGACCCTTCCGCCTTCTCCTGCCCCCGCACGCGAACATTGACCTGACCGGCTTCCATTTCCTTGTCGCCGACGACCAACTGGAACGGCACTTTCTGCAACGCATGCTCGCGGATCTTCGCGTTCATCTTTTCATTGCGCAAATCCACATGAACACGCACACCTGCAGCCGTGAGCTTCCCGCCAACCTCATTCGCATACTCATGGTGCTTCTCGCCGATGGGAATTACCGCTACCTGGGTTGGCGACAGCCATACCGGGAAAGCTCCTGCGTAGTGTTCGATAAGCACGCCGAAAAAGC
>Ga0306922_10005222_pt1 | contig 12375 bp, 12 predicted proteins | sample sta12Cox44000082_FD_203758 | JGI IMG/M metagenome (GOLD analysis project Ga0306922, IMG submission 203758) | Lab enrichment of tropical soil microbial communities from Luquillo Experimental Forest, Puerto Rico - statoxic.12C.oxic.44.000.082 (v2)... | ecosystem: Environmental > Terrestrial >... | reverse complement strand
GTCATGAAACCGCGCTCGTTCAGCCGCGTCAGCGCGCGGGCGAGATTTTGCACCGTCACCAGCGGCACCAATTCGAGCGCGCCGGAGGCAGCTTTGGCCAACACGCCGGTTGCCTCCGGGCTGTGGCGCGCGGTGGTGACGATTGCGTTGACCTTGAATGCCGCAGCCGAGCGCAGGATCGCGCCGACATTGTGCGGATCGGTAATCTGGTCGAGCACCAGCAGCATGCCTTCCTGCGCCAGGGTCTCGATGTCGGGCGAGGGTAGGGGATCGGCCTCCGCCAACAGCCCCTGATGCACGGCGTCGGGTGTAACCAGCCGGTCGATTTCGTTGGGCCGGACCATCTCGGGCGCAACGCGGGTCGGGATGTTCTCCTCGGCGAGCCGCCGTGCGGCATTTTCGGTGAGCAACAGCTTGCGGATGCGACGCTTCGGGTTCTGCAGCGCCATGGTCACAGTATGCCAGCCATAGAGGATGACGGGGCCGTCGGCATCGCGGTCGTGCGCGAAGGCCCTCGGCGGGCCGGGGCGGCCCTTTTGGGCTTTTCCGCTGCGTCGAAATGGCGGCCTGGATATGCGAGTGCTCATGGCAGGGCTTGTGTCACGGGTTCCGGACAATGGCAATTTGGGCCTCGATAGCCCCCAATTTTGAGAATTCCGTCGGTTGACTTTGGCAGGGTGCTTCGCCCATAAACGCGCCGGCCGCGAACCCTGACGGGGTTAAAGCGGTTTTCACCACTCGATGGCCTTGTCCACGGCCGCCTTGGGCGGTAGCGGATCATGATGCCATCGAGCGGGGGAGTGTCCCGAGTGGCAAAGGGAGCTGACTGTAAATCAGCCGCCTCATGGCTTCGCAGGTTCGAGTCCTGCCTCCCCCACCAATGATTTCAGATAGTTAAGTCGATGGTGGCGGGGTCTTCTGATCACCCGCAGACTATGTCAGCACGGTGTCAGCAAAAGGCCCGCACTGTCGTTGCGCCTGGCAGAAGCGGTTCGTGATCGACGGCGAGGCCGTCATCCTCGGCGTGGACGGCATCTCCGATTTCCGGCAAGCACAACGAGGAAGTCCAGCTTGGCGCCTTCGATATTCTCGTTGAAGGCGGCGATGATCTGCGCAAGCTGCCGCTGTCGGCTCATGATGTGATGGAGCTGACCTGGCCGGATGACCTGACATGGCCCACTAGTGCTAGTACGCCGGTTACCCATGCCGACGTTGTTCCTGGCCCTGGCAACGGGAAAACACGGCAGAGAACACAACGTGCTGCTTTTGGCGGAAAGCTTCGCTCTTAAGCTTACTGATGGAGTTGGGGGTCGAGATTGGGACGCACAATCCGCGACATTTTTTCAGAAGCCCTCTTTCGACACTGCCCTTGCATGGTGGGCGTGGACCATCAATCTTGTCTAAACAACGCGCGCAATCATTCATAGGGAATGGACCGCCCCCAAAAGATCACCTTCGCCGAAATGCGCGACATGGGCGTGCGCGGGCTGCTTGTCGTCCGCCGCCTTGTCGAGATAGACCGAAGGCGAATTGGCCCCTTTAATTGGTCTGTATAAAAAAGCATTGCGCACTCGCAGTGAGTGCGGTGGAGGAAATAGAAATGAAGAGTTTTGTAGTGGCGTTGTCGTTCGCATTTTTGAGTTCTGTTGTTTTAACAACCGCAGCTTCAGCAGATCGGATGAACGGCAAAGGCAATTGCTCGGGAGGCGTATGCGCCGAAAAGGGATTTCAGTGTCCGGCAGGAACCTGTTCCAAGGCAGGAACTCAATATGCCAGGGATGCGAAATACTGCTCCGCAGCGAACTGTAAGGGACACAAATAGTCGAACGATTTAACGATGGATAGGCCGCTGAAAGTCGAGGTGATCACGTTTGGGCCCGGCCTGCACATGTTGCGCGCCGATACCTCACCGGTGAAGGCTCGAATCGAAACGATGGCGCTGAGCATGCCGGAGGTTTCGTTCAAGGCCTGCGGCAATACCCAGGAGAACATGCAGAGGGCCGAGAACAAGGACATACCGATCATTCCAGAGGCCCAAGTGGTAAAGTCCGGCGTTGTGCGCGTCATGGAGCTCGAGGAGCTTGGCTGGACGTACGTCAAGCCTTGAGTAGTCACAGCGAATCTCTACCGGATCAGCCCCTCTGATCTGCCCTGTGGCGGATCTTTATCCGGTCAATATTGTTCTCCTGTTCGGGCTCGGGCTTGGTAGTTTCGCGCGCTGCGTCGCCAACCGGGAGAATACGTTCGACCTCCTTAGTGTTCTCGGCGTCACTGCAGCCACAGAAGCTGCGGGCTGCTCCCTGTTGGTGGTTATGATGGTGCCCATAAAAATCTTTCGACATGTCGCCATGCAATGCACGCGACCTATTTGATCGTCGCATGCACGGTGATTACCGACGTGCCAGAAGCCGTCGGCCCCTGACCTGTTGCTTTGATCGCAAAAGTATCGCTTCCCTTAAATCTAGCCTTCGCCGCGTATTCGAAAGTCGATATGTTGAGTCTTTTCAACTTGCCGTGTACCGGCTTTTGAGAAATGTCCGAGCCACTCACCGTTCCCCGCATCTTGATTGGAAATAGGCAAGTTTCCCCGGACTTGAGCTCAATGTAGCCGGTCGAGTTCTCGCCCCAATCCGCTAGTGTTCCTGATATTGAACAATCAGAAGCGGGCCGCGCCAAAGACGCGGAAAAAAAGCTTGGGGCTCCAACGATAAGCGCCAAAGCGGCAACTTTAGACAACCGCATAGTAGGCTCCTCGTTTCCATGCGCGGTCCTACGTTCAACCCGGACTATGCTTAATCTTGTGCGGACGCGGTCAAAAAATAGTGGGTCCCGTCGAAATTTTTCGTTTCCCAATGGACGGCAAAAGCAGGCTTGGGATTGAGCGCGATCATTGTCAGAAGATTCCATCGCTTTACGACTGCAAGGCAGCTCGTGCGCAGGTATTCGGCTGGTGGTGAGCTGGTTCGGGCATGGGAAATTTCAGCGTTACCGAGGTGCCACTCCCACGTTCGCAAGAGATCTTTGCTCTTAATTGGGCTGCCAGACCGTTGACTATGATTTTGCCCAAGCCAGCCTTGCCGTCCGACGAACCCGCGTTGCTGCAGCCATCGTCAGAAACGGTCAACACGCACTCATTTAACTCGGGAGTTTGGCGAAGACTGATCGCGATGTGGCCGTGAGATCGGCCCTTGAAGCCGTGTTTCAAGCAATTGGTCACTAACTCAGAAACAATCAGACCGGCAGGAATCATCTGGTCCAACTCCAAAACGATGGGATCGCAAGCAACTGTGTGCGTCACAGGCTGCCCGGATATCGCGATCTGCTCGCTACATAGCTCACCAAGATATTCGCCGAATGGCCTGTCGATCTTTGTGGGATCGTAAAGACGCCGATGGCTTCGGCTCATAGCCATAAGACGCTCTCTTACGGCTTCAAGGGCAACAGCAACCGATCCGTCATTGCCGAACTCGCGAGCCTGTATGTTCACGACCGCCACCAGGAATGCGAGATTGTTGGCCACCCTATGTTGTAGCTCCGCAAACAGAGTTGCCGTTCGCCTTTGCATCACTAGGGCGTCCTCCGCATGTCCATGGGAGATATCGACCGCCTTGTTGAGAGTGCTGATCAGGTAGAGCGCTATTGATCCCGTCACGACAAACAGCGAGAGCCCCACCGCATCGCGCGATCGCTCAATTTGGAATGAGAGGTAGGGCGGAACAAAAAAGAAGAACAATACGAACACAGAGATAATGAAAACTGTGATGCCTTCGACGATGCCGCCGAACAGAGCGGCGATCATGACTGCAGGCAAAAACGCGCCCGCACCAAGGAAGTCGCCATACTCACGAATATAGATGCGAAGGAATAGACAGATGCCGAGCGCGGCGAGGCTTATCAGCCAACCCCAGTATTTATGTTGCCGTACAACGCGGATCGCCGAAACGAGTTGCAAGCGCTGCCCCCTTTTTCAAGGAAAGTGCGGAAGGGCGGCTTGGGCTCTAAAGCTGCTTGGCGGCTTTGGAGCGAGTACCCTGTGTTATTGCACATTCCTGGCGGACGCGGTCGTACGTTCCCGCAACGTCATGACCCCGTCTTGTGATTGCGAGCCAATCATTTGGCTTTTTCTGCCAAAGACGGGCCAGTACATTGATGATTAGCTCGGCCGGGGCCTTTGGAGCGGCCCCGTTCGATGACGCGGCACGATGAATGCGCGGCGCGCAGCCGCACCAAGGTGACTAGCTCAAAAAAGGCTAGTTCACATGTCGAGAAAGTTCCGTCGCTGAAAAAGCCGATGGCCGGTTGGGGTCGACGACGACATGTTCGGCGGGACGCCGCAATGTCTCCGAGGGAGATTCGCCGAACAGTTCCCGGTAGGCGACCGAAAAACGGCCAAGCTCCCAGAAGCCGTGATCCGTGACGATGCGGGTGACGTTTGCCTCTTTCGCATCCGCGGCCTGGAGAGCGTGCCGCACAAGGTGCATTCGGCGCAGGGTGAGAAAACGAATCGGGCCCATACCCAGATGTTCCTCGCAGGCGGCGCGAAGCGTTCGCTCGGCAACACCGATGGCCGCGCAGATTTCGGCGAGATAAAGCGGCCGATCGGAATTGGCCTCCAAGAATTCCTCGAACCGCACCATCATGGCATCGTGGCTGCGGCCGCCTGTCGTAGGCTCGACCCCGGCGCCTTCGGCAAGGCACTGCACCATGGCGTGAATGAGCTGCTCTTCCAGCGCCCGGCATACTTCCGGCTGCGCGAGCAGATCAGGAGCAGTCTGGGCAAGTTGTCCGACAGCATTGTGCAGCTTCCGTAGTCGCGACATCGACGCGAGAGCAGGACGGACGACCGCGTTACGCGGTTCTTCCAAAAACTCGCGGCCAACGATCGTTTTGCACAGCAGGGGAAAATCCTTCGCCGGAACAGACATCGTTCCGATGTGATAATCGGACCCGGATCGCTGGTGCAGCACGTCGTAGCCGTAAACAAAAATGTCGTCTGGCGTGACCTCCATGCCGCAATGTTGCGGATAGGACGAACAGGGTTCGGCGAGGAAGCCGATAAGTTTTCGATCAGATGCGATCTCGACGGTGCTTATTTGCGGCAGCACCACATCAAAACGCTGCATCCGCAACTTGTTCATGCTGATTTGCGTCATGTCGACATGAAAACTTCCTCTCGCAGTAGGCAGGATTTCCGCTTGAACGACGGATTGAAGGGCCGCCTGGCATGGAAACGGATCGGAAAAGCTAAGAACTCTACTCCAGGGCATTTCTTGCTCCCAGCCTCAAAAAGCTGCCGTTTTAGCGCGGGATTAATCAGAGCGAATTTCGGTCATCTTCCGAGGACCAGTGTCCGGAAGGCGCGGATGATTTCACCAGCATCAAATCCGGTCCAGATGTCCCAAGGGCCAATAGCGGGCGTGAACCGGGTCTAACCCGAGCCCCCATCACGAACGACGGCCGACAGGAAGTAGCCGCATAAGTCTGGTATTCCCTCGAAGGTTCAAAGCTCATCACTGAAATTGTTGGGTTGCTGGCCGACAAATACTGGCAGAAAATATATGAGCGTGGATCGACCATGTGGCGGAGATATCGACCAACAATACCGCAAAGCCGGTGACGCTCGCCGCGAGGGTCACGAAATCAACCTGCGCCGAATGGACCGCGTAAATTTTCGGCGAGTACGAGGGAGAAACGTTCATGAACCTCTACCGGTTTCTTTCTGTCGCAACGGGGCTTTTGGCGTTCGTTGGTGTGATGGTGCCCCACGTTACGGAGGCGGCCGAACCGAAAAGCCAAATTACCATCCTTTACGACGCCTTCGGCTCGGACACATCGATGACCAAGGACTGGGGCTTCTCGGCACTCGTGGAAATCGCCGGAAAGCGGATCCTGTTTGATACCGGAGACAACGCCGACATTTTAGCCGCCAACGTGAAGGCAAAAGGAATTGATCTGGCCAACCTCGATTTTGTCGTTCTATCGCATCGCCATTCCGACCATATGGCGGGCCTGAACTACGTCTTGAGCGTCAATCCAACAGTCAAGATCTATGCCCCCAAGGAGGGATTTGGCATTTTTGGTTCGTCACTGCCATCGAGCTTTTATCGCAAAGACGAGGCGCTGCCGGCAGATATGCGGTACTTCGATGGTAAGCCGCCCGAGGTCATGAAATTTGGAGCCGCGTGGGCAAACGCTCGCTTTGAGCTGATTGATCAGACTACCGAGATTGCACCGGGCATCACTCTGATTGCGTTGATTTCCGACTTGCCAGGCACAAAGGAACTCAAGGAATTATCACTGGCTGCCAACACCCCGGACGGATTGATACTCGTAGTGGGCTGCTCGCATCCGGGAATCGAGCGAATTGTCGAAGCTGCGACGGCTATCAACCCCAAAATCCACATGATCGTCGGCGGTTTTCACCTCGTCACCGCTTCCGACGAGGTGATCGAAAAGACGGCGACCGCTCTTAACGAGAAGTATAAGGTCGAAAATATTGCGCCGGGGCATTGCACCGGCGAGCCGACCTTTGCCGCATTGAAAAAAGCATTTGGCACGAGATATTTTTATGCGGGTCTTGGCACGGCACTCACGCTCGGACCGAGCATCGGCTCCGGCACGCGACGCGGCGAGGGGCCGAACTTCGACGACCTTGCCACCTATCGAAAATTGGCACGCCTCGAAGAACAGTGATCCGCCCTTTAGGCAAAGCCAGCCGCAATCGGCTGCTTGTCTACATCGAAGACGTGAGGGGAGGCCCGCATGAACCAGGGGAAATCATTCAAGGACGCCAGTCATCTCTACGAAGTCGAGCGACGCGCCGAGCATGCCGCGCGCCCGGGCTTTCGTATTATGGAGTTGCAGCTCTCGCCGACGCAGAAGGTCCCGTGGCACACCCACACCAATGTCTCCGATACGTTTTACGTACTGGACGGTGACATGAGGCTGTTCCTGCAGGATCCGAAAGAGGAAGTGAACCTGAAGCCCGGTGAAGTTTATGTCGTCGGGCGAAAGCGACCGCATCTGGTAACCAACGGGGGCAAGACATCGCTCACGTTCCTGGTGCTGCAGGGGGTCGGCGAATATGATTTCGTTCCCCTCATGGAGAAGTAATTCTCGCCGCCGCGCGGCGCGCGCATGTCACGGCGCGGCTGTGACGTTTGCAATGAAGCTCGCGATGTTGCCGATCGCCTGCCGCGCCTCGGGCAGCACGGGTGCGAACAAATGCCAGCAATGCGGCATGCGCGGCCAGACCTCGAGCCGGCTCCTTGGGTTGCCGCGCACAAGACTTGCCGCCATCCGCACCGCGTCGTCGCGCAGGATTTCGTCGCTGCCGACCTGGATCAGGACCGGCGGCAGGCCGGTGACGTCGCCATAGAGCGGGGAGGCGTAAGGCGTGCGCGGGTCGGCGCCTCCAAGATAAAGCTGCGCGATCTCCGGAACGTGCGTCGCATTCAGCATCGGATCGGCAACCGCGTTCTCTGCAAGCGACGCGCCGGTCAGCGCGAGATCCGTCCAGGGCGAGAGCGCCACCGCCGCGCGAGGAAGGGGGCTACCCGCGTCTCGCAGCTTCAAGAGCAGGGCGAGGGTCAATCCGCCGCCGGCGGAATCGCCCATCACGACCAGTTCCTTTGCCTCGGACGCGCCGCCCGCGAGAAACGCGTAGGCTCTAACCGCGTCGTCAAGTGCTGCCGGGAACGGGTGCTCCGGCGCGAGGCGATAGGTGAGAACCCAGACGCTCGCGGCAAGAGCGTCCGCAATTCGCCAGGTGAAATGCCGATAGTAGGCCGGCCCGCCCGACACATAGCCGCCGCCATGAAGGTAGAGCACGGCGCGCTGCGGTCGCGACGAAGGCATGACCACGCGCTGGAAGGCGCGCCCGGCCGCGTTCAACTCTGCTGATTGGCAACGGCGGGGCGGACGCGGCACGAACTTCTCCGTGGCGAGCATGCTCTGCCGCCAGGCCGCAAGGTCGAAATGCCGCGTGCGGCGCTTGAGAAAAATGCGGAGGCCCACGCGCAACAGCTCGGCGCGCAGGCTCATCACTGAGACCCGACTGCCGAGAGCGGCTCGAAGGGAGCTGCCTTCGGCAGGCGCGGCGGCTCGGCCTCGCCCGAAGGCTGCTCGACGATACGGCCGTCCTCGATATGGATGATGCGATCGGCGAAAGGCACGATGCGCGGATCATGCGTGACCACCAGCACCGCCTGTCCGCGCTCATGGGCGGCGTCGGCCAGCAGCCGCATGACCGTCTTCCCGTTGTCGCCGTCGAGCGAGGAGGTCGGTTCGTCCGCGAGCACGATGGACGGATTGGCGACGATGGCGCGTGCGATGGCGACACGCTGCTGCTCGCCGCCGGAGAGCTCGTTTGGCCGGGTACCGGCCTTGTGCGCCAGTCCCACCCGATCGAGCGCCTCGCGCGCACGTTTCCGGGCGCGGCGGCCGCGCTCGTGGCGGATATCGAGCGCAAGCTGCACGTTCTGTGCGGCGGTGAGCGTGGGAAACAGATGATAGGACTGGAACACGAAGCCGACATGGTCGCGGCGGAGTTTTGCAAGCCCTTCCTTGTCCGCGCCCGACGTTGCCGTGCCGCAGAGCGTGACGGTGCCCGTGGTCGGCGTCAGCATGCAGCCGAGAATCAGCAGAAGCGTGGTCTTGCCGCTGCCGGAGGGCCCCATCAACAGAGTCAGCTCGCCGCGATGAAGCGAGAGGTCGATGCCGCGCAGGGCATGCACCTCGCCCGCACCGCTGCCGAGCCGCTTGGTAAGTCCCCTGGCTTCGATAATGACGTCGCTCATCGCATGAACACCGCGGCAGGATCGATGCGCACCACGCGGAAGATCGCGCCCAATGCCGACGTCACGCACATCACGACGGTGAGTGCGGCCAGCGCTGCGACCAGCCAGTTCGTGATTACGATCGGCAGCGCGCTTTTTGCGGTCATTTGCACCACGAGCGCGCCGATGCCCGAGGCGATCGCAAAGCCGACGACGGCGTTGATCAGCGCCTGATAGATGATGACGTGATAGATATAGCCGTTTGACGAGCCCATGGCGCGCAAGGTCGCGAACTCGTTCAAATGGTCCTTGGTGCTGGAATAAAGCGTCTGAGCGACGATCACCGTGCCGACGATCACGCCGAGCAGGGCGCCGGCAAACAGCGCCGCACCGGCTCCCGTTCCGAACAGCCAGAACGAGCGGCTGCGCTTTCGGAATTCGTCCGTGGTCAAGACCTCGGCGTCGCCGATCTGGCCGCGGATTGCCTGCACGACCGTGCCGCGGTCGGCATCCGGCTTGAGCCGTACCAGCAGGTCGCTGGCGCGGTCGCCGGGCGTTCCCGTAAAGCCGCGCGCGTTCTTTGCGTCGACGAAGATGTAGGGCGTCGTGGTGAAGGAGCGAATGCCGTCGGTCAGCGCCACGACCTTCACCTTCTTGCCGCGGATTTCCGCCTGCGAGCCGATGCCGGTGACGCCGAGCCGGTCGAAATAGGAACGATCGACCGCGACGCTGAAGCCCTGCGACAGCGCCTGCACGTTGCCCTCGACCAGGTTCCACGGTTGCATTGCGCCGTCGCGCAGATCTGAGCCGACAACGAAAACCGGCGTCATCTCGCCCGATTCGAGCCGCCAATCGGAGAAGCCGATCACCAGCGGCACGACGGTGGCGACGCCGTCGAGGGTGGCGATCTTGTTGCGCAGCTTGAGATCGATCAGCGACGGATCCTCGAAACACTTGACGTTCTTCGGAACGACCCAAAGGTCGGTTGCGGCGTGATCGATCATGGTGGTGACCATGTGACCGAAGCCGAAAAACAGCCCCATCTGGACCATGACCAGGACCACGGAAAACACGATGCCGACCATCGTTGCGACAAAGCGCAGCGTGTCGTGAAACAGGTTGCGCGAGGCAAGCGTCAGGGTCAGCGACATCTCACCCGTCCTTTCAACGGCGCTGCTGCAGCATCGCTCCTCTGCTCCCCGCGCCGGGTAGCAGTTTTACGAGCACGCCAAAGCCCGCACTCGCGGCCCAGCTCAAGGCAAGCGCGAGGCTAAACACGATGATGCCCTTGGCGATCGCGGGAAGGGCGATTCGCAGCAGAGCATATTGCAGCCAGAGCACGGCGACATAATGGAGGAGATAGATGCGATAGGCGTTGCTCGAAAGGCTGTCGAGCCTGCGATCCTCGAATCGCATCAGCCTAAGCGCGATCGCAAGCAGGCTCAGGATGCCGGCGGCACAGGCCGGTGGAAAGGCAGCCGAAGCGGCAAGGCGATAAGGCAGCACGCTTGCGGCCCAGTCCGGCATGGTCAGGGAAGTGAACTCGCCCCACACGATAAAGCCCGTAATGGCTGCCGCGAGCAGGATCAGCCAGTTTCGCGCAAGCGGACCGTCGTGCCGCAACAGGCCGCGATCGAAGCCGCGGCTGCCGAGCGCAACGCCGGTGAAGAAATACAGCACATAGTGCAGGGGCCGGCTGAGCTGGAACGAGAACGGGCCGAGAGAGGTCCAGTCCCAGGCCGAGAACGCGATCGCGAGCGGCACGTAGGCGATCATCGAGAGCGCCGTCAGGCTCGCAAAAAATGCGAACGGACGATCGTCGAAATATCCGGCGAGACGATCCAGCGCCCGCATTGATTGCGGTGCGATCGCGTACAGGCACGCCACGAGCGCCGAAAGAAAGAAGAGCTGCCACAAGAACCAGGCCGGGCCCGGCGGCCACATCGGCAAGGCAAGCCAGTGCCGCCAGAACGCTTCGAGCGACGGATCGGCCGCGGTCACACGATAGGATGCGTAATAGGCCAGCGGGCTCAGGATCGCCGCGGCAACCAGGAAGGGCAATCCGATCCGCCACCAGCGGTCGATGAGATAGGCGAGGGAGCCCTTGCGGACGAGACTTGCCGGCGTGAACAGGCCTGCAAGGAAAAACATCAGCGACATCAGGCTGACGTCCTGCCACGCGCAAAACAGGTCGAAGCCGAAAAAGCGTTCGCGGTCGATGATCGGAAACGCGACCCAGCGATAGGGCGCGGCATCGAACGGGAACGGGTTTGCCGGCTGCGAAGAGAGGTAGGGCAGCACCGAGTGAAACGCGACGACGATCATGATGACGACCGCGCGCAAATTGCTGAGCGGGACATAGACGCGAGCGGCCACCGGCGTACCTCTCCCTCTGACGGTACCTGTCAATTGTGGAACCGTCATGGAACCAACGTGGAACCGGTGCGCTCGTTCCGTGGCCGCCGGGTTTATTGGGATCGGCAAAAAGTCAAACGGCGGCAACGCCTTCCGGCGAAGGGGCGGCACTTTGCAGGCCGCAAAATCACCGCTGGCGAAGGGCAAAAGAGCAGGCTTTGAGGTCTAGCCCTTCGGCGGACGCACCACGCCCGTAGCTTCCGTCATGGGGATCGCAACGCCGGGCAGATAGAGCGCGATCGGGCGGATCTCGTAGACAGCGCTCGGATTGACGCTGCGCAGGTCGCGAGCCGCCTTGATCGCCGCCTCCTCGTCGGTGCAGTCGAGCAGATAGAAGCCAAGCAACTGCTCCTTTGTCTCGGCAAAGGGGCCGTCGATGACGGCGCCGTTGCCCGGACCGCGCAAGGTGCGGGCGCGCGTGGTTGAGCCGAGACGCGCCGCAGGCCCGAGGCGGCCGTCCCGATTCAGCCGATCATGCACCCCGCGCAGATTGGACATCACGCTTTCGTCCTCCTGCTTGGTCCAGGACAGAACCTCGGTTTCGACGTGATAGGCCAGGATTGCGTACAGCATTGCGCGTTTCTCCTCGAGACAGGTGGGTTGACCCAAGGACGTTTCGCCCCCGCGGTTCCCGACGTCCGTTGAAGCAGATTTTATCGCCCCATGATTGTGCCGTTCTTGTTGTTGCTCGCCGGCAAGGCCCCAATGCCGAAAATGCTGTGTTTCGTGTCAAGCCTGCTCGCGCTCTTGCTCAGCGTCGAGCCCTACGGTGCGGTCATGCCGTGGGCGATGGGCATGATCGTCGCGGTTGTTTCGATCCTCGAGCGTTTTCGCTCGTCCTACGGCATTTAGAAAGTAAACGCGGCGGGATCGCTCCCGCCGCGCCAACTCTTGAAAAACTCGCTGGTCCAGGGCTGGAGCGCCCCGATGCCAGGCTCAGATTTGCCTAGCGGGCGACCCCAGCGAGGTGACAGCGCTTGAGATAAGACACTGGATCACCTCCTTTCGTTGTTGATGGGAGCCTTAATATAGGGGCCGACGCGCCTTTGCGGAAGCGGGGCGGCGAGGGCGGTTGAACGCGACATGGCTGCCGTGTTAGGTCATCCGCCCGAGCATGATCCGGAAAAGGCCTGCCCCGCACGTGATGCGGGGGAGTGCCGGTTTTCCGAAAAGATCATGCTCG
>Ga0306922_10005220_pt1 | contig 12378 bp, 10 predicted proteins | sample sta12Cox44000082_FD_203758 | JGI IMG/M metagenome (GOLD analysis project Ga0306922, IMG submission 203758) | Lab enrichment of tropical soil microbial communities from Luquillo Experimental Forest, Puerto Rico - statoxic.12C.oxic.44.000.082 (v2)... | ecosystem: Environmental > Terrestrial >... | reverse complement strand
CGCCGGCAAAGCGGCGGTTGCGGCAGCCGCTGGTGGCGAAGCGATGAACCACGGCTGGCAATACTGGACATTGCTGAGTGTCGGCCTGACCGCCACCGTCATAGTCACTATCTGGGTGACAAAGATCGCGCGTGACGCTTTGAAGAAAACTGCGGCTGTGAAGTAGGGCTGTCGAGTGAGGCAATCCTGCGACCGCGGGAACGCTTTAGAAGCGCGGACATGTCTGCGCACTCCAAACAATTGAGGGCTTTCCCGGGATAAATTGATCTGCTAAACCTTCCAATTACTATGATTGAAGCTCGGAGCAAAGAGGCCATCGTACGCCAGCGTTATGCGGCGGGAGCAAAAGAACGCGCAGACAAACTCTGTTGTGCAGTAGAGTACGACTCGGAATATCTCAAAGTAATTCCACGAGAAGTGATCGAGCGCGATTATGGTTGTGGCGATCCCTCCCGTCATGTGCACGAAGGCGAGACGGTTCTCGACCTCGGCAGCGGCGCGGGCAAAATCTGTTTCATCGCCGCTCAAATTGTCGGACCGAAAGGAAAAGTGATCGGCGTCGATATGACAGATGAAATGCTGGAAGTCGCGCGGCGTAATGCGCTCATCGTGGCCAAGCGCATCGGTTACACCAACGTGGAATTTCACAAAGGCCGCATTCAGGACCTGGCGCTCGATCTCGAATTGGTGGATCGACAATTGAAGCAAAACCCGATCGCGGACGCGGCTTCTTTTCTTGCGGCCGATGATCTCGCCGAAGACTTGCGCGTTAAACATCCGCTCATCGCCAGTGACTCCGTCGACGTCGTTGTTTCCAATTGCGTCCTCAATCTGGTCGAACCGAAATCGAAGCGGCAACTGTTCGATGAAATTTTTCGGGTGCTGAAAAAAGGCGGGCGCGCAGTGATCTCGGACATTGTGAGCGATGAAGAAGTGCCCGAGGAAATGCAAAACGACCCCGAGCTTTGGAGCGGGTGCATCTCGGGCGCGTTCGCGGAAGAAGGTTTTTTCGCCGCGTTCGAGAATGCGGGCTTTTACGGAATCCAAATTTTGAACCGCGATGCCAATCCCTGGCGCACCGTTCAGGGAATCGAGTTTCGCCCAGTCACGATCCAGGCATTCAAAGGAAAACAAGGCGAATGTTTCGAGCGCAATCAGGCCGTAATTTATCGCGGGCCGTTCAAGGAAGTCCTCGATGATGACAATCATAGGATGCAGCGCGGCAAGCGTTACGCCGTCTGCGATAAGACATACAACCTTTATAAGAAATCGCCGTATGGAGAATTCTTCGAGTTCGTCGATCCAATTGGCGATGTTCCGCTCGAGGAAGCGAAGCCGTTCGATTGCTCGCGCACTGCGCTGCGGCATCCAAAAGAAACCAAGGGGCATGATTACAACGCGACCACGGAAGCAAACAGCAGATGCTGCGACGGCGGCAGTTGCTGTTGATTCGAGATGAATCGTTTCGGACAAAAGCTTGCGGAGCATTCGATTTCGCTGCGCCGCAGGCGGCCAGAAATTCTTCAGGTGAACGTGGGCAAGCTTTGCAACCTCACCTGTGTGCATTGCCACGTGAACGCCGGCCCTAAGCGCAAGGAAATTATGTCGCGCCAGACAATCGATCACGTCATTGTCTGGCTCGCAAAGACTGACATCCCAACCGTCGATCTTAGCGGTGGCGCGCCGGAAATGATCCCCGACTTTCGTTATTTCATTGAGCGAGTAAAAGCGCTCCTGCCGACCAGGCATGTGATCGATCGTTCCAATCTAACAATCCTGCTCGAACGCGGTTACGAAGATCTCGGAGAATTTCTCGCAGCCCAAAAGGTGGAGATTATCGCGTCGATGCCGTGTTATTCTGCAGCGAATGTAAATGCGCAGCGCGGCGAAGGCGTTTTTGAAGGCAGCATTACTGCGCTGCAACTACTTAACTCGTTAGGCTACGGAATCCACCCGGATCTCCCGCTGCATCTCGTTCACAATCCGGTGGGCACGTTTTTGCCGCCGTCACAAGCGGAGCTTGAAGCCGATTACAAACGCGAACTCAAAAAGCATTTCGGCATCGTGTTTAACAACCTCTATACGCTCACGAATCTTCCCATCGGCCGGTTTGCCAGTTATCTGCGTCGTAACAATAAGCTCGATGAATACATGCAATTGCTCATTCAGGCGTTTAACCCGGCAACCATTAATGGTTTGATGTGCCGCGACACCATCAGCGTTGGCTGGCAGGGCGAAGTTTACGATTGCGATTTCAATCAACAGCTTGGAATGCAATGGAACGGTAGGGACGCCGCGGCGCGGCGTCCGGACGGCGCAGCGCGCCGTCCCTATCAAGGCAACGATCAAAGCAAGGCTCTCTTCCTCTGGGATATCGATCCCGCCTCAATCGAAAATCGCGAGATCATGACCGGTAATCACTGTTTCGGTTGTACCGCTGGCGCTGGCTCGAGTTGCGGCGGCGCAATTGTGTGACTTGGCTATACTCACAATTGGGCGTTTGTCCGCCAGCCCGGATCAGATCCAAGTTTTTGTACGAGGCGAGATATTTCTGCGTGCGCAGCGGGCTCAAGCCTACCAGCAACCAGGCGATGCCGACCGAAGCTACTTTCGTCCCGGTTGAGAATCACTCCGAATTTTCTCAGCGCCTACTACATAGGTATAAAACAGATGCCGCCCCACTGGATTGCGCACCTCCCCCGCCCACCCGCCCGGATAGCGTTCACGGATTCGCTCCTGGTATTGCTCGTTTCCTGGGAAAAACAGAAATGCCAATCCGTTCCCGGGCACTGGCTCTAGTGACAGCTGTTCCTGTGGGTCGCGAATCACTGCGTATTCCTGTCCTGCTATAAGATACCTTGTTGTTTCTGCGTCGTATGGGTATGGCGACTGCCAAACGACTACCACGCTGTAGGCTGGGCCAAGCGAAGCCATGTAGCGGCTTTGCACGGTCTGTTCCTCACACAGCCTCTGTGAAGCCTTGTAGCGCTCGTTCCTTAAACGCTCCGGGTCCGCGTAATACCTGTAGAAATAGAAATTGATATTGGCGTAGGCCAATGTCATCAGCCCGATGGCCACGACCGCGATCGTTATCCATCTCTCTCTTACGCATAGCCAAAGCTCCGTAGATCCGACCCATGCTCCGATTGGCACCGCAACCGCCGCGTAGAAAGCTGGGAAAGCCGGAGTCCAATGCGCCAGCATCGGCGGCGAGCTGTTTGGGTAGAGTACCAACGTGCCTCCAACGACAAGGACCCCTAGCCCCGATAGCAAGATAAGAAACGCCGCTGGATGCCGCCATCGCCATACCAGCAGCGCTACTCCAAGCACCAGCAGCGCCGCCTCTGCTGGCAGCAGCAGCGGGGCACAGTACATAATGTCCTGCGCACTTTGAGTGCTAATGCCCAGCAGATTCTCGGACATGATCGGCCATAGCGTGTTCCACATCTGTTGTACGTCGTGCCAACTCGCAGGTATCCGGTTCCAAGTCATTAGCCCTGCGCCTCGTCCGTAGTACAAGCCCGGATGCGTTATGAAGTAACTCAGCAACGGTCCGAAACCAATGAGATAGCCAAGCACCAGCCATCCGAATTGCTCCAGGTATTGCCGTGCGCGACGCCAGTGTACGACCAGCAGATACGCCAAGAACGCTACGAGAATGAATGGCAACAGGCGCGTCCCGTAGTAAAAATGCTCGCTCAGGCCCGCGGCCAGGCCGGCGAGCGTCCAGTCTGTCCGCCTGCGGCTCCGCAGGCCTCGCGTTAGGAAGAAAAAGCACACCGTCCAGAAGAACGGCGTCGTAATATTGTTCAGCGCCATGCGACTGTCGTGCACATCCGCAGCGCTGAACGCCATAATGATCGAGCCTGTAATGGCTGCAATTCTCCCCCACACGCCACGGACCAGTCCATAAAATGGCAGTAGCGCCGCCGCGCCGAATACGGCCGCAGGTAGCCTGACGACGCCCAAGCTTATACCTCCTAGTTTGAGCACGCCTGCCACAAGCGCAAACCATAATGCTGGAAGATCGACATCACCCCACAGCGCGCTGAACAGAGGCGCGGGGGTCGGTCCGCTGAAATAAGCTCGCTCTGATACCGACCCGGTCATGATTTCGTCGGGGTAGATATTGAAAGGCACATCTCTCAAGTCCCATAACCGCAGTGCCAGCGCCAGGACTGCAATTGACGCAACCATAGCAACCTCCCACCACGTCCATGCGGGCGGACCATCGGCTTCGCTATCGTTCTCTCGCGCATGGCCAACAGGACGAAGAGCGGCCGCAGCTATCATACTGGCGATTGCACCCAGCCATAGCCATCCCGCCGCACCAAACGTCTCACGAGGCGCAGCCAGGAAAGCGACATGTGACAGTACAGCTAAGAGCACCGCGCCGGCCAGCGTCGCCAGCGCGAACCGGCTTCTCCATGTTTGCAGGTGTGCTTGAGCGCCTTGGTCTGCTCGAAATGAAGGCGACCATCGCGTGTTGCTCCAAGCCAGCACCGCTAATACACCCGCCGCGAGTAGCAAGAGCACAGCCCAGGGTCGCAAAGACTCGCAGCGCAGCACTTCCGTGCCCAATAGCGACAGCGCAAATGCCACTGGCCCCAACCATACGCCGCACGCCGACCACCGCGATGACCAACTTCTCGCGACAGCGGCGTCACTCATCTTTTGTTAGATATGTGATGACGGGTGAACTACGCTTACGGCTTCGACACGACAACCACGCGCGCAGCCATTGGCAGTACGATTTCGTTTCCTCTGGCATATCGCTGGATGCCATTTTCAATTGCGACGCGGATCGCGTCCAACCTTTCCGGCGACTGCCGTGCGAGAAGCCCGGCAGTGCGAACGCCGGCATCGCGTTCTGCTTTGAAAAAATAAGACGCACTCGGAAGACGCCACTCGACGGTGCGCTTATTATAGTTCATCGAGTCGCCATCAAAGCCTGCCTGTTCCAAAACTTTTTGGCACTCTTGTCTATCGCCGTACAAATAATGCGGCGGTCCTTCGGGCAAACCCACATCCTTGTCCGCGTGCGCTTCAATTGCATCATAGACGATCCTGGCGCCGGGATTCTCTTCCGGCCCAACCCAAACGGTGAAACCAAATCGTCCGCCGGATTTCAAAACACGGCACGCTTCCGCACATCCCTTTTCGGGACGTGAGAGATGCAGCAAACCGAAATTGATCAAAACACAATCGAAACTGGCGTCTTTAAATGGGAGGTTCTGAGCATCGCCTTGGACAAACGAACTGCCCGGGAACCTTTCCTTTGCGATAGCGATCATTTTTCTAGAGAAATCGATCCCCGTTGGAATAGCGCCCGCCTTCCTGACCGCAGCGCACACGTAACCGGGACCGGAAGCGACATCTAACACGGACATGCCGGCTTTAACGTCCGCGGCATTTATCAAATAGGGAATAAACTGCCGCGTCAGTAACGACCATACCGAATCGTATTTGTGCGCTACCCGTTCCCAGCCGGCGTGCTCGAAGCGAGCGAATTCGTCTTTGAGTTCCGACATCCCAATGACGTTGTAATCATCCTAGCGCAGTTTGTAAATAAGGAGAGAGTTCCGTTTACGGAAGTCGGGCAGCTTGCCTGACTCGGGCGGTAGGCCGCAATCCTGCCGATCCGCGGCAGAGTTCGACACGCAAGATGCCTGTCGGCCGAGACACGCTGGAAGCGTATCCTCCTATTCGAGCGGGAATTCGATTGGTTCTTCCTCCTCGCGCGGAACAAGTTTATTTCGCTCGATGATTCTCGCGCAGGTATTCCAGCGCAGGATCGCATCGTCGTGACCTGGTGGACAAAGCGGTTCGGCTTTTTCGAACCAGCTCATTGCCTCGCGTAAAAGATCATACGCTTGAAACCGGCAGCCCGGTGTATGCTGCCGTAGTTTCATCTTCGCGCGCCGCTCGGCCACGATTCCGGAATAATATGCGCGGTCGTATTCCGAATTGAGCCGCGCCAGCAGTTCTTTTGTTTGCGAATCGCTGACGCCGTAGCCTTTCTCGAAACGATCCGTCAACGCAAGCAACAGCACGATGATTGCCTGTTGGTTTTCCGAATCGACATTGAGAATGTCGAGGCAAATGCTTTCGGCCTCGCCCGGTTCGTTGAGCAGCCGATAACGCTCCGCCCTCTCCAGCGCGGCGGGAATTGCGTTTTTGTGCAGTCGTTTCAGTTCGCTCATTGCTTCGCAAAAGTTACATAATTAAAAAAGTTAAATGGTTAAAAAGGAAACCGCGAACAAACATTCACCTTTCAACTTTTTAACCCTTCAACCTTTCAACCATCGGATTTCCGCTTCAACCATCGCCAAATCCAACCAAACGGATCATAGAACTCATCCACCACGCGTTCTTTCAACGGAATAATTCCGTTGTCCGTGATCTGAATGCTTTCCGGGCAGACCTTCGTGCAGCATTTCGTGATGTTGCAGTAGCCGATCCCCTGCGTATTTCGCAATTCTTCGATGCGATCCTGAGTATCGAGTGGATGCATCTCCAACGCGGCGACATGAATCAGGAAACGCGGACCTATGAATTTGTCGTGCATCTGATGATCGCGTAGCACGTGGCAAACGTCCTGGCACAGAAAACATTCGATGCACTTCCGGAATTCCTGAACACGATCGATGTCCTCCTGCTGCATCCGCCATGTGCCATCCGGCGCGTCGGGCGGTCGCGGCTTGAACAGTTTGATCTTTTTCTTCACCCGAAAATTCCACGAGACATCCGTCACCAAATCTTTAACGAGTGGAAAGGCCTTCATGGGTTCGATCGTGACAGGTTTTTCCAATGGCAATTCGCTGAGGCGCGTCATGCACATCAGCTTCGGCATCCCGTTCACTTCCGCAGAGCACGACCCGCATTTGCCTGCCTTGCAGTTCCACCGGCAGGCGAGATCGGGCGCTTGCGTCCTTTGGATGTCGTGCACGGCGTCGAGCACGACCATGCCTTCGGCCACATCGGCTGTGTAATCGCGAAACTCCCCGCCTTTGGCATCGCCACGCCAGATTTTGAAAACTGCTGTTTTCAAAGAGTTGAAAGGTTAAATGGTTGAATCGTTGAAAAGTAGATCTAAACCACTGACAAAATCTTCTTCCTCTGCGGTTTCTTGCACTGTTAAACCGGAGCCGAACTCTCGGGCGCGGAGATAGCGAGCATAACCGCTGATGAGCCGCTGCACTTCTTTCGCCTGATCTTTCAACGTGGCAATTTCCGCTGCCGGCAAATAGTTTTCATCTTCGCAGACATTTAGATCATCGATCAGTTCCTGAAGTGATCCCCGCGCCTGAAATAGAAACTTCAGCTGCTCCAGATAATGGAACCGGCCATGTCCTTCAGCAATATTGTTCGTCAATGAAACAGCAGCCCGCCGGATTTGACTGGCTAGTCCATACTTTTCGAAGTCGGGCAATTTTCTCGTGACGCCATACATCGCCTTTCGAAATTGCCTCGCTTTTTTGTAAACTTCGAGATCTTCGAATGTCCGAAACGCTTCCTCTTGTGTTTCGTGTTGCGCGTACAACCTTTTCAACTTTTCAACCCTTCAACTTTTTAACTGCTCGCTTCAACGATTCTCCTCAACAATCTGCTTCAAATAGTCCGGCATTTCCGGCAACGGTTCTAATCGGACCGCCATCGAGCCGTCGTCCGCTTTCGAAACAATCGTGTTCACTTTGCCAAAGGCATCGTCCTTGTTGGAGTAATCGTCGCGGAACTGCGCGCCGCGACTTTCCTTGCGTTCGAGCGCAGCACGCGTGATGGCTTCGGAAACAGTCAGCAGATTTTTTAGATCGATCGCGGTGTGCCAACCGGGATTGTATTCTCGATTGCCCGTTACTGCGGCCTTGGCAGCACGTGATCTGAATTTGTCGATTCTCTCCAGCGCCTCGCGCATTTCAGTTTCGTTGCGCACGATCCCCACCAAATCCTGCATGGTTTCCTGCAGATCTTTCTGAATAGCATAGGGATTTTCAGGGTCGCTACGCTCAAACGGGGCGAGCGCCTCGCGCACGACTGCATCGATTTTTTCTCTCTCGATTGAACCGTGTTGATTTTCTTTGGCGAATTTTGCCGCGAATTCACCGGCGCGTTTTCCAAACACCAAAAGATCGGAGAGCGAATTGCCGCCGAGGCGATTCGCGCCGTTGATCCCTGCGGCGCATTCTCCGGCAGCGAATAGCCCGGGCAGCCGGGTCATTTGCGTGTCTGGATCAACGCGCACACCGCCCATGATGTAATGCGTCGTCGGTCCGACTTCCATTGGTTGCTCGGTGATATCGATGTCGGCCAGTTGTTTAAACTGGTGATACATGCTCGGCAGCTTCCGCTTAATACGTTCGGCAGCATTAGGGATTTTTTGTTTGATCCACGAGATATCGAGGAACACGCCGCCGTGCGGACTTCCCCTGCCCTCTTTGATTTCGCGCACGATGCAGCGCGAGACATGGTCACGCGTTAGCAACTCGGGTGGACGGCGCGCATCTTTGTGTCCCTGGCAATAACGCCAGCCTTCCTCCTCATTGTCCGCAGTCTGATGTTGATAATTTTCCGGGATTTCGTCGAACATGAAACGGCGGCCCAGATTGTTTGTCAGGATTCCGCCTTCGCCGCGCACGCCTTCGGTCACCAAAATTCCCATGACACTCGGCGGCCAAACCATGCCAGTGGGATGAAATTGAATGAACTCCATATCGATGAGTTCCGCGCCGGCGTCGTATGCGAGCGCGTGACCGTCCCCGGTATATTCCCAACTGTTACTGGTGATTTTGTAGGCGCGCCCGATTCCGCCAGTCGCCAGCACAATTGTTTTGGCACGAAAAATTTTGAATCGCCCCCTCTCGCGCTCGTACCCAAACGCGCCGACTACACGGTCTCCGTCTTTGAGCAGCGAGAGAATGGTGTGCTCCATGTGCACATCGATTCCCTGATGAACCCCATGATCCTGCAAGGTGCGGATCATTTCCAAGCCGGTGCGATCACCCACGTGCGCAAGCCGCGGATATTTGTGGCCGCCAAAATGTCTTTGCAGAATTCGGCCGTCTTTGGTTCGATCGAAAACCGCGCCCCATGCTTCGAGCTCGCGCACGCGATCGGGAGCTTCTTTCGCGTGCAGCTCGGCCATGCGCCATTGGTTGACATACTGGCCGCCGCGCATTGTATCAGCGAAATGCACTTTCCAATTGTCGCGCTCATCGACATTGGCCAGCGCCGCGGCGATTCCGCCTTCGGCCATCACCGTGTGCGCTTTGCCTAACAAGGATTTGCAAACCAAACCGACGCGAACACCCGCCGCCGACGCTTCGATCGCGGCGCGCAATCCCGCGCCGCCTGCACCGATCACAAAAACATCATGTTCGAAGGTTTCGTAGTCGGGCATTGCTCAGGTTGAAAAGTTAAAAGAGTTAAAAGGTTAACAAAGGCGAAACGTTTTTAACTTTGCAACATTTTTGACGAATCAACTGCGGCTAAAAAAGCCGCACATCGTGCCAAATCCCAACTGCGCACAGGCGCACGTAAAGATCGGCGAAACCGACCCAAAACAGGCTCAGCCAAGCCCAAAGCATGTGTCGACGATTGAAACAGGTCACGCACGCGTAGGCGCGATAGCAGACTCGTGACTTGGAAAATTGATCGAGGAACCCGCCGGCCAGATGCCGGAGCGAGTGACAACCGAAGGTGTAACCGGCAAGCAAATAAACGTTGATAGCCAGAACGATCGTGCCGACACCGATGCCAAACGAATTTTTACCAGTCATTGAGTCGTGAAACCAGAGCGCTTCCCAGACGTCGTAGGCAAGGACCCAGATGAAGAAAAATGCGAGATAGAGAAAGTAGCGATGCACATTCTGCATGATGAGCGGAAACGAACGCTCACCCCAGTAGCCCTTGCGTGGCTCTCCGACAGTGCATGCGGGTGGATCAGCCCAGAAGGCCTTGTAGTATGCGCCACGGTAGTAGTAACAGGTCAGGCGAAATCCGGCAGGCGCCCAAAGAATCAGCAACGCGGGAGAAAAAATGACCCAGCTCGGCCACCACACAGGCTTCGGCCCAAACCAGCTGTGCGGTGAATCACCGAAAATTTCTGGGGAATAAAACGGCGAGATGTAGTTGCCAACGAAATAATTCTTCCCCTGAAACGCCGCCCATGTGGAATAGACGAGAAACGTGGCCAAGCCGAGAAAAACGAGCAGCGGTTGCACCCACCAAATGTCGGCGCGCATTGTTTCGCCGAATGAACGGCGCGCCAACGCTGTTGTTCCATTCATTCGCCGGCGGCTCCTTCCACTGGCAGCTTCGCTTTTTTCCACGCTTCCCAACTGCCGGGAACATTCCATAGCTCCTTAAATCCCTGACGTTTCAAAATGCTCGTGGCGATGCTTGCGCGATAGCCGCTGCCGCAATAAACCGCGATCGGTTTGCCGCGATCGAGTTCACTCATCCGTTTGGCAAGTTCCGGGACAAAAATGTGACGCGCACCGGGAACATGGCCCTTTTTCCATTCACCGGGCGAACGCACATCGACAACCTGCAACGAAGATTTGCGCGCATTCAATTCGTGCACACTCATCTGGCCGATTCGTTCGAGCGGGAATCCCGCCGCGTGCCACGCTTTCATCCCGCCGATCAAATAGCCGGCAAACTTCGTGTAACCGGTTCGCACGAACAGGCGCACGATTTTCTCAAGATCGTTATCGCTTTCCATCACGAGAAGTACCGGCTCTTCCGGGTTGAGCATCCAACCCGCCCAGATGGAGAGAATAGGTGTGCCGGCGATGTTCAGTGCACCTGCAATATGGCCGCCACCAAATGCCAGCATGTTGCGCACATCGACGAGGACTCCAGCTTTTTTCTCGATCGCTTCTTTGAAAGCCTGCGGAGGAAGACCGGGGACGCGAGGCAGATTTCCCAAGACTTTTGGGCCCTCCGCGTTCACGCGTTTCATTACGGGATAGTAGTGCGGGACCGGTGGCGCAGTTTTGATCGCGTAGTCAGTGAAGCTTTTCGCATCAGCGAATTGTAAAAACTTATTGAATTTCCGCTCGTAACCGATCGTGCTGCTCAAACGCGCGCCGATGTCTGCGCCGCACGGCGAGCCAGCGCCGTGATTCGGATAAATGATCACGTGATCCGGCAGTTTGAGATAGAAATCGTGGAGCGTGTGGAATTGTTGTTCGGCGAGTTGCTTCGTGTGCTTCTCGCCTAACAAGTCTGGACGACCGGCAGAAGCAACAAAGAGCGAATCACCCGTGAGCACCGCCCAGGGTTCATCCGGATGATCTCCCTCAGCCAGCAAATAGGACATGTGCTCGGGCGTGTGGCCGGGCGTATGCCGCGCTGTCACCAGCACTTCGCCGAACGTGAATCGATCGCCATCTTTTATCCTTTCCGGATCGAAGCCGTACTTAGCACCTCCTTCCCCGCTGGCATAAATCCTCGCCGAATCCAAGCGGGCGCACAGTTCACGCGACCCGCTCACCAGATCGGCGTGAATATGCGTCTCGAAGATGTGTGTGATGGCGACGCCGGCTTCGCGGGCAGCCTCGATGTAAACATCGCAGTCCGCGCGAGGATCGAATACAGCAGCGATTCCTGCATCATCGTCGCCAACCAGATAGGACAGCTCAGCAATACCTTCGGTTTGAATGGTCTTAAAAACGAGCGACATCGTTCAGATTTAACGCGAAGGAGCAACGAACTTCAACAAGATCGATATCGGAATCCTGAGGAACGCACGCGTCCCAGAGTCGTCACCGCACTTCGACTGTGATCGGCAACAGGTGATTGATCATGTAGGTGCCTCGATCAACATCGCGGAGCACAGATTGCGTTCGGCCGAGCGAATCGATCGCGCGCGCGATCAGCATTTGGTTTCCCGCCGCTGCGGGCGTTTGCCAATTGAACTCCCACAGTCGCCACGCGTTTGGCTTCGATTCTCCAAGCAGAGTCGCCTCGCTCCAAGTCGCTCCACCGTCCGTGCTCAGTTCCACTTTTGTGATTTCAGCGTCGCTCGTCCATGCGGCGCCGTGAACACGCACGCTGGAATTTGCCGGAACGATTTCACCTTCCCCGGGACGGGCGATCTCTCCTTTGATTTGCATTTCAGTCAGCGGCGTGAGCTCAGCGACCTCTGTTCGCCTTTTCCAGTAAGCATAGTCGATCGTTTGATAATAGCCGGTAAACGGTTGGTCCGTGACGATGATCCGCTGCACCCATTTAATTGAGGCCATGGCGTACCAACCGGGCACAATCGCGCGCACCGGAAACCCGTGTTCCGGCGGAAGATCGTTGCCGTTCATTTTATAGGCGAGCAAAACGTCGTGCCGCGCTTTCTCCAAGGGAATGCTCCTTCCAAAGTAC
>Ga0306922_10005218_pt1 | contig 12380 bp, 15 predicted proteins | sample sta12Cox44000082_FD_203758 | JGI IMG/M metagenome (GOLD analysis project Ga0306922, IMG submission 203758) | Lab enrichment of tropical soil microbial communities from Luquillo Experimental Forest, Puerto Rico - statoxic.12C.oxic.44.000.082 (v2)... | ecosystem: Environmental > Terrestrial >... | reverse complement strand
CCGTGATCGGCATATCCTTGCGAGAGCCCCTCAACCAGCCGAGCCTGCAGAAGGAACAGCGCGATCATGTCGCTCGCGGCGACCCATCTAGCGGTTGTCACCCATCCGCTCGGAGCGTTGCGGCAAGAACTCTTGTAGGCATTCTCCGAACCCACCCACACGCCAAAGGGAAAAAGCGGGGCGATGGCGGCAAACGCCGTTATTTGACAGTCTCCGTGCCCTATATTTTTAGAAGGAACCGTGGGTTTCATCTGGACTGTGCATTCGATTAGGCGTTGGATAGCTACCGGTTGATTGAGTGGTTTCTCGCACCATCCAGAGCCAGCAGCGACGAGCGCCAAAGCGACCAGTGCCGACAGTGACCAGTGTCCGACGGGACCAGTGTCCAAAAGGCCAGCGTCCTGAGGCCAGGGTCCGAAAGGCCAGCGTAAAGCGAGCATCAACCCTGCGGGCAGCCAGCCAGTCTGTCTGCGGCTAACTGGCAATGCAAGGCAAAAGCCCTTGAGGCTTTTGGGACCACCGGTCGCTCCGGTGGTCCTTTTCGTTGATCACCCCGAGTGTGACCTCGCGTCGGCGATCGCCGCGACCTCGTACTTGGCGGCGCTGCGTTGCCGTCGCCCGACGGCCGCAGGCACGGCCGAGTTTCGCGCCTTCGCGATTTGACATCGCCAAGGCGCATGGTGGACGCGCGAGGCGGCCGAATGCCCAACAGATGTGCCGAACGGATGGGGCGCTCGTCGAACAGCCGGAATGTGCGAATTAGTGCTCGGTTATGAAGCCCGGACTTCTAATGTGGGTTGGACAAACGGCCGCATAAAGCTGATGCAGCTCAGCTTCCAAATACTCATTGACGAGTAGGAGAGCCTCAAGTGCTCCGTGCACGTCGCCATCGCAAGCTGCGATGATCTGTTCGATAACAATTTCAGTCCGCCTGGAAGCCATCCTTGATCCCCTACGCACTCACCCGCGGGTTATTTCCGGCGGGGATTGGGGCCAAATTCTGAGCCCCGCGAGAACATTTGTTGGCGTCTGGGGATTTCAACACGTTTAAGTTGGGGTGTGGACTCGCGAACCCACAGCCGTAAGGGCGGCCAGGAGCGACAGGATCCGCCGAAAACGACCCTGAACGGACCTGGCCGATCGATCAGGTCATGCCAGGCCCAGCCAAACCCCGGGCGCCTGCACGGCGACCTGCGAGGCACGGGAGTCCACCTCGGGCTGCGTGATCGAACTCACGGGGTGGTCGATCACCACTGGACGTAGGCCCTGCATGCCGATCGCGCGGCGGGTGAGTTCGGTCTCGCGGACGAATTCGGTTGTAATGATTGCGACCGATGGAACGCCTTTTTTCTCCAACGCAATCGCGTCCCGAACGCAACAGGAGCAGCAGGAGCCGCAGTCGCCGATTGCAGTCAGCACGATGTCATTGTTGGCCGCGATTTCCTCGATGAGCTCTGGCGCTGCATCTTTCGAAAAGCTCTCCTTGACGTAGTAGTTCACTGCCCTGAACGTGACTGCTTTCTGCAGCGCCGCCGCCGATCCTCGCAAGATTTTATTGGCGTTCCATTTCGAGTTGTCGAGGATGGCGAGTCGCAATCCATCGAGCGAGGTGGGGCGCACGGCAATCGGGGTATCCGATGCCTCGACCCTACCTCGCGGGTCGAAGACGAGAACTGAATTTGCATCCGTCACTTTCATCAGCATGGGGATTGCTCCTTGAGTCCTAGAGAGAGCAAGCACCGTCGACACAACCATCGCCGTCGGGGGCCGCCGCTCTGTCGATCGCCTTGAGCACGGGCGTGCTCATGTGGCCCCAACCGGGAATGAACGCCGAAAAGCGCCCGGCGCGTCCGCCAATCACGAAGAGATGGATATGGTCGGCCGACGGCACGATGGGGATGCGGCTATCCGGATCGCGCTTCAGCCATTTCGGCAAGTTCCGGTTGTAAACCTTGCCGTAGCGGTGATCGCGCGAGATATCCCGGAAAGCGTTGCCCGAGTTCATCCAGAGGTAATTGCGGATGTCCGACCGGGTCCAGCCGTGTTTTGCGATGGTGAGCGCGTGCTCGACGCCGAGGACAACGGTGCAATGTCCTCCCAGTACAGCCGAATTCGAGGCGATCGTGCTCATGGCTGAACACATGGTGTCCAGAATCCCTTCGGGGTCGTTGCAGTGATGGTCGGTCACGCTGTGAGGCGCTTCAGCCGCGATCGCGAAAACGGTCGAATCCGTGGGCCGATAGCCGTGTTCTACATGGTAGGGAGCGAACGGACTTTCGATCTCGTTCTCCGCAACGCAATAGGTGTACTTGCCGGGGTGGCCTAGCGTGCTTTTGTCGAAGTCCGGCGGCCAGCCGCCGCCGACATTCAGCATGACCAAACGCACCGCCCGGCCGATGGTCGCGTTAGCGCGGTTGCCGGATCCGAAGGCATTGGCTCCGCCGTTCATCCCGACCTCCCGGGCAAGTGGGCCGTTGACGACGATCAGTGGCGAGGCGACATGCGTCGTCGCTTGCACACCATTGAGATTGAAGGCGCGATCCGTAATCGCGAGCACAGCGGCCCGAACGATCGGTGCATATTCTGCCCGGCATCCCGCCATCACCATATTGATGGCCAGGACCTCGCGGGTCAGCGACCCCCAGCGCGGCGCGACGTTGCATTCGATGTGCTCCGGTTCTCCGCCGAGGATGTCAACGATGGCGTCCACCTTCTGCCGGGTAGGGGGCACGACGGGCAGGCCGTCCGACCATCCGCGGTCGTAGTAAAGCTCGATGAGGTCGGTGTTCGACGGAACGGTCTCGACAGGGATAGCGGCCCCGATGCGGTCTGGTGCTGCTCCAGCCAATATCTGGGTTGTCATGCGTGTTTGCTCCGGCCAACAGGGCCGACGCATCCTAGGCGCATGCCGTTATATGCCAAGCCAAACCTGATATCCCGGATTGATACGAATAGGATATAGATGAAGGCTTGGTAGAACGACGCTACGAATCCCGATTCCAGGACTGCTTGATGAGCGTCATCAGTGCTGCGGCCGCGATGGTGGGTTCGCGGCCTCTCAGAGCAACGATCCCAAGATCGCGCACCAGCGGCTTGCCGCGAAGCGGCACGGCTTTCAATTCCCTGCCGAGCAGGCCCGCAACCCCGCTTTTGGGCGCGATCGCGATACCAATGCCGGCGCGGACGAGTCCGAGCATGGTTGTGAAAAGCGAAACGACAACGACATGTTTCAAGTCCAGCCGGGCGGATGCCGCCGTGCTGTCGATCAATCGTCTGGTGCGAGAATCGCCCGGTAGCGAGACCAGCGGTTGATCCCTGAGATCGACGAGCGCCACACTTGCTTTCGCAGCGAGCCGGTGACTGCGGGGCAGCACGACAGTAAACTCCTCCCGCCCCAGCGGAATCGAAACAAAGGGGTCCGGCAGCTCGTCGAGATAAGTGATGCCGAAGTCTGCTGCGCCGCTGCGAACGTCCTCGATCACCGTCCCGTGGACGCCGTCACGGATATACAGCTCTATGCCGGGATAGCTGAGCCGATAGGCAGCGATCATTCCAGGCAGCTTTCCGTTTGCAACCGACATGATGCTCGAGACGATGATTTGCCCGCGACGCTGGTCTGCGAGTTCGCGCATGCTGCCGATTGTGATCTTTAAATCATTGAGCATGCGTGCGGCGACGGCGGCGAATTCCTTGCCCGCGACCGTGATCTGGACCGAGCGCGTACTGCGGTCGAACAGTTTGACGCCAAGCGCCGCCTCGAGGTGCTTGACGGTGCGGGTCACTGCGGGCTGCGATGTCTTCATTAGTGCCGCAGTGGCGATGAAACTGCCATATTCCGCCAGCGCGACGATTGTTTGAAGCTGGCGCAGCGTCATATCGGGTGCGTTGGAGAGCTGCATGAATTTATGCTCAATTTGCAATTATCGACGGTATCAGTAGCAGCTTGATATAATCACGTTTTTCTCGGACCGTCGTCGCCAGTAAGCCATGTTGTTCGGGGCGACCATGACCGTTTGCTTGGCCGGAATTCGCGTTCTCGATCTTAGCCGTATCCTCGCTGGCCCGTGGGCCACCCAACTCCTTGACGATCTCGGCGCCGAGGTGATCAAGATCGAGCGGCCTGGCAAGGGCGACGATACGCGCGGCTGGGGCCCGCCGTTCGTAAGTAGCGCCCATGAAGCAGATTTGTTCAGCGCTTACTATCTTGCTGCCAATCGCGGCAAGAAATCCGTCGCAGTGGACCTTAGCGCGCAAGAGGGTCGCGAGATTATTGAGTCTTTGGCTTGCTCCTGCGACATCCTCGTCGAGAATTTTAGCGTCGGCGTGGCAAAGCGACTTGGATTCGATTACGAGACGTTGTCTGAGATCAATCCTCGGCTCATCTATTGCTCAATCACCGGCTTCGGCCAGACTGGCCCCCACAAGGACAAGCCAGGCTATGATCTCCTGATTCAGGCCATGGGAGGCCTTATGAGCATTACCGGCTCGCCTGAGGGAGAGCCGACGAAGGTTGGAGTGGCGGTAGCGGATCTTCTGACCGGCCTTTATGCGACGGCGGCGATGCTGGCAGCACTCAACGAGCGGCACAGCAGCGGACTGGGCCAGCATATCGATCTGGCGTTGCTGGACGTCCAGATCGCGGCGCTGGCCAACCAGGGGATGAACTTCCTTGCTACCGGCAAGGCGCCGGCGCGCAAACGGCAATGCCCATCCCAATATCGTGCCCTACCAGGCATTCGCGACCAGCGATGGACACGTTGTTATCGCGGTGGGCAACGATGCCCAGTTCGCGCGTTTTGCGGCTGCGCTCGGCCTTCCGGAACTTTCGACCGATCCTCGATTTAAAGGAAATGCCGACCGCGTGCGGAACCGCGCTGCGCTGATTGCGATCCTGAGCGAGAAGATCCGCACCTTGCCGAAGCTCGAGCTGCTGCGTGCCCTCGAGATCCAACGCGTTCCTGCCGGACCGATCAACGAGATGCATGAGGTGTTTGTGGACCCTCAGATCGAAGCGCGAGGACTTGTCATCGAGCAGGATCTTGGTTCGATGTCCCCGCCCGTCAAGATCATCGGCATCCTATCCGATTGGTACATTGATATATCGCGAGAATTTCCGCTCTTGCAGCATCCGTGCAGCGTCCGTATACTGGCGCATGGGCAAACATGCACGGGGATAGAAGCAGATGTCGGTACGTAAACGAGAGTGGGTGAGCCCGCAGGGCGAGGCCCGTGAAGCCTGGGTCGTGGACTACGTTGACGGCAGTGGGAAGCGCCGCAACAAGAACTTCAAGCTCAAGCGTGATGCCGATGCCTATGCGAATCGGGTCAACGCCGAAGTGCGCGCCGGCACTCACACCCCCGACAGCATAAGCCCCACCGTCGCCGAAGCTGGCCAGCTCTGGCTGCAGACCAGCGAGAATGCGGGCCTCGAACGCGCGACGCTAAACAGCTACCGTGAGCACCTCAATCTGCACATCGCGCCCCTGATCGGCGGCATCCGGCTTTCGCAATTGACGGTGCCGATGGTGCGCGCCTTCGAGGACAAGCTCCGTATTGACCGCTCACCGGCCATGGTGCGCAAGGCTGTTGGTTCGCTCAGCATGATCCTGTCGGACGCCCATGAGCGCGGCTTGGTGGCACAGAACGTGGTGCGTGGATTGCGATCCAAGCGCAGCCGAGGGAGAGAACAGCGCGCCGACAGGCGCCAGAAGGGCAAGCTCAAGGTTGGCGTCGACATTCCTACACCCGCGGAAATCCGCGTACTGATCCCCCACCTCGAAGGACGCTGGCGTCCGCTCTTTCTCACGGCAATCTTCACCGGCTTGCGGGCCTCGGAATTGCGGGGCCTGCGATGGTCCGATGTGGATCTCAAGCGCGGCGAGGTCCATGTGCGTCAACGTGTCGACCGCTTCGGCCGGGTAGGGGCACTCAAATCGGAATCCGCCGAGCGCGCGGTGCCGTTGCCACCGATACTGATCAACACGCTGCGGGAGTGGAAGCTGGCCTGCCCAAAGGGCCCGCTTGATCTTGTGTTTCCGAACGGCATCGGCAACCCGGAAGGCCCAACCAACGTCCTGCATCGCGGACTACATCCCATGATGATCGCGGCGGGGCTAACCACAACGAACGGTGAAGCGAAGTATACCGGCCTGCACGCCCTCCGGCACTTCTTCGCGTCCTGGTGCATCAACCGCCGTATCGATGGCGGACTCGAATTGCCGCTGAAGGTGGTGCAGGCGCGCATGGGGCATTCCACCATCGCGATGACGGCCGACGTCTATGGCCACCTGTTTCCGCGCGGTGATGACAGTGCCGAGCTGGCAGCAGCAGAGAAATTCCTGGTCTAGGCGCGCGCCCAAAAAAGAAGCCCGCCGAAGCGGGCCCCTCACTCACAGGATCACCCATGACAGAACCACAACCCATATGCTGACGGCTATCAGAAGCGCCAGCATCAACCACCGATCAGGCCCATTCATGGCGGTCACCTCACCAACGCCAGGACCAGCGCGGCAATGGCCAGGATCAGGAGCACCTCGAAGACCAGAAGCGAGTAGGCGGGCCGGGCACTGCCGTTGTCCATGATGGGCCGTCGGCCCTCGACGCCGTAGTTGCGCTTTGTCATGCCCCAACTCCATCGATTGAGCAGACCCCGGCCCGAGGCTATTGCCGGGCGACGCACATCGTCTTGTGATCTCGCGCCAGGGATTTGGGATTTCCCGCCAAGACGAGGAGAGCCCGCCGTAGCGGGCCCCTTCAATCATGGAAGCCAGGCCGGGCAGGCCCAGGCGATAAAGCCGATCCAGGCTAAGACCAGGATGGCCCATGAGCGAGAGGAAGCTGGCGACTGTCAGGGTGCCCGGTTCGAGAGGATCACGCACCTCACGACGAGCTGGTTTATCCGCTCCTGAAGTTCACGAAGTTCGCGGATGATGGTCTGCTTGTCTTCGGAGAGCTAAGGAGGCCAGCTGTGCCGTTTCTGCCGGCGCGCGCGTGGTAGTGTCGCAGCACAGGATATCCGCCTCCTGCTGCCGAAGCAGGATGGCAGCTCGCCCCAATCGCGAATGACCCATCTCGGACGTGATTACCTAAGCGGGATGCGAAAAATCTTGAAGCCGGCGATTTCAGGAAACCCTTCCGCCGCGTCCGCAGACACCACGGCCACGACCGCAGCCAGCACCTCGCCCTCGACCAGCCGATCGATCGCCGTCGTGTTTCCTGCGCTCAGTTGGACCGAAGGCGCGCCCGCTGCTGCAATCGCGATCCTGACATCAGCGCCGGATACTAAATACCTGTCATCTATCGCAATGTTTTTGCCAGTAAGATCGGATACCGACTTGATCTCTGGACGCACTATAACAATGGCAACCAGGTGGTCGGCGTTGTTGGGCGCTCCGGTCGCGCCTGTGATTCGCTCGGCGACGGCGGTCGCGGCTGCCACCTGCTCCTGTATGGTTCTGCTTTTCGGCTCAAGTTGTGTCCTCAATGGGGGAGGCGGGGTCGGAGTGCGAGTTGCTGTAGGCTCGTTTTTTGCCGTGGTGCTCGCAGATTTTGCTTTCTTGGTGATGGAATGGGCGGCCCTATCACGGCCCCGAAGAGGCGGCGGCTTTTCGCTCTTGAGCTTGGTTTCTCTCGGTGGACGGGTCTTCAGTGACGCGGGTTCGATCGGCTGATGAGCCGTCGTCCTGTGCAAACAGGCGAACTGGCGTTTGTCAGTGCATGATTCCGAAGCTGCTTGGTGTGGTGGTTGACGGCTGCAGCCGACCAAAGTGGCAGCAAGCGCGATCGCGAGAAGCGTCCTCAAACAATCCCTCCTAGACGAAGAGAATGTCCGCCGTCATTCGTCTTGCGTACTGATCGCCCGCGCTGGGTCTATCTTTTGTGCAAAAATGTTAACGGCGCATCTTAAGCGTCGGGTCCCTTAATGCGCGATAACCCCATATGGTTAATGTCGGCAGATGCTGCCACGCCGCCACCGCGACTTCCTTGCGACGTATCCGGCCTTCTAGGCGACCCGCCGAGCACGGTTCTCGAGGCCACAACTGATCCGACTCAAGAATTTGCCTGCTCGGGCGCGCGCACAAACCAACCTAATTTATCGCTCGATAAATATGTCGGCCGCGACGGCAAGGCGTGGTAGGCTCGCGCCCGGGCGGCCCCGCAAAGGAGACTGCGCGATGTCTCTTCCACGTGACACCGACGAACCGGAAGCCACGACTTATTTCCAAATCGAGCAACGACGTTCGGAGAACCCCGAACTCGGCGGTGAGAGTGTGATCTCGCCGACTATGCCGCCGCTCCCGCCCGAGAGCCCATGGGGTCCGGGACCCGGTCCGGGCGACGAGCCACTCATCGACAGGACTGAAGACTCGACGAACTCAACAACGGAAGGAGATTGAAATGGCCCGAACAGGTGAAGGTGGCGGGTACGGCGCGCGCGTCGTGACGCATACCCAGTGCCCGAAGCAGGAGCCGATCTCTCACGCGATCAGCATCGGCGCAGTAAGTCGGATCGGCGCCAAGGTGGGTCCGGGCACACCCAAAAAAGAGTTGTACAGCGGAAAGGGCTTCACGCCGCCGGCGCCGCCGAGCAACGGCATGGGACAGGGGCCGGGATCAAACCATCAAGTCTATCGGGCCGGATCACAGTCCAAGACGCCAGCGCCGCGTCCGATGGGGCCCGGACGCTCCCTGTTCAAGTAGACCCTAACTCGTAGGAGGCAAAGCAATGGCTGAGCGCCGTGTTCTCCAGCCTTGGGAAAGAGAAGCCCTCAGGGTGTGCAATACCGACTTGCTGAGGGACATCGTCAACGACAACCGGCCTGCTCCAGTGGCGGCCCCATCAACGAATGTGACTGTCGTGGGTTCGGGGCGTGTGCAGGACTTCGATTACGGCCCGAAGTATCGACCCTATCGGCCCCCGGAAGATGACAACGCCACAACCACCGATCGCTCGGGCTGGAAGGAGGGCAGACCGCTGCGCCCGCCGGAGGGCATCAATTACGTTGATGCCTTGTGCGACCAAGCCGACGCCATCGACAGGGCCGAGCGTCTCCGCAAACTGGCTGAGACCGCTGCAATCCGACGGGCCGAGGCCGCGCTGAAGCAGCGCGATGAGGACCTCAACAAGAAGCCGAAGGGAGGCCCACAGAAATGACCGACCCGCAGTGTGCTGAGGCCGAGTTTCGGAGGGAGGTCTACAGGGCGGTCGATCAGGAAAAGTTCGGAATACAGCCCGGCATTGCACCAATGCGACCGCTGCTTTCAATCTTGGCTGAGTTTGCGGAGGAGAAGGTCAATCGGGAAATCAGGGAGGGCGGCGATTACGGGAAGCCGGTGCAGGCCGCCTACGAGTTGCGTGATGTTCTTACCAGCCTCGTTAATGTTGGATACGCGGAGCTTGCGATCCCTCTCGAAACGATCAGAACCCGCCTGTCCCGTCTCCACGAGGCCAGCCGTAACAGGTTGATGCAGATCTACCTCGATCCGGCAACGCCCCCAGAGGAGGCCGACGAGATCAAGGAGCTGCTGATCGATGTCGCCGAGCACGGTGGCTGGGACAGCTGGCGCGAAGACCTCGACAATGAACTTTGGGACCGCGCCATGGCCAAGATCGAAGCGCTCCGCCGAGAGCGGGCCTGCTGAGCCATGTCGGTCGTCGAAGCGATCGACGAGGCCGAAGACCTAGTCCAGCAATTGCTGGGCTGCTCCGATGATCCGCTGGCCTTCGTCAGGCTGGCCTTTCCCGACATCAAACCCGAGGAGTGGCAGCGCTGGGCGCTGGAAACTATCGGCAATCAGCTACAGGAGAACGCGCGCCTCGATCGGTGGAAGGCTGTGCAGATCGCGGTCGCGTCCGGGAACGGGATCGGTAAAAGCGCGCTTCTGGCGTGGATTATTCTCTGGGCGCTCGTCACGTTCGAAGACACAATCGGCGTTATAACTGCCGGCACAGAGGGTCAACTCAGGACCCGCCTGTGGTCAGAAATTTCCAAGTGGCACTCGAAACTGCCTGATGGCCTGCGTGCTCAGTTCGAATTAACAGCAACCGCGATCTTCAATAAGCAGTCCGAAAAGACGTGGCGCGTCGACGGCCGCCCGTGGACGGAGCGCAACAAGGAGGCCTTCTCGGGCGTCCATAATTATCGGAAGCGCGTGATCATCGTATTCGACGAGTGCTCGATGATTCCCGACACGATCTGGGACGCGACGTCAGGCATGCTCTCGGATGCCGAGACTGAAATCATCTGGTGCGTTTTCGGTAACCCCACGAGAAATTCCGGTCGCTTCCCGCTGCTATTTCCGCCCGGCAAATTCGCCGACATGTGGAAGCATCGAAGGGTCGATAGTCGCGACGTGTCGTTGACCGACAAAGCGGCGATCGAAGAGAAGCTGAGTTTCTACGGGCCGGAAACCAACTACGCGCGATCCCACGTCTGCGGGCTCTTCCCACTGGCTACCGCGACGCAATTGATCCCATCCGATCGCGTCGAGGCGGCAGCAGTACGTCGTGACGCCGCGGCGCATTCCGCCGACCCGATCATCCTAGGTGTTGACGTCGCATCTGGTCACGGCACCGACATGAGTGTTGTCTCGGTCAGGCAGGGACCCGATGCGCGCTCGCTCGGCGGCCAATACAAATTCCCCGGAGTTGACCCGAACGCGCTCTGCTATGAGGTCGCGAAGATCGCAAACGAGGTCGGAGCCACCGCGATCCACGTGGACGCCACCGGCATCGGCGATGGCACCGCGGCCCGGTTACGCGAACTTGGTCTGCCGGCTCATCCAGTTTACCTTGGTTCACGCGCGCCTCAGGGCGACGTTCGTTGCGCCAACATGCGCGCGTACTGTTGGACGATGATGGCGCAGTGGTTGAAGGTCGGCGCGATCAAGAACGACGCTGACCTGAAGGCGCAACTCTGCGCGCCAGAGTACAGCGAGACCGAGCGGGGTCTCGTCATCGAAAAAAAGGAACACATGCGCGAACGCGGTTTGGCCTCACCAGACTGCGCGGACGCATTAAGTCTCACCTTCGCCTATCCCGCGGTCACCGCGGCGATGGGCGAGTTGCTCGGACCCGGTGATCATCAAGTCGTTAGCGAATACGACCCGCTGTCGGAAGAGGCCCTCCTCGGCCGCGCTCTACCCGAGTCGAAGAGGCGCTATTACGCGCCCGGATACGCGCGGCTGAGGTCGGATGATTGGTCCTCCGATGATTTGGGAGACGCGATGGCGAGCGATCGGCTCAGGTGGGGACAACAGGATGATGAGGACTTGAAGGGCGGATGGAGCGGGTAGTCCCCCGACCTGCTCTCCGTCCTTCCTTTTTTGGAGGACGCGATGCCAACGATAACGGTGCCTCAGGATGGTCGGCCCCAATTCTCGTTCCTGGATCTCGCCCTATCGAATTATGCTTTTGGGCGGCCGTCTCTCGACGAAGTGCAACAGATCGGCCCCGACCGCTACATCCTGCCGAACGCATGGCCTGCGCCTAAGCCTAGTGTTGGAGGCTTTAGCTCCGCGGTGGCGGCCTCGATGAGCGTGCCGGCGACGAAGCCCCGGACGCCCGGGCAGGCCCTGTGGCCTAACCTGCCATGAGAAACCGAGCGCGGTGGCGCGCGGCGTTGGCGAAGGAAAAGCGCTGGGCCGACGCGTTCGTGGCACACTCGCCGGCAGTGAGGGCGCGGGATCTGGTGCCAGGTAACTCCTACCTCGCAGTGTCTCATCATCGCGCGGGATGCATGCTTTATGCGGGCTGCAGCTTGAGCGAGCTGTAGCCTCTTGGCCGCCCCATTAATCGCTTCGAACCTGTTCGGTGCGCGATGGCGGCCAGTCAGAATCGGCGACAGCATCCCGAATCGCGGGGGACTGCTTACGATGACCGTAAAATTCGTCGCAGTCTCTGCGATCATTCTGCTCGTCTATTTTTCGGCGCGCAGGCCCTAGAGCGCCGCGCGCAACGCCCTAAGTTGACGGGCCACCGTATCAATCCCTTCGACACTGAGATGCACGCCGTCCCGAAGATCGGCGCTCTCCAGGTTGATCTTGACGCGGCGGCAGTTGGCGAAGGCGCGGCAAGCGTCGTCAATCTCCTTGCTAACTTCCTCGACACCGTCAATCTCCGCCGGCATGACGCCGATGACGACGGCTTCGATATTTGGCGGGATCGCGCTGAGGATCGAGCGATAGGACGCTCCGACCCCGCGTTCCTTCAAGAGAAGGTTGTTGATGCCACCCTCGATTACAACCGAGCCAGCGTCCTTAAAAAGGCCGGAAGATCTGGCGTTGACGGCGACCTCGGCAATTTGCTGAGAGGTGGCCCCACTGATTGCTTGGTTGATAACCGGCCGCCCCAAATTGGTTTCGGTGAACGGCTTCATGAT
>Ga0306922_10005215_pt1 | contig 12391 bp, 12 predicted proteins | sample sta12Cox44000082_FD_203758 | JGI IMG/M metagenome (GOLD analysis project Ga0306922, IMG submission 203758) | Lab enrichment of tropical soil microbial communities from Luquillo Experimental Forest, Puerto Rico - statoxic.12C.oxic.44.000.082 (v2)... | ecosystem: Environmental > Terrestrial >... | reverse complement strand
GTGATCCTGTGCGTCACCCCGCCGAGCCCCTCCCACAGCGGCGGATCTGTGTCGGCGAAAGCGGCCGCCGGCGAGGCGGCCTGCATTTCCGCTTGCGGCACCTCCGTGCGTGTCTGGGCCAAGCGCAGCATGACGCGGGTTACGCCGGCCGACGCCGACCCATGACAGACGGCAACGTCAGCGCCGAACTGTCGCTCGGTAGCGGCGGCGGTGCCTATCCTGTCGGTCGGGCCGTCGCCAACGGCGAACGGTGCGAAGAAGCCGCCCAGCGCCGCGCTTGCGACGAGAAGCGGCGGCAGGGGAAAAATCGCCCGCATGGCGCCCTCCAATCTGATGACAGAGCTCAGGCGGAGCGCGGCACCGTGAGCGGTGCGCGACCGCCTGGGCAGGTACGGGACGTTACTCCTCGCAGGCCGCCCCCACGATGTGGCGCGATGTCGCCTGTTTGCTCAAGTCACGCACAGTTGGACGAGGCTTTGTCGTGGCTCGACAAGGTTGTCCTGTTGTGTAGTGGCCTCTTGAGCTATTCTGCCCAATACAATTCTCGCTCCGACTGCAAATCGAGTTCCGCAAGGAGTACTGGCTCGATTCCGGCCAGGGCAACATAACCTGGCCTACCGGTATACGTAGGTGGCTAACCTCTATTAACAGACCCTCTTTCTGCAGACACACATCGCAGAAAGGAATGCCGGCCGCTGGTCCCCTTCCGTCCGTGCGCTTCCGATCATCTGTCTGCACTGCGTGGGAGGTCTTGGCGCAATGATGATGCATGGCCCGCGTTCACCCGCCGCTCTAAGCGTCGGTACGATGCAAGCAACAATGGAGAAGCGAACCAATGAGATTTTATCAGATCTCCGAGCCCATCAACGGGCGACGATTCCATGCCACGCTCGATGACATGCTCGCAAAGATTATCCGCGCCGTAGCTGTGACAACCGCCTGCGCGATCACCTGGAGCGGAAACGCGCGTGCAGAAATACTCATTACCACTGCCGCCATAACGCGCGGCGAGTTGACAATCGTGGGAAGGGTTAGACGACCGCGCGAGCCCAGCGTGCATATTAAAATAAGCCCCAACAAAACAGTACAAGTCGAGAGCAGTTCGACTGGAGGATTTCGTTGGATTGGACCTGAGTTTCCTTCCACTTGCATAGTCGAAATCACCTCCGGCGAGGATAAGAGAGAAGTGGTGATAGAAAATTGCGGCCTTCCCGGCCCGCCCGGACCACCGGGACCGGCAGGTCCTCCCGGGCCCGTAGGGCCTGCGGGCCCGATGGGGCCGCCCGGACCAAAGGGAGATCCCGGCGAGGCCGCCAAGCAATAGATCAGACCAAGGACTGGCGGCAGTCCCGCTGCTCCAAGTGCGAGCAAACCACAGAAGCTGGGCGCGGGTGCCGCAAAGTCGTTGGACTGCTTCGGGTCAAACACCGACATTCAGCACAGCCCTGCCCTGGGACCGCTTTTCCCCTGGAAGCAGACATCGAGCTTGCCGCCGTCCGTGTCCACTTTGGAGCAGCAGGAGAAGTCGACGCCGGAGCGCTTTCAACGTACGCTCGATGAATGGGGAGATTGCGATGAGCAGTACCGAGGCTCACGCCGAAGAATACCAGATAGACCGGGGCCTGGGATGAGTCTCGAAGTCGCAGTGATCGGTGGCGGCATCGGTGGGCTCTCCGCCGCGCTGCAGCTTCTCAGGGTCGGGCTCGACGTCCATGTCTATGAGCAGGCGCCGCGCATCACTGAAATCGGTGCCGGCATCCAGATCAGCCCCAATGCGTCCAGGCTGTTACATCGCCTCGGGCTGAAGCCGGCGATGGACGCTGTCGGCGTTCGACCCCTCGCGGTGCATCAGCGGCGCTGGGATGATGGCCGAACCTTGCAGCGAGCGCCACTCGGTCTCGAGGTCGAGACACACTTCGGCGCGCCCTACTATCACTTCCACCGCGCTGACCTGGTTAACTTGCTCGCCGACGCCGTGCCGGCGCGGCGGCTGCATGCCGGCCACAGACTGGTCGGCCTGGAGCAACGTGGGGAAAGGGTGACGGCGCGTTTTGACAACGGTGCATCTGCCGAGGCTGACCTGCTGATCGGTGCCGACGGTATTCATAGTCGCGTGCGCGACATCATTTTCGGGCGTGAAACGCCACGCTTCACCGGCTGCGTGGCATGGCGCGGGCTGGTGCCGGCGCACCGTATCACTCATCTCGACATTGAGGTGGCTTCTCACAACTGGATGGGGCCTGGAGGACACTGCGTACATTACTGGGTTTCCGGCGGGCGGTTTATGAACGTGGTCTGCGTCGTTGAGCACGGCAACTGGACTGCCGAGTCGTGGACCGACCGCGGCGACGTCGCCGAATTGCTTCGACGCTACGAGGGCTGGCATCCGATCGTGCGAAGCCTCATCGAAGCATTCCCCGAGACCTTCATTTGGGCGCTGCACGATCGCGCCGAGTTGCCGCGGTGGACGGAAGGTCGCGTCACCCTGCTGGGCGATGCCTGTCACCCCATGCTACCGATGATGGCACAGGGCGCCGCGCAATCGATCGAGGACGGGGCAACATTGGCGTCGCTTCTGAATGCGATGCCCGATGACTTGCCGGGCGCTCTTCGACGCCACGAGGCGGTGCGCAAGCCGCGCGCCACACGCCTGCAGGAGATGAGCGCCGCCAATCGCACGCGCTTCCACTTGCCCGACGGGCCTGAACAGCAAAGGCGCGACGAGCTGATGGCCAACAGCGGAGATCGATCGCTCGCCAATATTGGCTGGCTCTACCAGCACGACGCGGCGGCGGTGAGCTAGGCTCTCGCGTCTCGATGTATCACTTCACGGACCGCCTCATTTCCGCGATCTATCTGAATGGACCGAGGGATTCACGGTCCTGGGCGAGACGTGCCACAAGCTGAAGCCAACCGAGAAATTAACTTCGGCATCAATAGCGGATATTCTCGAGCCATGAAGCATGTTCAAGTCCTGATCGCTGGTGGAGGCCCGGTTGGCCTGACACTCGCGCGTGACCTGGCGCGTCGAGACATCACTTGCATGCTGGTGGAGCGCAATCCCAGCACTACGCGCCATCCGAAAATGGACATCACGAACGCCCGCAGCATGGAGCTGTTCCGCGGGCTTGGGCTGGCGGATCAACTCCGAGCAGTGGCAGTTCCCGAGAGCAGCAATTTCGATGTTTCCTGGATAACATCCCTCTCAGGGCACGAGCTGCATCGCTTCCGCTATCCAAGCGTGACAGAGTGGCGGCGGCTGATCCGCGCTACCAACGACGGCAGCATGCCGGGCGAGCCGCCAATGCGGGTCTCGCAGGTGGAGATCGAGCCAGTGCTGCAGCGTAGTATCAAGGCAGAGCCTCGTGTTGAGGCGCGTTGGGGCGTCGCTTTCGACAATCTATCGCAAGACGCGGAAGGGGTGACCGCGACGCTTCGCTCGACAGACGGGCAGACCGAACAGGTACGTTGTTCCTACGTGATCGGTTGCGACGGCGGCCAAAGCCAAGTACGCAACTGTCTTGGCATTCAGCTCGATGGTCAATCGCGCGTAATGCAGCGCTTCATGACACACTTCCGCTCTCGGGCGATGAACGTGCTGCAGCGTTGGGGAGTGGCCTGGCATTATCAGTCGGCCGTTGGCACACTGATTGCGCAGAACGATCACGACACCTGGACTCTTCAGACGCGATGGCCGGCGGGCGTCGCACCTGAGGCAGTCGACCCGCACGCCCTGTTGAAAGGGTTTACTGGTTGCGACTTCGAATACCAAATCCTGGTTGCCAACGCTTGGACCCCGCATCTGCTGGTGGCGGAGTCGTATGGAATCGACCGGGTGTATCTGGCCGGCGACGCCGCCCACCAATACATCCCGACCGGCGGTTATGGCATGAACACCGGCATCGGAGATGCTTGCGACCTCGGCTGGAAGCTCGCCGCAACTTTGCATGGCTTTGGTGGGCCGGGCCTATTGGCGTCATACGATAAAGAGCGGCGTCCGATCGGCCTTCGCAACTGTGCGGCTTCCAGCCGTCATAGCCAGGTGCGCGCTGAAATCGCTGCGCTCTATCATCCTGACTTGACCGCCTTCGGGCCGCAGGGCGAGGCGGCACGAGCACAAGCAGGACTGCGTATCGGCGCTATAGGCAACGCCGAGAACGAGAGTTTTGGTATCGAACTCGGCTATGCCTATCCCGACTCACCAATCATCTGCAGCGAACCCGGAGCGGAAATCCCAAGCGATCCGCTGCGCTATGTGCCGACAACCGTCCCCGGTGTGCGAATGCCCAGCGTGGTGATGGGCGATGGCACGCCGATTTTTGATCTGCTTGGACCGTGGTTCACTCTGGCCTGCTTTGGAGTGAGCCCCAGCGAAGCACTCGTAGCTGCGGCCACCAGGCGGGGTTTGCCGATGGCGGTACTACGGAGTGACGAGCACGACCAGACAAAGGTCTATGGCCGCGGGCTTCTGCTGGTGCGACCAGACCAGCACATCGCCTGGCGCGGCTTTGCCTGCAATAACCTGCATGTTGCCGACGCCATCATAGCCCGCGTGCTGGGTTGCCAGGAACCAATATCCTGACTCAGCAGGAAGCTGCTGTGCTTCGGCTGCGACGAATGTCGCCTGCGGGTCAGAACGGGAAATCAACCCCTGCCCCACTCCGGGTCCAGTTCACTCCCGAAAGCGGACGTCGCAGCCGCGGCCAGCGGTACGAGCGACGGCAGGCCCGCAAGAATCTTAATGAGATCACGCCGTCTCATCGGCTCTCCCACACAATACGGTATCATAGTGGCTCAAAAAGAGGTGGCCAGCCAGGTATGCTTTGGGTCACAATCGCAAATGACCGTCGGCGTCTGCTATGTGCGGTTCAGCCCAAACGCCGTATTAGCGATCAGGCCTTCGCCGGTGCGCTGATCTGACGGCGTTGGGTCTGTCGCGATAAGCGAGGGGCCGGAAGCACGTTGGTCGGGAGAGCAATATGACGATCTACATTTCGCAAGGGCGCTATACTGCGGCGGCGATCCGCGCAATGACGGCGAAGCCGGAAAACCGTTCCGAAGCGATTGCCGAAATGCTCGCCGCCGCAGGCGGTCGTCTAATCGGTTGGTACCTCACGTTGGGACGATACGATTGGCTGATAATAGCCGAGGCACCCGACGAGCGTACCCTGGTTTCGGCTGTACTTGCCGCGGCAGCTGGCGGAAGCCTGTCAGACATAACCACGACCGTGGCACTCTCGGCCGAGGATACGGTGAAGGCTTTCGGCCAGGCGGGTGAGCTTGCCAAAAAGTTCAGATCGGCCGGAGCCGACTATTACGGAGTGCCGGTCGAGTCGGCTGGCGAAATTGCAACCTAAATAAAGTGGCGAACCTGCGCTTGCCGCTTGTGTTTAGCGCCAAAGACGCGGAGGTCGTGAAGTCGGCAATCTTCGGGTCAAAGTCGAAAGTTCGACTCGGAAGTTCGACTCGGCGTTGGCCATGTCCGGTTTGACACAAGCAGCCGTAGATTGACGAGATTCATAGAAGAGTGCGAGAGCGTTATTCTCCGTCTCACGATCGAGATGACGGACACGCTGGCCTAGCTTCAATCGCTGATGATCTCGTCTGCCGCCGTTTCGAGAATAGGCGGGATGATCAAGTTCAGTTTTTCTGCGGTGTTTCGGTTGATAATCAGCTCATAGCGCGATGCTCTGTAAACCGGAAGGTCTCCAGGCCGTTCTCCTTTCAATATGCGGTCCACGTAGGCGACTGCATGCCGTACCAAATCGACGGCATCGGCCGAGTACGACATCAAAATCCCGGCTGTGACAAACTGACGGGCCGAAGCTAGCGCGGGCAGCTTTTCGCGAATTGACAGTTCAGCTATTCGACGGAAATGTAAAATGTTCTCGGGAACATCGGGTATTACCAAAAGATCGGCATGTTCGGCAGCGAACCTCGCGAATGATTGCTCGATTGCTTCGCGAGTTACCGGTTCTTCGACCGGCTCCCCCACGATAGTGAAACCAAGACGCCCAGCAGCAGCGCGGAACGCGTTGCCGTAGACCGTACGCAAGTAAGAACCCGGCGCGAGGATCGCGACACGGGAAGCTCCAGGAACAAACTCTCTAAGCAGAGATAAGCGCTTTCCGTCAAACTCAGAACTGGCTTCGGTGGCAACGCCTGTGAAGTTCATGCCTGGATGCGAAAGGTCTTCAACAATTCCAAATGAGATCGGGTCGGCGGTGTAGCCGACGATCGGAATGGAGGTCGTTGTTTTCGTGAGTTGCTGCACCATGCGCGACGAGAAGGCGAAGATAAGATCAGGCTTGGCTGCGACAACCTCGCGAGCAGTCTCGGGTATCCGCTCACCCTGACCGCCACTTGTGAACCGCAGGACAATAAGGTTCTTTCCCTCCATGTACCCAAGCCGACGAAGCTCCTCAAAGAACGTTCTCAAAGGCACGCTGGTGCTTCCATCGTGCATTTGAGTGATCGGCGCTGCCGCCGACACGAGCGCCACACGCTTCGGCGTCTCACCGCCGCGCGCAGGCCCCGTGACGACTGTGGTCGATAGCCCACCAAGGAGACTGAGGAACTCCCGCCGTCGCATGCGCCCCCCTCAAGGACCACGCCTGTGGGATAGCTATACTAGCACTTTGCCGTAGGCCGCAGAGGGCATTTACCTGGGCCGAGCGCGCATCCGCTTGGGCAGGAGCGGACTTTCGGCCGATGTCCGCTCCGCGCCGACGCAATCATTCGGCATGTCCGACCGCACGCAAAAGATCATCCTCGCCGAGATGCGCGCCTCCCGCGTTTAGCCACCGGACTGATGCAAAAATGGATCCACGGACGCAGCTAGCCTGGCCGCCAGTTGCGCGACCGGTGCAGCCGGCGGCTTGTCGGGCGCAATCGAGGGCTGCTCGTCGGGCTTCAGCAGACCCATTTGCACGGCTTCTTTCTTCGTCACTTTGTGACCCATTGCAGTATCAAACGCCTGGCAGGGAGCGAAGAGCGTGGCGACCGAGGCGGCCGACGGTTGAGGGCAATAATAATCTGTGCCTTTGACAAGGTAGACCGCCAGCCCAGCAACAGCGGCAACAATCGCGATCGCGGCGACGAACAGGTCTTTCATGGCGATGGCCCTCCATCGCCCCCGGCAGGACAATTCGTTCGAGAAAGGTTGGTTCCGCTACGGCCACCTTGCCGCACTGCAACCAAGCCTTGGGGCTGACTTGCCCCTCTTTCGCTTCCGCATCCGCGTCGAGCGTGATGGCGACCGCGTCCGCCTGATAACGCGCGGCGGCTACAACAGACGTTGAGAGTGGCTGTGGAAATGTGCGCGGAGTGGCGGGGACCAAGGACCACAACTGCCGCTCCACTTCTGCAAGACCAATCTTGAGCGACTACCCGCACGTCGACCCGAGGGCATTTTCGTCAACCCGTTCGAACGCGGCGAGATCCGCCCGGATCTCTTCCGCGCGGCCTACCAGTTCGGCCTTGACGGGCTCGTGTCGAAGCACCGCGACCGACCGGATCAGGCCGGCAGGTCCAAGCACTGGGTCAACGTCAAGAGCCGGAAGCATCACGCCTTCGCGCGGGTGAAAGACTCTTTCTCAGCCCGTTGACTTAAATCAAGTTCATCCTGATCGATAGGGACAGCCATTGTCGCATGAAGCGCGACGAGCGGTTGTTGGTCCTTTGGTACGTTTGGCCAGTCGTTCTGGTGATGGTCGCCGCTTATTTAATGATCTACGGATGGGGCCGCCTTCTCCACCTCGCGCGGCTTCTCCGGATTGATGCCAACTGGCGGCGCGCGATCAGCTTGCTCGCGCAACATCTTCTCCGGTCGGCATTTCGTAGAGCAAAAACATGAGTACAGCAGCGATTGCGAACAAGACCGATGGGGTGGAGCCCTGGCACGCGATACCTCAGCATGAGGTCGTGACGCGACTGGCTACCAGCTCCGAGAAAGGTCTTGATCCGGCTGAGGCGGCTGTCCGACTACAGAAATACGGGCCAAACCGTTTGCCAGAAGGCAGGAAACGGGGTCCATTTGCCAGGCTTCTCGCGCAGTTCAACAACATCCTGGTCTATGTGCTGCTCGCCGCAGGGTTCACCAAGTTGATGCTGAACCTGTGGGTCGATGCGGCAATCATCTTTGCCGTGGTCGTTCTCAACGCGCTCCTCGGGTTCATTCAGGAGGGTAAGGCCGAGAAGGCACTGGATTCCATCCGCAACATGCTGTCCGCCGAGGCTCGGACGGTGCGCGGTGGAGAGACCCGCATGATTCCCGCGGAGCAGCTGGTTCCTGGCGACATCGTGCTACTGGAGTCGGGCGACAAGATTCCTGCGGATCTGCGGCTTTTCGAGACAAAGAACTTGCGGACCGAAGAGGCGGCCCTCACTGGCGAATCGGTGCCGGCGGAAAAGAGCGTCGACGCGGTGCCTGCGAACGCGACGGTCGGCGATCGCGAAAGCATGGCTTTTTCCGGCACCATGGTCGTATCCGGTCGCGCGACCGGATTGGTCGTCGCGACCGGCAATGAGACGGAACTCGGCCGCATCAACCAATTGCTCGCCGACGTCAGCCCGCTCGAGACTCCGCTGCTACGCCAGATCAAGAAATTTGGCTACGCCATTACCGCGGCGATCGGGCTGATCAGCGTTTTGATCTTCGCCTACGGAAAATGGGTGAAGGGTATCGACTTTGTGGAGCTCTTCCAGGCGGTCGTCGGCATCGCCGTATCGCTCATCCCGGAAGGACTGCCTGCACTCATCACGATCACCCTGGCCATCGGCGTCCAGCGCATGGCCCAACGCAACGCCATCATTCGGCGATTGCCAGCAGTCGAGACGCTCGGCTCGGTGTCGCGGATCTGCTCGGACAAGACAGGTACGCTGACGCTGATGGAGATGATGGTGGTGTCCGCCGTCACGGCCGAGTCAGCGTATCAGGTCACTGGCGATGGCTATTCTCCCGAGGGGGAAATCAAAAAGGACGGACAGCCCGCGGGCAAGGACCCGGTACTCGCGCTGATGGGACGAGTGTCCCTGCTCTGCAACGACGCGGAACTGTTCCAGGAGGATGGCGGCTGGAAGGTGGAGGGCGATCCGACCGAGGGCGCGCTCTATCCGTTCGCGGCCAAGCTCGGTATGGATCGGCAGGTCGAGCAGGCTGCATCTCCGCGTATCGACGCCATTCCGTTCGAATCCGAGCACAAATTCATGGCGACGCTCCAGAGAACTGCAAGCGGCGAGCAGATCCTGCTCGTCAAAGGCGCGCCAGAAGTCATCCTTGAGCACTGCGATCGCCAGCAGACCGCCGGCGGCCAGTCGAGCCCGCTCGACCGCGAGCACTTCTTGAAGCAATCGGACAGGCTTGCGGCCCAGGGCGAACGTGTGCTGGCGTTCGCGTGGCTTCAGAATCCGAGTGTGAAGACCGGCGGTCTCACCGCGGCCGACCTGCCAAGGACGCTCATCTTGCTCGGCCTGATTGGCCTGCTGGATCCGCCGCGCAAGGAGGCCATCGAAGCCGTGAGGGAATGCCACGGTGGCGGCATCCGGGTCACCATGATCACCGGCGATCACAGGATCACCGCCGCGGCCATCGCCGGGATGCTTGGGCTTGGCGACGGAAAGACCGCGATCACGGGCGCCGAAATCGAGGACATGGACACCGCGACATTGCAGGAACGCGTTCGCGCCGTTGACGTCTTCGCGCGCGCCAGCCCCGAACACAAGCTGCGTCTGGTGAAAGCGATCCAGGCCAATAATCAAATCGTGGCAATGACAGGTGATGGTGTGAACGATGCGCCTTCTCTCAAGAAAGCCGACATCGGGATCGCGATGGGGATCAAGGGCACCGAGGTCACGAAGGAAGCCGCCGGAATGATCCTGGCCGACGACAACTTCGCCTCGATCTCGGCGGCGGTAAAGGAAGGACGCACCGTCTACAACAACATCGAGAAGGCCATGCTATTCCTGCTGCCGACCAATTTCGCGCAGGCACTGGTCATTGCGGCAGCAATCTTTGTCGGGTTCACCATGCCGATCACTGCCCCGCAAGTGCTCTGGGTCAACATGATAACGTCGGTCGCGCTTGGCCTCGTCATCTCCTTCGAGCCACACGAAATCGACGTGATGCAGCGGCCCCCGCGCGCAGTGGACCGCCCGATCGTCACAGGCTTCGGGATTTGGCGCATCATCTTTGTCGGCTTGGCGCTCCTTGCCTACACATTGCTGGCGTTCTTCTGGATGAAGGCGCAAGGCGCATCGGACGGGCTTGCCCGGACGGTAGCCGTCAATGCCATCACAATCGGCCAGGTCTTCTATTTGCTGAATAGCCGCTACCTGCTCGATTCTTCGCTCTCACTGAGGGCGCATATGGGCAACACGTACTTGCCGCTCGGCATCATTGCGGTCGTGATCTTGCAACTGATTTTCACCTACGCGCCGCCGGTCCAGGCGATGTTTGGCAACGAATCTATCCCGCTTTGGGTGTGGCCCTGGCTTCTTGCCGGCGGCTTGGTGTTCTTCCTCATCGTGGAGGCAGAGAAGCTTATCATTCGCTCGTCCGGCTCCTTGCGAAAGGTTGTTGTCGCGGCGGAAGCCGGTGCGTGAACGGCCCGTTTTCGCAAGGTTGCGCGTGCTTCTAACCGTGCCATGCGCTGCGACCGACAAGATACGCGGCGGAGCGCCAGGTTGATACGCGAGTGCCTCAAGGCGCCGTAGAGCATCGACGCGAGCGATTGCTTCGTCTGCGGTCAACCCTCCATCGGCGAGCGCCACGCGCGCCTTTGGGTTGTTGCCAGTGACGGCGTTCGAGCCCGCGTGGATCAGCGAGCGGACAGCGCCGCCATAGTTGCCATGCAGGACGTGACCGAACACGGAGGGATCGATTCCGAGCGCATCAGGGTCGGCCGGGCTGCTGTGCTTCCTTGAAGCCGGACTGTTGATCCAAATCAATGGTTGGGATCGGCGGGGCCGCACGCTACAGTAGACGCCTTTCGGCATCTCTCTGGCCGAGGCCGCCGCCCCTCCTCCTTGTTTGGCGGCCCGGCGCGGTGCAGGCGGCTGACTGGGACCGTCTTTGCGCGTGCTACTCAACGGCAATTACACACGGGAGGATCGCGATGTTCTTCTTTCAAGAAGGTTTCACGTATCGAAATTTCCTGATGGATATGCTTGCCGTGTTCGCATTTGTCGTCTGGTTCTGGCTGCTCGTGGTAATCTACAGCGACCTGTTCAGGCGTCACGACATCACCGGGTGGGGTAAAGCGCTATGGGTGCTGGTCCTGGTTCTAACCTCCTACCTCGGGATTTTTGTCTACCTGATCACCCAAGGGAAGGGTATGGCCGAGCGCAATGCTCAGCAGGCTCAACAGGCTCGCGATGAATTGCGACAAATCGTCGGTTTTAGCGTCGCAGACGAAATTGCCAAACTTGATCAGCTAAAAAAGTCGGGATCGATAACCGACGCCGAGTACGGACGTCTTCGCGCCAAGCTGGTCTAACGGGCAGCTTGCAAACGCGCTTCGGACTCGCAAGAAGGAGCGTAGCGATGATTAGAAAGCGTGAGCACCTACGATCGGCGTTTCGGATCTCGTGTATCATTGCATCAGCATTCGTCCGCAAACGCTATTGAGGTCGAGCAAAGTGTCACGCTTCCCCAATTCGTCGATCGCGCTACGGTTTTCTGAATGGCTGGAGATTGAACTATCTCGACGGCAGACCAGCACGTCCTAGCTCTCCGCGCAGCGACTACCAGGATACATTTGGATGTCGATCCAACAACGAAGCAGAGCAAGCTCGTATGGAATGCGCTGGGTTTGCTGCGGCCGACGATGGCGTTGTCCGAACAACCAGTTTTGTGCACCGGACGGGACGAGGCATTAAGCCCGATTTCGGTAGCATCAAAGCAACTCCGGCCGACAAATAGCCACGGCGCCCTGCAAGGCGGCTACTGATCTTTCAGTATTGGTTCGCCCGGTGCGCGGTCGAGCTGTGGGTGTGGCTTCGCAAGCCCCGTCGTGCCCGGTGCCGCATCGTTGCTTACTTTGCGCGTGTTGACATGTTCCAACGTGGTTACAGATGCAACTGCGACCACCATGCCCAGAGCGACAGCAAATAAGATCAGCGCCGTTCGATGCTTATTCATGGACAAGGCTCCCATGGCAACTCCGGGCAACGGTAGAGTCGGTGGTCCGGACCCGTCAAGGGCCAGCGCACGTCAACCCCATTCGGCAACCACGATGGGCATCCGCGATCCAGCCCATCACGACTCTACCTAATCTTGGTCAAGCACTCCTTCAGACGCTCAATATCCGAACTGACTTGCGCTTCCATGGTGTTTTGTAACGCGAGCGTGCCTTTGTTCGAAAATTCCGCGGAGGCCTTTTTGTCCAGATTC
>Ga0306922_10005213_pt1 | contig 12393 bp, 11 predicted proteins | sample sta12Cox44000082_FD_203758 | JGI IMG/M metagenome (GOLD analysis project Ga0306922, IMG submission 203758) | Lab enrichment of tropical soil microbial communities from Luquillo Experimental Forest, Puerto Rico - statoxic.12C.oxic.44.000.082 (v2)... | ecosystem: Environmental > Terrestrial >... | reverse complement strand
GAGGCGGAACCTCTCGGGCAGCGGCGCCGGCCGCGGCGTCGACCCGCGCGGCGGCCCGGTCCGGCGCTCGCGGCGGATGGCCACGGTGTCGAAGATGGCGAACAGCGCGAGCAGGACGCCGTTCTCGAGCGCCCAGACCGGGACCAGGCGGAACGTCCAGCCGAACGGCACACCCCGCAGAAAGCCGAGGAACAGCGGCGGATCGCCGAGCGGCGTGAGGAGCCCACCGCCGTTCGCCACCACGAAGATGAAGAACACCACGATGTGCGTGGTCCGGAACCGTTGCTCGTTCGCGCGGAGCAGGGGGCGAATGAGCAGCGCCGAGGCGCCCGTGGTCCCGATGACGCTCGCGAGCAGGGCGCCGACCGCGAACATGATCGTGTTGACGGCCGGCGTGCCGGCGAGCGAGCCACGCAGGCAGATCCCGCCGGAGATGGTGAAGAGGGCCCCGAGCAGGGCCATGAACGACACGTAGTCGACGCCGGTGCGCAAGAGCTGCTCGCCGGCGCCGGTGCCGCGCTCCGCGAGGTAGACGAACACCGGCGCGCTGAGCGCCAGGCCGACGATCAGCTTGTTGCGGTTCTTCTCCCAGAAGCCGCCGAAGAACAGCGGGACCACCGCGATGAGGAGCAGGTAGGCGACGAAGGGAGCGACGGCCCAGGCGGGCGTCACCGGCGTGGCGGAGGCGGTCGCGGCGGCTTCAGCGATGTTCACGCGGGTCGTTCAATGCTGGAGGTAGAGCGGGATCGTCGTCTTCTCGACGAGACCGCGGGTCACCGAGCCCTTGAAGAGCTGCCTCAGTCGCGAGCTCGCGAACGCCCCCATCACCATCATCCCGGCGCCCATCTCGGCGGCGAGGTTGAACAGCGCGTCGACGTTCGACAGCGGCGAGACCAGGTTGTGGATGGTGGCCGACAGGTTCGACTCCTTGAGGAGCTCGGCGCCTTTGCTGGCCATGACCCAGGCTTCCTCGCCGTCCTCGGCGACGCTGGCGATGTGCAGCGCGCGCCCTTCGGCGAGGCCGCTCGCCGCGAAGCTGGCGATGGTGCGCTTCACAGCGCCGCTGCCGTCGTAGGCGATGACGACCTTCTTGCCGATCGCGCGGGCCGCGTTCTCGGGGACGAGGAGCACCGGCCGCGTGGCGCGGTGGAGGATCGCCTCCCGGGTCTCGGAATCCTCTGGTTCGGTCTCGAATCGAAAGTTGGCGTCCCGGCCGATGACGGTGAGGTCCCGCTTGTCGGTCTCGGCGAGGATGCTGGCGGCCGGACGACCGACCACCTCGAGCGCCTTCCCGGTGACCTTGGCGTCCCGGCAACGGCGTTCGAACAGGGTGATCCAGTCCGCGGCGTGCTTGCGGGCGTCGGCGATCAACGACTCGTCTCTCTCGTGCTTGAAGCTCGAGCCGCCGATGCCGGTGGCTGCCCCGGCGCGGATGTCCGGTTCGTCGACGATGGCCAGGCCCACCAGCTTCGCCTTCCGCTCGCGCGCGATCTCGATCGCGGTCATCGTGGCGGCGTCGGTGCTCGGGGAGCCTTCCAGACAGACGAGGATTTCTTTGATCATGGGGCCATCAAACAAAGCTGGGCCTCGAAGCGCAAGGCTTCGAGGCCCAGCGTGGTCCTGCGTTGGCTCTCCGGGCTAGACGCCCAATGCCGGGATCGCCTTCTTGGCCTCCGCGACCTCGGCGGCGGGGACCTCGTTCGGGAGGAGGGTGTTGATGTACTCCGGGTAGCCCGGCACGCCCATCTCGGGCACGTCGAGGCCGGCGATCTCGACCTCGGCCGGCACGCGGTTACCGACGGTCTTGCCGAGGATGTAGAACAGCACCCCGCCGACGGCCACGTTCCAGCCGACGCACACCACGACCTCGATCAGCTGGGCCATCAGCTGCTTGGAGTCGCCGTAGAACAGCCCGACGACGCCCAGGCCGGCGTGGCCCATGTAGTCGGTGGCGCCCACGCCGCTCCAGCCCTGGCCGTAGGTCCCATCGGAGAACAGACCCACGGAGATGAGGCCCCACGCGCCGTTCGTGCCGTGAACGCTGATCGCGCCCACCGGGTCGTCAATCTTGATCTTGTCGAAGAAGTTGACGCTGAGGACGACGAGGACGCCGGCCACCAGGCCGACGACGACCGCGGCCCAGGGGGCGATGAACGCGCACGGGGAGGTGATCGCGACCAGGCCTGCCAGCATGCCGTTACACATCATCGTGGGATCCGGCTTGCCGGTGGTGGCCCAGACGTAGAGCATCGTCGCGACGGCGCCGGCCGCGCTGGCGAGCATGGTGTTCGTGGCGATGATGCCGATGCGGCCGTCGGAGCCGGCGAGCGAGCTGCCGGCGTTGAACCCGAACCAGCCGAAGGCGAGGATGAACGTCCCGAGCATGACCATCGGGATGTTGTGGGCCTTGATCGGGTTGATCTTGCCGTCGGCGCCGTACTTGCCGATGCGCGGTCCGATGAGGAACGCGGTGATGAGCGCCAGCGCGCCACCCTGGAGGTGGACGACGCCGGAGCCTGCGTAGTCGACGGCACCGTGGCCGAGGCCGGCTCGATAGCCGAGCTGAGCTAACCAGCCGCCGCCCCAGACCCAGCCGCCGAAGACCGGGTAAATGAACGCGCCGACGAACACGCTGAAGATCGCGAAGCTCTTGAAGCTCCACCGCTCGGCGCACGCGCCGGTGACGATGGTCGCCGTGGTGTCCATGAAGACCATCATGAAGAGGAACCAGACGATGGCCGCGGCGTCGTAGCCGTTGCCCGCCAGGAAGAACCCGCTGGTCCCCAGCAAGCCCCACCCGTGATCACCGTTGATGGCCGACCCGACCGTGAGCATCGAGTGCAGCGTCGGCGTCCCTCCGAGCGTGGCCGGCCCGCCGATGGCGGTCCCGTTGGCGCCACCGCACATGAAGGCGAAGCCGCAGATCCAGAACCCGAGCATGCCGAGGCCGTACACCATGAAGTTCATCGACATGGTGTGGGCTGCGTTCTTCGCCCGGATGAGGCCGGTCTCGACCAGCGCGAACCCGGCCTGCATGAACATGACGAGGAAGCCGGCGACCAGCGTCCAGACGAAGTTGGCCGAGTAAATGCCGTGAGAAGCCGATTGCGCCACGGCATCGACCGCAACGGCCAGGTCCTTGGGCGTCGCTTTGGCGGGATCAGGCTTGGTGTAGCCTGGCACCGAGAACGCCGAGGGCGTGGTCTGGAAGGCGCCCGTCCTGTCTGGGACCGGATCGTCCGCGAACGCGCTGGCGGACATGCCGAAGAGCGCCACCCCCAGCGCGAGGACGGCGAGCCAGCGGCGCTGGCGGTGGTTACGGTTCAGCTTGGACATACGAATACCTCCCTGAGTTGTTTGATCGTGGCTAGACATGTGGCTGAAACCTTTTCCGGAGATGAGCTGCCCAGTAGGCACCCGCGATCGACGAGGCCTGGAGAATGAGGAAGAGCGTCATGGTCGGCTGCCAGGCCCGGTAGAGGCCGAGGTAGGCCGCGGCCGTCACGAGGCCGATCACCAGCTGCATGCCCCCGAGCGACTTCTTGTACTGGTTCCACATTGCAGGTCTCCTCGAGTCCGCCTTGTTGTTTTGCAACGACGCCATCGGCGTCTTGCAAGGCATCCTAACGAGCCCGCGTTAACCCTAGGTTTCGTGACAAACCTAGTTCTGTAACTCCCACCTCGGTCCCGAGTTAGCGCGGTTTTGCGGTCATCGGCCGGTCCTGGCGGTGACCGAGCTGGCATCGCCGTCTGGTAAAATGCGATGCATGTCGAACGCGAGGGCCCCCAAGGACGCCTGTCCCCGCTGCGGGAAATCGTCAGGCGTCACGTTTTGGAACCTGATGCCGTCCAACCAGCGAAACCGGTCGCTCAACTGCAAGGCCTGCGGAGGCCACTACGATCTGTCGGACCACTCAAAGATGGCGTCGATCCTGGGCGCGCTCGCCGGGATGGCCGTCGGCATGTTGTTCCCGTTCCAGTGGATCGTGAAGGCGGGGCACGGGTCGAAGCTCTCCGCCTTCCTCGGCATCAGCGCGGCTGCGCTTTGCGTCGGGCTTGGCGCCGCGATAGCCGCGCGCCTCACGCTGCGCCTCGTTTCGAAGTCCTGACCCCCGGCGCCATCAAGGCGCGAGCGCGAGCGGGGCGCGGCCGGGGGCGATCGCGATCTCGATGCCGGCCCTCTCTTCGCCCGGCTGGCAGACCAGCTCGAGCCGCCAGCTGAGGGAGAGCAGCGTCCCGATGAAGCTGTAAGGTCCGGTGGGGAGCGTCAGCGAGAAAGGCCGCCGCTCGGCGGCGCGCGGCGCGGCGAACGGGACGCTCTCGACGATGCGGAAGTCGCGGCCGCCTCTCCCGCGCGCGGTCCAGCTGAGGCGCAGCTCCATGCCGCGCGGGGGGGCGGGACCGCTCCAGGCTGCGACCCCCACCAGCTCGGCGCCCGGCTCGAATCCGGTCCGGTCGTGCGCGAGCACCAGCTCGAGATTGACGCCCGTCCGGCTCACGCCGCGGCTCCGAGGACGGTGAGCGGGAACGACTCGCGCAGGACCTCGGCGCCGCGCTCGGCGGATCGGAAGCTGGCCTCGATGACGATCGCCCAGGCGATCTCGAAGAACTGACCGACGACGCTCGGCGAGGTTCGCCGGGGCACGACCACGGCGACGCGCCCGTAGGCCAGGCGGAGCCCAGGCTCCGGCGCGGCGCGAGCGATCTCGAGGACGCGGAACACGTGGCGCTGCGACACGACGGTGATGCCCGTGCGCGCGCTGATCCGCTGGCGCGCGATCTCGCTGCCGACGAGGCTGACGGCGATCTGCGCGGTGTTCCCCTCGGGGCAGTCGAGGCCCCACTCGATCTCCATGCGCTCGCCGAGACGGACGCGGGGCGGGGCGACCATGCGCGCGCGGGGGGCATCGCTGCGAAACAGCCGGCGCACCCAACCCAGCAGCCCGTCCGACGAGGAAGGCTTGAGCTCGACGGGGGCGGTGGCGGCGCGCGGCGGCCTCACGGTGCTACTGCGCGGCTTCGGGTTGCGCGACCTTGACGGTGTCCTCTCCCCCCAGCCCCTGCTGCAGCTCGTCGCAGGCGAGGCTCGCCTCCTCGACGACGTGCGTGAGCAGCGCGTGGACCGACAGCGGGATCCCGGCCTGCTCCTGGGTGTCGAGCCAGCGATCGAGCCCCTCGAGGCGGGCGAGCGCCGCGGCGGTCCCCTTCTTCGCCGTCGCCGCGGCCAGGCGGCGCGCGAGGGCGAGCGCGGAGCGGACGCAGTAGCGGAGCGAGCGCGGGAAGCGGGCCTCGAACAGCAGGAACGAGACGGCGGCGTCGCGGCTCACGCGCCCCTGCTGCCGGCGCATGAAGGCCTCGAAGCCGGAGCACGCGCGCAGGAGCGACAGCCAGAGCGCGGTCTGCAGCAGCGGCCCTTGCCCTTCGGCCGCCCCCTGAATGTGGTGGTGCATGTCCAGCGTGCGCGCCGTCTGTCCGATCCGCTCGAGCAAGACGCCGAGCCAGAGGAAGTCCATTGGCTCGTCGTGCAGCATCGTGCTGCGCACGAGGCCGAGACAGAGCTGCGTCCCGCGGCGGATCTCGCGGTAGACCTCGTCGCGGTCCTGGAGGTACTGCGAGGCCGCCGCCTCGCCCATGAACCAGAGGTAGAGCTCGTTGGTGGCCTGCCAGATGTCGCCGCCGATCACCTCGCGGATCGACCGCGCCCCCTCGCGCGCCGCGCGGACCGAGCAGCGGATGGAGACGGGGTTCTCGGGCGCCCAGGTCATGTAGCGCTGGACGACCTCGCCGTTGCCGGCCGACTCCCCGCCGAGCTTCGCGGAGAACTCGGGGTACTGGCCCGACACGATGACCAAGGGCCGCCAGCAGTGCAGCGGCGGCAGCTCGGCGTCGAAGGCGAGGGCGCGCGTCACCTGCAGGAGGCGGGCGGTGCTCTCGGCGCGTTCCAGGTAGCGGCCGAGCCAGAAGCAATGGTCGGCGACGCGGGAGATCACGCGGGCGCCGCCTCGACCCAGGTGTCCTTCGAGCCGCCCCCCTGGCTCGAGTTGACGACGTAGGATCCGGCGCGCAGCGCCACGCGCGTCAGCCCCCCGGGGAGCACCCAGGTGTCCATCTCGCCGGTCGGCTTGCGGCCCGTGACGATGTAGGGGCGTAGATCGATGCGGCGCGGCTCGAGCCTGCGGTCGGCCGCCACCCAGGTCGGGCAGGTCGACAGCTCGATGCGGTGCTGGGCGATGTAGCGGCGCGGGTCGGCGAGGATCCGGTCGCGGAAGCCGGCCCGCTCCGCCTCCGTCGATTGCGGCCCCATGAGCATGCCGTAGCCGCCGGCCTCGTCGACGGCCTTGACCACCATCTCGCCGAGGTGCTCGAGCACGTAGGCCCGGTCCTCGCGCTTGGCGCAGACGCGCGTCGGCACCTGCTCGATGATCGGCTCCTCGCCCAGGAAGAAGCGGATGATGTCCGGGACGAACGGGTAGATGGCCTTGTCGTCGGCCACGCCGTTGCCCGGCGCGTTGGCCAGCGTGACCCGCCCCGCCGCCCAGGCGCGCATGAGGCCGGGGACGCCGAGCATGCTGTCGGGGCGGAAGAACTCCGGATCGATGAAGGCGTCGTCGGTGCGGCGGTAGATGACGTGCACCGGGCGCGGCCCGGCGGTGGTGCGGACGAACACCTCGTCCCCGTGCACGAACAGGTCGGAGGCTTCGACAAGCTCGATCCCCATCGACCGCGCCAGGAAGCTGTGCTCGAAGTAGGCCGAGTTGAACGGCCCGGGCGTGAGCACGACGATGGTCGATCGCTCCGGGTCGACGGGCGACACCGAGCGCAGCCGCTCCACGAGCTGGGTCGGGTAGTCGTCGACGCGCCGGACGCCGATGCGGTCCATCGCCGTCGGGAAGACGCGCTTGGTGATGAGGCGGTTCTCGATGACGTAGGAGACGCCCGAGGGGGTGCGCAGGTTGTCCTCGAGCACCCGCAGCACGCCGTCGGGGCTGCGAATCAGATCGATGCCGGCGATGTGGATGCGGACGCCGCCCGGCGGGCGCAGGCCGCGCAGCCGGGGGAGGTATTGCTTCGAGCCGTGGATCAGCTCGGAGGGGATCACACGCTCGGCGAGCAGCCGCTGCTCGCCATAGAGATCGTCGAGGAACATCTGCAGCGCCGTCATGCGCTGGACCAGCCCCCGCTCGAGACGCGCCCACTCGGTGGCGGCGATCACCCGCGGGACGAGACAAACCGGCATCACCTTCTCGGTGCCGCGCTCGTCCGAGTACACGGAGAAGGTCACCCCCCGCTGCGCCAGCGCCAGCTCCGCGAGGGCCTGGCACCGGGCGAACGTGTCCGGCGTCATCTTCTCCAGCAGATGGGCGACCATGTTCGCGTGCTGGCGCGTCGCGCCGTTGGCCTCCACGAGCTCGTCGTACGTCCCGTCGAGCGCGTGATACCCATTGAGCAGCGTCGCCGGGATACCGGTGACCGTCGGGGGCTTGGTTTCGGTCAGCACAAGAAGAATCCTATGAAAACGCGCGCAGCCAATCCACGCCTCCGGCGACCGTTTACTCGATTTGATCCGTGTCGAAACTTTCAATTAACTTCGAGGGCCCTATGGTGACGGCCATTACCTGGGACGAGATGCGAAGCCCGGGCGGCGCCGTGCGGCCGCACTGGGAGGTGCTGGACCGCTCGCTGCGCGCGTTCGGGCCGGGGGAGATGTGGCGGCGCTGGGAGCAGGCCCGGCAGCTGATCCGCCAGCACGGCGTCACCTTCAACGTCTACGGCGACGCGCGGGGCCTCGAGCGCCCCTGGCCGCTCGATCCCGTCCCGGTGGTGCTGGCCCCCGAGGAGTTCGCGCGCCTCGGCGCCGGCCTCGCCCAGCGCGCCGTGCTGCTCGACCGGCTGCTGGCCGATCTCTACGGCCCGCGCCGGGTGTTGGCGGAGGGGCTGCTGCCGGCGGAGGTGATCCTCGCCCACCCGGGCCTCCTGCGTGCCTGCGCCGGGATCCCGCCCGCGGGCGGGCGCTACCTGCATTTCTACGCCGCCGATCTCGTGCGCACGCCCGAGGGGGAGCTGCGCGTGCTCGCCGACCGGACGCAAGCCCCGTCGGGCGCGGGCTACGCGCTCGAGAACCGGATCGTGCTCGGGCGCGTGCTGCCGGAGGCGTTCCGCGACTCGAACACGCAGCGGCTGGCGCTGTTCTTCCGGACCGTGCGCGAGACGCTGGCCGGCCTGGCCCCGCACGGGCGCGAGAACCCGCGCATAGTGCTGCTGACCGCTGGCCCGCACAACGCCACCTACTTCGAGCAGGCGTTCCTCGCCCAGTACCTCGGATACCCGCTCGTGGAGGGGGGCGACCTCACCGTGCGCGACGGCCGCGTGTTTCTCAAGACCCTCGGCGGGCTCCACGCCGTCGACGTGATCATGCGCCGCCTCAACGACGACTACTGCGACCCGCTCGAGCTGCGGCCGGAGTCGCTGCTCGGCGTGCCGGGGCTGGCGCAGGCGGCGCGCGACGGCACGGTGGCCATCGCCAACGCCCTGGGCAGCGGCGTCGTGCAGACGCCGGCGCTGATCCCGTTCCTCCCGGGCCTCTGCCGGGCGCTGCTCGGCGAGGAGCTGGCCCTGCCGTCGGTGGAGACCTGGTGGTGCGGCCAGCCGGAGATCCTCGACCACGTGCTCGGGCGCTTCGAGGAGATGGTCATCAAGCCGGCCTACCCGGCGGGCCCGACGGAGCCGATCTTCGTCGGCCGCCTGGAGGCGGGAGTGGCGCGCAAGCTCGAGGCCCAGATCCGCGCCGCGCCGGCGCGCTACGTCGCCCAGCACCTGGTGACGCCGTCGACGGTCCCGGTCATCGAAGGCGACGAGCTCCGCCCGCGCTCGCTGGTGCTGCGCGCGTTCGTGGTCGCCGACGGCGTCGACGGCTACCAGACCATGCCCGGCGCGCTGGCCGTGGTCGGCGGCGGCGCGAACGACGCCGACATCTCCATGGCCCGCGGCGCGCGCAGCAAGGACACCTGGGTGATCAGCGACGGCGCGGTCAGCGAGTTCACGCTGCTCCGCTCCCCCGCGCAGCCGGTCGAGCTGACGCGCGGGGGTGGGGAGCTGCCGAGCCGGGTCGCCGACAACTTCTTCTGGCTCGGGCGCTACGCCGAGCGCGCCGAGGCGATCGCCCGCATCGCGCGGGTCATCTGCCTGCGCCTCGCCGACCGCGGCCGGCGCGCCTTCGCCAGCAACCTGGCGCCGCTGGTGGCGGCGCTGGAGGCGCAGGCGCAGGTGGCCTCCGGACAGCCCCAGACGCCGGTCGCCCGGCCGAAGGCCTCGCCGCTCAGCGAGCCGCTCCGGATCGTACGCAAGGCGCTGTTCGACGCGTCGCACGCCGGGACGCTGGCCGCCACCGGCCGCGCCATCGATCGGGTGGCCCGCTCGGTCCGCGATCGGCTGTCGATCGACAGCTGGTCGGTCGTCGTGGCGCTGGCCCAGGAGCTCGGCGAGGCCGAGCGCGCCGCCGGCGAGGAGCCGTTGCTGGTGCTGGCCGCGCGGCTCGATCGCACCATCATGGCCCTCACGGCGCTGGCCGGGTTCACCAGCGAGAGCATGACCCGCGGGCCGGCCTGGCGGTTCCTGGACATGGGGCGGCGGCTGGAGCGCGCGCTCAACACGGCGCTCGTCGTGGGGCGCACCGCGGGCGTCGCCACGGACGACGACCTGCCGCTGCTCGAGGCGCTGCTCGACGCCGCCGACAGCGCCATGACCTACCGCCGCCGCTACCGCGCCACGCTGCAGGTGGCGCCGGTCGTGGACCTGCTCATCGCCGACGAGACGAACCCCCGCTCCATCGTCTTCCAGCTCATCGCCCTCGCCGAGCACGTCGCGGCGCTGCCCCGCGACGCGGCCTCCGCCCGCCGCAGCCCCGAGGAGCGGATCGCCTTCGAGGCGCGGCTCGCGTTCCGCGTCGTCGACGTCGACGTGGTCTGCGCGCGCGAGGGGGACGAGCGCCCGGCGCTCTCCGAGCTGCTCACCGGCCTCGTCCGCAGCCTGCAGGAGCTGTCCGACGCGCTCTCCGGCAGCTACCTGGCCCCGGCGACCATCTCGCGGGCGCTCGCCGCGCCGGGGAGCGCGCTCTAGCGTGGCCGCCGCGCGCTACCGCGTCCACCACGTCACCGACTACGCCTACAGCGAGCCGGTGCCGACGTCGCACCACGAGCTCCACCTCCTGCCGCGCGCGGTCTCCGGCCAGACGATCCGCGCTGAATCGCTCGTCGTGACCCCGCTTCCCTCCGTACGGCGCGATCGCTTCGACTGGTTCGGCAACCGCGCGACCCACCTCGCCATTCACGAGCGGCATTCGCGCCTGACCGTCGTCTCCGACCTCGAGATCGAGGTCGACCGCAGCCCCGCCCCGGATCCGACCGGCACCTGGGAGGAGGCGCGCGACGCCGTCGTCGTCCAGGCCGACGCCACCGCCCGCGCCGCGGTGGAGTTCGCGCTCCCCTCGCCGCGGGCCGCGCCATCCGCGGCCGCGCTGGCGTTTGCGAAGCCCTCCTTCGATCCCGGCCGCCCGCTCGCCGAGGCCGCGCGCGACCTCATGCGCCGGATCCACGCCGAGTTCACCTACGACCAGACTGCGACCGACGTCTCCACCTCCGTCGACGAGGTCCTCAAGAAGGCGCGCGGCGTCTGTCAGGACTTCGCCCACGTCCAGATCGCCTGCCTGCGCGCGCTGGGCCTCGCCGCCCGCTACGTGAGCGGCTACCTCGTCACCCGTCCCGGCCGGCAGGAGCTTGTCGGCGCCGACGCCTCCCACGCCTGGCTCGCCGTGCGCGCCGCCGACGGCAGCTGGCTCGACCTCGACCCGACGAACGACGTCGTCCCCACCGATCGCCACATCGTCGTCGCCCACGGCCGCGACTTCGGCGACGTCACGCCGATGCGCGGCGTGATCCTCGGCGGCGGCCGCCACGAGCTCAGCGTCGGCGTCGACGTGACGTCGATAGGCTCCTGAGCGTCAGGTCGCCGCGCCCGCGACCCGAGGGGCGGCCCCGTAAACGCGACGCGCCTCGAATTCAGCGTCGCACCGGAATTGAGCCGACCGACGGGCGCCGCTAGCTTCCCCGCCGGTGCGCGATGACGTCGATCTCTAGGGCGATGATCCGAGTCTCATTGGTCGCGGTCCTGGGTGGGGCCGCGGGGTGCGGGGGCGGACACGCGTCGCAGACCCCGATGGACGGCAGCGCGCACGACGCGCTCGGCGGCCACGGTGGAGCTCAGGGTGCAGCCGGCGCCGCAGGCGGCGCGAGCGGAAACGGCGGCTTGGACGCCGGAGCGGGCACAGCCGGAAGCGGGGGCGTCGATGGAGGTGCGGGCACAACGGGTGCTGCGGGCACGACGGGCGCTGGGGGCACTGCGGGCGCCGCGGGCACGACCGGCGCCGCGGGGGCCGCCGGTGGCGCAGGAACCACAGCTGCCGCAGGCGCGACCGGCAGCGCGGGCACGAGCGGTGCCGCGGGCACGACCGGCGCCGCGGGCACGACGGGCGCTGGGGGCACGACCGGCGCCGCGGGCACGACGGGCAGCGCGGGCACGACAGGCGGCGCGGGGACGACGGGTAGCGCCGGCACGACCGGTACTGCGGGCACGACGGGCGCTGGGGGCGCGACCGGCGCCGCGGGCACGACCGGCGCCGGGGGCGCGACGACCGTCGCGGTGCACACCTGCACCTCGACGCCGTCGGCGCAGAACGTGGTGATCCCCTTCTTCCAGCACATCTTCGTCGGGAACTTCGGGCTCTCGAACCACTTCGACCACGACGTACCCAAGGAGTTCACGGACACCAACGGCTTCCAGGTCGACTGGTGCGGCCTCCGCCGCACGAACGAGATCGACGGCCACAGCGGCTACGACTTCGAGCTCCCCCTGGGAACCCCCCTGCTCGCGTCCGCAGACGGCGTCATCGACTGGGCCGGCACCGACATCTCCTTCTTCTGCCCTCTGCTCGGCAAGACCGTCACCGATCAGCTGCGCGTCGAGATCACGGAGACCCTGCCGGATGGACGCCGCATCACCAGCAACTATGTCCACTTGAGCCGGGTCGACGTGACCGTCCAGCAGCAGGTTCACGCCGGCGACGTCCTCGGCCTCTCTGGCAGCACGGGCTGCAGCACCGGACCGCACCTGCACTTCGAGACCTGGCTCCTCGACGGCACCAAGACCGGCGGCTCGATCCTGTTCGATCCGTACGGGTGGGAGGGCGCCGGCGCCGATCCGTGGGCCGACATGGCGGACGGCGCCCCCTCGATCTGGCTCTGGAAGCCCGGCGAAGCTCCCGACATCTTCTCGTTCGAGCCCGCGGTGACGGCGACCGGCGCCGCGTTCTAGCTCCTCGTCTAGGTGGCGTTCGGCTTC
>Ga0306922_10005211_pt1 | contig 12397 bp, 9 predicted proteins | sample sta12Cox44000082_FD_203758 | JGI IMG/M metagenome (GOLD analysis project Ga0306922, IMG submission 203758) | Lab enrichment of tropical soil microbial communities from Luquillo Experimental Forest, Puerto Rico - statoxic.12C.oxic.44.000.082 (v2)... | ecosystem: Environmental > Terrestrial > Soil... | reverse complement strand
GCAGGTGCGCCCGGAGGGGGATCTCAAGTCGGTGCGGCGCGCCGATCTGATCATCGTCCCCACCGCGGAGCTGGACATGGACGCCTCTCGGCAGGCCAACGCCGCGCTCGTCCCCTGGCTCCGCCGCTGGTACGACCGCGGCGCGACCATCGCCGGCATCTGCACGGGCGTGTCGCTGGTCGCCGAGGCCGGCCTCCTCGATGGGCGGCCGGCGACCACCCACTGGGCGCTGGCCGACGAGTTTCGGCGCCGCTACCCGCGCGTCCGCTGGCAGCCGGAGCGCTTCGTGACCGAGGCGGGGCGGGTGTTCTGCGGCGGCGGGGTCTACGCGGCGATCGACCTCAGCCTCTACCTCGTCGAGAAGTACTGCGGGCACGAGCTGGCGATCGAGACCGCCAAGGGCCTCCTGCTCGAGACGCCGCGCATGTGGCAGTCGAGCTACGGCACGGCGCCGCCCCGCTCCGGTCACGACGACGAGGGCATCAAGCGCGCCCAGGACTGGCTCTATCGGAACTTCAAGCAGGAGGTGCGCCTCGACGAGCTCGCCGCCCGCGTGGGGATGAGCCCCCGCACCTTCGCCCGGCGCTTCACGGCCGCCGCCGGCGAGACGCCGCTCGGGTACCTCCACCGGGTCCGGATCGACGCCGCCCGCCACCTGCTCGAGACGCGGGCGCGCAGCGTCGCGGAGGTGAGCCGCGAGGTCGGCTACGAAGATCTCAGCTTCTTCCGGCGCCTGTTCAAGCGTTACAGCGGCGCGCCGCCGCGGGCCTACCGCGCCCGCTTCGGGCCCGAGGTCACTCGGCGGCTGCGGGCGTCGCGGACGCCCCGGGAGCGGGAGCCGGCGCTCCCGGCGTGACCGGCGCCCCCGGGCCGGCCGGCGCCCCCGGGCCGGCCGACGCCGCCGCGGCCTTGCGCATGACCGCCCGGTTGATCGGGTAGAGCATGGCAATGGTCAGCCCGATGGCGGTCATCACCACGTAGCCGAGGATGCTGTAGCGCTCGATGTGGCCGCCGGCCGTCTGGAACACGATGAGGCCCGCCGCCGACGCCGCCACCCCGCCCGACAGCTGCTGCACCGACGCGCTCACGGACATGAAGGCGCCGCGGTCCTGCGGGTCGGGGATGCCGGAGGTGAGCGCGGACGCCGAGATCATGCGGCCGGTGATGGCGATGAACAGCACCGCGTTCAGGGCCATGACCACACCGAGCGGCGTCAGCCCGAGGCTGCAGTAGATGCCGACCAGAGCCATCGCCGTCACGGAGCCGATGCAGAACACCGCGTACTTCCCGATCTTGTCGGCCAGGCGGCCCAGCAGCGGGCCCGCGATCATGGAGGTGATCCCCGTGACCAGGTAGATGTGCTGGAGCTTCGAGAACGGCACGCCGAGGTTGTTGACCGCGAAGGCGCTGCCGAAGGGCATGAGCATGAAGCCGCCGGTGGCGAGCAGCATGGTCGCCGCGAAGGCGGGGAGATAGCGCCCGTCGGTGGCGGTCTTCGCCAGGTGCGTGAAGGGGTTGCGAACGGTCGCCATCTTGAGGTGGCCGTCGATCGGCTGCAGCACGGCGGCGATCACGAAACCGACCCCCAGGCTGATGGAGGCGATCAGGAAGAACGGCGCGTGCCAGCTGAAATGGTTGGAGAGAAAAAGCCCGAACGGCAGCCCCAGCACCTGGCTGGCGGCGAACGCCGTCTGCACCACGCCCATCACCCGCCCGCGCACCGCCAGCGGGAACAGGTCGGTGATGATGGCCATGCTGATCGAGCCGATCACGCCGCCGAAGAGGCCCGTCACGATGCGCGCCACCAGCAGCGAGCGGTAGCCCGTCGCCAGCGCGCACATGAACGTCCCGAGCACGAAGCCGGCATAGAAGAAGAGCAGCAGCTTCTTGCGGTCGAACTTGTCGGCGAAGCCGGCGGTGCAGATCCCCGAGATCCCCGCGCTGAACGCGTACGCGGACACGAGCAGGCCGAACTGAGAAGTCTTGATCCCGAGATCCCGCAACAGCAGCGCCCCGAGCGGCGACAGGATCATGAAGTCGAGGATGATCGTGAACTGAAGGAAGGCGAGGATGGCGACGACGAACTTCTGGTAACGGGAAAACGTCTGCATCTGGACTCCGTGTTGGCCGCGGGGGGCGCGCGGGCCCGTGATTGTAGCCGCCGCGATCGCGATCGGCACGCGCCGGCGTGAACTTTTCGTGATCGTCGTCCCCGCCCGCCGCGGGGCGACATCAGGTTGTCACGGAGACTTCGCGGTCCCGAAGCGGGGAAAGGCGTCTACTCCCGTCATGCGCACCATCCCCGCCTCCTTCGTCGCGCTCTCTGCAGTCTCCCTGGCCGCCGCGACGGCCCGAGCCGACGGCGATTTGGGCAAGGTCCAGCACATCATCGTCGTGATGCAGGAGAACCACTCGTTCGACAACTATTTCGGGGCCCTCGCCTACGCCCCCGGCAGCCCGTACCACAGCCCCCACCGCGACGGCGACCACGACGCCGATAACCACGGCTGCCGCCCCGACGATCACCGCTGCGTCGACGGGCTCTCCTGCGCCACCGACAAGGCGGGGAAGCTGGTCTGCTTCAACGCCAACCGCGACGCCGACGCGGCGGGGAGCGAGGACGGCGGTCTCTTCGTGCTCGCCTTTCACGACAGCGATCGCTGCGTGGCCCCCGACCTCGATCACAGCTGGCTCGGCTCGCACGAGGAGGCGAACTTCCGACACCCGAACCGATCCCTGCAGAACCCGAAGATGAACGGCTTCGTCCGGGTCAACGACGTGACCGAGCAGGTCGATAACGGCATCGAGAGCCCCACCGAAGATCAGACCATGAACTTCTACGACCAGGACGAGATCCCGTTCTATTACGGCCTGGCCCAGAGCTTCGCCATCGACGACCGCTTCTTCTGCTCGGTGCTCGGCCCGACGTTCCCGAACCGGTCGTACCTCATGGCCGCCACGTCGTTCGGCCACCTCACCACCAGCGACAGCTTCCCCCCGCCGGGCTCGGGCGGCTACAAGCCGATCACGGGGACCATCTTCGATCTGCTCGACAAGAACGGGGTCGCGTGGGCCGACTACTTCTCCGACGTCCCGCAGGGGGGCAGCTTCCGCCCCTTCGGCGCCACGGGCGTCGATCCGCACTTCCTGCCGGTGTCGATCTTCCTGGCCCAGGCGGCGGGGACCCCGGGCCTGCCGCCGCTTCCGGCCGTCTCCTTCGTCGACCCGAATTTCGGCGTCCTCAACCCGGCCGCCGAAAACGACGAGCACCCGCCCACTGACATCCAGCGTGGCCAGGCGTTCGTCTCGCAGCTCATGGCCGCCGTCCGCAACGGCCCGTTCTGGCAGAGCTCGATCGTGTTCCTCACCTACGACGAGCACGGCGGCTCGTACGACCACGTGGCCCCGCCGGCGGCGCCGCAGGGCGGGGACCGCACGCCGGACGGCATCGCCCCCGGCCAGTGCGCCGACCTGTCGAACGTCCCGATGAGCCTGGCGCCGGGTGCGGGGGCGGAGTGCTCGTCGAACCTGCTCTCCCCGACCGACACGACCGTCGCCAACGCGGAGGCCCTCTGCCCGGCGCTGACCGCCGATCCGACGGGGCCGTTTCCGGCGGAGTGCGCGTCGTTCGACCAGCTCGGCTTCCGCGTCCCGTTCGTCGCCGTGTCGCCGTTCTCGAAGCCGCGCTACGTGTCACACACCGTCGGCGACCACACCTCGTTCCTGGCGCTCATCGAGAAGCGATTCCTGCCGCCGGGCAGTCACCTCACCAAGCGTGACGAGAACGCCAACACGCTCGAGGATCTGTTCGACTTCGATCGGTCGCCGTCGGCCGACGTGCCGATCGCGCCGGTCGCCGGCCCCGCGCAGGACTGCACCGGCCAGCCCTGAAGGCTGCGCCGGCCTCGAGGTCGGCGCCGGCTTCGCATCGCGTCGCTACTGTTCGCGATTCCGCCGGCGGGTGGCCGCCGCCCGCTTCGCCGCCCGCGAGCGCCCGTTGGCCGCTTTCGTGGCGGCCGCTTTCGTGGCGGCCGCTTTGGTGGCGGCCCCCTTCTTGGCGGCCTGCTTCCGCGCGGCCGGGCTCCGGCGCGCGGCGGCGGAGCGCGCCTGCGCCGCCAGCGCCGCGCGCGACGCGGAGCCGCGCCCCTCGCGGCGGAGCGCCGCCTCGACCGCCCGTCCCCTGCGCGCCGACGGCGCCTGTGGGGCGCGGCGCCCCTGCCCGACTTCATAAGCGCGCGCCGCCGATCGGCGGGTCCGCTCCGAGACCCGGCCCCGCCCCGGGGGCCGCAGCGGAACACCCGCGCGTCGCGCCTCCGAGAGGCCGATCGCGATCGCCTGCTTGGTCGAGCGGGCGCCGTGCTTGCCGCGGCGGATGTGCTCGATCTCTTCACGTACGAACTCGCCGGCGGCCGTGGTGGGCCGTTCGCCGCGGGCGAGATCGCGCTTCGCCTTCCGGATCGTGGTCTTGTTCGGCATGGCTCACAACGTGCGGCCGCGCCCGGCAATGGCTAGGTCCGGGGCTCAGTCGCGCTTCTTCTTCGCGCCGGCGCGGCGGCGCGTCCGCGGGGCGCGCGCGTAACAGACGACTTCGATGTTGTTCCCCTCGGCGTCCTTGACGAAGGCCGCGTAGTAGTGGGGCCCGTAGTTCGGGCGCGGTCCCGGTCGCCCGTGGTCCTTGCCGCCGCCGGCGAGCGCCGCGGCGTGAAAAGCGTCGACCTCCTCGCGGTGATCGACCCGGAAGGCGTAGTGCCCGCGCCCGGACGCGCGGGCGTCGCGCACCAGCCAGAAGATGTTCTCGTCGCGCGAGCCGAGCCCGAACGCCGACGAGAAGTCCAGGTTGATGCGCATCCCGATGGCGCCGAGGGCGGCGCTGTAAAAAGCCCGCCCGCGCCGCAGGTCGCGCACCGGAAGGCTGATGTGGTCGAGCACGACGGTGCGGGTCCGCTTGGGGCTCCGCTTGCTGGTCGGGGGCATCTCGCCCGGCAACATGGGGCTCGGGGCGCGGGCGCGAAAGTCCCGCTGCGCTCGGGCAAACCCCAGGCTCCCCCCGGGCCGGGCGATGCCTAACTTCGAGGAACGAGCGGAGGCGATGTGCGGCGCGACTGGCGGACACCCGGCTCCCGGCCGGGCGCCCGCTTCAGCGCGGCGGCGGCTCGGCGCGGGGGCTGTGGGCGGCGGCGGCGTGGCCGACCACGGCCTCCACCTTGGCCTCGGCGCGGTGCCACGCCGCGCGGGTTGGCCCCCGCGTGGAGGGCGCGAACCAGGCCAGCGCCGCCGCCGCCGCCAGCGCCAGCATCGCGACCCGACGCGGGACGCGGTGCATGCGCCAGCGCATCCGCCGGATGAGCCGGACGGTGACCCGACCGACCGGCATCGTCGCCGCGTCGAGATCGGCCTCGACGATCGGCATGGGATCGAAATTCAGCCTGGGCACGAAGTTCAACCTCGGAACGGGAGCGGCAGGCGGGGGCGCCGGCGGCGGCGCCACGGCCGGCACCTCCGGGGAGGCCACCGGGACGAGCGGCGGCGTTCGCCGAACCGCGAGCGCCTCGGGCGTGGCGACCGTCGCGTGCGGCAACGTCTGGCGAACGACGGGCGCCTCGGCGCCGGCGACCATCGCGAGCGGCGGCGTGTGGCGAACCGGCGGCGGCTCGTCGCTCGCGGCAGCGGAGGGCGCCAGCGGCGTCGTGGTCGCGGAGGGCGCCAGCGCCGTCGTGGTCGCGGAGGACGAGAGCGCCGGCGGGGCCTCGACCGCCGCGCGGAGAGCGGCCGCGAAAGCCAGCACGTCTGGATACCGTCTGGCGGGCTCCTTCGACAGGGCGCGCATGATGACGGCGTCGACCTCCGGGCCGAGGACCGGCACCAGCGCCGACGGGCGCGTCGGATCGACGTTCACGACCTGGTAGACGACCGCGATCGGATCGTCGCCGTGAAAGCTCTCCTGCCCCGTGAGGAGGTTGTAGGCGATCGCGGCGAGCGAGAACTGATCGGTCCGGGGATCGATCGCCTCGCGCAGCCCGAGCGCCTGCTCGGGCGACATGTACTGCGGCGTCCCCGCGACGCTGGCGCCGCCGGTGAGCCGCGGCCGCCAGCTGGCCTTGGAGATGCCGAAGTCCATCACCTTGACGAAGTCGGTGACGCCGTCGCCCGCCAGCAACATGATGTTGTCGGGCTTGAGGTCGCGGTGGACGATCCCGCGGGCGTGGGCGGCGTGCAGCGCGTACGCGATCTGCTCGATGATCTTGACCGCCGTCGGCGGATCGAGCGCGCCCGCCTCCGCCACCCGCTGCGACAGCAGCTTCCCCTGGAGGAGCTCCATCACCAGGTAGGGGAAACCGCTCTCCGTCACGTTGAAGTCGAACACCTGCACGATGTGAGGGTGGCGCAACGTCGACGTGATCTCCGCCTCCTGGCGAAAGCGGGAGAGCGCCTCGGCGTCCTTCGCGAGGCCGCGATGAAGCATCTTCACGGCGAACCGGCCGGGCAGCCGCGTGTGCGCCGCCAGATAGACCTCCCCGCAGCCTCCCTCGGCCAGCGGTCGCAGGATGCGGTAGGTCTCCTGGAGCACGACGCCGATCGGCAGCGTCCGCGGGCCGGGCGTGTCGCGCTCGCGATCATTATTGGAATCCAACGGTTGAGCAGTCATGTCGACCGTCAGGCAGCTGCACCTCGCATGCCGTTTAGGGTCCGCCGGAGGTTCGGGGGCGCGCAAACCGGATCAATCGGCCGCCGCCGAGGTGAATCCGTGACGCAACCGCGCAGATCGGTTCCCCGACGGTAACATTCGAAGCTGAGCCGTAGAGCCAATCTGAGGGATCACCCTAATGGCACAGCCATTGAAAGATCGCCCCCAACCTCGAGGGCCGAGAGGCCCCATCTAAGGAAGGGAGGCTCCATGCTCCGGACTCTTTCAGGCGATCGCTCTTCCGCGTCCACGCGGGTCTTGGTCGTCGACGACGACGTCGACGTCTCGCTCACGCTGGCTGCGCTGCTCGAGGATCTCGGGTGTGAGGTGAGCGTGGTCCACGAGGGCGCAGACGCCCTCGCCCGCGCGCGGGCCTTTCGCCCCGCGCTCGTCATCATGGACCTCGCGATGCCGGGCGCGAGCGGCTACGACCTGGCGCCGGTCCTGCGCGCCAGCCCGGAGCTGGAGGGGGCGTGCCTGGTGGCGCTGAGCGGCTACGACGGCGAGGAGCATCGCCGCCGCGCCCGGGCCGCGGGCTTCGACCGCCACTGGGTCAAGCCCGTCGATCCGAACGCCCTCCCGTCCATGCTGCAAGACTCGCTGACGTAATCGGGCGGACGGCGCCACTTTTTTGAACCGTGCGGCGCGCCTGAAGGGGCTTTCGCCGGCATGGCAAGCCCTACCCCCGTCGGCCGAGCCTTGCTCTCGCCATTTCTTCTCCATCCTCGCGCGCTCCTGGTCGCGCTGCTCGCGGGCGGTCTCGCGTGTCTCCCGAACGGCACGACCACCACCACAGGCACCGGCAGCGGCGGCACCGGCGCAACGGCCGGCACCACCGGGACCGCGGGCGGCGCGGCGGGAGGGAGCACGGGGAGCGGGGCCGCGACGGGAAGCGCCGCGGGCACCACCGGCACGGGGACGGGGACCGCGGGCAGCGGATCCGGCGGCACGTCGGCGACCGGCACCGCGGGGACGACCGCCTCGGGCACGGCCGGCGCCGGCGCCGCGGGTCGCGGCGGATCGAGCGGCACCACGGGGGCGGCCGGCACCGCCGCCGGCGGTCGCGGCGGCTCGGGCGGAGGGACAGCCGGCACAACCGGGGCGGCCGGTGCCACCGCCGGCACCGGCGGCGGGTCATCGACGGTCTCGGTCCTGACCAACCGCTACGACAACGTCCGCAACGGCGCGAACACCGCCGAGACCGCGCTCACCGTCAGCACCGTCGGCGGCGGCAAGTTCGGCCTGCTCTACTCGCGGATGGTCGACGGCCACGTCTACGCCCAGCCGCTCTACATGTCCGGGCTCACCGTCGGCGGGGCGAAGCACAACGTGCTGTTCGTCGAGACCGAGCACGACACCGTGTTCGCCTTCGACGCCGACGACCCGAATGCCAGCACGCCGCTGTGGATGAAGTCGCTCGGCACGCCGATGCGGACCTACCCCGGCACGGAGAACCAGCCGGTCGTCACCCCCTACACCGTCTCCTGCCGCGACATGTACCCGGAGACCGGCATCACCTCGACGCCGGTCATCGATCCGGCGACCAACCGGATGTACGTGGTCACCAAGAACTTCGAGAACAACGCCTATCACCAGCGGCTGCACGCCCTCGACGTGACCACCGGCAACGAGGCGAGCGGCAGCCCCGTCGAGATCTCCGGCGCCGTCCCCGGCACGGGCGAGGGGGGCGACGGCACCACCGTCACGTTCGACCCCTATCACCACATGAACCGCACGGGGCTGCTGCTGTTCGGCGGCAACGTGTTCATCGCCTACGCCAGCCACTGCGACGACGACCCGTACCACGGCTGGCTGTTCGCCTACAGCGCCAGCACGCTCGCGCAGACGGGGATCTTCAACACCACGCCCAACGGCCAGTGGGGTGGGATCTGGCAGTCGGGGATGGGGCTCGTCACCGACGGCACGGACATCTACTTCTGCGCGGGCAACGGCGACTTCGACGCGGCCGGGAAGGGCGCCCAGCTCGGGCTCAGCGTGGCCCGCGTGCACCTCGGCGCGAGCGGCTTCGCGCTCGTCGATTGGTGGACGCCGAACAACGCCACGGCCATGAACATGCAGGACTACGACTACACCACGGCTGCCGTGCTGCTGCCGAACCCGAAGGTGATCGTCATGGGGGGCAAGGACGGCTACATCAACGTCCTCGACCCGACCAACCTCGGCAAGTTCAGCTCGTCGACGAACAACATCATCCAGCAGTTCAGCGTCGGCGGGCACACGCACGGCAGCCCCGTCTACTGGAACGGCCCCTCCGGCCCCACGGTCTACCTCTGGCCCGAGTCGTCGAACCTGCGCGCCTACCGCTTCAACGGCAACAAGATCACCACCACCGCGGTCACGTCGTACACCGGTGCCACGCCGACCCACCCGGGCGGGACGCTGAGCCTGTCGGCCAGCGGTTCGACGGCCGGCAGCGGCATCCTGTGGGCCACATTCACGTCGACGAAGATCGACACCACGTCCGGGCACATGGGCGACGCCTGGCACTACGTCGTGCCGGGCGTGCTCTACGCCTTCGACGCCGGGAACCTCGCCACGCCGATCTGGATGAGCACGACCAACAAGACGCGCGACGATCTCGGCAACCTCGCCAAGTTCAACGCGCCCGTCGTCGCCAACGGCAAGGTGTTCGTCGCCAGCCAGGTCGCGCCGGCCTCCGACGTCGCCACCGTGGCGGGCGGGAAGATCCAGGTCTACGGCCTCCTCCCATGATCAGCGGCCCGGGCCCGCGCCCTTGTGGCCGGCCGGCAGCGGGCTCACAATCGTGACATGCGTCGCGGCCCGATCGTCGCGTGGCTGCTGAGCATCGCCGCGGTCGCGTGCGGCGAGCCCAACCGGCTCCCGGCCACCGCACCCAGCGGATCCGCGGGCACCGGGGGCTCCGTCGGCGGCGCCGGTGGTCCGGTGGTGCCGGTGGTCTGGGCGGGAGCAGCGGGGGCGCCGCCGGCGCCTCGGCCGGTGGGACCGGGGCGGCGGGCACCGGAGGAGCGTCGGCCGGCGCGATTCAGTACGCGGGGACCGACGTGAACCCCGTCAACTCCGGCGACGGCGTAGTGTTCCGGAGGATCGACGTGCGGAACACCCTCTGCGTGCTGGTCTGGGCCTTCATCTTGCCGGGGGGGCAGGTGCAGCCGCCGATCACGGCGTTCGTCCTCCCCGCCGACGCCGCGACCTGCCTGACGGCGACGACGGCCAACCACGTGGCGGCGACGAACGTCACCGGCACGGTCGGCAGCAGCGACGGCGGCCGCCACTTCGGCATCGATCTTCACCTGACGTTCCCCGGCGGAATGGACTGGCTCGCCCCGGTGATCGACTTCCAGGTCGACAACCTCCCGCTCGACGGGGTCTGGTACCCGGCGCCCTGAGCGGCGTCACAAGCAGGCGGCGGCGCCGGCGTAGGGGAGCACGACGAAGGCGATCGAGAGCGGCGCCATCTTCAGCGTCGCCTCGGCGGCGGTCATGGCGCCGAGGTCGTCGAGGCGGGGGCGCGCGGGGAGCTGCCCATCGGGCTGGATCTGCAGCGGGGCGCCGTCGAGGCGGGTCGTCCGGGCCCCCGGCCCGTCGGCCTCGAGGCGGAGCACGCGCGCCGCGCCGAGCGCCGGGAGATCGACCTCCACACCCGCGCCGGGGTCGACGTTGACGAGCACCAGCGCCGCGCCGCCCGCAGGCCGGTCGGGCCCGGGCCGCAGGCAGTGGGCGTAGGCGCGCAGCGAAGCGGACGCCGGACCCACCGCCGCGTCGAGGACGCGCGTTCCCATCAGATCGCGCCAGAGCCAGGACGCCCAATAGCTCGGGTTCGGCTCGAGCGTACGATCGTCGACGAGGCCGTAGTCGGACCCGGAGAGGGTCTGCCGCACCACCACCTTCTCACCGCGGCGCGCGAGGCGGCCGAGCTCGTCGAGCCACCAGAGCGTGTCGGCGAATGTGTTCGAGAAGCCGGGCTCGCCTCCGCACTGCGCGCTCCCCGTCTCGCCGAGCCAGACCGCCGTGCCCGGGGCGCGGGTCCGCGCGGCGTGCTCGACCTCGTCGGCCCAGCGGTCGACCTCGTCGAGGTCGTCGGCGCCGAGCGATTCTCCCGGCAGCGCCCGTCGGGTGGCGATCGGACAGCGCCGCGACTGCTGCGGGTAGTAGTGCCAGGTGACCACGTCGAGGAAGCGGCCCGCCCGGCCGAGGACGGCGTCGGTGAAGGCGCGCCCCTCCCCGAGGCCCGGGAAGAACGCGCTGCCGCCTCCGGCCAGCAGCGCGGGCGCGTGCAGCTCGTCGAGCAGCGCGCGGGCGCGTCCGAGATCATCGGCGTAACGATCGGCCGACAGCCAGCTCCGGTGCGCGAGCGGGAACAGGTTGGCCTCGTTGCCGAGCTCCCAGACGTCGACCGGGTACCCGCGCCGCTGCGAATAGGCGATGAGGGCGCGCGCCCCCGCCGGGTCCCAGGCCCCCTCCGGCCCGCGCGCGCTCGGCCCGGCGTTGAGCGTGAACATGATCCGCAAGCCGAGCGCGCCGGCGAACTCGTTGACGGCGTCCCAGCGCCGGCGGCCGAGGACCCAGCGCGCGCCGGCGGGCGGGGCGAGGGGCGCGTCGTCTTCGAGGCGATAGACGGTGCGATCGGCGTCCGTCCCCCCGATGCGCAGGTAGGCCGGCGCGAGCGCGCCGGCCAGGCGGCGAATCGCCGGGCGGGCGAAGTCGTACGCGTCGACCGCGCCTGTCTTCAGCAGCCCGTGGCCGGCGCCGGGCGGCGCCCAGAAGTCGCCGCCCACGACCTCGGCGGTGTCCACGGCGAAAGACAGAAAACGCTCATCGACGTCGGCCAGGCGGCGGGTCGCGTCGACGGTCACCTGAACCCGGTCCGGCGAAGGCCCCGCCTGCCGTGCGGTACGGGCCCCGCCGAGCCAGGCGCCTGTGAACAGGCCGATGAAGGCGGACAGCGCCAGGGCGACGATTCTGATCACCGTGGATCAGAATCGTCAAATGGCCGTCACATTCAAGCCACGAAATTGAAACAATTGGAGAGCGCCCGATCAGCGGCGCGGCGCGATGGCGGCGCGGAGGAGATCGCCGCTGTAGATGGCGTTGGGGAGCACCTCGCACTCCGCCCAGCACCCCGGACAGCCGCGCACCCAGGCGCGCTGCGTCCGGATCGCCTCGCCGGCCCATACCTCTTCGAACGGCCGATCGCGGAGGTTGCCGACGCGCTTGGTGTTGAACTGGCAGGTCGGCACGTCGCCGTTCGGGAGCAGCCGGAGGTGGGCCCCGAGCGCGACGCAGCGCGGGTTGGGCGAGGCGCGCTGGTCGAGCAGACGGCTGCGGATGCCGTCGAGGTAGTAGCGTTTCGCGACCCGCTCGGGGAGCGGATAGTCGGCGAGATCGCGTTCGACCACGGTGAACAGCCGTTCGAGCTCGTCGCGCCCGAGATCGCCGAAGGTGGAGAACGCGCCCGGCGCCTTCGGCCGGAGCTCTCGCTCGCGGTCGAGGCTGTAGGTCGCGCTGGCCTCGTAGGCGACCACCACCTGATTGCGCACCCCGAGGGGGCGCAAGAGGTCGCGAAGCGGCTCGTAATCGCGCGCGCTGGCGGCGTCGACGACGGTCTGGTTGACCGCCAGGCGCAGGCGGAGCTCGCGCTGCCGGGGTGCCAGCGCGCGGACGGTGGCCATCGCCCGATCCCAGGCGCCGCGTCGGCCGCGCACCTCGTCG
>Ga0306922_10005210_pt1 | contig 12401 bp, 12 predicted proteins | sample sta12Cox44000082_FD_203758 | JGI IMG/M metagenome (GOLD analysis project Ga0306922, IMG submission 203758) | Lab enrichment of tropical soil microbial communities from Luquillo Experimental Forest, Puerto Rico - statoxic.12C.oxic.44.000.082 (v2)... | ecosystem: Environmental > Terrestrial >... | reverse complement strand
CACATCGAAAAGCGCTTCCATGCCCTGGGCTACTATTGGGCCGTCCGCGGAGGCTTCAACAATGTCACAGGCCACCGCAACTACACTTACGTCAACAACGATTTCAACTCTGTTGGCTTCCTCACTTTTGGCAACTACGAAGGTCGGACCCTAACCGGCCGCATCCGCTTCCTCGGAAAGAAATAACCTCCAACCGATTCAGAACGATGTAGGACGAAAAGCGATGATGACAGTTGCCATATCAGGAGATTTTTTAAGAGCGAAGCGAATCCACACGGGTAGACGCTTTAGATGTGTTTTGCTGCGGAACGACATGATCGCTTACGTCCTGCAATCTACGATCCTCCCCACGAACGTTCACACTTTGTGGCACCGGTCTATGGTGCACTCCAAGGCACTGCGACCAACAACTATCAAAGAAGCCAGCGCCAGAATCTTTCCGACTGTGGCGCTATAGGGAAGCCGAAGTATTGAAGGCATCCCAGCATGCCTTACTGAGCTCCCAGACTTCTCGCCCCCTATAACCAGGGTTCACGTAGGTTGCAGGTTCCCTCCTTACAAAGACTGCGCCGCTCCTCTCCTTGATTCGCCGTGATGCAGGGTTTCCAACCGCATTGGCAAGAGCCAGCTTGTCAAGTCGAAGGACATCGAATGCGTAATCCGTGACGGGTTTCGCCGCGTCGGTCATGATGCCCTGCCGCCAAAACTTTTTCCCCAGCCAAAAGCCTCGATTGCTCGGCGTACCTTTCCGCTTTAGCCATATCGCACCGATTAATTCTTCCGGCGCAGCTTTCAAACATATACCCCAGAACCATTGATCCACGGATTGGTTAGGAATGACGATATTGCGGATATACTCAAGAACCCCATTTTTCGGGTAAGGCCACGGCACCAGATGGCTCATCGTGCCTATCACTTCATAATCTATAAAATGCCTCTCATAGGCTGGAGCATCTCGTTCAATAATGTCCCGCAGAATAAGTCGCGTAGTTTCAAATGTCGGAAGTTTCACCATATAAATTTAGATCTCATAAGAACTGATCGGTCCCCGTGATCTCATGGGCTCTTCGCCGGAGGGGCGTCGCACCGGGATCCAGTTCAGCAAAGCGATCGTCAGGGTTATGCCCAACACCAGAGCCTCGACTCTGCCTGCACGGCTGAGCACGATCCCGCAAAAGGCGATGCCGATGAGCGCGAACAGCGGTCCTGCAGGCAAACGGAACCTCGCGAGTCCATGTCGTTTCCATCGCAAGGTCGGAAGGGCTGCGCAAATGAAAACATAAGTGATCAATCGGGAGACGGCAAAAAGCTTGGCGTTCCAGCTGAACGTGCCCAGCATGGCCAGGGTCCAGACCGAGCCGCGTAGACGAGTATGGAGCCGTGCGGAGTCCTGTACCGCGGATGGATGCTAGCAAACCAGCGAGGAAAGTCGCCCTGCTGAGCAAATGCAAGCACAATTCTCGGAGTGGCAAGCATGCCTGCGGCAAAATAACCCACAACCGAAACTACAACTCCGACGGCAATCATCATAGGCAGAACAGTGCCACCGAACACATGGGCGGCTGCGGCAAGGGGACGGTCACTGTGGGCAGGAGTTCCCAGGGTCTGTACGACCACAAATTGAACAAGAGCGTAGATCGGTGTGCAGACAGCCAATGCCATCAAGATTGCGATAGGAGCATCGCGATCCGGATTCGTCGCCTCACCGGCAGGAATGAGAGCGGCCTCAAATCCCACGTACACAAAGATGATCAGCAGCACGGAATTCAGCCACGCGTTTGTGTCATGCGACTCGGGAACCATAGGCACCGGACTTCCGTTTCGTAGAAGGAATGCGCAAACTCGCGGCAATGAAGGCAATCAGCGGCACGAGCTTGCTTGCAGCCAAGAAATTGCTGACGCCCGTTCCCATTTTCACACCCCGTACATTCACTGCTGTAAGCACCGCCAACAGAAGCGTAATGGCTACAACCCTCGGGACGGGTTCTCTCATACGAGGCCAAAACTCGGCAAGATAGTCCGGGAAAAGATTGGCATTTGCTGCCGACGATGCCAATCGCGACAGCCAGTTGAGCCATCCTGTTTGCAGGCCGACCAAGCGACCAAAGGCAACTTTTGTATAAAGGTAAGGTCCACCGCTTTCTCTGAAGCGCGAGGCAACTTCTGCGATGCATGCAGCGACTATTGCGATTCCGACGGCGGCGATCAGAAAAGCAATCGGGCTCTGTCTCCCTGTGAGCGATGCGACTTTGGAGGGTAGCCCGAAAATGCCACTGCCGACCATGATGTTGACCATCAGTGCGGCGAGGCTCCAGCGGCCGATAGCACGCACGAAGTTCGTTGTCTTCGAACCCTTATCTGGCCCGCGCTCGCTCCAACTTCTTTGCGTCACGTGACTCCCTGAACCAATCAAATAAACGGGAGTAGGCTCCAGAGTCTTTGGCTTGAATTTGGAATTTTCTTTACAAGTTCTTAAAGGCTCCAAAGCCATTGAGGGAAATAGAGATGTACCAATTTGGCCCGTTCTCGCTTGATCCCGACGAGCGTGTCGTTTCTCGCAACGGCATCCCTTTTTCGCTGACGCCCAAGGCCTTTCAGACGCTGCTTTGCTTTGTGCGCAAGCCCGGCCGGCTTATTTCAAAGGACGAACTTCTTAAAGAAATCTGGCCCGATACATTCGTTCAAGAAGTCAATCTCGCCGTCAACATCTCGACCCTGCGCAAAGCACTGGAGGATAACCCAAAGGAGTGCCGCTATATCGCGACGATTCCCGGATGCGGTTATCGGTTCGTAGCCGAGGTCCTCGAAGTCGCAAGCGCAACTCCATCTCAGAAAATTCTTGCTGCGCTAGAATCCGCGAACTTGAGCAGTGCTAATGTTCAGGCCTACGACTACTACCTCCGCGGACGCCAATTTTTTAATCAAATGCGCCGTAAGGGCTTCGAGTTTGCCCGCCAGATGTTCGCCCGTGCCGTGGTCATTCATCCGGGTTACGCTCGCGCGTATGCCGGCGTCGGGAATTGTTGTTCGTTTCTATATATGTGGTGCGAAGCCAGCAACGACAACTTGCAAGAGGCTCTCTCGGCGAGTAGCCACGCAATTGAACTCGATCCCGAGTCGGCGGAAGCTCATGCTTCTCGTGGCCTCGCAGAATCGTTGACCAATAACTACCGAGCTGCTACGCATGAATTCGAGACCGCTCTAAGGTTGGACCCTCAGGCATTCGAAGCTTATTATTTCTATGGCCGGTCCTGTTTTGAGGAGGGGCAGTGTGAAAAAGCCGCTGGTTTGTTCGCAAGAGCCAGCCAGGTGAAGCCCGATGATTATCAGACTCCCTCCATGCGTGGAATGTGTTTTCGAGCCTTGAGCCGCACGAAGGAAGCCTGCGAGGCGTTTGGAGACTGCTTGCGGAAGGTTGAGCGGCATCTCCAACTCTACCCCAACGACGCGCGCGCTATCTGTTTGGGGTTAGGCTCGCTTTACGAACTTGGCGAGCGTGCCCGCGCTCTTGAATGGACTGACCGTGCCCGGTCCATGGACCCCGAGGAACCAGCAGTTCTTTACAACGTTGCCTGCGCCTACGCGCTCCTTGGGGAGAGAGATAGGTCGATCGACTGCCTGGGTAGGGCGCTCCGTCAGGGTTACAGTCACAAAGTATGGATTGAAAAGGATCCCGACTTTTCTTCCGTTCGCGACCATCCACGCTTCAAGGCCTTGATGCAGAGCCTCTAGCCCTCATCACGCTCACAAGTTGGCGGAGGAACGTCTCTCATCACAGCCCGCAAGCGCTGAGCCTACACGCAATTTGCTAGGACCTGAGTCGGCGATGGAAGCTACGAATGCGACGATATCAATGGAGGAAACGCCATTTTTCATCGGTCGTCGGTTTTGCTACCCCCGTAGAGGGGAAACTTCACGACACAGCGATACCCCATCCGCTTCGCGGAAGTGGTAGTTCGATTCTCTAATTTCACATTCGATGGTCACTTTTGGATTACCTCTTTTGGCGATCGATACGCATTGATCAATCTACTTTGCACTCAGCCTCGTACCCACCCGGAAATCACACATCAGCACGCAGGAGCTTTGGTGATTCCCAGCCGCTCCCAACATGCCTTATGAAAGACCTCGGCATCTCCCGGTTGCCAGACGGCATACTTCGCGAGCCCTCCGGGCAATTCACAAATCAAACCCGTCTCCGTTGAGATAAGAGCGACTTGGTCGCAGTCCCCGAACGACTGATTGCATGAAAAACATCGCTCTGGTTTTGCGAGGCGATGGACGGCATCAGCACGGGATTTAGCAAGCGCTGATTTCATATGCTGCGTATCTGGAGAACAGACATAAATTGAACCTTTAACGATTACCGAGCTTTTCTCGTAGAGCAGGATGGTTGATCTCGAGGGCTACGCCAGCGAGGATCCAGACAACAACGCAATAAGGCCATAGGTTGTTGGGAAATGCCGGTGTGGGATAGATGCTGTTGTAAATAGACCAAAGCAGGTCCCCGAACCCGCCCATACCGAATATCACCCAAGAGAACCGCCGCGCCGCATCCAGCAAGACCCGGTTGTGTTCCTGTTCACACATTGTCGGCAACCTCAGTGTGGCGATTACGTTGAGGTAGAAACGTTGTGCGTTGCCGGGGAACCGAGCCCGCTTCGGCGTTGGCCAGAATCCGCTCCAGGTTCCCGGCATTGAAAAACTCCTCGGACGGGATCATTCCCTCGCGTGCCATGATGAACCGCCTGGTATCTTCCTCATTGCCGCGCAGTGCTGCGCGAAGTTGGAGTAATTCGGCAGGCATATCAACAAATCTGGCGGCTGCCATGTTTTCGCGGTAATCGGCCATGGTAGCTTCGTTCCTCCGGCGTTCATATCTCATCAGCGCCTCATCCATTGGGCTCTGGCCCGCAAGGCCCTCGTGAACCGCTGCCGCCAGAAAGTCGGCATCGCGAAGGGCATCGCAAATACCCAGTGCCATGAAAGGATCTTTGTGGCAGCCGGCATCCCCCACCAGCGCCCAACCCTTCCCGAACGGACGGCGCAAGAAGTTGGGTAAGTTGGCTGTCCCATAGAAACGTTCCTCGCGTCGCCCGCAGCGCACACGCTCGGAAAATTCGGGAACCAGGTCTACAGCCTTCATGAATTCCGTTTCGACATTGGCCTTCACTGAGCGGAATTCATCGATTGGCCAAGCGATAAAGATCGCGAACAAGTTGTCGTTGGTCGAGAAGCTGAAAATCGCTCGCTTGTCCCGGATATAAAGTTCAAAGCCCTCTGTAGGCACGCCGGTCCAATAAGAGAAATACCAGCAGGTGAGCGCGGGAACCTCCTCGTAAGAGGGAGCTCTGACAGCACGGGCAAGAGCAGAATTCTTGCCATCCGCGCCAATGATGATATGTGCTCGCTCCACGCCGCTGGTGCTCTGGCACCGGTCCCGGCCACGAAGACCCAGCACCCTGTGATCGTCCCAAATGAGACTCTCCACCAGGAAATTCTGGCGGAAGTCTGCACCCGCTTCGATCGCCGCTTCCACCAGTACCTGATCCAGATGGCGCCTCCGTGGACCGTATCCCCAAGCCACGTTTCCCACCCGAACCTCTCTTCCAATGAGGGCAAAATCTCCGAAGTCGGTGAGGTGTGTCACAATCGGGGGACAATTCGTCGCAACCACCTTCTCCAAGAGACCCCATTCAGCCAGCCGCTTTGGACCATGTTTGTGTATGAAATGTCCCTGGTGCCTTTCGCTCGGCATAATGCCGCGCTCAAGAAGCAACACTCGATAACCTCGCCGCGCCAGCAGCATTGCTGTAACTGCACCTGCGCACCGGGCGCCAATTACTATTGCGTCGTACATCTCACCTCCGAAACAACTGTGGGTGTTCTGTGGCGCTCACAGTCACAGAAGCTGGGTAGGGACTGAACTCGGGAACTTGCCCCCAGGCGGTCCACATGGTGGGAGACAGCATGTGAAAATCCTGCTCGTCGAATCGTCGCAGCGCCGCTTCGAACTGATCCTGCGACATAAGGCCCGAACGGAGGATCGGATCGGCAAGGTCTTCGAAGTTGATCTTGAAGAGGCTTGTCCCAGGAGACTGCCCTGTCCATAACGACAGGCTCGCCTCGGCCCCTACATTCACAAGTCCATTGGCGAGCAAGCGCTGGGGCAGACGTCGGCCATAACGCAGGTCAACTCCGTGGGCATTCAAAACCTGATAGCAAGCGCCAAGGATCGGCACCTCTTCTTCATCGGGATTGACCCCCGGGTCCGGAAAAACCGACAACGTGTCGTATTCTTCGACCACAATCCACCCGCCTGGCTTGAGGGAAGCAAGAATTTTCTGCAGTGCGAGCTCGCGCCCCGGAAGATGCATCAGCACCAGGCGTGTGTGGGCGAGATCGAACTGGAATTCGGGGAGCCCTTGCATGCGAATGTCGTGCCGGCGAATCTCTAAGTTGCTGAAGGAGAGGTGCCGGAGAAAGCGGGGTTCGATGTCGGTGGCAACAACCCGCCCCTGGTCTCCCACTCGTTCGCAGAGCCAAGACGCAATGGAGCCGCCGCCGCCTCCGACCTCGAGGCAGGACCACCCTTTCTGAATGCCCGTCCGCTCCAAATGGCGGATCGTCTGCGCATCATAGAGAGCCGACAATTCGCGGTAACGACCCTTTGCGTACTCGTCGGCATTATCGAAAGCGTAGTTGGCGGTCACTGGGGTTGTATCTTGTTTGTTCAGCGATGGTTGCATGTTCATCCTTAGTGTTGGTGTTTTGTCGGGACGCACTCGTCCCGTCGGCGCCCGGTTCTTCTTGAATCTGCGCCGCCTGTCTATGATCTAAAGGAATGCGTCCTAGAGTGTCTTTGGATCCCTTTTGGAATTTCTTTAAAGAGCGTTTAACAGCCGTATGCCTCTGGTTGAAAAGGAGATCTACCGGTTCGACCGTTTTGTATTGGATCCGGTCGAACGCCTTCTCTCGTGCGACGGGGCCCCGGTTTCCCTCACTCCGAAAGCGTTCGATACCCTGATCTGCCTCGTGCGGAATCAGGGCCGCATGGTCACAAAAGACGAACTCCTCAGACAGGTCTGGCCAGACACGTTCGTCGAAGAAATCAACCTCGCGGTAAACATTTCCGCGATCCGCAAAGCGCTGGGCGAGAGCCCCCAGGAGAATCGTTTCATCGCAACCGTCCCGGGGCGCGGTTATCGGTTCGTGGCCGAAGTGCGGTACCTCTCCGTTCAGAACGGAAATGGGAACTCGCGGGTAGCGGCGGAGCATCCCACAATTGCCTCGGACTCGGAAGCTCGAGAGATTAGCCCTACGGCTGGAAACGGCTCCGCCGTCCTTGGCGACCAACCAGCGGCCTCTCGCGTCAACCGACGCCTGTTCACGCTCGCGATTTCAGCAGCACTGGCGCTGCTGATCGCGACGATCTTGGCCGGCTACGTGTGGCATGAAAAACACGCGAAAGTGTTGGTGCCCGCCAGTTCCTCCATCGCGGTGCTCCCCTTCGCGGACTTGAGCCCGAGCCAAGACCAGCAGTACTTCATCTATGGTCTGACCGAACAACTGATCAACGATCTCGCCCGGGTGCCAGACTTGAAGGTGGTTGGGCGTTCCTCCTCGTTTCAGTTCAAGGACAAGAACGAGGACTTGCGCACGATCGGAAGAACGCTTGGCATAGCCAGCGTCTTGGAAGGCAGCGTCAGTCGCGAGGGCGACCGGGTGCGTATCCGCGCGGAACTCGTGAAGACCGAAGATGGTTTTCAATTGTGGTCCGAAACTTACGACCGCAAGATCGATGACATTTTCGCTGTACAGGACGAAATCGCACGCGCTGCGACTGGGGCCCTGCAGTTAAAATTGTCGGCCGTAAACGCCGCGACCAGGGAACGAGCTACCAATGCGCAAGCGTACGAGGCTTACCTTCGCGCGCAATACTTCACCACCCGGGGACGTGACAAGGCGGACCTGGACAACGCCCTCACCTATGCGGGGCAGGCGATCAAACTTGACCCGAAATATGCGTCTGCCTGGGCGCTGCGATCCTACATTTTGGACACGCTGGGAGATGTTGGACTCATTGAGCCGGAATCAGCGTTCCGGCGGGCACGGGAGGATGCGGAGCGTGCGATCGAACTCGATGCCAACGGGCCCTCAGGCTATCTGGCGTTGGCATGGGTGCAAATCAACCGCGACTGGAACTGGGAAGGTGCCGAGCTCTCCTTGAACAAAGCAGCCGAGTTGCAACCGGGCAGTGCCTCCATTTTGCGTTTCAGGTCGTTCCTGGCTCATTCGCAAGGTCGACTGAAAGAAGCGATTGGATTTCATGAACAGGCACTGACACTGGATCCCCTGTTTGCCAGTTCTCATTCTTACTTGGCCTTCTTGCTCTATTGTGCTGGACAGTATGACAAAGCTCTAGCTTCTGCGCAGAAAGCCCTGGAACTGAACCCCCAGAAAACATACGATCACTTCACCCGAGGCGATGTGTTTCTTGCCCAAGGTCGCCTCGAGGAGTCACTAGCGGAAATGAAGCAGGAGCCTGGAGCATATTGGAGGCTAACCGGCGAGGCACTGGTGTACCACGCCTTGGGTCGCGAGCAAGATTCGAATGCCGCACTGATTGACCTTATCCACCAGTACCAACAAAGCATGGCTTATCAGATTGCCGAGATTTACGCTTATCGTGGCGATTCCGACCTGGCATTTCAGTGGCTGAATCGCGCCTATCAGCAGCGTGACAGCGGCATGCGGAGCTTGAAAATCGATCCCTTGTTGAAGTCCCTCCGCAAGGATCCGCGCTATTCCGAACTGCTACAAAAGATGCGCCTTGCTTAGCGTTTCAAGGCGAAAATCAGTGTCGGCTCCCGAACAGCTTTTCGCGGTGCTATCGGGCCAAGTCTCCAACGCATCTCATAAATCCTCGAGTCCAGTCGAATGCGAACTCCGTAGAACCTGACTTCAGCTGCGTAATCTCTGACCTCGAGCGCAGCGTCATGCTGTGTTGAGGCGGGCAGCCGCAGCTGTCGAGCTCGACCGATCTGTTCCGATCTCGATGCAAGATGAGCTCTCGTCGTTTGAGTCAGTCCCCGACGACGAGGAGTTTCGGGAAGAGTTGAGGGCCGCTGCCGAACCTCCCCCTTACTCGGAGGTTAAGCGCTTGCGGGGCGGAAGACCTGGCGATGATTCGTCTCGAAATGCTATCGGCCCGAGCCCTCGGCGATCTGGAGGTCGAGACTCACGCGCTCGCCATTGATGAGCACAGTCCCGGCGTCAATCAATTGCTGCCCGGTGCAGTCGTACGATTCGTAACAGCGCAGGGATTCCATGGGGAAGAAAAACTCGATCGCTTCCGATCCTGAGGCGGGCTGGCCCTTGCCATTGAGATGGACGGTGGTGCTGAAGCCGATCCCATCAAACTGCGGGTCTTGCTTGGGGTCCGGCTTGAAATATCCCAGCACCGGCCGGATGAGATGCGCGATGTGATCGTCGAAGGCCATCGCCGCCAGGCGGTAGCGCGAGGCGCCCGAGTTTTCATTCAGCGTGGAATTGATCGAAAGCTCAAGAAAAACTGACTGGCGGAACGCCACGAAACTGGGAGCGGCGTAAGAAACGAAGTGTGCCTGCGGGTCCAGTTCCTTGACTAGTGTTTCGAGCGTCTGCTTGTTTGCCGCCTGCAGCGAAGCCAGTGCCTGCGGGGAAGTGTCGCGCGGCGGATGAGGATGTGGGACGTCGTCGATGGGTTTCGTGCGTTTCGGAAACGCCGAAACAATCTTGTCCACTCCGGAACGCGTTTCAGGCGTATCGGCTACCTCTGCGTTCACTGGCGCAGGCGGATCGCCGGCAGATGGCGTATCCGGCGCGGGTGCTTTGCGACCGACTTGCGGGCCCTCGCCCTCCAGCCAGATGGTTACGGGATCCGCGTTCACGAAGAACTGAGCTTCGAGTAACGCCGCCTGCCGAGCCGAGTCGTCCTTGCCTGCCAATAGCTTCAGTGCCGAGTTCCGGGGAAAATAGACCATCAGATTTTCCGGTCGCTCCATCGGCACTCCCATCACTTTGCCCATGATGTGATGAGAGACTTCGACAGCGAATCCTTGCACGCTGGAGTTACTTTGAAATCGAGGGACAGCAATCTTCAGAACTGGCTCGACCACCGCCAGAAATGTGGACCGCGCGCGTTGGTCCTTGTTCAGTTGATCGGCAGTGTAGGCGGCGTAGTAGTTGCCGGTGATCGCCAGCACTGTGTGGCCGAGGTACTTGTCAAAGCGGATCGACCGCTGGTCGGCGGCTTTCTGCTGTTGCTCATCCAGATCAAGCTTGCGGCTGAGGTAGAAGGGGTAGGGGAAGCTCGTGTTGTTGACATCCGCGCCAACCGCTTTCAGATCGTCCATGTACTTGAACTGGAGTTCCCGGAGTTCAGGGTCTTTGATTTCGACGGGAGCCACCACTTGCGCGGTTGAAATTGCACTTGCGGCGAGCAGACTGAAACACCGCACGAGCCACTTGCACTTGCTACTTCTCGGCATACACCATCCCGGGAGCCTGATAGGGCGGATCGGAAATCGTCCGAATGTAAGCGATGAGAGCCTGCATCTCGGTCTTGGTCAGAGTGTACCCATAGGGCGGCATGATGGGTGACTTGTTCAGCGCGGGTCCGCCGTGGCTGATGATGGCCATCAGGTCGGCGTCGCTCATTTTATTCAGAGTCTCGCCTTCGGTAAAGGCGTGGGGCTTCACTTCGAGATTGTCAAAGTTGGAGACGCGCTCCGGAGTCGACTCCGGATTATGGCAGCGGGAGCAGTACTTGTCATCCAGCAACTGGCCGAAACGGCGCTGATAGTCGAGCGCGATCTCCTCCACCTTAAGATCTACCCGCTTTTGAGCCTTCGTCGTTGTGCTGGCCACAATCTGGTAGCGCCCAGCCATTTCACCCAACGTCACGTTGGTTGTGAGTTGGCCGCTTGAGTCGGTCACCCCGCTGGCAGGATCGAAGCTCACGCCCGCCGGTCCATGCAAGCTCACGGCGGCGCCGGTAACGGCGTTGCCCTGTTCGTCATTCACCTGAACCACCAGGGGCTGGGGCAAGGCAGCGCCGGTTGAGCCGATCTGCTTGCCACCACTCGACTCGACGATCGCTGCGCCGAAAGCTGGTGCTGGAGCCGCCGCCTGCGCCGTCTTGCGAGCGCACCCTGTAGTGGCTACCGTAAGGCAAAAGCTGATGCCCGCTAGAAAGAGGCTCCTGGTGTTCATTTCTTTGCCTCCTTCCGGGCGGCACCTTTTTGCGTCATCAGGAAAGCCGTCAGAGACTTCGCTTCATCGTCGCTCATGTTGCGGTTCGGCTCGATGGTGCCCGGACGCAGGGCTTGCGGGTTCTTCAACCAGTGATAAATCCAGGCGCCGGTCAGTCGCGATCCTACGCCGGTCAGAGTTGGGCCGATGTACCCTTTGTCCGCTTTTGCGTCGACGATATGGCACGACTGGCAGGCATACTTCGAGTAGAAGAGCTGTCGTCCCTGTTCAATTTGAGTTGGCGAATAGCCGGAATCGGGCAGGGAATCGCGCTCGAAATCCGGCGTCTGGTACACCGTCATGATGTAGTCGCTGAGATCGGAGATCTCTTCGTTGGTGAGGTTAAACTTCGGCATGCGCCGGATCAGCGCAGGCCGCAGCGTTCCCGGATTGCGGAAGAAGTCTTCCAGCCACTTGCGCTGAACCGAACTGCCCTCCCACGTGAGATCGGGAGCCATGTCGCCTCCCCGGCCGTTGATGGCGTGACAACTGAAGCAGGCGAGATCGGCCATGATCTGGCCAGCTTTGCCAGCCGGGCGATAGTGCGAGGCCGGAGGCGCCGGAACGCTCAATGCCGGAGGCATCGTTTGCGCGCGATCGTTTTGCGCCAGCAATGCCGTAGTCAGCATGTCAATCTGTGCCGGCGTGAACGCATACTGTGGCATTTTTAAGCCGGGCGAAAAGGCGCGCGGCTGGCGGATTTTGCCGGCGATGTAATCCGGGGGCGTATGCTGCATGCCCGGCAGGAAGATAAGCTGCGAAACCGGCTTGCTTCCGATGCGAGAGAGTTCCGGCGCAAAGTTCTCCGGCTTCTTGATCCCCGCGATCTCGTGGCAGGAAGCGCAGCCATATTCCATGACCAGGCTCTTGCCGTGGGCGATTTGTTCGGGCGTGGCTGCATCGAGATGTACATTCGCCAGAAAATCGGAGTCTGCCTTGCCCAGCAGGAAGCCCTCCATCGTCGCCACCTGCTGATCGGTAAATCGGTAGTGCGGCATCTGCGTGCCCGGGTCGTAGGTGCGGGGATTACGGATCCAAGCGCGCAGCCATTCCGGCTTTGCCTTGGTGCCGACGCGGGTCAACTCGGGACCAACGTTGCCACCCAC
>Ga0306922_10005209_pt1 | contig 12403 bp, 12 predicted proteins | sample sta12Cox44000082_FD_203758 | JGI IMG/M metagenome (GOLD analysis project Ga0306922, IMG submission 203758) | Lab enrichment of tropical soil microbial communities from Luquillo Experimental Forest, Puerto Rico - statoxic.12C.oxic.44.000.082 (v2)... | ecosystem: Environmental > Terrestrial >... | reverse complement strand
CCAGAAGAATCACGGCCGCCGCCGCGAGGCGTCCGAAACATCGACCGTTCGTCATAAATACCCCCGTAAAAACACGTTCCTGCAGGCCGTGGTCCGTCAATCCACAGACGAGGCAATCTCCGCAAAGTGCTACGGTAGCCACGCAAAGTGAAAAAAGCCTTATTGGGCCAGCACTTTCTAAAGCTTCTTCTTGTCCGTATTTTTCTCGCTGTCGCTCCGACAGACCCACATCTCGCAAGCGTTTGGGGCGACGAAGGCCGGTGTCGCTATCTGCCCCTTAAGAGACCTTGGTGGCGGGCTTCCGAGCCGGCCGAGTTGGCAGAAAGCAGTCGTTCATGACGCACGAGTTGATGCAAAACGAGCTGTTGCGCTACTTGGATGCCATGATGGTATCGCGTGAGCAGCGGCTGGCATCTGTCAGCACGTCCATCCCGCGCGTATTGTGATATGTCGTCATCATCGGCGCATTCCTGATGATTGCATTTTGTGGATGCTGCCCATGGAGCTCGTGTCGCGGATCATTCTGGGCGGGATCACCGCGTTCTTCCTTGGGATCATGATATTCCTGATCTACGCAATCAATCGTCCGCTGAAGGGCGCGGTCAGCGTCCGCCCGGACTCGTTCCAATCGGTCCATGGCCTGGTGATGAGGTGGGAAGAGCCAGCATGATCGAGACAGTCCGCCCTTCGAGGCTTCGTCGCATCCGGCTCGTCGTGGCCGCGCTGACAACCATATTGTTCGGAGTCGCCGTGGTCCCGCCGGCCGCCCGCGCTGGTGAAGAGGTTTTTGCCTCCGTGGGCACCGGCGAACTGAACGGTGTCTATTACCCCGTAGGCAAGGCCATCTGTGAGATCGTCAACCGGGATCTGAGCATCGATGGCGTGCGCTGCTCGCCCGAAGCAACGCCGGGATCGGTCTATAATATACACGCCATCCAGTCCGGCGAGTTGGAGTTCGGCATCGTCCAAGCCGACGTCAACTTCAATGCTTACAAGGGCGAAGGGGCGTGGGTCGGCAAACCGTTTCTCGATCTGCGATCCGTGCTGTCGCTGTACCCCGAACTCGTCACCGTCTTGGCTCGCGCGGATTCGCATATTCAGGATCTTGCGGACCTGGCAGGCCGCCAGGTCAATGTGGGCAGCAAGGGTACCGGCATCCGGGCGACCTGGGACGCCATCGAAGAGGAGCTCGGCTGGCGCGACAAGGAGCGGGTGCGGCCAGTGGGGATGAGAGCCGACGCGACCACCTCGGCGCTCTGTAACGGCGCAATCGACGCCAATATGTTGATCGTCGGACACCCCTCACCGCTGGTCAAAGCCCAGCAAGCCGCCTGTGCGATCAACCTGGTCGCGATTACTGGCCCAGCGATCGACAAGCTGCTCCACAAACATCTCTACTATCAACGCGAAACCATCCCCGCCGACATCTATGGGCTGCCGGCCGACGTGCCGACTTTCGGCGGGCGCGCGACCCTGGTGACATCGGCATCCGTCGACACTCGCGTGGTGGCGGTAGTCGCCAAAGAGGTGCTCGGCCATCTCGCCGAGCTGCGCACGCTCCATCCGGCGCTCGCAAGGCTAAGGCCGAGCCAGATGGTCACAGATGGGCTGACGGCGCCGCTGCATCCGGGCGCCGAACAGGTCTACAGGCAGATGGGGCTGATCGAATAAGCATTGTAACGATATTGGCCAAGACGGTGGCTGGGAGAAGGGAATATGAGGAGAATATCGGTGTGGCTCAGCCTATCGCTTTGCGCCACCGCGCTGCTGGCCGCGATCGCACAGAGTGCGCAAACCGGGCGCCTGATTTTCCTGTCGACGCAACTGCGCCCGGTCGAGGAGGCGCAGAAGATGCGCAACCTGATCCTCAAGGGTTATCGTCAGGAGGTCGACTACATCACCGAGCCGCCGCAGCAGTTTCCGGTTCGCATCAAGGCAGAGAAGCAGGGCGGCACGCCCACGGTAGATGTCGTCGGCGCGCTGGACGGCGAGCTGCAGCCGTTCGCGCACCTCGACGCATTGGCCCCGCTCGATGACTTCGCCGGCAGGCTGACGGGCCGCGCCATCCCGGGTTCCTTGATGACCCTCGGCAAGCTCGGCACTGCCCATCAGCTGTACATCCCGTGGATGCAGGCGAGCTACATCATGGTCGCCAACAAAGAGGCGCTGGCCTATCTGCCGGACGGCGCCGACATCAATGCGCTCAGCTACGACCAGCTCGCTCTTTGGGCCGGCACTATCCGGCAGAAGACGGGCAAGCCCCGGCTCGGCTTTCCAGTGGGTCCGCTAGGGCTGATGCACCGCTTTTTTGAGGGCTTCCTCTATCCGTCATACACCGGTGGAGTCGTGGTCCCGTTCCGTTCGGCGGCAGCAGAAGCGATGTGGACGCAGTTCGCGTCGTTATGGAACAGCGTCAATCCGAACTCGACCCGCTACGATTTCATGCAGCAGCCGCTGCTCTCCGGCGAGGTGTGGATAGGGTGGGACCATGTCGCCCGCGTGCGCGACGCGCTGCGCCAGAAGCCAGAGGAATTCGTCGCCTTCCCCGCCCCCGCCGGGCCCAAGGGACGAGGCTACATGCCGGTGCTGGCCGGGCTCGCGGTGCTTAAGGACGCGCCCGACATGAATGGCGCGATGGGGCTGATCGACTATTTGACCCGGCCTGAGACGCAGATCGAGACTGCGCGCAGTGTCGGCTTTCTTCCCGTGGTGAAAGCGGAACTGGCGCTGGACACCGAGCCGGGTCTGAAGCTTGCCGCCGCTGCCGTCGAAAAGATGCAGTCGGCGAAGGATGCGCTGCCCGCGTTGCTGCCGATCGGGCTCGGCGAGCGCGCTGGCGAGTTCGACATGGTATTCCTGGACACGTTTAAACAGATCGTGCTGCGCGGCGAGAACCCGAGCGCGGCGCTCGACCGCGAAAGAGAGGCGCTGAACCGCCTGATGACCGAGACCGGTGCGCCGTGCTGGGCGCCCGATCCTCCCAGCAGCGGCGCGTGCCAGGCGCAGTAACGGAGGGCCAGAGGCGAAGCCGACGAAGGATGAAGAGCCCCTCACCCCCCCAGCCCTCTCCCTGTGAAGCCGGAGGGTGCAAGGTCAGCGCGGGGTGGAGAGCCGACTTTCGGCGAGCCGGCAGTAACAGCGAGGTCGCGTCGTTAGCGAACATTGCCTCCGGACCGACAAAATCCGTGTCGACGGAAAAATTTCACGCAAGACTAACCGCCTCCTAAAGGAGGGATGCGGTTCCTGGCACCTTATAGTGCGAGGAACAAGAGATGGACCTAGAACAGCTCGTTCAGCGCGCCTTTAAGGGCGACGTAAACGCGTTTGTCGCGCTTGCACGACAGTTTCAGCACTTGGCATTCGGCGCGGCGCTGGCCCTACTCGGTGATTTCCATCAGGCTGAGGATGCCGTTCAGGAAGCTTTTCTGAGTGCGTGGTCAGCCCTGCCGGCCCTCTCCGACCCAGCGACCTTTCCGGGCTGGCTGCGTAGCATCGTCCGGCATCACGCATTCCGCACGTTGCGCCGCCGGCATTTGGACATCGTCCCTTTGGAAGCCGCCCAGGATGTCTCCAGCGACAGCCGCCTCGCGGACGATCAGCTGGACCAAAAGCAGCATAGCGTGGCGGCACTCGCCGCTCTTGCCGCATTGCCCGCGAGGCTGCGCGAGCCGGCGACCCTATTTTACATCCATGAGTGCTCCCATCAGGACATCGCCAACTTCCTCGACATTTCGGCGACGACCGTCAACAACCGGCTCCATACCGCCCGCGCCAAACTCGAGGAACGGATGCTGACCATGGTGAGCGAAGCATTTCAGGCATATGGCCTTCCCGACGACTTCGCCAATCGGATCGGACGTCTCGTCCCCACCCGGGGCGATGTAATCGAAGCGCTGTTCGATCCACACTCCTTGCCCGACCTGCTGACCGAACTCGCCGCCAGCGACGAGAAAAACCAGCGCGCAATCACCGTTCAAGTCATTCAACGACCTGGCGGCGGGATGGTGCGCGGGATCATCGCGTCTCCGATGGACGACGTACCTCGCGGGGCGACCGTGCTGAACTCGCTTCTGTCGATGCGGTGATCCATCTGTCTCGAAATATGGCCGAGAAGAAGATCTATCCCTGCGTCGATCCTCGAACTTCGCGATCTAAGTTGCTAGAGACAAAAGCGGTGGGAGACGAGCACACGGCGATAGCCGAGCGTGTAAAGCAAGCTTTGACTTTGTTGCTGGACCCGGCTCTTGCCGAAACGGTAGACCCTCTAATCCTTCAACGCGCCCGTAAGCTCGCGAACTTCTTCGCGCAACCGTTCTTTTGCGCCGAGCCATGGACCAAGCGGCCAGGCTCATATGTGAGCAAGGCGGACGCGCTCAAGACCTGCAGCGAAATACTCGAGGGAATCCATGACGACCTGCCGCCCGAGGCTTTCTATCTTAAGGGCGGAATAGAGGAAATTCGCGGTGGAACCGAGGTCTGAGACCAGTCTGCCAGTGCGGCGCGACACCTCTGAAAGTGCCACCACGGCCTCGGTATCAAATGACCTTTTCGGCAATGTCAGCATCCGAGCCTGGTCGCTCTCGTCGCCACCGCGCACGAACAGCAGGATTCGCCCAGAAGCCGCCCCCGGGATGTCATCGGTCGATGCCGATCCTGTATTGTGGTCGTGCTGATGTCAGCCGTTCGACAAAGAGGCCGCCATGGATCGCAAGTTGGTGCCGCACCACTCCCATTGGGGTGCCTTCAATGCCGTCGTGGAGGACGGCAGGGTCGTCGGCGCCGTGCCGTTCGACCTCGATCCCGATCCCTCGCCGCTGATCGAGGCGACCCCTGACGCGGTGCACTCGCCGACCCGTATCACAAGGCCGATGGTCCGCTCCGGATGGCTGCAGAACGGCCAGGTGAGCGGGGCCGGCCGTGGCCGCGAGCCATTCGTGCCGGTCGAGTGGGAAGAGGCGCTCGATCTGGTTGCCGGCGAATTGGCTCGGGTCAGGCGCGAAGGGGGCCCGGCGGCGATTATGGGTGGTTCGCAGGGATGGTCGTCAGCCGGGCATTTCCACGAAGCGCGTGGGCAGTTGCGGCGGTTTCTGGCTGCCGGCGGCGGATTTGTCGACCAGACCAGCAATTACAGCTTCGGCACGGCGTTGACCTTTCTGCCGCACATTCTCGGCAGCGCACAGGGGGTAACCGGGCCCCTGACGTCGTGGCAGTCGATCGCGCGGCACACAAGGCTTTTTGTCCTGTTCGCCGGCGCCAATCCAAAGAACACGCAGGTCGCCAAGGGCGGTTGTGCATGGCACGGCACGAGCGGGGCCTTTGCCGCGCTGGCGCAGGCCGGCGTCCGCGTCGTCGATATCAGCCCGATCCGCGAGGACGGCCCGGAAGCGGTCAGCCCCGAATGGATCCCGATCCGGCCGAACACCGATACGGCGATGATGCTGGCGCTGGCGCATACGCTGGTATCCGAGAGACGCCACGACAAGGCTTTCCTTGAGCGATACTGCAGCGGTTTTGACCGCGTGCTGCCGTATTTGACCGGTGCCAAAGACGGAGTGCCAAAGGACGCGGCTTGGGCGGCCGCGATCACCGGCGTGCCGGCAGGAATGATCCGGGCGCTGGCCCGGCAAATGTGGGCAACGCGCACGATGCTGACCGCTTCATGGTCATTGCAGCGCGCCGACCATGGCGAGCAGCCTTACTGGGCATTGGTGCTGCTGGCGGCGTGTCTCGGCCAGATTGGGCTGCCGGGGGGCGGGTTCGGCTTCGGCTATGGCTCGGGGGCCGCACTTGCCGAGCCGCCGCTGTCGTTTCCAGGGCCGGCAATGCCGGTGCTGCCCAATCCGGCGCGGCTGGCGATACCGGCTGCCCGCATCGCCGACTGCCTGCTGCACCCGGGTGAGCGCTACGACTATGACGGCAAGAGTGCCACCTATCCTGACATAAGGCTCGTCTACTGGGCCGGCGGCAACCCGTTTCATCACCATCAGGACCTGAACCGGTTGCGCCGCGCCTGGCGGCGCCCGGAAACGATCATCGTCCACGAGCCGTGGTGGACGGCGACCGCGCGCCATGCCGACATCGTGTTGCCGGCGACGACCTCGCTCGAGCGCAACGATCTAGGCGGCTCACCGCGCGACCGGTTCGTCATCGCGATGCACAAGGCGATCGAACCCGTCGGTAACGCGCGAGCCGACTTCGACATTTTCCTCGATCTGGCGCGGCGTCTCAGCTGCGAGGAGAGCTTCGCCGAGCGGCGCGACGAGGCCCTTTGGTTGCGCTACATCTACGGCACCTTCCGCGAGCGCGCGCACAGCAACCTGGTGCCGGACTTCGATACGTTTTGGCAAAAAGGCTGGCTCGAAATCCCACTGCGAGCGCAAGAATACGTGTTGTTCGCCGAGTTCCGCGCCGATCCCGAAAACCACCCGCTGCGCACGCCCTCCGGGCGGATCGAGATCTATTCCGACGAGATTGCCCGCTTCGCCTATGATGACTGCCCGCCGCATCCGGCTTGGATCGAACCCGCGGAGTGGCTTGGCGGCGGGCAGACGACCGCGTTTCCGCTGCACCTTGTCTCCAGCCAACCGCGCCACCGCCTGCACAGCCAGATGGATGCAGGGCCGGTCAGCGCGCGCGGCAAGATTGCCGGGCGCGAGACATTGGCGATCAATCCCGTCGATGCCCGGAGCCGCGGCATCGGCGATGGCGAAGTCGTGCGCGTGTTCAACGCGCGCGGGGCCTGCTTTGCGGGCGTATCCGTGACCGAGGCCGTGCGCCCCGGCGTCGTTCGGCTTTCCTGTGGCGCCTGGTACGACCCCGCGGGGGACGAGGACGAGCCGGCCTGCGCCCACGGCAACGCCAATGTTCTGACGCGCGACCATGGCACATCGCGGCTGAGCCAGGGTCCGAGTTCGGCGACGGCGCTCGTCGAAGTCGCCAAATGCGCTGACCCGCCGCCCGTCCGAGCGTTCGCACCGGTGCCGCTGACCGTCCAAGCTTAGCGCTGCAACCGGCGGAGATCGGGGATAAACGGGACCGCCGAGTTAAGGTCGGGGATGCTGCGAGCCAAGGCCGCATCCCGGTCGTCGACCTCGGGTCCTATCTGGCCCTAGCGCAATCGGCGCTGCCGAGGCTTGCAGTGCGCACCGACGAGGGGGACTGGATCCCGCCACCTGCGTGCTCGGAACTTTCGTCGTCAACACCGGCGTAATGTTGGCGCGCCATTCGAACGACCGCTGCTGCTCCAAACCGGAGCCTGCGATACCCCGGCCGCTCTGAACCCGCGCACCCGGGGTGGCCTGGCTCGGCGAGGCCTGCCGGCCCATTGCGCTTTCCCCTTGCTCACGCCCCAGCCCCGCCAGAATCCTGGTATATTTCAGCCGCCCGTCTCACCTGCGCCAAATCGCCTATCCGGCATGGATCGGCTTCTCCCGGGGTGCAACGCACATGGATACCAATCTGCGCGAAGTCTTACTTGAGGTCCTAAAGGCTTGGGCTGCCCAGGTCATAGGCCGCATCGGTTCGGACGGCGTTTTTGTGTTTGGGAGCCTTGTCTACAGAGGTGGCGAGCAATTTAATGCAGCCAGCAGCGATGTTGATTTGGTGCTGCTATTTCCCAGCGCTGGGTAAAAAACGGAGACGCCGCCACACGGGTCGAGTGGCTGGAGAAATCTCGCAACGAGAAGGCGGCTCTGGAAGCAAAACTCATCGCGACGCTTCCCCGAGCGGACCGCGAGGTGTCGATGGTCAGCGTTGTTTCGCCAACCGCACTAGAAATCGCGGCCGATGTACACAAGGACGGCGCCGACGGCTTCTTTTCTCGCAATCAGTTCCTCGATCTGCGCGATGGCCAGGTCCGTATGGGCCTCCGTAATGCCGGTCAGCGACGGCTCACAGAGCGTCTGCTTACCCAGTGTGTCCGTTTCGCTCAGAAAAAGCGAAATGAATTCGTCAATGTCACCGCGACAGGCGGGGGGCCCTCCCACCATTTGACGGACCAGACCCCGCGCCAAAGGATCTGATGCGCCATGCTGCTATGGCAGCGGCGCTCAAAGAAGGTCTCGCCGCGAGGGGCATTCATCACATTGCAGCGTCGATGACGCCGGAGCATCCCCGCTGGGAAGAATTTCTCGATCGTCTGTATGGCCCGGAGGGCTGCGATCTCCAGGAAAACGACGATGGTTCCCTGACATCTACTTGCGATCCAAGTGATCGCACAAGGCCGGCCTGCCGCCGCATCATGCGGCGCATGGGGTTGTCACGACGGGAAATCGCCGCAAGCTTAGCATACTTCGAACAGCAGGTGGCTATTGCGACTGCGAGGTCCTGTTCAATGTCGATCCTGACGAGGAGGAAACCGCGCCGCAACCCTCGACCGAGTAGCCTTCGCAAGAGCCTCCCCAAACCGAGGCACAGGCCCGGCGCGACGGCAGGCCGCGCCTGCGGACTGATGCCGCCGGAGGAAACGCAGACGTAATCGAACCGATCGCGCGGAGTTCAGAAGCAAAGATGCCGGCCTCATCCGTCGTGATCCCACTGTCGACCCAATCGCAGCCGGTGATGCGCATGCTGAGCGGCTTTTGGCGCGGCCAGGCCTCGCGGGTCGCGGCCGCCACTTCAAGCGGGTAACGCATGCGGTTGGCGAGGCTGCCGCCGTAGGAGTCGGTGCGTCGGTTGGCGATCGGCGACAGAAAGCTGTCCAGCAGAAAGCCATGGGCAGCAAACAGTTCGACGAGATCAAAGCCGACCCGGTCGGCGCGCCTGGCGGCGTTCGCGTGAGCGTCGTGAATACGCACCAAGCCGGCCTTGTCGAGCGCTTGCGGGGCTAGCCAGTGATCGTCAAAACGGATCGGCGTCCGGGGCGAGCGGCCCACCGCCTTCCCACGGCAGTTTGGCCGACCCCTTACGCCCGGCATGGGCGAGCTGAATCCCGAGCGCCGCCGAACCCGCGCGGCGGCAAAAGCCGACAACCCGCGCCAGCGCCGACTCGTTCGCATCGGAACGCGTTCGGCGACGGTGCTCGTCGAAGTCGCCGAATGCGCCGACCCGCCGCCCTCCCGAGCGTTTGTGCCGGTGCCGCTGACAGTCTGGAAGAGCGTGGGCGGCTGAGCTGTCGGCAGAGCGCCGTCGGGACATCGCACGGCAAGCGGCGCAAGCTCGTTGGGGAACAGCCGATAAATAGCCGGTATCTCCCCGCTTCGTGACGGATCCTGTCACCGCCCCGTCAGGACCGTCCAAAACGCCACGGCTGCGGAGATGATACAGGACAACGTCACCTTAGCTGCGTTAGTATGTTAGACGCGTTTTGCTTGGTGGGTCCACCATGCCGATGGACGATCTCGATACCGATTTCTTTCTGATGGCGAACTTGCGCCCCAAAACGACTGGCTTACCGATGGTGGCATGGGTCAGCGAGCGCGGCAACGCTCGACACGACGTTCGAGTCAAGGTCGCTCTGCAGCATGGCGATCGAATTGATCCATCGCACACCGCGGTATTCGGCGTCCGACCGAACCCTAGTTTGATCTCCGGCCATTTATCCGCAGCGGATCAGCGCGTGGTGTCCGACTGGATCACGTTGAACGAGGCTGTCATCGTCGAGTATTGGGATGGTGTGATTGATACCGCCGAGCTATTGGGACGGCTGAAGCGCGTCTAAAAGCCAGCGATCAACCTGCTGCGGCGCTGGAATTTCGGCAAAGGGCTGTGGCTTCTTTCTAATCCGAGCGCCGCCGAACCCGCGCGGCGGCAAAAGCCGACAACCCGCGCCAGCGCCCTCTCGTTCGCATCGGAATAGCGGCTGAGGTAGCCGTGACTGATGCGGCCCGCTGGTTCGACCGCCGTTTGCTCGACGATGACAAGCGCCGCGCCGGAAAGCGACAGCGAGCCCAAGTGCTGGAGATGCCAGTCATTCGCCGCGCCGTCTTCGGCGCTGTACTGGCACATCGGCGACACCGCAATGCGATTGGCAAGGGTGATGCCGCCGAGGTTCAGTGGTTCGAACAGGCAACGCAATCGTTGCATAAGGGGTGACCACATTATTGCTGCTCCGTCAGCTGTGAGATGGTGGAGCCGCGCTGGCCCTAAGCGAGCGTACCAATAGCCATCCCGATCCCGCCGCCGCCGGCGCCAGGGGTCCGGTGTGGGAAGCGCGCCGGAGTCCCTGATCGTCGCCCCCGCTCCGGGGCGGCTCGCTGCCGCACCGGTCGAAATCTGGGGCTGGGCCTGGGCGGCGGCCGGGGTCGATGTCAGCGTCGACGGGGGCGAGAGCTGGTCGCCCGCGGAGATCGAACCGCGCCGCGAGTGGTCATGGCAGCGCTGCACGGCGCCGTGCAGCCGAAAGAGCGGGCGCGGAACGCGGTCCATTCCGTCGCCGTCACCGTCGAGTGACGCGGCACGGTCAATTCGCGGTCGGCGATTTTGTGCGCCCCGCGCGGCCGTACCTCCGTGGCCACCTCCCTCGGTTTTGTCCGTCGCTACGGCAGCAACCCGGGCGACCGGATGGGTAGATACCCCAGCGCTCGATACGGGCGAAATCCGAAATCCGAGAAGTCACCGCGCGGTCCGTAAAATTCCGAACGGGTCGAGGAGCCGTTTGCGGAGACCGCTTTCGGCGCAAAGCCGCCACACGAGGCGGGGGCGCGAATGGTTGGCTGACGACTGCAGTGGATGACCAGGGCAAGAGTACCCGCGGCGGGATCATAATACCCCGCAAGCGCTCAGCCGGGCCATTCCGCCTCGCTCACGCCGAGCCGGCCGAAGATTTCGGCATTGTGCTGGCCGAGCTTGGGCGCGACTGTGCGAACCCGCACACCCTTGCCGATCCTGACCGGGGTGCGGATGTGCGGCACCTGGCCGAATTCTGCGTCGCCCGCATATTTCACGAGGCCGCGGTGGCACACCTGCGGGTCGGCAAACATCTGCGCGTAGTCATAGACCGGACCGCACGGCACGCCGGCCGCTTCGAGCACCTCGACCCAATGCTCGGTGGTGTCCGTTGTCAGCACCGCGTTCATCTCAGCCTCCAGTGCGTCACGGTTAGCCATCCGTTGTTGGTTGGTCGCAAAACGCGGGTCCTCGCACCATTCGGGGTGCCCCAACGCCTTTGCACACCGTGCCCAGATCGCCTCGCCGGCGGCCCCCACCATCAGATGGCCATCCTTGGTCCGCATGCGCTGGTAGGGCGCGCTCTGGCGATGGCGCGAGCCTTGGCGGGTCGGCTCCTCGTGGTCGGCGAGCCACTGCGCCGAGGTCCACGAGCTAAAGCCGATCGCGGTCTCCAGTAGCGAGCATTCGACCAGCCGGCCCTTGGCAGTGCGCTGGCGCTCGTAAAGCGCGGCGAGGAATACCCTGGACCGCCCACATGCCGGTGCCGAGCTCGCAGATCGGCAGACCGACCGAGGTCGGCGGGCCGCCGGGCTCGCCGGTCACATGATCCCGCCCATGCCCTGCGCGATCAGGTCAAAGCCGCCGCGCCCGGCATAGGGGCCGTCATAGCCGAGACCGGAAAGCTGGGCGTAGATCAGCCGTCGGTTGACCTGGTGCAATGCCTCGAACCCGAGCCCGGCGCGCGGCATCACGGTCGGCCGATAGTTCTCGACCAGCACATCCATGGTTTCGATGAGCCGCAGAAACAGCGCCTTCCCCTCGGCTGCTTGTAGTCGAGGGTGATGCCCTTCTTGTTGCGGTTGATTTAACGGAAATACGGGTTGCGCTCGCCGCCGTCGCCCCAGGCGCGCACCCTTCAACTCAGACCACGCCCTTGGCTCGCTTCCGACACGCCGAGGCGGCCCAAGATCTCGGCGTTATGCGCGCCGAGCTCGGGAACCCGCTCGGTTGGGCAGAGAAAAGACATTCTCGTCTGGTCAGTTCTGCTTGGCGACGCTGCAGCGACAATTACAACAGAAACCTGATAGGCATTTTCGCATATCCACTATACGATGAAGGTATAGGCCGGGCGACACGGTCTGACCGAACAGGAGGCAAGCGATGGCACCAAGGTTCTGGGCGGCTGGCTTGGTCGTCGCGCTCGCGGCGGCAGCGCCGGCGACGGCCGACGAGGCGCCGAAATATGGCGGTATACTGACCTACATGATCCCGGCGGACTCGCCGCCGAGTTTCGACGCGCAACGCGAGGAAACCTATGCGACGATCCACTCGGCGGCGCCGTTCTACAGTGTGCTGATACGGATCAATCCCAACAATCCGGAATCGACGACCGACATCGTCTGCGACCTGTGCACCGAGATGCCGCAGCCGACCGATGGCGGCAGGACCTACACCTTCAAGATCCGCGACGACGTCCAGTTCCACAACGGCGACAAGCTGACCGCTGAGGACGTCGCGGCAAGCCTGAACAAGATCGCCTTTCCGCCGGAAGGGGTGGTAAGCCCGCGCTCCGCCA
>Ga0306922_10005208_pt1 | contig 12405 bp, 10 predicted proteins | sample sta12Cox44000082_FD_203758 | JGI IMG/M metagenome (GOLD analysis project Ga0306922, IMG submission 203758) | Lab enrichment of tropical soil microbial communities from Luquillo Experimental Forest, Puerto Rico - statoxic.12C.oxic.44.000.082 (v2)... | ecosystem: Environmental > Terrestrial >... | reverse complement strand
CCTGCTGCTGGTGTCGGGCGCGGCGCGGCGCAGTCCGATGCTGTGGGCGACGCTGCCCCTGGTGCTCGCTCCGGTGCTGGAGTGGGTGGCTTTCGGCACGCGTCATCTGCTGGACTTCATCAACTACCGCATCAACGGGATCTGGTGGGTGCTCGGAGTGCACAACACGCACATCGTCGGCAAGCACGAGCATCACCCGGTCGGCACGGCGCTCGAGGTCCTCAATTTCCGCGGCTTCTTGACGAGTATCGACCTGTGGCTCGGGCTCGTGGTCGCCGCGGCGCTGGTGTACGCGGCGATCCGCATCCGCCGTTACCGCGACGACACCTGAGCCCGGGCGGCTCGTGCGCGCGCCTCGGGGCGCTCGGGGTCACCCGCGGCCTGTATCTGGCGCCCGAGGCCGAACGCGCCGAGCAGGTAGTGCACGGCCGCCCACGCGTGAAAGCAAAGCGCCGCGACGATGCCGGCGCGCGAGGCCTGCGCGAGCGCAGCGCCACAGCGGCCGGCGCCGCTGCCGGGACACGCGGCGGCGAACAAATGGTCGATCATCCCGCCGGTAAAGAGTGGGCCTGCGGCGAGCGCCACGGTCAGACACAGATAAAGGAGCGCGGTGGCCGTGGCGCGCCGCCGGGCGCCGACCACGTTCTGCACGACGCCGAAACTCGGCCCGAGGGAGGCGTACTGAAAGAAGCCTGCCGCCGCGAGCAGCGCCGCCGCCGCCTGCCAGCCTGATGCCACGAGCGCCAGCAGATAGAGCGGCGTGGCGATCGCGAGTCCGATGGCCGGCACCAGTGCGTACCACCTCTCGCCGTGGGCTGCGGCCCGGTCGGTGACCATGCCGCCGAGCAGCGTACCCAGCGCGACGGGCACGCTGCCGGCAAGCCCGAGGACGAGCCCGACGGTGGCGAAATCGAGCCCGAAGCGGCGGTTGAAGTAAGCCGGGATGAACATCCAGGCGCCGTAGGATGCGAACGAGGAGAGCGTGAACCCCGCGATGACGTTGGCCGCCGGCCAGCTGAGAAACAGGGCGCGTGCCACCGTGGCGAGCTCGCGCGCTTCGGTGCGCGCCGAGAAACCCGCCGGCGTAGCGAGAGCGCCGGCCGCGTTCCGCCCGTCCGCCAAACCGCGCTCGGGCTCCTCGATGAGCGCTCGGATGAGCAGCGCGACCGCGACGCCGGGCAATCCGACCGCGAGACACGCGGCGCGCCAGCCCTGGTGCAGCACCACGTAGCCGCCGACGACCGATACCAACAGGTAGCCGAGCGACAGGCCGCACGAATAGAGCGACAGCGCGCCGGTGCGCTCAGCGCGCCGGTAATAGTCGGAGATGAGCGAATGAGCCGGCGCGGAACAGCCGGCCTCGGCGATGCCGACGCCGACCCGCAGCGTCACGAGTTGCGCGAAGGAGCCGGCGGCCGCGCACAGCGAGGTGAGCATCGACCAGACCGCGAGCGAGAGCGCGATGATGCTCACGCGGCTGAGCCGCTCGGCGAGGCGCGCGATCGGAATGCCGCTCACCGCGTAGAGCGAGGCGAACGCGGTGCCGCCGAGCAATCCGAGCTGCGTATCCGAAAGGCGCAGGTCGAGCTTCATGGACTGGGCGACGATGGCGATCAGATTTCGATCGGCGGCGTTGAAGGTGTACGCGAGCATCAGCAACAGCGTCACCAGGCGCTTGTAAGAGTCGCTGTAGCGACGGTGCGTGCCGTCGCGCGCCTGCTGGGCGTCCGGCAAGGTTGCGATCAACGCTGCGCGGAACGTTGCGCCTGCGCTTCCTCGGTCCAGTCGGGCTCGATGTAAAACGGGCCCGGCCGCTCGCGCAGCTGCTCGTACTTGCAGATCTCCGGCTCGGGGCCGAGCGGCGTCGAGACCCCAGCGCGGAACGCCCATTCGCCACGCTCGGTGTCGGCGGCGCGCACGTAGCTGTTGAGCATGAAGCAGCGGTCGAGCTCGCTGCGGTTGGGAGCCGAGCCGTGCACGGTGTAGAGCGTCCACAGCAGCAGATCGCCGGGCTCCATCTCGCAGGTGACGGCGCTGTCCGGGTCGAGTCCCACGCGGCGCAGGTCCTCATCGGGCGTTTCGCCGGTCATGATGGTGCCGTCCTCCGAGAGGCCCAGGTAGCCTCGCAGGTGGCTGTGCGGAATGACACGCAGTGCGCCGTTGGCGGCAGTCTGCCGGTCGATGGCGAGCCCGGTGGTGACCGTGCCCGCGAGCAAGTTGCGAGTTGCCGCCGGGTTGCGAAAGCGGGCGTCCTGGTGATAGCGATAGAAGGTGTACTTGGCGCCCGGCGGCTTCCAGTGGATCTGGTGAGTGATGTGGCGGATGTCCCGCCCAAGCAAGGGCTCGAGGACGCGCAAGTAACGCTCATCGCGCCGCAGCCGCTCGAAGTAAGGACTGATCCACGGCGTCCAGTGCGCCTGCAGCACCACGCGCCTTCCGGCGCGCGGGTCATCGAGCACTTCGAACAGCAGATTCCGGTCGCGATAAGTGGCGTGGTGCTTGAGCCCCTCCTGGTACATGCGGTCGGCCTCGAGGCGCACCTGTTGCATCTCCTCGGGGGGAAGGAAACCGCGAATGATGCAGAAGCCCTCGGTGCGCAGCTCTGCGGTCATGTCCTGCATGCGCTCACCCCTGCCGCGCGTAGCGGCTGCACGCCCGAAGCGGGCGCCGCGCCACCGCCGTGGCGGCGCAGCTCATCGTCGCGCGACAAAGTACCACGTCCGGCTAACCGCGCCCGATAGATCGCGCTTATCATCGTGATGCGGACAAGCCATTGGCGCGCGCAGCGCAGCGGCGGTTTAATCTCGGTCCCTGAACGAGGAGACTTGTATGTTTGATACCCGCAACGACCTGCCGGCCAGGGTACGCGAGCAGGTCGCCGAGCTGCTGAACGCCCGACTCGCCGACGCGATCGACCTCGGCGCACAGAGCAAATATGCCCACTGGAACGTGAAGGGGCCGAACTTCATCGCCCTGCACGAGCTGTTCGACAAGGTGGCCGAGAGCATCGAGGAGCAGATCGACACGATCGCCGAACGCATCACCGCCCTCGGCGGCCGCGCTCACGGTACGATCGCAGCAGTCTCGCGCACGAGCAGCTTGAGGCCGTATCCGGAGGAGATCGTCGAGGGACTGGCGCACGTCGAGGCCCTGTCGGGAGCGCTGGCGGACCATGGCGCCAAGCTCCGCGGCGCGATCGAGTCCGCCGACCGGCTCGGCGATGCGGACACCGCCGACCTGTTCACCGGCATCTCGCGCGAGACCGACAAGTACCTCTGGTTCCTCGAGGCCCACCTGCACGCCAAGCGCTGAAGCTGCCGCGCCGCCGCATGGCCCTCGAGATTCGCCGCACCGCTGCCGGGCTGCAGATCGATCTGACCGGGGAGTGGGGCATACGGGATGTCGAGGCCGCCCGGGCGCAGCTGGCGGCGATCGACCTGAATGCGGTGCGCGCGGTGGAGGTGAGCACCCGGGACCTGACCTCGCTCGACCTGTCGGGAGCGTGGGCGCTGCGGGAGTTCCTGAAGCGGGTGCGCGCGGGCGGCGCGGCGGTCTCATTCGAGGGTGCACCGCCCGATCAGCTGCGCCTCATCGATGAGACGCTGAAGGAGCCTGCGGCGAGCGCGCCGGCGGCCGCGCCCGCCCTCAAGCCCGGACTCCTCGAGGACATCGGCGAATTCGCGGTGCACGGTTGGCGCAATGCGCTGCAGGCGCTCGGCTTTCTCGGGCGCGCGTGCGTCACCTTCGCTGCGAGCGTCACCAGCCTGCGCAGGCTGCGGCCGACTTCCATCGCCCGCCACGTCTACGAAACCGGCATCACGGCGATACCGATCACGGCGCTCATCGCTTTTCTCGTCACCGTCATCATCGCCTACTTGAGCGCGCAGCAGCTGCGCGGGCTGGGCGTCGACATCTACGTGGTGGACCTGGTCACCATCGGGGTGCTGCGCGAGCTCGGCGTGCTGCTCACCTCGATCATCACTGCCGGCCGCTCGGCGAGCAGCTACGCGGCCGAGCTCGGCTCGATGCAGCTCAACGAGGAGGTCGATGCACTCACCGCGACCGGCGTCGACCCGTTCGAGGTACTGGTGCTGCCGCGCGTGCTCGGGTTCGTGATCGCACTGCCGCTGCTGACGATCATCGCCGACCTCGTCGGCCTCACCGGCGGAGCGGTGCTGTGCCATTGGCTGCTCGACATGCCCATCACCCAGTACGTCACCCGCGTCAACGAATCGATCGCGCCCACCACCTTCTGGGTCGGCATCATCAAGGCGCCCGTTTTCGCGTCCATGATCGCGCTCGCCGGCTGCTACCGCGGCCTGCAGGTGCGCAACTCCGCGCGTGAGCTCGGGCACAAGGTGACAGTCGCGGTAGTGGAGGCGATATTCCTCGTGATCCTGGCGGATGCGCTGTTCGCCGTGCTGTTCATGAAAATGGACATTTGACGATGAGAAACCCGGTCATCGAGGTGCAGGGGCTGGTCAACCGCTTCGGCAGCCAGGTCGTCCACGACGGCCTCGACATGCAGGTCATGCAGCACGAGGTGTTCGGCATCGTAGGCGGCTCGGGCACGGGCAAGTCCGTGCTGTTGCGAAGCATCCTCGGGCTGCAGCGCCCGCAGGCGGGAAGCGTGCGCATCGAGGGCCACGACATCACGCGCGCGAGCGAGGCGCAGCTGCGGCCGATCAAGGCGCGCTACGGGGTCGCCTTCCAGAGCGGCGCGTTGTACTCGGGACTCACCGTGTTGCAGAACGTGCAACTACCCATGCTGGAGTATCTGGATCTCGAGGCCGCGGTGCTCGATGAGCTGGCGCGCCTGAAGATCGGGTTGGTCGGCCTCAACGCGGACGCCGCGGAGAAGTATCCCGCCGAGCTCTCCGGCGGCATGGTGAAGCGCGCCGCCATTGCCCGCGCGCTGGCGCTCGATCCGGGACTGTTGTTTCTGGATGAGCCAACCTCGGGGCTCGACCCGGTGAGCGCCGCAGCATTCGACGAGCTGATGCTGTTCCTGCAGAAGGAGCTGAAGCTGACCGTCATCATGATCACGCACGATCTGGACAGTATCTTCCGTACCTGCAATCGTGTCGGGGTGATCGTAGACCGGCACATGGAATCGGACACCGTCGAGCGCATCGTCGACCACCCGAACCCGTGGATCCGCGAGTACTTCCACGGCGAGCGGGCGCGCGGCGCGCTTATCGCCGCCGGCCTTCCGGACGGAGCGGGACATGGAGCGTGAGGCAAATTACGCCGCGGTCGGCGCCTTCGTGCTCATCGTGGTGCTGCTCGGGTCGTTGTTCGTGTACTGGTATTCCGACACCCGCGAGCACCGCGACTACGACCGCTACGAGATCTATTTCACCGGCAGCGTCAGCGGTCTCGACCGCGGCGCCGCGGTCCGCTACCTGGGCGTCGGCGTGGGCCGCGTGGTCGACCTGCGTATCGATCCGCGCGACTCCTCGCGCGTGGAGGTCGTCGTCGATATCGACGCGCGCACGCCGATCTCCACGCACACGGTGGCGGAGCTGCAGCTGCAGGGTGTCACGGGGCTGCTGTTCATCGACCTGCGCGAGGAGCGCGACGTACTTCAGACCAGCCCGGTCGTGGCCGGTCTCAAGTACCCGGTGATCCGCTCGGCGCCCTCGCGCTTCGATGTGTTTCTCTCGAGTCTGCCGAAGCTGGTGGCCGGAGCGAACGATGTCGTGGATCGCGCCAAGGACCTGCTGAGCGGCGAGAACCTGGCGGCGGTCTCCTCGGCGCTCAGCAACTTCCAGAAGACAGCCGGCCAGCTGCCGCAAACCCTCCGCCAGCTCGACGCGCTCATGGCCGAGCTGCGTGGGGCGAGCGCCGAGCTCGGCGCCTCGGCGCGCAGCGCCCACAACCTGCTCGATTCGGTGCAGCCGGACGTGCACGAGACGCTGCAACGCGCGCGCACCGTAGCCGACAACCTCGCCCATGCTACGAAGGAGCTCGATCAGGTGATCGCCGAGAACCGCCAGGACTTACGCTCCTTTGCCCACAACGGCCTGCCGGAGATCGAGCGTTTCGTGCGCGAGGGCCGCGCGGCCGCCGAGGAAATCCGCGCGCTCTCCATCAGCCTGCGCGAGAACCCGGCGCAGCTCCTGTACGAGCCGCCGGAACGCGGCGTGGAGATTGCGCGGTGAGCAGCCGGCCGGCCGGCGCCGTCGGCGCTCTGCCCCTCGTGTGCCTGTGTCTCACCGGCTGCTCCGGGCTTTTGCACAGCAACGCCAAGCCCGAGCAGATCTATTACCTGCGCGCGCCAGCCGCGCAGTCGACGGCGGCGGCTGCGGCCGCGGCTGCCTCGCCCGGGACCGACTCTGCCGCTACCGCTGCCGCGCCGCTGCCGGTCTCGGTGCGGATCGGACGGCCGGTCGCCAACCCGGGTCTCGACAGCCCGCACATCATGCTGCTGCAGACCGATCACCGCATGAACTTCTACAGCGGCAGCCGTTGGCCGGGCCCGGCGCCGGAGATGATCGAGGCGCTCGCGGTGCAGACGTTACGCGCCTCCGGCGCGTGGTCGTCGGTGGAGGATTCCGCCAGCCCGTTTCCCTCGGACTATCTGCTGCAGCTGCACCTACGGCGCTTCGAGGCCGATTACACCGAGGGCGGCGCCGCACCCACCGTGCACGTGGTGCTCGACTGCATCATCGGCCGCCGCCAGGGGCGCGAGGTTCTCGCGACCTTCAGTGCCTCGGGGGCGGCGGCCGCGCCCGCCAACCGCCTGGCAGATGTGGTAGGAGCGTTCGAGCAGGCGACCGGTACGGCGCTCGAGCAGCTCGCGCAGCAGGCGGTGCAGGCGGTGCGCGCCGATCTGCAGCGCAGCGCCCTCAACTGACCCCGGGTGGAGAAGACGGTCAGGCCGAGCGGGGTGCGGCCTGCTCGGCATCGCGCAGCAGGTGCGCGAAGGGCGCCGCGCCGCCTGCTGCCTGCTTGGCCAGCAGCGCCAGCAGCTCCTCCGCGCTGGCCGCCTCGCCGAACAGCCTCCCCTGACCGTAGTGGCAGCCATTGACACGCAGGAACTGCAGCTGGCGATGCGACTCGACTCCCTCGGCGATCACTTCCATTCCGAGGCTGCGGCCCATCTCGATGATGGTACGGACGATGGTGGCATCGCCGGCATCCTCGGTGGCATCACGCACGAAGGACTGGTCGATCTTCAGTGTGCCGATGGGGAATTGCTGCAGGGCTGACAGCGAGGAGTAACCGGTGCCGAAGTCATCGATCGAGAGGTGCAGCCCCATCGCGTACAGCTCATCGAGCAGGCGCACCGTGCGTTGTGGATCGGCCATCAGCGTGGTCTCGGTGATCTCCAGCTCGAAGGCGGTCGGCGACACATGGTGGCGGCGGAACACCGAGCGGCAGCGCAGGATGAAGCTCGCCTGGCGCAGCTGCTTGAGCGAGAGATTCAGCGAGATGCGCCCCGGATCGCCGCCCTGGGCCTGCATCTGGCGGTAATCGAGACACACCCGGTTCAACACCCACTCGCCGATATCGAGGATGAGGTTGGTCTCCTCGGCGAGCGGGATGAACTGCGAGGGCGGAATGTCGCCGTGCCCGGGCAGCCGCCAGCGCAGCAGCGCCTCGGCGCCGCTGATGCGGCCGGTGCGCAGGTCCACCTTGGGCTGGTAGTGGATCTCCAGCTCGTCTCTCTCGAGCGCGCGGCGCAGCTTGCTCTTGAGCATCAGCCGCTCGACCGCCGCGGCGTTCATCTCGGGCGAATAGAAGGCGAAGGTGTTGCCGCCGTTCTGCTTGGAGTAGTACATCGCCGCATCCGCGTTGCGGATCAGGTCGATGACGTTCTCGGCGTCCCGGGGGCAGAAGGCGATGCCGACGCTCGCCGTCAGGAACACCTCGTGCTGATTGAGCTGGAACGGCCGGCTCACCTCGGTGAGCAGCGCGCGCGCCAGCTGCGCGATCGGTCCGCGGTTGTCGGAATCCGCCGGCAGCGACTCGACGAACAGCGCGAATTCGTCCCCGGCGAGACGTCCGACCACCGTCTCGCGCGGCACCGCGCGCGTCAGTCGCTCGGCCAGCACCTCGAGCACGCGATCGCCGGCGGCGTGCCCGAAGGTGTCGTTCACCTCCTTGAAGCGGTCCATGTCGAGGTACAGCACCGCCACCACCTGGCCGGCACGCAGTGCGCGCGCGATGGTCTGCTGCAGCACGTGATGGAACTGCATGCGGTTGGGAATCTTGGTGAGCGCGTCGTAGCGCGCCAGGTAGCGGATGCGGCGTTCGGCGCGCTTGCGGTCGGTGATGTTGCGCGCCACGAAGATATTGCCCTGGAACTGCGGGTCGTCGGTGTCGATGCGCGAGCCGGTGAGGGACACCGGTATCGTCTGTCCGGCGCGGGTGCGCACCAGCGTCTCGCGGGTCTCCTGCGAGGCCTGCAGCAGATCGAACTCGGCGCGCTCACGCTCTTCCAGCACCGCCAGAATCGTGCGACCGAGGAGCTCCTCCTCGCTGAAGCCGAGCAGCTTGCGGGCCGCGTTGTTGGCGACCTTGATGACCCCGTCGGGGGAGGTGACGAAGACCGCATCGGTCATGCTGTTGAGCACGCTGTGCAGGTAGCTCTTGTTGACGGTCGACTGACGCAGCCGGCCGCGCATGCGCTCGAGCGCCTGCTGCAGCTCGCCCAGCACGTCGCGCCGTTGCACCTCGAACGGCCGCGTGTAATCGCCCTGGCCGATGCGGTCGGCGCTGCGGATGAGCGAATCGAGCGGTCGCTGCAGGTGACTCACCGCGCGCCACATGAGCGCCGCGGCGAGCAGCGCGCCGGCGCCGCCGACGGCGAGCGCGAGCCACCAGGTGACGCGCGCGCGTCGCCCGGTGACTTCCTCGACGCGTGTCGCGAGGCTCACACCGGGAACGGGGGCGACCTGCTCGAGTTTCACCGTGAGCGTTGCGAGCGTCTCGGGCGTCGCTGCGCCCGGAATATTCTCCGCGAAGGTCCTGACCTTTGCCGTCGCCTGGGCGGTGAGGGCGCCGGGCGCGCCGGCGGTGTCACGGTGCCAGCTGAACAGGGTGCGCCCGGAGCTCGAGGTGACGCTGATCTGCGCCACGGTCGGATCGTCGGTGAGCGGCTGCAGCCGGCGTACGACGCCCTCGGCGTCGCCGGCGCGCACCGCACCGGCGATGGCATCGGCCCCACGGGCGGCGCTGCTGCGCGCCCGCGCCGTGAGCTCGGGCTCGAGCCGCTCCCGGGCGGCATTTTCCGCGAGTCCGCTCAGGGAGCGGGCGTCCGCGGCGTGGCGCATCATGAACAGCGCCGCCACGGCGACCGCCGCAAGCAGTACGACGAGGAAACTGGCGATGGCGTACTTAAGCCTGAAGCTGGCTGCTGTCACGTGCGTGGTAGCGCGTGCTGATCCCCCAATTATCGGACCGATAATAACCGCCGCCCGGGACCGAAGGCTATGGCCGCCTCAGTTGCCGGACCAGACTCTCTTTATATGTCCAAGCATGAGCCCGCGCATGGTCGCCATGGGATCGGCGCTGGCGGCGAAGATCGGGGGCCGCCGCCGCAGCAGCTGCCAGCTCTCGCTGCGCAGCACCTGGCGCAGGTAGTCGAGATTGCGGTCGATGGCCTCGAGGTACGGATTGCGGCCCTCGTAGAGGATCTCGAGGTAGCGGTAGGCGCCGCGGAAATCGCGGTCGAGACGGTGCTCGCGGACGTCGCTCACGAACTCCGGTGTCTGCCGCAGCAGGTCCAGGCCCGAGGCATATTTCACCTGCGGCCCGCGCTCGTTCACCGGCAGCGCCACCCCGCCGAGCACGAACTCGGCGTACAACCGGTCGCGGCACTTCTCGAGATAACAGCGATCCGCCATCTGCGCGATCATGTCGGCGGTGCCCAGCAGATGCCCGAGAGTTATGTCGCGCGGATCGGCGACGCGCGACTCGATCTGCTCGAACGGCACCTCGTATCCGGTGAAGTGGATGATCTCGCTCGCGACCGGCACCCAGGCACCGAAGCCGAGCACCGGCAGGTACTCCTCGAGGAAGCGGGCGCCGCGCGAGACGTGCGTGCGGGTGAACTCGGCACCGTTCTGTGATTGGTGGTCATCGGCGCGGCGCAGGTAACCGACGTCGTGAAACAGACCGGTGACCAGCCCGACCGTGGCGCGCGCCCCGCCGAGCCTGCCCTCCTCGTCCTGCTGCCGCTCGTAACCGACGATGAGCCGCGCCAGCGCCAGTGTTATGTCGAGCGTGTGCTGGCGGTCGTGATAGACGGTGTCGACGCCGTGATAGCCCGGTACCTGACCGGCGAACAGCCGCTCGAAGTGGGCGAAGGCGCGGCGCAACGGCTCGAGTGACATCCCCGGCCAGGTCGGCCCATAGAGCGTCTCCACCGCGGCGAGCACCGCCTTCGGTGAACTGACCTGCACGCTGTTGGTTACGTCAAAGTCGCTGCGCCGGCTGTTGGTCATTTTGCTTATAACAGAGCGCGGCTGAGCTCGCGCGGCTTTCCCCTGTGGCATCAGATCAATGACTTATTCGGCAATTTAGACACATCCGTCCGGCCGCTGCCGCGACGCGGCGCACACTTCAGTAGATCCGCAGGCCACCGTACTTGCGGCGGATGTGCCGATCGAGCAGCAGCGCGCCGAGGCCAAAGCCGCTGCCGAAGGCGATGAGTGCGGCGGCGATCATCCACGGCCACACCGGCCGCGGCCGTTCCTCGCCCGCGCCGAAGAGCGCGCGCCCCGGCGGCGCGGCCGAGTCCTCGACGACCGCTGCGCTCGGTGCGGGCGCTGCCGCTGCGGGCGCGGCACTGGCGCGCAGCTGCGATTCGAGACGCTTCACCTCATCGCCGAGCCGTGCGACCTCCGCCTCGCGTTGCGCGAGTCGCGTGCGCAGCGGCTCCTCCGCCGTGAGATAGGAAGCGCGCACCCAGCCCTCGGGTCCACTCCCGAGCTGCACGTGCACCTGCTCGCCGGAGCGCTCGATGACCTCGACGCGATCGCCGCTCTTGAGCGTCGCCACTCGCTCGCCGCTCGCATCCGGCGCGCTGTTCACTGCGACCACCAGCTGCTCGATGACGTAGAGCGACTCGGCCCGCAGCGTCGCGGCGGCCGTGAGTCCCGTCACCAGGATCGCAAGCTGCGTGCCGCGCAGCGCGCCCCTCACGCCGGTTCACCCGCCCCGTCGATACCGTGCTGCCTGAGCAGCGGGCGCACGTCCGGACGGCGACCGCGAAACTCGACGAACGCCTCGAGGGCGTCCCGGCTGCCACCGCGGCTGAGGATGGTGTCGAGGAAACGCTGCGCGGTCGGACCGTCGAACACGCCGCTCTCGGCGAAGGCGGCGAAGGCATCCGCCGCCAGCACTTCCGCCCACTTGTAGCTGTAGTAGCCCGCGGCGTAGCCGCCGGCGAAGATGTGTCCGAAGCTGTTGGGAAAGCGATTCCATTCCGGCACCGGCACCACCGCCACCTCGCGGCGCACCTCGCGCAGGATCTCGAGGATGCGCCCGCCGCGCTCGGGCGCATACTCGGTGTGGATGCGGAAATCGAACAGCGCGAACTCGAGCTGCCGCATCATGGAGAGTCCCGCGTGGAAGCTGCGCGTGGCGATCAGCCGCTGCTGCTGATCCAACGGCAGCGGTGCGCCGCTCTCGAAGTGTCCGGATATCCGCTGTAACACCTGCGGGTGCCACGCGTAGTTCTCGAGGAACTGGCTCGGCAGCTCCACCGCGTCCCAGGCGACGCCGTTGATGCCGGCGATGCTCGGGTAGTCCACCCGGGTGAGCAGGTGGTGCAGACCATGGCCGAACTCGTGAAACAGCGTCACCACATCATCGTGCGTGAGCAGCGCGGGCCGGCCGCGTCCCGGCGGCAGGAAGTTGCAGACCAGGTATGCGACCGGCAGCGCCGCACCGGAGGCGAGGCGCTTGCGCCCAATGCATTCGTCCATCCAGGCGCCGCTGCGCTTGTGAGGACGCGCGTAGGCGTCGAGGTAGAAGCCGCCAACGCGCTCGCCGCCGGCGGCCGTGATGTCGAAGAAGCGCACGTCCTCGTGCCAGGTCGGCACTCCGTTGCGCTCCCGGATGCGTACGCCGAACAACCGCTCGGCGACCTCGAAGAGTCCGGCGAGCACCCGCGGCAGGGGGAAGTAGGGCCGCAGCTCTTCCTGCGACACCTGGAAGCGCTCGCGCTGCAGCCGCTCGGCGTAGAAACCGACGTCCCACGCGGCGAGCCGGCGGCCGGCAAACTCTTCCAGCTCGGCAAACTCCGCCTGCGCCGCGCCGCGGGCGGCGGCGGCGAGCTCGTGCAGGAAACCGAGCACCTCCTCGACGCTGCGCGCCATGCGCGTCGCGAGCGCGTACTGCGCGTAGTTCGGAAAATCGAGCAGCCGCGCCACCTCGTGCCGCCTTCTGAGG
>Ga0306922_10005207_pt1 | contig 12405 bp, 7 predicted proteins | sample sta12Cox44000082_FD_203758 | JGI IMG/M metagenome (GOLD analysis project Ga0306922, IMG submission 203758) | Lab enrichment of tropical soil microbial communities from Luquillo Experimental Forest, Puerto Rico - statoxic.12C.oxic.44.000.082 (v2)... | ecosystem: Environmental > Terrestrial > Soil... | reverse complement strand
AAGGGCGGGCGGCTCTCGGGCGCGAAGGTGACGTCGACGGTGAGCCGCGCGCGCAACATCCCGATCGGCACCGACGCGCTCTCGCCGGATCCCAAGCACGACATCTACTCGATCGAGGACATGCCGGCGGAAGTGTGGCTGTGGCTGCTGTATCACAACCACTGCGGCATCAAGATTACCGGATCGAATTACACGCGCTACGTCGCGGCCGGCATGTGGTCGAACTTCGTCGTGGACTACCTGCTGATCGACTCCGGCCTCGGCGGCTCGGGGAACTACCACGCCGACTCCTCGCACGTCGGCTGGCCCGACATCTTCCGCACCATCCTGCACACGCATCACGCGCTGGTCATGGAGAAGGTGGACCTCGACCGCTCGGGCGAGCTCAAATCCATCCGCGATCTCAACGGCGCGCCGTTCGGCGCGGGCGGCGGCACGCGGCTGTTCGCCTCGGGCGGGCTGCGCGGCGAGGTGGACATGCTGAAGGTGCTGATCGCCGGCGCGGACGCGATCATGGAGGCCAGCATCGGCAAGGCGGTGGCGTTCGGCTGCAACCAGTGCGGCAACTGCCACCTCGACTGCCCGCGCGGCGGCATCACGACGAAGCCCGAGCTGACGCTCCAGAACGACCGCGCGCTGATGCGCAGCCGGTTCCGGAACTGGACCGTGCTCAACATGGTGAAGCTCGCGGTGCTGATCGACGCGCTGAACCGCGAGCGCGGCGCGCTGGATGCGGACGGGCGTGTGGTCCACGCGGACGAGCTGTTCGACGACCTGCGCAGGCTGCGCGGCCGCACCGACCTGCTGCGGATGCCGGAGCACGCGCCGCGCCGCGCCGCGCCGCGGCCCGAGGCCGAGCACGACTCCTGCCGCGTGGGCTCGCTCGCGGTGAGCGAGCCGGTCACGGTGCACGCGATCTGGGAATCCGCCTGCCGCTCGTTCAACGGCGGAAACAATCGCGGCGGCGGGATCGACTTCGCCGGCTTTGCGCCCGCGCCGCTGCGCGACAAGACCTGCCTGATCTTCAACACGATCGGACCGGATCGCGAGCACACGATGCGCGAGATGCTCGGGCACCTCGAAGGCTGCATCTTCCACGACGCCGCGGGGCGCGATCTCACGCCGGTCGACGTCCAGGACCGGCTGCTCCAGTTCCGCCTGCCGGTGCGCGAGAAGTACGCGGACGACGACGGCTGGCGGAAGGCGGATCTGCGCGAGAATCCCGGCGACTTCTACACGTTCTTCGTCGCGCTCGATCCCGAGGTGCTGAAGCGCTACGGCCGCGCGCTGCTCGCGAGCCCGCACTGGCTGCAGCGCACGACGAAGTATCGCGACCTCGCGGCCGCCGTGTTGACTGGCGCGCTCGACGACCTGCTCGGCACGCTCGCGAACACGTCCGATGCGGCGCTGCGCGAGCGCCTGATCGGGTTCGTGGATGACGTGCGCGAGGAGTACTTCACCGCGCTCGCGCACCTCGTGGACTCGCGCTACTACCGGACGCATGGCGCGGCGGACGCGCCGCCCGGGAAGTACGCGGAGAAGCGGCGCGGCTTCCTGGTCTCGATGGGCGAGGACCTCGGCGCGATCAAGATCTCGGGCTGGACGCACACGATCCCCGAGTACTTCGATTTCGACCAGTTCTGGGCCCACTACCCCGGGGCCGAGCGCAACGGGATCGAGATCCAGCGCCGGGACGGCGCATGCCACACCACCGCGCTGCACGCACACGCGTGGGGCATGCACCACCGCTATCCCACGAACTCGCCCGCGATCGATCCCGAGGGCCGCGGGAATCCCGCCGGCGCACACCCGTTCAAGGCGTACAACGTGCTGCTCATGCATAACGGCGAGCAGGTCGCCGTGGATTCGACCTCGCCGTTCCTGAACGAGTTCGGCTTCGTGCACGCGGACGACTCGATGGGCGAGGGCGCGGAGCTCTACCAGGGCGACTCGGTGTACGAGCGCAAGGCGCTGACCGACACCGAGTACGCCGCGTATCTCGTCGACTTCACGCGCCGCGTGCTCGGGCTCACGACCGAGGAGGCGAGCCAGATCATCTCGCCGATCACGGGCTTCGATCTCGAGCAGATGGAGCCGGCGCGGCGCGAGCGCCTGAAGCTCCTGATGACGAACTACGTCCAGCTCACGCCGACCGGTCCCTACAAGTTCACGATCGTCGAGTCGCGCCGCGTCGCGGGCGGCGCGCCGGGCGAGCGCGTCGTGGGCTTCCGCGAGAACATGGACATCAAGTTCCTCCGCCCGCACGAGATCATCGTGTCGCGCGACACGGGAGCGCCCGGGACCGCGGTGCATGCGGTCGCGAACGGCAGCGAGGCGAAGATCGCGGACAGCATGCTGCGCGTGCTCCATCAGCAGGGGATCCTGGGCGACGCCGCGGCCGACCTGCGGTTCAACATGCGCCCGGGCGGAAACCCCGAGCGCCGCGACTACGGCGGCGTGTTCGAGGCGTTCACGCGGCCGGGGGGCGGCGCGGTCGAGCTGCGCAACCGCTTCGGAGAGGAGGTGCCGGTGGATCGCGCGGGCACGAAGGTGGACTTCGAGGAATCGCTCGAGCACGTCGCCGCGCATGCGAACAAGAGCTGGAAGCACATCGTGGACGAGCGGCTCGAGCAGACCGGCCGGCTGCTCGCGGGCGCGCTCGGCATCGGCGCGACGCGCGTGTTCGGCCCCGAGGACCTGCTGCCGCCCCCGGCGAACGAGCTGATCGAGCACACGCTCGAATTCGCGGCCGAGATGACGTTCACGGACTATCGCTACCTCGCCGAGGTCGCGCTGCCGAAGTTCGCGCTCGACAGCGAATCACGCCGCGCGGCGGCAATCCGCATCCTGACCGAGCTGCGGAAGCGCATTGCGCTGGTCTCGCTCGGCGGCAAGTCGCTCTCGAGCATGGAGTACCTGACCGACGGCGGGCGCGCGGCGGACGGCGCCGCCGAAGGCGGGCTCTACCGCATCTTCGATCAGGTGCCGCCGCTGTTCGAGGTGCAGCGCGCGCCGGGCGGGAAGCCGGGGCACTACGGCCGCTTGACGCTCGAGACGCGCGACGATCTCGCGCCGCCGCTCGATGCCGCGCGTGACGTGCTCGTGATCGACTTCGCCGGCTTCATCGGCGAGTCATTCAAGCTCGACAACGCTTCGCGGCTCGTGAGCGAGGCGGTGCGGCTCGGCTGGAAGAACCTGGTCGGCTACGACTTCATCGGCGGGCCGCGCTACCTCGCCACGAACCTCGCGAATCCCGACGGCACGGCGGCCGAAGGCGTGACGATCGAGCTCTACGGCCGCGAGTTCGGCGACTTCATCGGCGCGCTGCTCGAGGGCGCGAACATCTGGATCTACGGCCAGGGCCAGAGCCACCTCGGGCTCAAGGCCGACTCGGGCTCGCTGTTCGTGCTCCAGGACATCCTGAACACCGGCATGTATGCGGCGCACGGCGGCACGCTGACCGTGTGGGACTCGGGCTCGCGCTTCGCGGCGGCCGGGCAGAACAAGGTGTTCCTCGCCGACGGGAAGACCCCGGCGCCCGGGTTCAAGTCGATCCACTTCGGCTCGCCGAACGAGTACGCATTCGAGTACCTGATGTCGGGCGGCGACAACTCGCTGCACGTCGTGATGGGCCTCCGGAAGCCCGACGCGCGCGGCGAGCTGTCGCTCAAGCCCCGGCCCTACTCGGGCAAGTTCTTCATGTCGGGCGCGGCGGCCGGGCGCGTGTTCGTGTTCGATCCGGAGGTGCGCCTCGAGCCGGCGCAGTATCATGGCAACGTGCTCTCGGCCGTGACGCCCGAGGAGTGGACGCGCGATCTCGCGCCATTGCTCGAGCGCGAGGCCCGCCGCCGCGGCCTGCCGCTGCGCATCGAGGGCGAGTTCCTGACGCTCCGGCTCGCCGGCCAGTGGCGTCGCTGGCGTTACGACGAGGCATTCACGAAACTGGTCCCGGTCAAGGTCGCGAAGGCCGCGCAGGAAAAGGGCGTCGTGCCGCCCGCCTTGAAGCAGCTCGTCGGGGAATAGCGCCACAGCCCCCCAGGCGCCGCTACGTTCACACGTCACGCCGCAAGGAGGTTGTGATGCGCCGGATGCCATGGATGCGCGCCGTGTCGGGGTGCGCCGCGTTGCTCGTTCTCTCGATGTGCCCGCGCGCGGCGGGAGCGGCCGCCGCGTCCGCGCCCCGGACGCCCCGCCCGGCCGCCGCTTCCGCATCCGCGACGCCCCGCCCGGCGGCAGCCGCGGCGTCCGTGCCCGCGTCCCCCCGCGACTCGCTGTTCACGCTCGAAGCGCTGATGGGGCCGGCGCGCTACTCGGTGCCCGAGCTGAGCCCGGACGGCCGGCTGTTGAGCTTCATGGCGCCGGTCAACGGCGCGCTGAATCTCTGGGTCGGCCCGGCCACCGCTCCGGACTCCGCGAAGCCGATCACGCACGAGCGCGGCCGCGGGCTCCAGCCGTGGGACGTGAGCGGCAACGTGCTCTACCACTGGACCGGCAATGGCTCGCGCATCGTCTACCCGCGCGACAAGAACGGTGACGAGAACTGGCAGCTGTTCGTCGTGGACGTCAGGACCGGGCAGGAGAAGCAGCTCACGAAGTTCTCGGGCGCCGCGGTGCAGATGATCGAGATGAGCGACGAGCATCCCGACGAAGTGCTGGTCGGCTCGAACGACCGCGACGGCGCGCACTTCGATCCGTGCCTCATCAACCTCGACACCGGCCAGCTGCAGCGCCTCGAGCAGAACGATCACATCGCGCGCTACTTCGCGGACCACGATCTCAAGCTGCGCCTCGCGGTCGAGGTGAGCCCGCACGGCGACTACGGCGTGCTCAAGCGGAACCCGGCGGGCAAGTGGGAGCCGTTCTTCCTGGTGCCGATGGACGAGACCGCGCAGAGCCATTCGATCGGCTTCGACGGGAAGAACCGCAACTTCTACGGGTACGATGCGCACGGCCGCAACACCGCCGCCGTGATCGAGCGCAACATCGAGACCGGCGCGGTCACGGTGCTGGCCGAGGATCCGCGCGTCGACGTGGGCGGCGTGCTGCAGGAGCCGCGCACCCACAAGATCCAGGCGTACAGCACGAACTGGACGCGCGTGGAGTGGCACGCGATCGATCCTGCGATCCAGCCCGACCTCGACGCGATCACGAAAGGAACCGGCGGCGACATCACGGTCGAGACCCGGAGCCGCGACGACAAGCGCTGGCTCGTGCACTCGGTGCGCGACGACGGACCGGACACGTACTGGCTGTACGAGCGCCCCGCGCGCACGCTCAAGAAGCTGTTCAGCACGCACCCCGATCTCGAGGGCCGCCTGTGGGCGGCCTCGCACCCGGTCGTGGTCCGCTCGCGCGACAGTCTCGATCTCGTGGCGTACTACACGCTGCCGCTCGGCAGCGATCCCGACGGCGACGGCAAGCCGTCCGCGCCGGTGCCGATGGTGATGATCGTGCACGGCGGCCCGGGCGACGAGCGCGCGCAATATGGATTCTTTCCGCTCATCCAGTGGCTCAACAATCGCGGCTACGCGGTGATGACGGTGAACTTCCGCGGCTCGCCGGGCTTCGGCAAGAAGTTCGTGAACGCCGAGCAGCTCGAGTGGGGCGGCCGCATGCAGGACGATCTCGTGGACCAGGCGAAGTGGGCCGTGGATCACGGCGTCGCGCGCCAGGACGGCATCGCGCTGCTCGGCGGGAGCTACGGCGGCTACGCGACGCTGTGCGGCATGACGTTCACGCCCGACGTGTTCGCGTGCGGCATCGACGTCGTCGGGCCGGCCGATCTCGAGACGTTCATGTCCACGATCCCGAAGACCTGGTCGCTCGATCACTTCGCGAAGCGCGTCGGCGATCCGCGCACGCCCGAGGGCCGCGCGCTGCTGCGCTCCCGCTCACCGATCCATTACGTGAACCAGGTGACGAAGCCGCTCCTCATCGCGCAGGGCTCGAACGACTCGCGCGTGCCGCAGGCGCAGTCCGACCGCATGGCGCGCGCGCTGGATTCGCTCGGCGTCGCGGTCACGTATCTCGTGTATCCCGACGAGGGCCACGGCTTCCTGCGCGCCGAGAACAACCGCTCGTTCTACGCCATCACCGATCAGTTCCTGGCGAAGTGCCTGGGCGGACGCGCGGCGCCGATCACGGACCAGCTCGAGGGCTCGAGCGTGCTCGTGCCGGTTGGCGCGGCACGCATCCCGGGCCTCGAGCAGGCGCTCGCGCACCGGCCCGCCGCGCAGAAATGATCCGGCTCGAGAACCTCGCGAAGCGCTACGGCGCGCAGGAGGCGGTCAAGGGCCTGACGCTCGAGATCCCGAGCGGACAGCTCGTCGGCCTGCTGGGGCCGAACGGGGCCGGCAAATCGACCACGATCCGCATGCTGACCGGCATGCTCGCGCCGACGTCGGGCCGCGCCGAGGTCGAGGGCTTCGACGTCGTGACGCAGCCGCTCGAGGTCAAGCGCGTGGTCGGCTACGTGCCCGAGTCGGGCGCGCTGTTCGAGGCGCTCACCGCGCTCGAGTACCTCACGTTCGTCGCCGCGCTCTACCACATCTCGGAGGACGCCGCGCGCGGGCGCATCCAGCAGTTCGCGCGCTTCTTCGATCTCGACGACGAGACGCTCACGAAGAAGCCGATGTCGGCGTACTCGAAGGGCATGCGCCAGAAGGTCGTGATCACGTCCGCGCTGCTCCACAACCCGCGCGTCGTGTTCTTCGACGAGCCGCTGAACGGCCTGGATGCGAACGCGGCGCTCTCGTTCAAGACGCTGATCACGTCGCTCGCACGCGAGGGCAAGACGATCGTCTACTGCTCGCACATCCTGGACGTCGTGGAGCGGGTGTGCGAGCGCGTGATCATCATCCACGAGGGGCGGCTGGTCGCCGACGGGCCGGTGCCGGCGCTGCTCGCGCAGACCGGCGAGCCGTCGCTCGAGCGCGTGTTCAACCAGCTCACCGCCACCGAGAACCTGCTCGCGCGGGCCGAGGAGTTCGCGCGGGCGCTCTCGCAATGAACGGGCGCGCGCAGGAGTTCACGCGGGCGCTCTCGCAATGACGGGCGCGCGCGATCCCGAACGCGTGGACCGCGCGCAGCTCGGCGCGCTGCTGCGCACGATCTTTCGCGTCCGCACGCGCGGCCGCCGCACGTTCGGGCGCGGCCGCCCGCGCGGGCTGATCTTCCTGGTCGTGATCTATGCGGTGATGGGAGCGCTCGCGGGGGCGATCGCGTTCCTCGACGTGGACGTGTTCACGTTCGCGACCATCCTCGGCGGCATGTCGCTCCTGATCGCGGGCATGAGCATGGTGGCGGAGTCGAGCCAGCTCCTGTTCAGCGCGCAGGAGCACGACATCGTCGGGCATCGCCCGATCAATGCGCGCACGCTGCTGCTCGCTCGCGCGCTGAGCCTCCTCGGGCTCACGCTGCTGCTCACGCTCTCGCTCAACCTGGCGCCGATGTTCATGGGGCTCGCGGCGCACGGCGCAGAGCCCTGGCTGCCGCTCGCGCACCTCGTCTCGATCACGCTGCTCTCGGTGTTCGCCGCTGGCGCGGTGGTGTTCGTCTACGTGCTGCTCACGCGCCTCATCGGGCGCGAGCGCTTCGACGCTGTCGCGTCCTGGCTCCAGCTCGGCGTCTCGGTGGTCTTCATCTTCGGCTACCAGATCATCCCGCGCCTGATCGACCGCGCGCACGGTTTTCGCATCGCGCCGGCGCTGCCGTGGCTCTTGCTGCTCCCGCCCGCATGGTTCGCGGCGCTCGAGACGCTGCTCGCCGGGCGGCCGCCCGCGGCCTGGCTGCCGCACCTCCTGCCGATGGCCGCGATCGGCATCGGGCTCGCGCTTGCGCTCGCCTACGCGGCGATCGTGCGCCTCTCGGGCGACTACGCGCGGCGGCTCGCGTCGCTGAGCGAAGCGCCGGGCGGGAAGGCGGAGCGGGACGGCGCGGAGCGCGCGAGTGCGGAGCGCGCAGGGGGTGCGAGCGCGGAGCCGGCCGCGGCCGCGGCGCCGCGCCGTTCGGGCGCAGGGAGCGCGGGGTTCGCCCGCGCGCTGCGAACGCTGCTTCCGGACCCGGTCGAGCGCGCCTCGTTCCGGCTTGCAGCGGCCTACATGCGGCGCGATCGCGACGTGCGCATGCGGCTCTATCCGTCGCTCGCGTCGTATCTCGTGTTCCCGATCATTGCATTCGTCGATCCCGCGAAAGGCGCGTTCGCGCCGCTTGCTTCGGTCGTGATGGCGTCCATGCTCCCGACCGCGACGCTCATGACGCTCAAGATGAGCCCGCAGTTCGCGGCGGCCGACGTGTTCCGCTACGCGCCGCTGTCCGGCACGGCGTCGGTGTTCCACGGCGTGCGCAAAGCCGCGATCGTTTTCATGACGCTGCCGGTGCTCGTGATCTCCGCCGTGCTGCTGCTGCTCGCGCTCCACGACCGGAGCTGGCTGCTCGCGACGCTGCCCGCCGTGATCCTGATGCCGACGCTCTCGCTCGCCGACGGGCTCGCCGGGGATTATCTTCCGCTCAGCATCGCGCCGGTCACCGGGCGGCAGGGGGCGGTGAACGTGTGGCTCAATCTCATGACTGCGCTGCTCGCGCTCGGCCTCACGGTCGCGGGATGGTACGCGCGGCGCCACGGCTGGTATTGGGGCCTGATCGGGGCCGAGGTCGTGCTGGTGGCCGGACTGCATTTCGCGCTGCTGCGCGGGATCCGCGCGCGCAAGCTGGCGCCGCTGGAATAGGAGCAAATCGGATGAGCGAGAAGCGCCGCTGTCAGTGGGCCGGGCTCACGAAGCCGCTCTACCTCGAGTATCACGACGAGGAGTGGGGCGTCCCGTCGCGCGACGACCGGCATCTGTTCGAGATGCTGATCCTCGAGGGCGCGCAGGCCGGGCTGAGCTGGGAGACGATCCTCAACAAGCGCACGGCGTACCGGCGCGCGTTCGAGCGCTTCGATCCGCGCCGCGTCGCGCGCTGGAGCAAGGCCGACATCGCGAGCCGCCTGCGCGACCCCGGCATCGTACGCAACCGCCTGAAGGTCGAGTCCGCGGTCACGAACGCGCGCGCGTTTCTCGAAATGCAGAAGGAGTTCGGCTCGTTCGCCGACTGGCTGTGGCGCTGGGTGGACGGCAAGCCGGTCCAGAACACATTTCGCTCGCTGCGCGAGATCCCGGCCCGCACGCCGCTCTCGGACGCGATCAGCAAGGAGCTCAAGAAGCGCGGCTTCCGCTTCGTCGGCTCGACGATCCTCTACGCGTACATGCAGGCGGTCGGGATCGTGAACGACCACGCGGTCGGCTGCTTCCGGCGCGCGGAGGTGAGGCGGATGGGGGCGAAGGCGATCTAACTGGCCGCGCGGCCAGTTACTTTGTCAACCGCGTGGTCACTGTGACGACAGCGTTGTCACTTGAACTGGCCCCAGGGCCGACGGCTCCAACAGTTACGGGGCGGCGACGGTGGCGCTCACACGTCGAGCAGGGAATAGAGAGCAACGCCCGACTACGACAAAGGAGAGCGGTAGAACGATCAACCTGAGGAGCGGAAGGGACAACATCATCCAAGCCTCGCCGGGATTCTCGTACGTATGGCTCATGTGCGTCATGAAATGGCCCATCAGGCCCGAGAGTTCAGGGACGACGAAGACGAGCACCAAGCCAAGATAGAGGAGGCTCGACAGGCCGAGCGACCGGGGCGCAATGCCATCCGTAGAGACGTGCCTGCGAAATACCCGACTCCCGACAATCGTCGCGGCTGTGATGAGACCAATCGAAACGAGTGTCATCAGGAGGTCGACCCAGTAGGGCTCGGCGCCCTCCCTGAAATGCAGCGCGGTTCCCAACGCGCTGCCGAGTAGGTTGTTCACCACAAATGTCAGGGCCCACCCGACGGCCAGCCCGAACCCGAGCCCGACGACGAGGAAATGCCTCAACGCCCGCGCGACCATGCTCCGCTCCCGTCCGAGCCGCCGGACCGGTTCCCTTACGGTCGCAGTTCCGCTGCGGCATCTCCGCAGATTATCGGCGGGGGAACCCGTACGATTCAGGGGCTCAGCAGCGTTCGCGAGCCCAACAGCTTCGGCACCACGAATCCGAAGAACCACGCCAACGTCGCCACTGACGCCCCGGCTGCAACGAACGCGTAGAGCCTGATCCATCCGGGCGGTCGCGCGGGTTGGCCGCGCAGCAGCTCGCCGAGATAGCCGAACGCCTGCTGGCGGAGATTGCGCGCGCCGGTGAGATCGGAGAGCAGCCAGTAGCCGTCCCAGCGGAAGAGCGGATTCAGGTTCGTGAGGAGCGCGACGTCGACGAGCAGAATCGCGCGCGCGAGCGCGGGGCTCGGTGCCCGGCTCCACCAGAGGACCAGCAGCGCGATGCAGGCGAGCTGGATCAGCAGGCCGCCCGCGTCCACGATCAGCCGGCCGCGCTGATCGAGCCGCCACGCGCGTGAGACGTCGGTGAAGAACACCGGCCAGATCCAGTAGAAGCCGAATCCGATCGCGCCGGGCGGCTCGCCGCGCGAGAGCAGCGCCGCCGCGTGTCCCAGCTCATGCACGATCGCGACGAACGTCGCGAGCGCGAGCGGAATCAGCCAGCCGACAAGCGTCGCGGCGCGCAGCGGCGGGCCGAAGTCGGGCTTCTCGCCGTGGAACCAGACATTCGCGGCGAGGCCGGCGGCGACCGCCGCGACCGCGACGGGCGCGCGGAACATCCAGGTCAGCGGCCGGCTGAGCGCGGCCGCCACGGGCGCCGGAAACAGCGGAACGCGCAGCCACATGCGCGATAGCGACGGCGCAGCTGGCGCGGGCGGCTCGCCAAAGTACACGAGGCCGCGCGGCACGAGCGTACGCTCGATCAGCTCTTCCAGCTCGGCGGCCGAGAGTCCGAGATCACCGTGCGAGATGAGGTGAGCCAGCTCGTCGAGCGTGCGCTCGCCGTTGATCGCGCTCAGCAGCAGCGCGGTGTGGGGCGAGACCTCGAAGTAGCGATCGGGCGGCGCGGAGACCGTGACGCTCGCTTTCGGCCCGCGAGTCGGGCCGATCTCGACGCCGGGCGTGCGATTCGGAACGCGCGATGGATTCACGCACGCGACGCTAGCAGAAGCGGGCGCGCGTGACAGCGGCGACGTGAAGCGCACCGTTCCGGCGCCGGCGCCCGGCCCGCGCCATGCGATGGCCGGGCTGGTCCGCTATTCTGCCCCGCATGCCCGATTTTCTCGACCACGCGCTGGCCGCGATCCTGATTCTCGCGCTACCGCCGCGCGCCTGGCTCGCGTTCCGCACGCTGCTGCGTGCCGGAGCCGAGCAGCGCCCGGCCGTGCGGAAGCGCCTCTATCTGGGCGCGATGCTGACGCAGTGGGCGCTCGCGGCGATCGTCATCCTCCGCTGGCTGCTGTCGCGGCGTTTGTGGACGGCGATCGGGCTGGTTCCGGTGATCACGCCGGGCGCGATCGGCGTGGGGATCGGCGTGACCGTGATCGTGATCCTGATCGTCATGCAGCTGCGCGCCACCTCGGGCGACAGCGAAGTGTTCGAGCGTGCGCGCGCGCGGCTCCAGCACGTCGAGCCGCTGCTCCCGCACACCCGCGGCGAACTGCAGCGCTTCCGCATGGTCGCGGTGACCGCCGGGATCTGCGAGGAGCTGCTTTTCAGAGGATTCCTGATCTGGTATTTCGCGCACTACACGGGACTGATCCAGGCGGCGCTGATCTCGAGCGTCTCGTTCGGGCTCGGGCACGCGTACCAGGGCGTGCGTTACGTGTTCGTCACCGGGCTGCTCGGCGCGTTCCTCGCCGCGGTCTATCTCATCAGCGGATCGATCGTGCTCTCGATGCTCATCCATACGCTCATGGATCTCTATTCCGGCTGGGTGGGCTACCGGCTGTTCGGCGGCGCGGGTGGGGCGGCTGCGCCGGCCGCCCCCGAGGCGCCCGCGTGAGCCGCTCGTACGACGTGATCGTCGCCGGGCTCGGCGCGATGGGCGGCGGGGCCTGCGATCATCTCGCGGGGCGCGGGCTCTCGGTGCTCGGACTCGACCGGCTCGCGCCGCCGCACGCGCTCGGGTCCTCGCACGGCGAGTCGCGCATCATCCGCGAGGCGTACTTCGAGGATCCGCGTTACGTCCCGCTGGTCCAGCGCGCGTACGAATGCTGGAGCGCGCTCGAGCGCGATACGGGACGCGCGCTGCTGCGCGTGACGGGCGGGCTCATGATCGGGCCGCAGGACGGGACGCTCGTGCGCGGCGCGATCCGGAGCGCCGAGACGCACGGCCTGTCGTTCGAGCGGCTCGATGCAGCCGGGATGCGCGCGCGCTTTCCGCAGTTCGCGGTTCGCGATTCCGAAGTCGCGGTGCGGGAGCCGCGCGCCGGCGTGCTGGATCCCGAGGCCTGCGTGAGCGCGCAGCTCGAGCGCGCGGTGCAGCGCGG
>Ga0306922_10005201_pt1 | contig 12410 bp, 9 predicted proteins | sample sta12Cox44000082_FD_203758 | JGI IMG/M metagenome (GOLD analysis project Ga0306922, IMG submission 203758) | Lab enrichment of tropical soil microbial communities from Luquillo Experimental Forest, Puerto Rico - statoxic.12C.oxic.44.000.082 (v2)... | ecosystem: Environmental > Terrestrial > Soil... | reverse complement strand
GCGCGGTCACGGCCCGCGCGGCCGAGGCGCCGGCGGGCTGAGCGGTCAGCGCGCCGCGTCGCGCATGGAGAGCGCGAGCCGCAGCGCCTCGGGCTCGGTGTCGCACCAGTGCGCGAGCGGGGAGGAGCGCGTCCAGGCCTCGTAGAACGCGCGCACCTTGCCGTTGCGATTCGGCAGCACGACGTGCGGTAGCCCGAGCATCAGGCACAGGATGTGGCCGTGCAGCCGGTCCGTCACGACGCAGCGCGCGCCGGCCAGCATCGCGATCCCGCGCCGCAGCCGCGCGCGCGCGATCGGGTTGAAGAGCCAGCGCATCACGTCCGGCTGCGCGCGCAGCCGCACGTGCGCGCGGTGCAGCCAGTCTCCGAGCTTTCCGGGCGTCGGCCCCGCCCAGTCCAGGCGCTCGACGCCGGGAGGCACGTCGGCCGGCGCCGGCGCGACCGTCTCGTCGTCGGTGCGCGACAGCCACACAACGCGATTCGACGACGGCCCGGCGCCCGGGATCGCGCCGAGCCCGAGCGCCATGTCGGGACACAGCAGCGAGGGCGTGCCGGCGAACTCGCGGCGCGCGAACGCGAGGCTCGCGCGGTCCCGGATCAGGAGCGTCAGGCGCCGGTGCCCGCACACGATGCGCCGCGCACGCTCGAGCGCGTCCTCGGCCTGGAACCACAGGGACTGCGGGAGCTGCACGATGCGATGCTCGGGAAACGAGCGGATCACGTCCTCGCGGAGGTCCTGATGCGGCTGGTAGCGGTCGCCGAAATTCCCGCCGCCTGAGAGCAGGATCGTGCCGTCGTCGATGAGGCTCGAGAGCTTGCGGGGCGACCAGGTCTTGAAGCTGCACACGTAGGCCAGCCGCACGCCGCGCCGCTTGAGTGCGGCGAGCGTTCCGACCCAGATCGCGCTGTCCCCGACGTTCGAGTAGACCGGGAAGTCGATCAGCGCGACCGGCTTGTCCGCGGGGACCAGCGCCTCGAGCGCGGCGTCGATCTCGCGCGACAGCGACGCGACGAGGTCCGTGGCGCCGTTCCCGGCCGGGCGCTCGGCCAGCGCTTCGCTCACGCGCTCGCGGTCCCGTCGGCGGCTGCGTCGGCGAGACGCATGCGCGCGTTGAACTGCACCGTGCCCCAGAAGCCCGCGCCGTCCTCGACGTGCACGGTGGTGCTCGGGCCGTTCAGCACGTCGCGATCGCTCTCGCGATGCCAGACGTAGGTCTCGACCGCGTAGAGCCCGGGCGCGACGTTCATCTGCAGCTCGGCATCCAGCACGAACCGTCCGGGCGCGAGCGGCACGCCGTTCGAGCGCGTTCCGGTCGCGAACAGCACGCTGCCGTTCTGGAGATCGCGCACCCGCACGCCGACCACGCGCCGCTCGATCTCGCTCGATTCCGGCACCTCGCCGGTGACGCGCAGCACGAGGCGCTCGCCGGAGCGGATCGGCGGGGCGGAACGCAGCGTGATCCGATCGAGGCGGACGGCGCTCAGGACCGCCTCCGGGGCGGGCGGGAACGAGGGCTGCTGGACGTACGCGGCGATGCAGTCGGCCGGCGAGCCGTGATGCACCACGCGCCCCGCGGCGATCAGCATCGCGCGCGTGCACAGCGATGCGATGCGCTCCAGCTGGTGCGACACCACGACCGCCGGGATCCCGCCCTTCACCATCGCCTCGATGCGGCCGAACGCCCGGCGCTGGAACGCGGCGTCCCCGACCGAGAGCACCTCGTCGATGATCAGCACCTCGGGCCTGAGGTGCGCGGCGATCGAGAACCCGAGGCGCGCGCTCATGCCGCTCGAATAGCGCTTGACCGGCGTGTCGATGAAGTCCGCGAGTCCGGCAAACTCGACGATCGAGTCGAAGTCCCGCTCGATCTCCGCGCGCGTCATGCCCACGATCGCGCCGCGCAGGTGGACGTTCTCGCGCCCCGTGAGATCGGGGTGGAAGCCGCCCGAGACGTCGATGAGCGCGCCCACCCGGCCGCGCACCTCGCAGCGCCCGAGCGTCGGGCGCACGAGACGCGTGAGGATGCGCAGCAGCGTGGTCTTGCCTGCGCCGTTCGGGCCGATGATGCCGAGCGCTTCGCCCGGTGGCACGTCGAACGAGATGTCCTGCAGCGCCCAGAATTCCTCGCGCTCGAGATCGGACGCCGGGCGGCGGCGGAATCCCGCGCGCACCAGCGCGGGAATCAGGTCGCGCAGCGAATCGTGACGCTCGCCGCGCCGGAACTTCTTCCACACCCCGTCCAGCCGCACCACGGCGCCGGCCATCAGATGCGCTCCGCGAACTGGCTCTCGGCGCGGTGGAACCACACCCAGCTCACGAGCAGCAGCCCGAACGAGATCGCGGCGGCGGTGGCGAGCGGTCCGGCCTCCGGCCACGTGCCCCTGAGCAGCACCGAGCGGTACGCCTCGATGATCGGTGTCATCGGGTTCAGCATCAGCAGCCGGCCGAGCTGCCCGCCGACGCGCTCGACCGGATACACGACCGAGGTCGCGAACATCCACAGCGTGATCACGATCTCGATCAGGTACTTGACGTCTCGATAGAACAGATTCCCCATCGAGACGAGCAGCGCGATCGCGCCCGTGAACGCGAGCTGGATCAGCAGGATCAGCGGCACGAGGACGATCGTGGGATGGATTCCGACGCGGTAGAACACCATCATCCCGGCCAGCACGATCGCGCCGATGCCGAAGTCCACGAGCGAGACGAGCAGCACCGAAAACGGCAGCACCTCGCGCGGGAAGTAGACCTTCGTGATGAGCCCGCTGTTCGCGACCAGCGCGTTGACCGAGAAGCGCAGCGACGACGAGAAGAAGTTCCAGGGCAGGAGCCCCGCGTAGACGTAGATCGGGTAGGGGAGCCCGGTCTCGAGCTTCACGACCCGCGTGAACACGAGCGAGAACACGAGCATGTAGGTGACCGGCATGAGGATGGACCAGCCGATCCCCATGACGGTCTGCTTGTAACGCAGCAGAAAATCCCGTCGCGCCATGGAAAACAGCAGCTCCCTGTACTCGTAGAGCTCGGCGCCCATCTCCCGGAGCTCGGCACGCAGGGACGGCCGGGGCTCCGCCGCGGGGCGGCCGGGAACGGGGGAGCTGTGGGGGGTCGGGAGGGATGCCATGCCGTGCCGAAGTTGAATGTTAACGGCCCCGCCGCTCCGCGTCATCTGGCGATTTGCCGGGAAACCGGCTCCGGAGGTCGCCACGCAGGGCCCGGAACGGAGCGCTTCCGAGCCGCGAAGTCGTGATCCCGCACGGAGTCGGAGCATCGGCGGAGCGGCCTTCCGGGCCGATTTTGCTCTAAAGGAGCGTCCTCGTTCCTGCCGATAGCTATGGGCGAGAGGTATTGGACCTCGGAGCGCGCCTTCCCGGGCGCGACGAGGGCGCATCCATCCGCCGGATGAGCACGAGGGACCGGTCATGTCCGAAGAAAACATCATTCGAATCCGACTCTCGATGAACGGTCGGCCGATGAAGTCCTTCAGCTTCAACAAGGACTTGATCACCGTCGGGCGCGACCCCGAGGCGGACGTTTTCCTCGACAACCCCAGCATCTCGCGCGAGCACGTGCGGCTCGAGCGCATGCCGAACGGTCACTTCTGCATGAAGGATCCAGGCAGCGCGAACGGCACGTTCCTGAACGAGGAACGGGTGCAGGGTGCGATGATCTACAACGGCGACGTGATCCGCATCGGGAAGTTCTCGCTCTGGATCGCGCTCGAGCGCGACCGGCGCGGCCAGGCGAGCGACGCCGGCGCACGCGCTGCGGCCGATTCGTCGCAGAGCACCATGATGCTCACGCCCGAAGAGATCAACCGGCTGATGACGATCAACCGGAAGAGGGAAATCGTTCCACCGGACATGCCCGCGGCCGCGGCGCAGGTTCCCAGGAAGCCCGTGACCGCCCCCGCGGAGGCTACCAAGTCGCGCGTCGTGACGCTCCTCGGGATCGGTGCGGCGCTCGTCCTGGCCACTTCGCTGGGCGTCGCCGTGGCCTGGCTGTTCCTGAAGTAGGACCGGCCCGGCGCGGCTGAGCCCGGTCCCCAACAGGTCGGGAGCCGATGCGCCTTTTCAGGAAAATCCAGGCCGGACGCGTCGCCAAGAAGCTGCCCTCCGCTTCCGCAATGGGGGAGGCTTCGCTCGACGACGTCCAGTCCCAGCTCGTGAACCTGGGGCCCGACGCGATCCGCTCGGTCCTCCAGTCGCTGCGATCGGCGGACGCGCGGCAGGCCGCGATCGAGGTGCTCGAGCGCCTGCTCAATACCGAGACGCTGCCGGTCTATCTCGACGCGCTCGCCTCGACCAGCCCCGAGATCGTCGAGGGCGTGACGACGGTGCTGTCACGCTCGCCGAACTACGATCCGACCAAGCTGCTGGAGCTGTTCGCGAATCCCCGGGTCTCCAAGGCCCGGCTCGAGACCATCCTCTCCGCACAGATGAAGAGCATCCAGCCGCGCATGCTGATCAACGTGCTGCCGGATCTCAGCCGCGACGCGCGCGGCATCATCTTCCGCGTGCTCGAGAAGCGCGCCGACAGCTCGATCATCGCCGAGGCCGTGCGCCTCGCGGTGCACACCGAGTGGTGGCTGCGCCTCCACATGGCGAAGCTGCTGGCGAAATTCCCGAGCCCCGAAGGCATCGAGACCGTGGTGCGGCTGCTCAAGGACGAGAACCGCGCGGTGCGCCTCGAGGCGGTGCAGTGCGTCGGCAAACTCAAGGCGATCGAGGCGATTCCGAACCTGTGCGAGAGCCTGCGCGATCCGGACATCAAGATCCAGACCGCTGCGATCGACTCGCTGATCCAGATCCACGACACGCGCGCGGTGCCGCACCTGATCGAGGTGCTGAAGGACGAATCCGAGCAGGCCCGGCGCGGCGCGGTCGAAGTGCTGAACGAGGTCGTGACCGTCGAGGCGATCAAGGACCTGATCTCGGCGCTGCGCGACGAGGACTGGTGGGTGCGCGTGCGCGCGGCGGACGCGCTCGGCACGCTCGGCGGCGAGAAGGTCGTGGACGCGGTGGTGAGCCTGCTCGACGACGAGGACGAGTTCGTGCGCCGCTACGCGGTCGAGATCCTGAACACGGTGCCGAGCGAGCGCGCCGTCGAGCCGCTGATCAAGGCGCTCGAAGACCGCGACTGGTGGGTGCACGAGCGTGCAATCGATGCCCTCGCGAAGGCCAAGGACCCGCGCGCGGTCGAGCCGCTGCTGCGCCTGATGGGACGCGAGACCCGCGCGATTCCGCTCTGCCTGCGCGCGCTCGGGCAGCTGAACGACGCGCGCGCGGTCGACGCGGTCTGCCGCATGGTGTCGTCGGAGAGCGCGGAGGTGCGGCGCGAGGCGCTGCACGCGCTCCAGAATCTGGGACGCGCCAATCTCCCCGACGCGCAGCGCAACCTGCTGCTCCAGACGCTGGAATCCGCGGGCGTCCAGCTCGAGCGCACCGGCATGCGTCCGCTCGAGGTGCGCCGGCGCCGCGGGGAGATGGTGGGCGCCGCGCCCGGGGCCGCCGCGGACCGCCCGCCCCAGACGCCGACCAGCAGCGAGCGGCCCGGCCCGCTCGGCCCTCCGAGCGCGCCGTCGACGCCGACGACGCCGTCGACGCCGATTTCGACCGAGCGCCCGCTCAACTACCAGGACCTGTCGCCCGGCACGCGGCTGATGGACCGCTACAGCGTCGTGCGGCGCATCGGCGGCGGCGGTTTCGGCGCCGTGTATCTCGTCGAGGACGTGGTGGTGCGCGAGGAGCTGGTGCTCAAGGTGCTGAGCCCGCACCTCTCGATCGACGAGAACATGATCCGGCGCTTCGTGCAGGAGCTCAAGTACACGCGCCGCATCACGCACCAGAACGTGATCCGCATCTACGACCTGATCGATCTCGGCAGCGCGCACGCGATCTCGATGGAGCACTTCCCGTCCCAGGATCTCGGGCGCATCCTCAAGGAGTCGGGCGAGCTTCCGGTGCCGCGCGTCATGCGCATCGCGAGCCAGGTGCTGGAGGGACTGCAGGCCGCGCACGACAAGGGCGTCGTGCACCGCGACATCAAGCCGCCGAACATCCTGATCGGGCAGAACGACGCCACGAAGATCGTGGACTTCGGCCTCGCCTCCGTCGGGGCCGGGGTGGGCTCGCGTCTCACGAAGAGCGGGATTCTGGTCGGCACGCCGGAGTACATCTCGCCCGAGCAGATCACGGGCGGCGAGATCGACGGGCGCACCGACCTGTACTCGTTCGGCGTCGTGCTGTACGAGATGCTCACCGGCCGCCAGCCGTTCTCCGGCTCGAACGCGGTGAACATGCTGTTCCAGCACCTCGACGACGAGGTGCCGCCGTTGCGTGAATTTGCACCCGCGGTGTCGGAAGCCCTCGAGAAGGTGATCCTGAAGGCGATGTCGAAGGAGCCGAAAGACCGCCCGCCCTCGGCGGTCGAGATGCTCGCCATGCTGCGGGCCGCCGCCTAGGCGGAGCGACCATCCATGGCCCGCATCGACGCGTTCCTCCGCATCGGCCGCGAGCAGGGCGGCTCGGACATCCACTTCACCGTGGGGCAGCCCCCGCTCGTGCGACTCGACGGCGAGCTCACGCCCATCAAGTTCCGCACGCTGACGCTCGAGGAGGCCGAGAGCCTGATCTCGGAGATCTTCAGCGACTATCACAAGGAGCAGCTCGAGGAGAAGGGGACGGTCGACCTCTCGTACACCGCGCCGGATGCCGGGCGCTTCCGCATCAACGTGTGCCGGCACCTGCGCGGGCTCGGCATCTCGTGCCGCGTGATTCCCGAGGAGCTGCCGCGCCTCTCCGATCTTGGGCTGCCGCAGGTCGTGCAGCGGTTCTCGAGCTTCAACGCCGGGCTCGTGCTCGTGACCGGCGCGACCGGCACGGGGAAGTCCACCACGCTCGCCGCGATCATCAACGAGATCAACCAGACGCGGAACCTCAACATCATCACGCTCGAGGATCCCGTCGAGTTCCTGCACCGGAACGCGAAGTCGCAGGTCGTGCAGCGCGAGGTCGGAACGCATCTGCCGAACTTCAAGGACGGTCTGCGCTCCGCGCTCCGCCAGGATCCCGACGTGATTCTCGTGGGCGAGCTGCGCGATCACGAGACCGTCGCGCTCGCGCTCGAGGCCTCCGAAACCGGGCACCTCGTGTTCGGCACGCTGCACACGCGCGGAGCGGCGCAGACGATCGACCGCATCGTGGACGCGCTGCCGTCCGAAGGGCAGGGGCAGGTGCGCCACTCGCTCGCCGACAATCTCAAGTGCGTGCTCAGCCAGGAGCTGGTGCGCGTCGCGGATGGGCGCGGACGCCGGGTGGCGGCCGAGATCCTGGTCGTGACGCTCGCGGTCTCGCAGCTGATCCGCGAAGGCAAGACGTTCCAGATTCCGAGCAGCATCACGACCGGGCGGCGCGTCGGCATGCAGCTCATGGATCAGTCGCTGCTCGCGCTCGTGCGCGCCGGCGACGTGGATCCCGACGAGGCGTTCCTCAAGGCCACCGACAAGTGGGGCTTCGCGCCGTACGTCACGCGGCCCGAGCTGCTGAGCCTCATCACGAACACGCCCGGCGCCGAGTCGGGCCCGAAGGCGGCATGACCGCATGAACCGCATCGACTCGTTCCTCGAGCTGGTCGTGAACCAGGGCGGGTCCGACCTGCACATGCTGTCGGGCGACATGCCGCGCATCCGCATCGACGGCAACCTCCAGCACGTGCGGTTCCGCGAGCTGTCGACCGGTGACGTCGAGGACATGCTGGGCGAGATCATGACCGACCGCGCGAAACAGACGCTGGCGGAGAAATCCGCGGTCGACTTCGCGTACCAGTCCGAGAAGGTCGGGCGTTTCCGCGTGAACATGTACCGGCACGTGCGCGGTCTCGCCGCGGCGATGCGCGTGATCCCGTCCAAGACCCCCGCGCTCGCCGACCTCGGGCTGCCGGACGTGATCCGCACCACGATCGAGGTGCCGAAAGGGCTCACGCTCGTGACCGGTCCGACCGGCTCGGGCAAGTCCACGACGCTCGCCGCGGTCATCGATCACATCAATCAATCGCGCCGCGGCCACATCATCACGATCGAGGATCCGATCGAGTTCATTCACGACTTCAAGAAGTGCCTCGTCACGCAGCGGGAGGTAGGCACGCACGCGCCGAGCTTCGCCGAGGCGCTGCGCAGCGCCATCCGCGAGGATCCGGACGTGATCCTGGTCGGCGAGATGCGCGACCTCGAGACCATCTCACTGGCGCTGACGGCGGCCGAAACCGGCACACAGGTGCTCGCGACGCTGCACACGAACGGCGCGGTCCGCTCCGTGGACCGCATGGTGAACGTCTTCCCGGCCCGCCGTCAGGACCAGGTGCGCACGATGATCGCCGAAACGCTGCGCATGGTGGTTTCGCAGCAGCTGCTGCGGCGCGCCGACGGCCACGGCCGCGTCGTGGCCGCCGAGGTGATGATCAACAACCACGCGATCGCCTCGATGATCCGCGCCGGCAACAGCCACAAGCTCACGAACGCGATCCAGGCCGGCGGCCGCGCCGGCATGCAGAGCCTCGACGCGGTGCTCAACGACTACCTGAAGCAGGAGCTGATCAGCGGCGAGGAAGCCTACGAGCACGCGATCGATCGCACCGGATTCGAGCGCTATCTGTCGCAGGATCTGACCGGGTAGCGGCCGTGGCTGGCCGCGCGGCCGCTTGCGTGCGCACTCCGGCGATGAAGAGAGGTTCGCTTCTTACGCGGCGCGGTCGAGCGGCGGCGTGTCGTCGCCGGGGGGCGTGGCGGGCGGCTTGATCGCGTAGATGGTCGCCTCGAGCGTCGGAATGCTCTGGCGCAGGGCGTGGACCACCGCCTTGTCCCACGTGTCGCCCTTGCCCTTTTCGAGAATCGCCACGACCTTGTCGATCGGGAGCGGATCCTTGTAGGCGCGCGGCGACATCAGTGCGTCGAACACGTCGGCCACCGAGATGATGCGCGAGGCGCGCGGGATGTCCTCGCCCGCGATGCCGAACGGGCCGGTGCCGTTCATCTTCTCGTGGTGATAGGCCGCGATCTTCGGCACGTCGCGCAGATGCTCGGGGTATTCGATCTTGTCGAGGATGTTCTGCGTGTGCTCGGCGTGGCGCGCCATCTCCTTGCGCTCGTCCGGCGAGAGATCGTCGGGCTTGAACAGCAGCTCGTCGCGGATGCCCTGCTTGCCGAGATCGTGCAGCAGCGCGGCGACGCTCAGCGCCTCCATCTCGAGGTCCGAGAGCCCGAGCTGCCGGCCGATCTCGAGCGAGACGGCCTGCACGCGCTCCGAATGGTGTGCGGTCTCGGGGTCCTTCAGGTTCAGCGAGTGCACGAGCGCGCTGATCGTGGACTGCAGCGCGCGCCGCTGCTGATGGTAGAGATAGAGATGATCGAGGGTGAGGCTCACCTGGCTCGCGAACACCGACAGCAGGTCCAGATGCTTCTTCGTGAACACGCCCTTGCCGGGCCGCCGGATGTCGAGTTGGATGATGCCGAACGCCTCGCCGCGATGCATGAGCGGCGCACAGATCGCGGTCTGCAGTCCCGAGAGCGCGATGCTGTCGGCGTCCGCCATGCCGCTCTGCGCGTGCGTGATGAGCACCGCGATGCCTTCCCTGAGCACGCGCGACACGATCGTGCGGCTGAGCGCCACGTTCGGCTCGTCGCCGGCGCGCGAGCGCGCGATCAGCGGGCGAAACTCCACGTCCGCGCCGTCGCGCACCGCCAGGATGTGGTGCGTCGCGCTCGTGAACGCGCGGAACGCGAAATCGCAGACCACCTGCAGCAGCTTGCTCTCGTCGTTGCGTGCCGCCGCGGTTTCGCGCACCAGGTTCAGCAGCAGGTCCGCGATCGCGGCGTCGGATCGCAGCACCTCGCCCTGGAGGTTCTGGACCTCGCTGACGGGCCGCGACGCGATGACGGTCGGGGTGCCGGCTTCATCGGGCGCGAGAATCGCCCGCTCGGGGGGACGGGAGCGTGACTGTCCGAAGGGGAGGATCATGAAAGGGTTTTCGGTCGCCCCGGGCCGGGACCTTAGCGATTCCCTGCCGGGGCGGATTCGGCCTAATCGCCGGCCGGGGCTCGGCCGATAACCCGGGCAGATCCGAAACCCTCCTTCGGTCCGGAAAACGCGATCTTGGGTGAACCGTGAAGTCATTCAAGCTGGCGCAACAACTCTATCAATGGGGACCGGCGGTGGCCGCGCTCGGCGTCATCATCGCCGCGGCCTCCACTCCGGCGGCGTTCGCGTGGAACGTCTCGATCGGGCTCGCCCTCGTGATGTGGGTGCTGCTCGTCACGATCGCGGATGCTTCGCCGGTCTCGCTGCCGTGGTCGGATGTGCGACTCAGGCTCAGCCCGGTGTTCGAGTTCGGCGCCATGCTGAGCTTCGGCCCGGTGCCGGCCGCTCTGATGAGCGGCCTCGGCCGCCTGATCGCCTCGCTGCTGCGCGGCAACGCGTCGCTGGAATCGCTGCGCTCTGCAACGCGCGGGATGCTCGCGGTCTCGCTCGCCGGCGCGGTCTACGCGGACCAGGGCGGCACGTTCGGGCCCGCGCTCGCCAGCGACCCGACGCGCTTCGCTCCGATCGTGCTCGCGATGGCCACGTTCGCGTTCGTGGACGCCGCACTGCGCGTCTGGCGCGTCCTCGCCGAACAGCCCGGCATCGCGCCGTCCCGGCTCGTGATCGACGTCCAGCGCCGGGTGGTGCTGAGCCTGCTGGTGCTGCCGCTCGGCCTCGGGTTCGCATGGCTGGAAGCGCTCGCGGGCCCGGTCGCCGCCGCCTGCGCGCTGATGCCGATGCTGATGGCGCGGCGGGATGGCGATTCCGGTCCGCGCCGCACCGAGACCAACTCGGGAGCGGCGTCGCGGCTCGCCACGGTGCGCGCCCTGATGTCGGTGATCGACGCGTTCGATCCGTTCACGCGCGGACAATCGTTCCGGATCTCCAAGTACGCCGTGCGCGTCGCGCGTCACATGGGCGTGCCGGACGAGCAGCTCGAGGAGATCGAGTACGGCGCCCTGCTGCACGACATCGGCCGCGCCGCGATCCACCTCGACGTGCTGGGCAGCGACCGCCTGCTCGACGCGCAGGAGCGCACCGCGATGCAGACCCATCCCACCGTCGGCTACGAGATCGTGCGCACGCTCCCGTTCATGCAGGCGGCGGCCGAGATTGTCTACGCGCATCACGAGCAGCCGGACGGCCGGGGCTACCCGCGCGGCCTGCGCGGCCACGAGATTCCGATCGGCTCCCGCATCATCATGGTCGCCGCCGCGTTCGATGCGATGACGCGCGAGCGGCCGTATCGCCACGGGCTGTCGGCGGCGAACGCGTACGACGAGCTGCGGCGCCATGCGGGCGCGCAGTTCTTCCGCGACGTCGTGGAAGCCTTCATCACGCTGCACGAGAGTGGAGAGCTGGACCAGGAGATCGACGAACGGTACGAGCCGTTCAAGACCCCGGCGTCCGACGATTCGGCCGCGGAGCGCGCCGCGTAACGCCCGCGCCCGGGGGGCCTCGTTGGGCCGAATCGGGCGCGGAATGCGGTGCAATCTCGAATCCCCGGGAGCCTCAAACCAAGATGAAGCGAATGGATGTCGCGATCACGGCGGCGAGCGACGTGGGCCGCAAGCGGCCGCACAACGAGGACAGCCACGCCGTCTGGATGCCGGACGACTCGGCCGAGCGCGAGCGTCGCGGCGTGCTGCTCGTGGTGGCCGACGGGATGGGCGGCATGCTGGCGGGGGACGTGGCGAGCCGGCTCGCGGTCGAGACGGTCGTCAAGGTGATCTCCGAGTCACCCGCCCAGGATCTGCTCGCCGACCTCAAGGCCGCGATCGAGGAAGCGAACCGCGTCGTGCACGACCGCAGCCGCTCGCACCCCGATCTCAGCGGCATGGGGACGACCTGCACCGCCGTCATCCTGTGCAACGATCGCGCCTGGATCGGCCACGTCGGCGACAGCCGCGCGTACCTGATCCGCGGCGACGTGATCCGGCAGCTCACGAAGGATCACTCCCTCGTCGCCTACCTCGTGGAGCGGCGCGAGCTGACCCAGGAGCAGGCCCGCCGCGATCCGCGGCGCAACGTCGTGACGCGCAGCATCGGCCCCCAGGAGGAGGTCGAGGTGGACACGCTGGTCTCGGACACCACGCTCCGCCCCGGCGACAACATCCTGGTGTGCTCGGACGGCCTGCACGGCCCGATCACGGACGCGGACCTCGCCGACGTCGTGGCGAACGAGGATCACGCGACCGTGTGCGATCGCCTCATCGCCGAGGCGAACGACCGCGGCGGTCCCGACAACATCACGGTCGTCGTCGCGAAGCTCGTGTCCGCGGAATCTGGGAGCCCGGCCGCCGCACCGGCCGACGAGGAGGACGACGCGCGGACGCC
>Ga0306922_10005199_pt1 | contig 12410 bp, 10 predicted proteins | sample sta12Cox44000082_FD_203758 | JGI IMG/M metagenome (GOLD analysis project Ga0306922, IMG submission 203758) | Lab enrichment of tropical soil microbial communities from Luquillo Experimental Forest, Puerto Rico - statoxic.12C.oxic.44.000.082 (v2)... | ecosystem: Environmental > Terrestrial >... | reverse complement strand
CTCCACGCGCATGAGCCTATTGCCGACGAGAAAGCCCACGACGAACATCACTACAATTGACAGAATCGTACCCAGCCGTTTACCCATAAAGTCCTCCCGCGCAGACGGTTGTCGGAGCGTGTGATCCGGTATATCACCTGACGCCCCACTCTGGCAAGAGGATGGACACCCCTCTTAAGAGCCAGCCCGAGCCGCCTTGACTCGCGCGGGGGCGCGGCGTAAGGTATCAGTCACCGGCTACAACGGAGGAGGAGAACATGGGCTCGTTCGGAAATCTGACGAGAAGAGGCTTGGTGAGGTGGGGAGCGGTTTCCGCGGGGATCACGGCATTCACGCCGGCACGCGGTCAGGATGCCGGTAGCGAGAGCGGAACGCTCGGCGCCGTGGGCGGAAGGGCGGAACAAGAGTTGTACGCCGGCAAAGGCCTCCCCGGAGGAGGACAGTTGGAGATCCGGCTTTCGGCCACTCTCTACACCAGCGACCCCGACCAGCTCGAGGTGGCGCAGCGCATGAAGCCCTTCAATCTGGATTCGTGGGTAGTCGAGTGGACGCGTGTGGCCGAGAGAAATGAGCAGATGGCGGACCAATTCGCCGCCCATGGCCTGAAGGTCACCGCCAACGAATTCTACCTGCGCGCTTCGAACTTCTATCGCGAAGCCTGCTGGCCGCAGCCCGTGACCGACTCGCGGATGCTTCCCAGCTACAAGAAAATGCGAGAGACTTTCGACAAGGCCTGGGAGTTGGTGCGCCCGAGCTTCGAGCGCGTGCGGATCAACTACGAAGGCGCGATGCTGGACGGCTACTTCCGAAAGCCCAACGGAGCTGCCGGCCGCAAGTTCCCCACCGTGATCGCGTTCCAGGGTGCCGACACCATGGCAGAAGCGACGATCCAAAACGCCGGCGCCTACATGACCCGCGGGATGGCCTATCTCGCCGTCGATTTTCCCGGCCAGGGAGGGGCCCTGCGTCTGAAGGATCTCCATCTGCCGCCCGACACGGAGCGCATTTCGAAAGCCATGATCGACTACCTGGAAACGCGCGCGGATGTGGATGCCAACCGCATCGGAATGCAGGCCATCAGCATGGGCGGCTACGGCGCTCCGCGTTGCGCCAGCGGAGACAAGCGGATCAAAGCCGCGCTCATGAGCAGCGGCTCGTTCTGTCTTCAGCAGGATATTTTCGATTATTACCCGCCGATTCAAGAGCGCGTACGATGGATCATCGGGGCCCGCGATCTCGCCGATGCGCGCAAGAAGCTGGCAGATTATACGTTGGAAGGAAGAGCCCGCCAGATCGAGTGTCCGATGCTGATCGGCTTCAGCAAAGACGACCGCATCATGGATCCGCAGGGTGCCTACCGCCTCTATCAGGCAGCGGTGAACTCAAAGCGGGAAATGGTAGAAGGCACCGGTCACAACCAAGCCTCGAACGCGGGCGGACCGCGCGGCATGCGGTCCCCGGTGCTTCCCGACTGGGCCGCCAAGCACCTGGTTGCGGAGGCGTGAATGCCCCACCGACTGCCGGGTCCAGATCCGGCACGAGGAGGGCCCGGTTACGGTGCGAGCGAGGCCACGTACGCCGAGATCGCGAGGATGTCGTCATCGGCCAGCTTCGCGACTACCTTTTTCATGAGTGCCGCCGAGGTGCCGCTGTATTCGTTGCCCTGGAAAGCATATAACTGGCGCCCGATGTAAATGGGGTGCAGGCCTGCGATGCGGGGCACATCCCCCAAGCCTTTCAGATCATCGCCGTGACAGATGGTGCAGTTGATCGTCTTCCCTGCCCCGCCGCTCCCGACCAGGCGCTTGCCCTTCTCGATCGTGCCGACCGGGACATAGGCGACAAACCCGGAGTGCGGGTCGCGGCTTTCCGCTCGCGCCGCGTCCTGTGGCAACTCGATGATGCGGTTTCCCAGCGGCTCGGTCCCGCCGGCCGGTAACGGCAGCCGCATGCGTCCTCTCGTGCTCACGAAGCTCTTCGGCACCGTGGGGCTCTCCATCACCTTCACCCACATCGTGGGCTTGAGCGCCGCAAACCATTCGGCGGCTTTGCGTGCGTCTTCCTCCGAGGTGATCTTCGCAATCGCGTTCATCCGCGCGGGGTCGATTCTCGTGCCGTTTTTGAAATCGGCCATCTGCCGCACGATATATTCGACCGGCATTCCGGCCAGGTCGGCGGATTCAGGATGACCCTGCCCCCGCATCAAGTGACACGAGCCGCACGCCAGCGCCGTTGAGCCCGACGCACCTTCGACCACCGTCGGTACGGGGCCGTGCTCGTCAGGAAACCAATCCGGGGGATGGGCGAGATTATCGATTTCCGCTGCCGTGTAGGTTTTGGAACTGTCCGGAATCCGGATCGGCCCCGCCTCGGCTTTGGCGGGCGGCTGTTGCTTGTCCGGGACAAGAAACGGCCACTGAGGACGGGTCTGTGCCCAGCCGGCCCCGGCAACGCCGAATGCCACGATCGCTAAAGGCAACGCGGGAAATCTTTTCATGAGAGCCTCCCCCCTCACGTGGCGGGTGCGCCGTCGGCGCGCCAATTGCGGCTATTTCCCCTTCGCCTCGTTCTTCAGGAATTCGTCAAAATTTACGTTGTCTTCGCACACCATCTCGCCGACATTCCATTTTGGATGCGCCTGAAAACGGAGTTGCCCGCCCCACGGCTTGGTGTACGCCTTCGGATCCTCGACACTGATATCGACCGTCAGGAAGTCCGGTTCGGCGCGGCGGATGCGCTCGGTGACGTGCAGCTGGTCGCTGTGCGGGTGGCCGGCGCGGTCGACCCAGGTCTTGTCGTTAAAGCCGATGGTGTCGACCACCAGCGTGTTCTCCTCCCAGTGCCCGACCGAATCTCCCATCCACGTCGCCCCGAGAGCCGTATTGTGCGGGCGGCCATCGGTCCAGATCTGCCGGACGAAGTGGTTGAACTCAAAAAACTCGATCACACGACCCGGGGTCTGAATGATTTCCATGGGAAACGGCTGCAGGTAAATGCGGGGCACTCCTGGGGGAAAACATCCGACCGAGTTCAGTGTGGTGGGATTGACCGGGTCGTTGGAATCCTCGAACGATCTTGGTCCGAACGATGGCTTGGTTAGGTTGAACTTCTCCTGAGCCCACGGCGTCATCGGTGGATCGGTCGCGCTGAAGGTCCAGGACCAATACCGCGTGGCGGGCGATCCTCTCAAGTTCCACACGCCCGACAGATCCGGCGCGGTCGCTTGACGAGGGGCCGACGGCTGCGCCCATATAAGGACCGGGAGGGTTGAAGCCGCTCCGATGATGAGGACTGCTGACCAATGTCGCATTTCAGGCGCCTCCCGATTCCCGCATTAGTCTTCCGGGGCCGTCTTCAGTTCTTCGCCGTTCACAATGGTTTTGGTAATCCACAGGGAATTCGCGCCACTTTTGGCACGCCAGCCCGTGATCGTCACGTCATCGCCTGGCTTGAGCGTGTGCGAGTTCCACCCGGCCCGGATCAGATGATTGGGGCTGGTCAATTCCCCCTGCCATTTCTGAACATCTCCGTGGTCGCCTTTGACGTCAAAAGACACGATGCAGTGGGGATTCGAAAACAGGAAGTCGGTCACCTTACCTTTGACCGTGACCGGCGCGGTGTTGTTGTAACCCGCCTGTCCATGGTGCGCAAAAGCCAAGTTTTGCGTGAACGGCAAGGTGGCAGCTAGGACCAATGCCGCGATAGTCTTCTTCATTCGATACCCCCCCAGGAACACTCGAGGAGGTGGGCCTCCTCGTGTCGGGGTCAATATAGCATCGCTCTCGCGAAGCTGTCAATTTTCGCCCTCTCAGTCGGATCTTACTTGCGTTTGTCACTTTCTTGCCCGGGCGAGACAGCCCAGCGGTCTCGAATCCAGGTTGCCCCTCGGACGACGACACCACTCTGGGCGCGCGAGCGATGACCGCCAAACGACGCGTTTGCGGTCGAATACGCCCTCGCCGAAGCTGGGCCGGACGGGTACCGCCCGTCCCGTTCCTCCCTCGGAGTTCCTCCACCAAACTGCGTCCACCATGCTGAGACCTCAACTCTCGGGAGGCGAACGACGATCGACCAGAAACGGCCGGTACGAATCACGGAGGCGCGACGCGTGTCCAGTCAACCCTCAATCGAGCCGAGCTAAGATAACCCCATGCGATTCCGGTTGAGCACGATCCGCGGCTTCGGGCACACCTCTGGCGATTGGGGGAAGGATCCGATCGGGACCAAGCCGAGGACCCGTCCGGGCTCAGGCACCCCAATCACACGCCGTGAGCTCGGCGCGCTCGCCGCGGGAACCATGGCTCTTTCTGCCGAGCTCACGGCCCAGACGGCCGGCACGGATCCGAGCCATTTCGGCCCGATCCTCGACATCGCCGAGTGGAGCTACCGATGGTACGGCGTCGAGCATGCGACCTTGGCCCGGGGGACCGTGTGCAACGGCATGCAGATGTACGTCGAGCACTGGATTCCGGCCCGGGCGCGGCACGCCTATCCGGTCGTGCTCATCCACGGAGGCTACCTTCAGGGTTCGATGTGGATCAGCACCCCGGATGGCCGTCGCGGCTGGGCGATCGCACTCGTGGAACAGGGTTACAAGGTCTACCTGGTGGACCGCCCCGGCCAGGGGCGCAATCCTTATCACCCTTGGGTTCACGGCGCTTTCGACCGTGAGGCTCCGACCTTCGAGCGAACCGCGGCGGAAATCGCCGGAACCCAGTGGCCGGGGAAGGTCCATGTGAATGACCGAACCATCGCCCAAGTCACGGCGGCTTTGGGGCAGCCGATGGTCGCCAACGCCATTACGCAAAACCTGTGGCGGATGAGGGGCGCGCTCTTGCTCGATGAAATCGGCCCGGCTTGGCTTGTGACTCACGCCGATGGCGCCCTGTTCGCCTGCTTGACCGCCGGGGAGCGTCCCGGCTTGGTGAAAGGGATTGTCGCCGTCGAGCCGCCGGCCGAAGCCCTGCGTGGGCTGGGCGCGCAGGGCCTGGCGAAACTCACCGATATCCCCATCGCCCTGGTGAGCGGAGAAGCATCCGGCCGAAACCTCGCCCCGGTCGCGACGGCGTTTCGCCAAGCTGGTTCGACGGTCGAGGAGATTCGCCTGGCCGAACACGGAGTTCACGGCAACAGCACTCTGGTGATGATGGAGAACAACAACCGCGAAGCGCTCGCGCCCATCGTCGCCTGGATGGAAACAGCCGTCCCAGAGGGTGCTCCTGGGGCCCGCCCAACTCCCGATCCCCATCCCAACCGGGAATCGACGGCGCTCGAACTCGCCGATCAGGGCTGTTTCTGGGTCGGCGTCGAGCGCAAGCCGATGCCGTACGGAACGATCGCGCTCGGCCAGATGTTCGTCCAGTACATGATCCCGGCCAAGCCACGCTACCCGTATCCGGTGGTGATGGTCCACGGCGGAGGCGGGCAAGGCACCCACATGATGGGCATCGGCGGACGCCCCGGCTGGGTGCATTACTTCGTTCAGGCCGGCTATCGTGTGTACTGGGTCGACCGTCCGAGTTACGGACGCTCGCCCTATCATCCGGACGCGTTAGGGCCAAGCCACCTCCCCAACGTGCCGCCGATGGAAGGCCTGGTCACGAGCACAGGCGTGTTCAATACGGCGCAGTGGCCGGGGCCGGGAGGTATGAATGATCCGTTGGTGGACCAGTTCATGGCCTCGGAATCCGGCAATGTTACCGATGAGGCCTTCCACAGCGCATTGGTTTGGCCGGGCGGAGAGGAACTGCTGGACCGCATCGGCCCGAGCATCCTGCTCGTCCACGCCTTCGGCGGCTTTTTCGCCTGGGGTGTGGCCGATCGCCGCCCCCACCTCGTGAAGGGCATCCTGTGCATGGAGATCAACGGCAACCCCTTTGCGGGGCAACTCCGCTGGGGCCTGACTGCGGCACCCATGACCTTTGATCCGCCCCTTACCGATTCGGCCGAGTTCCAATTGGTGGACCACACCGAACCCCCCGACTCACCCCGCCCCATCGTTGCCTCCTACAAGCTGCAAGCCGAGCCCGCGCGAAAGTGGAAGAACCTCCAAGCGATTCCGATCGGCTGGCTGACCAGTGAATTCGGCGCGGGTGGATCGCCGGTCGCGAATGTGGAATTCCTCAGGCAGGTCGGCTGCCCGGTCGAATTGCTGAGGCTGCGGGATTACGGCATTTCCGGTAACGGCAACCTGATGCTCCTCGAAAAGAACAATCATGAGGTTTTTGGCGCCATCCGAGGCTGGCTAGACCGAAAAGTGGCTGCACCGGCAAGGGGTTAGAGCTAGAGGACAGCAGGGCCGGACACGGCCGTTTGTTTAGAAAAACGATTCACTCCAACTACCGGTACATTTTTCGCGAATTATAAGTACTAAACGTTACGGGATTTGGGTGAACTCATGGTACTTTAGGTTACATGCGCGGGCGGTGCCTCCTTACGCTTTCGGGATGCCTCCTCCCTATTGTTGTCTCCGTCCTGTTTTTGCCGAACGGCAAGGCCGGAGATCCAGCGATTCCGGAGACATGGGACTGCAGCGAGCAAGCCAGAACCCTCATTAACGAAAAGCTGGGAATCTGGCAACAGCGTCTGAAACTCGATAACTGGAAGATTTCAGTTATCACGACCCGCCTGATCGAATTGAAACCGAAGACGCTCGGCAACATTCACTGGGATGCGGACAAAAAGACCGCTGTGATTCGTGTTTTGTCTCCATCCGACTATCAGTTCTCCTGTAGCGACGCTCTCAAGGATATCGAGTTCACGATCGTGCATGAACTGATCCACCTCGAGCTGGCTTCGCTTCCCCACTCCGAGGCCAGCCGCCGAGAGGAAGAGCATGCCGTCAACCAGATTACACAAGCCCTGCTCGAGCTCGACCGTCGAAAATAGGCTACGATCCCTCATAGCCAAGTTCCTAAACCCTGGCGCTAGGGTAGCTTTGCCCGGCTCCATGCAAACTTTGCGCACTGAATCGCTGGTTGTGATTCCTGATTCGAAAATTCTACAAGTTCTAGTACCTAGGTGCGATCGACCAAGACAACTCGGCGGAAGGGTCGTCCAAGGGGTTGGAGGCGAAGCCGCTAGGTCGCGGATGGCAGGGGGGAGCCTGGTCTGTATTTTGAGTCACATTTTTTTGGGTCGGGAAGTTGCGCCAAACGGCATCTGACATGCATCTTGGATACACTCTCCTGGAGGTCGGGATGAACCGAATCGCGGTTGTGAGTATGATCAGTGTCGCGCTGTGCGGCGCTCGAGGCTGGAGCCAGGGAAGAACTGCAAACGACGAAAGCGCGTCAAAAGATCGAATCGCGCCGATTTACAACGTAACCGTCATCGACCACGGAGTGGACGCGGTGAACTACCGGTATCGCTCCGCGCCGACCAAAATCGATTTCCGCGGGACCGTCTTGCTGTCGGATGCCAAAGGCGAGGCGACGGTTGAGTCCCATCGCGGCCGTACCCAGATCGATGCCAAGTTTGAGAACCTTTTGGCGCCGGCACGTTTTGGCCGGGAATATCTGACGTACGTGCTTTGGGCGCTCAGCCCCGAAGGGGCGCCCCGCAACCTCGGCGAGATTGTCGCGGACTCATCCAATCGCGCCAAGATGACCGTCACCACGGAACTGGCGGCGTTCGGGATGATTGTCACCGCGGAACCCTATTCGACCGTCCAGCAGCCAAGCGATGTCGTGACCCTGGAGAATCGAGTCAGGCCGGACACGGTAGGCAAGATCGAACCGATTCAGGCGAAGTATGAGCTGTTGCCGCGCAGCCACTACACGTGGCAGGTGCCCGAAGCCGCGGGACCGGAACCGGCGAACCGTCGTAAGGTTTCGATGGACCGGTATGAGGCGATTCTGGCGGTCTATCAGGCGCAGAATGCCATTGGAATCGCCCGAGTCGCGGAGGCCGACAAATACGCCCCGAGCGCGCTTGCCAAGGCCGAGCGATCACTCGCTGAGGCGCAGCGTCTTCAAGCTCGAAAGGCAAACACCAGACTGGTGGTGCAGAACGCGCACGAAGCCGCACAGACGGCCGAGGACGCCCGGGTGATTTCTGAGCAACGAAAACGGGACGAGGAGCTATCGGGGTTGCGGAACCGGACCGAAGCCCGGCCAGGCTCGGCCCCGGCCACGTCGCGGCGCGAGCCACAGACGACGAGCGGACCGGAAAGCACGGCACACAAGTAGTCGGTCGGCTTCAGGCCCGACGCCGATTTACGTGCTCGGGCTCGGTAACGCTCGATTGAGCGGTCTTGAGGCGGATGTCGGCGAGCTGCGAGATGAGGTTACTGGCCCAAAGATAGACATTGTGCTCTTTGACGAACGCGCGCATCCGTCGCATGCGAGATTCTCGCTCTTCAGACGGCATGGTGAGCGCAGTCTGAATAGCGCGCGCCAGCTCGTCGGTGTCATACGGATTGACGATTAGAGCGTCGGGGAGTTCATGGCTGGCTCCCGTAAAACGGCTGAGGATCAGAGCGCCCTGACCGTCATCGCGCGCCGCCACGTATTCCTTGGCGACCAGGTTCATCCCGTCATGCAAGGAAGTGACCAGGCAGAAGTCGGCGGCCCGGTAATAGGGCTGGATCTCTTCATGGCTGTGGTGCCGGTTGAGAAACACGATCGGTCTCCAGGAGCCGGACTGGAAACGAAGGTTGATGCGTTCGGCTTCTTGCTGGACCTCAGTCATCAGATCCTGGTACCGCCGGATATGAGTCCGGCTGGGAGCTCCGATCTGGACGAACGTAAGAGCTCCCTGGAACGCAGGGCAACGCTCCAACAGCCGCTCGATGCCACGGAATCGTTCCGGAATCCCCTTGGTGTAGTCGACCCGATCCACGCCGAAGCCGAGGAACGTGGTCTCGATTCCCAACCGCTCCAGTAAAGCCGCACGTTCGCCCCGCGAGGGCTTGGCGGAGGCAGCGGTGTCTGGAGAGAACGCCACGCTAATCGGAAAAGGCCGCACCACCGTCAGGCGCTCCTGGCGATTCACCGCGAAGTGTCCCCAATCGATTCGCGACTCCAGAGCGCGGTCGACAGTCTCGAGAAAGTTATTGCAGTGGGCTTGGATATGGAAGCCGATCAAGTCGGCGCCCAACATACCTTCCAGCAACTCGCGCTGCCAGGGACAGATGCCGAAGGCCTCCGGATTCGGCCAGGGAATATGCCAAAAGATGGCCACCCGCGCATCCGGACGCTGTTCTTTGATCATCTTCGGCAGAAGGGCGAAGTGATAATCCTGGGCCAGCACCAGCGGGTCCTTGTCTTGACTCATCTCATCCAGCAGTGCCGCAGCGAACTTGCGGTTCACCGCCTGATAGTGTTCCCAGTCCTTCGCCCGAAAGTAGGGACGCGTGTGCGCGATGTGGCAGAGAGGCCAGAGACCCTCATTGGCGAAGCCGAAGTAAAAGCCCTCCTGCTCTTCCTCACTGAGCCAGACGCGACGCAGCGTATACTGCGGATGATCCGGCGGCACCCTCAGCCGGCCGCGCCGGTCGGCGGTTCTGCGGTCCGCGGCTCCGGTACCCTGTGCGATCCAGATTCCGTTCGAGGCTCGCAGCACCGGTTCGAGCGCGGTTACCAGGCCGCTCGGAGGAACCGTGCAAGTCACAACGGTTCCATGAAAGCCATGCTCATAGGGCTCGCGGTTTGAGATCGCGAAAAGGCGGCTGCCGTTCAATTTCTTTCGAACCGAAACTCGGAGCTTCTCGGCACTCCACATGGAATGCGCGGCGGCTCGCAGGCGCGCTTCTTCCTCGGCGGCGGCGCGCGCCGCATGCAGGCTGGTCGCCAGTCGTGTCATTTCGCTGGTCAGGGGTTGAAACATCTCTTCGTTCGGGAGCTCGCCTCCGCCAGATGCCTGGCCGGTACGAACGTCCCGGAGCCACTGGGTGATGCGGAGCAGGGGTCCGCCCAGGCTCCAGCGAATAATCAGCAGCGTGAGGGCAACGATCAGCACGGTTTGCGCGGCGCTGGTGAGTACGTGCTGCCATACCGGTGCGCCGGTGTACGCCGCATTGTGGAAGACGGCGATCACTCCAACCAAATGGGACTGGGCGCTGAGGGGGAGCGCCAGGACAAACATCGGCATTCCGGAAACCCGGAAAAATTCACCGCGGACTCGTCCCCCGTCGAGCGCCTGCCGGACGGCGGCAGGAGTCACCGCCAGTGCCACGACCAGCTGGGAGGTCATCCCGGCTGTCATGGCGAGGGGCTGCCCGTTGCCGTCATAGAGCACTTCGCCGGCGAGGCGGTCGTGGTTGCGAAGTTGATCCACAAAGGCCTGGTAGTCCCGAGCCGATCCGGTCTTCAAAATCTGCTCCGCGGCTCTTTGCTGGCTCTCGGCCAGGATGAGAGTCTGGCGCTGGATATCGTCCCGAAGAGTATGCACCTCTCCCCAGGCCTGGTACATGGCGAACCCGACCGACACTCCAGCCACGCCACCGAGTAGAGACCACATCAGGCGGCTGCTCAGCTGCACAGATCCCCTCCCCACATTGGCGATACCTCCCGGGGGCCGACAAACGAAGATGGGCGCAAGTGCAAGGCTGATGCCAAGTTGGACTCCGATCGGCCTGGTCTCGGGCGTATTCTACACGAACCGGTTCCCGCCGGGGGCCTGATTGATTCCCGAATTCACTCTCTTGCCGAAGGACTAAGGAAAGATGCGTATAAATTTTCACAATTTCGCCCACCGGATCCCAGGGTCCGGTAGGGGTATGCGTAATTCTTACCGCCGCGCCTCGGCCGAATACCCGATTGACGCAGTGATTGCAATATGGGTGGGTGCGGATCGCCGGGCGAGCGCTTTGGCCCTTGGTTTGCGACTGATCCTGCAGGTGAATCTGACTTGAGGACAAAGGTGCTTTTTGTCGCTGCGCTGGTCGTGCTCTCGGGTTGCAGCCGGCAGAGAAATCGCGGACCGGTGAAAACCAGCGGGCGGGCGGCGTCCGCGCCCGCCGTCTCCGTGACGCCGGTGGTGACTCCGGCCCCGCTTTCGGTCCCACCCCTTAGCCCGCCCTCGGACAGGCCGGCGACCGCAGGGTCGAAGCGACCCTCTCCGTTTGCCGATCCGGGCACGTCGATCGAGAGAGAATTAACAAAAGTAACACCCGCTTCGCCGGTGCCGAGCCCCGGAACCGCCTCTCGCTACGGAACCGTCGAAAAGCTCGGCGAGCCGGTTGCCCAGGCAGGTCCAGTCGCCACCGTGGACCGAAGGAAGCCGGCCGCTACGGAGATACCTCCGCCACCGGTTCTGCCCCCTCCGGTGCGACCCGAGTCGACAGTGGTGCTGGACAAAGGGTTGTGCTGCGTCGCTCGAGCCACTTACGAGCCCGTCCGGCCTCACGGGCTGCGCCGGATGATTGGAAAAGTTCCAGGACTCCGGAGACTGCAGTCCGAAGACGACGACTCATATTCACCGCCGCACGCGGCCCGCGACATTACTTTCGTGCTGCCTCCTGGCGGCAATCCGGTCATCTTGCAGAAGAGGCACATCCAACTGAAAGCCAATGTGGATGAGTCGGGCGCAGTGACCCGGGTCGAACTGGTTACACCCAAAGACGACGAACTTCTTTCGATGGCGGCCGATGCGGCCACCGCCTGGAAGTTCGTGCCGGCCCGGTTGAACGACAAGACCGTGCCCAGTCAGATCATCGTCCACTTCTGGTTCGACCGGGAGTAAAGCCCCCTTTTCCGGCCTTCCCAAATTCCGCGTCGATCCCGCCGGAAGGCGGGGGCGGTTCGGTATACTCGAATCCAAGACTTGACTTGCCCCGGGGGGGGAACGCCATGTGGATCGTTCGGCTCGCTCTTCGCCGTCCTTATACGTTCGTTGTGATGGCGGTTTTGATCGCCATCCTCGGTGTCGCGGCCATCGTCACCATGCCGGTCGACATCTTTCCGTACATCGACATTCCCATCGTGAGCGTGCTGTGGCAGTATAACGGCCTGTCGCCGGAGGAGATGGAGAAGCGCGTGGTCACCAATTTCGAGCGCGGGCTTACCTCCAGTGTCAACGACATCGAGCACATTGAGTCGCAATCGTACAACAGCATTGCGGTGGTGCGGATTTTCTTTCATCCGAATGTCCAGGTCGACATGGCGGTAGCGCAAGTGACATCGCAGGCCCAGAGCGCCATTCGGAACATGCCCCCCGGCATGTTCCCGGCCAACATCTTCAAGTATGACGCCGCCAGCGTCCCCATCCTGCAACTTGGCCTTTCCAGCGAAACCTTGCGCGAGCAGGACATTTTCGATTTGGGCAACAACTTCATCCGCACTCCGCTCGGCACCGTGCAAGGCGCCAACGTCTCTTATCCGTTCGGTGGAAAGAACCGTTCGGTGATGGTCGATTTAAACCTCGATGAGCTGTACGCCAAGCAGCTTTCACCGATCGATGTTTCAAAC
>Ga0306922_10005198_pt1 | contig 12411 bp, 10 predicted proteins | sample sta12Cox44000082_FD_203758 | JGI IMG/M metagenome (GOLD analysis project Ga0306922, IMG submission 203758) | Lab enrichment of tropical soil microbial communities from Luquillo Experimental Forest, Puerto Rico - statoxic.12C.oxic.44.000.082 (v2)... | ecosystem: Environmental > Terrestrial >... | reverse complement strand
GGTCCGGGGCCTGGAGATTCCCGCCTGCTCAGGCGCTGGGCGTGCTCTTCTGCACCTGCAGCAGGAACTCGGCGTTGCTCTTGGTGTCCTTCATCCGGCCCATCAGCACCTCCAGTGCCTGCTGTGGCTCCAGCGAGGCGAGCACCCGCCGGAGCTGCCAGACGATCTTCAGCTCGTCCGGCATCAGCAGCAGTTCTTCCTTGCGGGTGCTGGAGGCGTCGATGTCGATGGCCGGGAAGATCCGCTTGTCGGCCAGCTCACGGCGGAGCCGCAGCTCCATGTTGCCGGTGCCCTTGAACTCCTCAAAGATCACCTCGTCGGCCCGGGAGCCGGTCTCGATCAGGGCGGTGGCCAGGATCGTGACGGAGCCCCCGTTCTCGATGTTGCGCGCCGCGCCGAAGAACCGCTTGGGCGGGTAGAGCGCGGTCGAGTCGACACCACCGGACATGATCCGGCCGCTGGCCGGTGCCGAGAGGTTGTAGGCGCGGCCCAGCCGCGTGATCGAATCCAGCAGCACGACCACGTCATGGCCCATCTCGGCCAGCCGCTTGGCCCGATCAATCGCCAGCTCGGCGACCGTGGTGTGATCCTCGGCGGGCCGGTCGAAGGTCGAGTAGATCACCTCGCCCTTGACCGAGCGCTGCATGTCGGTGACCTCCTCCGGCCGCTCGTCCACGAGCACGACCATGAGGTGGCATTCGGGGTTGTTCTTGGTGATCGCGTTCGCGATCGCCTGCATGATCATCGTCTTGCCCGCCTTGGACGGCGACACGATGAGGCCGCGCTGGCCCTTGCCGATAGGGCAGAACAGGTCGATGATCCGGGTGGTCATGATGCCCGGGTCGGTCTCCAGCCGGAGCCGGTCCTGCGGGTACAGCGGCACCAGCTTGGCGAACTCGGGCCGGGCCCGTGACTGCTCCGGGTCCAGACCGTTGATCTTGTCCAGCCGGACCAGGGCGTTGAACTTCTCCCGCCGCTCGCCCTCCCGTGGCTGGCGGACCGCGCCCTCGATGACGTCGCCCTTGCGCAGGCCGTGCTTGCGCACCTGGGACAGCGAGACGTACACGTCGTTGGGCCCCGGCAGGTAGCCGGTGGTGCGGATGAACGCGTAGTTGTCGAGCACGTCGAGGATGCCGGCGATCGGGATGAGCACGTCGTCCTCGGTGATCACCGGCTCGGCCTCGGCGCCGCCCCGCTCGCCCCGCCGCCGGTTGCGGTTGCGGAACCGGTCCCGGTTGCGGCGCCCGCCGCGGTCGTCGTCGTCCCGGTCGCCCTGGCCGCCACCGCGGCCGCCCTGGTCCTGGCCACGCGGGCCGCCCTGGTCCTGGCCACGCGGGCCGCCCTGGTCCTGGCCACGCGGGCCGCCCTGGTCCTGGCGCTGCTCGGCTGCCTCACCGTTACGTCCCGCATCCCCCGGCCGGCCATTGCCGCGCCGCCGCCGGTCGCCGCCCCGCTGGCTGTCGCCGCCCGCGTAGCTGTCACCGCCGCGCTGCCCCTCGCCATGCTGATCCTCGCCGGGAACGGCGCCGCCGGTGCTGACCCGCGCCGGGTCCGGGCTGTTGGCACCGGAGGCCGGGCCGCCGCCCGCGGCATCAGTGGCGGGCCCGGACCGGCCAAACGACAGCTGGCCGTCCTCACCGCCCCTGGCAGCATCCTCCCGCGCTGCCCCGGCCTGCGCTTCCCGGCCGGAAACCGCTGGATAGGTGGCCTCCCCCGGGCCCGGCTGAGTGGATCTGTCTGGTTCCATGGCGTCCTGCTCACGGTGGCGAGGTGCGTCGGCTCCCGCGGACACGCCCCGCTGGGCTGAATTACCTGATGCCGCACTCTGGTGGGCGGCCTGGGTGGCGGTCCCGCCACTCTGGCGGTCCTGGATCGCTGCCACGAGCTGGCTCTTACGCATCCGGGCGGTGCCGGTGATGCCCATGGACTGCGCCATCCGCTGCAATTCCGGCAGCAGCATGCCGGACAATCCCCGGCCGGCGCCGCCGGCCGCCCCGCTCGTCACCGCCTCAGCCGGTGGGTGCGGGCCGGATGTCTGCGGCCCGCTGGCCGAGGCCCCGGGGGTGACCGGGGAACCGGTGAAGAGTTCGGTGGTTTCGCTGCTCACAAGGGGTCCTTCCCAGCGCGCGGGAGCCGGCCATCGAAGTGACCGGGCAACCCGGTGTCGCGGCCCGGCGAATTGGCCGGGCCAGAATTATTCACCTGCTGTCTTTGCCGCGCCGCCTCCGTGGCCGGCGATCCTCCAGGCAGCTCATCCGGCGTCTGCTGTCAAGGCAGAAGGTTCACTGCACACCCGGGTGGCCGGGACGGCACACCCAGGCCTCCGCCCGGTTCCCGGTGCTTCAAGCCGTCTCCAGCGCTGGCGTACGCGGAGTGGCGGGAGCGATCCGGGGAGTTGACGGAGAATCACCAGCCGCCGCCGACCAGGTGGCCGACCTCGCGGCAAGTGACAGGTGAGCACCTGTCCCCGGAGCGGGGCATCTGGTGCGGCACCAAGCTTAACACCTCCAGAGCCCACGGCATTCCTCGGCAGTGGTCTGCATGTCACGCAGGAACTGACGGGTCATGCGGGGAGCCGTCCGCCTGACCTAGCGCCGGGCCCCTGACCGGTGTTCCGGGACGGTTCTTCCCAGGCGCTGGAGGGCAGGCGCGCGCCCGGTCCACCTTGCCGGACGTGCCCGCCCTGCCGATCAATTTCCAGGGGGGTTACTTGCCAGTCGATACCCGTTCCGCGGCCGATTGAATCCACCGCCGCCAGCGGCGGCCCGTGGCCCTCGAACGCCAGCACGAGCACCGCCGGGCCCGCCCCGGACACCACCGCGGCCAGTCCCGCCCGCCGCAGCTGCCGCACCAGCTCGGCGGTATCCGGCATAACGGCGGCGCGGTACGGCTGGTGCAGGAAGTCCTCGGTCGCCGCGAACAGCACCTCGGTTGCCCCGGTGAGGGCCGCCACCAGCAGCGCGCTGCGCGCGGCGTTGGCCGCCGCGTCAGCGTGCGGGATGGCCGCGGGCAGTGCCTGCCGGGCCGCCAGGGTCGCCAGCGGGAACGGCGGCACGCACAGCACCGCCCGCAGCCCGGCCGGGACTGGCAGCCGCAGCACCCGCGGCCCGCCGGCGGCGGGCGCACCCAGCGCCCCCGCCCGGGGTGTCCAGGCAATGGTGACGCCGCCAGCCAGGCAGGCCGCCACGTTGTCGGGGTGCCCGTCCAGCTCGGCCGCGAGCCGGAAGAGTGCCTCGTCCGGCAGCGCCGTCTCGCCGTCGGCCACCAGCGCGCGGCCGGCCAGCAGGCCGGAGCAGATGGCCGCCGCCGATGAGCCCAGGCCACGCCCCTGCGGGATGGCGTTGGCGCAGCGCAGCGCGATTCCCGGCGGCTGGCCGCCGAGCGCGGCGAACCCGGCGCGCATGGCCCGCACCACCAGGTGCGCCTCCCCGGCGGTGGCAGTCTCCTCCCCCTGGCCGGTCACCTCGATGGCCAGCCCGCCGCCGGTGACCTCGGCCTCGATCTGGTCGTGCAGGGACAGCGCGAGGCCCAGCGCGTCGAAGCCGGGCCCCAGGTTGGCGCTGGTGGCGGGCACCTGCACGCGCACGGGCCGCGGCGACCAGTTCACGACGTCCCCCTGCTGGCTCGGGCCCGCGGCGGCGTCAGGCCAGCCCCAGCGCGGCCGCGGCCGCGGCCGGGTCGGCAGCCACGGTCACCGGGGCCGGCGCGGCCGAAACCGCCCAGTCCGGGTCCTTCAGTCCATTGCCGGTGATGGTACAGACGACCCGGCATCCGGCGTCAAGCTGCCCTTTCGCACGGGCTTGCAGCAGTCCGGCGACCCCGGCGGCGGACGCCAGCTCGCCGAACACGGCCTCCTGGCTGGCCAGCAGCCGGTAGGCGGCCAGGATCTGGCGGTCGGTCACCGAGTCGATCAGGCCACCTGATTCATCGCGGGCTTCCTCGGCCGGCCGCCACGACGCCGGGTTGCCGATCCGGATCGCGGTCGCGATGGTCACCGGGGCCAGCACCGGCTCGCCCCGCACGATCGGCGCCGCGCCGCTGGCCTGGAAGCCGAACATGCGCGGGCGCCGGGTGGCCAGCCCGGCCTCGGCGTACTCCCGGTAGCCCTGCCAGTAGGCAGTGATATTGCCCGCGTTGCCGACCGGCAGGCAGTGCACGTCCGGGGCGTCGCCGAGCGCCTCGATGATCTCGAACGCGGCGGTCTTCTGGCCCGCCAGCCGGTCCGGGTTGACCGAGTTGACCAGCGTCACCGGGTAGTCCGCCCCGAGCTTGCGTGCCAGTTCCAGGCAATCATCGAAGTTGCCGTCCACCTGGAGCAGCTTTGCCCCGTGCACCAGCGCCTGGGCCAGCTTGCCCAGCGCGATCTTGCCGCGGGGAACCAGCACTGCACACCTCAGCCCGGCGCGGGCCGCGTAGGCGGCGGCACTGGCGCTGGTGTTGCCGGTGGAGGCGCAGATGACGGCGCGGGCGCCGGCCGCGGCCGCCACGCTGACCGCGACCGTCATGCCCCGGTCCTTGAACGAGCCGGTCGGGTTGGCCCCTTCCACCTTCAGGTACACCTCGCAGCCGGTGCGGTCGGACAGCACCGGGGCGGGCAGCAGCGGGGTGGCCCCCTCGCCCAGGGTGACCACCCGCGAGTCGGGCACGGCCGGCAGGCGTTGGGTATAGTGCCTGATCAGGCCGGGCCAGGCCACCCGGGCGGTCATGCCTCCCCGTCTCCTTCGACCCGCATCACGCTGGCCACCGCGCGCACCACCGCCATCGCGCGGAGGTCGTCGACACAGCTGGCCAGCGCGGCGTCCGGCGCGGTGTGCGTGACGATGACCAGCTGGGCGTCGTCGCCGCGGCCCTCCTGCCGGACCGCCTCGATGGACACCTCATGCCGGGCGAACGACTGGGCCACCTGAGCCAGCACGCCCGGCCGGTCGGCCACGTCCAGCGCCACGTGGTAGCGGGTCAGCGCCTGCCCCATCGGCAGTACCGGCAGGTCAGCGTAGGTGGTGGCGTCCGGGCCGCGGGTACCGGCCAGCTGGTTGCGGGCGACCGCGACGATGTCCCCGAGCACCGCGCTGGCGGTCGGCTGCCCGCCCGCGCCAGCCCCGTAGAACATCAGCCGGCCGGCCGACTCGGCCTCCACGAAGACGGCGTTGTAGGCCTCGCGGACCCCGGCCAGCGGGTGGCTGCGCGGAATCATCGCCGGATGGACCCGGACCGATACGCCGGCCTCGCTGCGTTCGCAGATGGCCAGCAGCTTGACCACGTGGCCGAGCGTGCGGGCGCTGGCGATGTCGGCCTGGGTGACGCCGGTGATCCCCTCCCGGAACACCCCGGCGGCGGTGACCTCACTGTGGAAGGCGAGGCTGGCCAGGATCGCGCCCTTGGCGGCCGCGTCGAAGCCCTCAATGTCGGCGGTCGGGTCGGGCTCGGCGTAGCCAAGTGCCTGGGCTTCCTCCAGGGCATCGGCGAAGCCCGCGCCGGAGGTGTCCATCCGGTCGAGGATGTAGTTGGTGGTGCCGTTGACGATGCCGAGCACCCGGCGGACCGCGTCCCCGGCCAGCGACTCGCGCAGTGGCCGCAGCAGCGGGATGGCACCACCCACCGCCGCCTCGTAGTAGAGGTCGGTCCGGGTGTCCCGGGCGGCCTGGTGCAGCGTGCCGCCGTCCTCGGCCAGCAGCGCCTTGTTCGCGCTCACCACCGACTTGCCGTTCTTCATGGCGGCCAGCAGCAGCGAGCGGGCGGGCTCGATGCCCCCGATCACCTCGACCACGATGTCCACATCCGGGCGGGTGGCCAGGGCCATCGCATCGCTGGTGAGCAGCGCCGGGTCCACCGGCACGGCGCGCGCCCGGCCCGGCCGCCGGACCGCCACCCCGGCCACCTGCAGCGGGGCACCGATCCGCGCGGCCAGGTCGGCAGCCTGCTGGCCGAGCAGCCGGTACACCTCCGAACCGACCCCGCCGCAGCCGAGCAGCGCAATCCGCACTGGCTGGCTCACCTGTGACTCACCTCTCCCAGTCACCCCTGGCCTGCTGGCCGTCGCCGGCTCCGGTCACCCCTGGTCCAGCACCATCAGGTCGGCCAGCGTCTCCCGGCGCAGCAGCACCCGGGCGGATCCGCCGGCCACCGCCACCACCGGCGGCCGCGGCACGTAGTTGTAATTGCTCGCCATCGAGCGGCAGTAGGCGCCGGTGGCCGCCACCGCCACCAGGTCCCCCGGCACCAGGTCGGCGGGCAGGTAGGTATCCCTGACCACGATGTCACCGCTCTCGCAATGCCGGCCGACCAGCCGCGACAGCATGGGCGGTGCGGCCGACTCCCGGGAGGCCAGCACGCAGGTGTACTCGGACCCGTACAGCGCGGTGCGGATGTTGTCGCTCATCCCGCCGTCCACGCTGACGTAGCTGCGCAGCCCGTCCACATCCTTGACCGTCCCGACCTCGTACAGGGTAACGGTGCCCGGGCCGGCGATCGCCCGGCCGGGCTCGACCGTGATCCGGGGCAGGGGCAGGCGGGCCGCCGCGCACCGGCTGCGGACGATCTCCCGCAGGTTCTCCGCGATGACCGCGATGTCGGCCGGGTCGTCGGCTGGTGTGTAGGCAATGCCGAACCCGCCGCCCAGGTTCAGCTCATCGATCCGGGCACCGTGCTCCCGGAGCATCCGGGCGGCCAGCCCGAGCACCCGCTGGGCGGCCACGTCGAACCCGGCGGCGTCGTAAATCTGGGAGCCGATGTGCGAATGCAGCCCGGCCAGGTGCAGCCCAGGTGCGGCCAGCACCCGCCGGACGGCCTCGTCGGCCGCCCCGGAGGACAGCGAGAAACCGAACTTCTGGTCGTCATGGGCGGTGGCCACGAACTCGTGGGTATGCGCCTCGACCCCGGTGGTCACCCGGACCAGGACCGGCGGCACCGGGCCGGCCTGGCCTGGCTGGGCCTGGCGCTCCCTTTCCTCGGCCAGGTACGCCAGGCGCGCGATCTCCGCAAACGAATCGACCACAATATGCCCGACGCCGGCGGCCACGGCCTGTTCCAGTTCTGCCATCAGCTTGTTGCTGCCATGGAAGGTGATCATCGCCGGGGGCACGTCCGCGGCCAGCGCAACGCCCAGTTCCCCGCCCGTGCAGACATCGATGCCCAGCCCCGCCTCACTGGCCCAGCGCAGGACCGCCTGGCAGCAGAACGCCTTGGCCGCGTAGAAGACGGTCGCGCTGTCGCCGAACGCCTCCCGGAAGTCCCGGCAGCGGCTGCGGAAGTCGGCCTCGTCCAGCACGTACACCGGCGTGCCGAACTCCGCCGCCAGGTCCCGGACGTCGGCACCGGCCAGCTGGAGCACCCCTTCGGCCCGGCGGGCGCCGCGCGGCCAGATAGCCGGATCCAGCCCGTTGACATCAGCCGGCGGGGCTGGCGGGTGCTCGGCTGGGAGCACGTCGGCATGGCGCGGTCCGGCTGGGTGGGCGACGCGGCTCATGGCAGTTTCCCCGGGGTTGCTGGCGGCCAGCGGCCAGGGCAGACATCAGCGGCGGCCTGGCGCGGTCCGGCTGGGTGGCGCGGCATGCGCGTGCCGCTCAGCATAGGCGGCGTGGCTAGGCGCTACGTCCGGCGTCCTGAGCAGGAAGACCCGCGGCCTGATCAGGCGGTGCGGTCTGCGGGCTCAGGCTCGCCGGGGCCATGACCGGCCAGCTCACGGACCACCCGGATCATCTCGGTCGGGTCGAACGGCTTGGTCAGGTAGGCATCCACGCCGATCTGGCGGCCACGCAGCTTGTCATCCTCCTGCGCCCGGGCGGTGATGAGCACGACCTTGATGCCGCTGGTCCGCGGATTGCGCCGGAGCTGGCTGGCCGTCACCCAGCCATCCAGCCGCGGCATCATGATGTCCAGCGTGATCACGTCCGGATCGATGGCTGCCACCTTGTCCAGGCAGTCCTGGCCGTCCACGGCGGTGGCGACATCGAAGCCCTCCAGGGTGAGGTTGACGGCGATGAGCTGACGGATCACCTCGTCGTCATCCACCACAAGCACACGTCCCAGTCCCTGCGCCACGGGCGCGAGGTTAGCCGCTGGCCGCTGTCCCGCGCGCGGACTTAGCCCGGATGTTCACCAGATCACCTGTGTGGCGGGGCAGCCGGCGACCTGGCCGGAGCCGGATCAACCCAGTGCGGTGCCGACGTTGGCCCCACGCAGGACACGGGCTGGTAACCTTGCTGCGACCTTGAGCCCCCGTAGCTCAGGGGAGAGAGCAACGGCCTCCGGAGCCGTGAGCGCAGGTTCGAATCCTGCCGGGGGCACAGCTCAGAGGAATAAATTCGAACTTAACTTCTGATCACGAGGGAGTTCGAGCATGCCTCGCTGACCTGCAGTTCCGTCATGCTGCAGCCCTAGCTGCGCCCCATGCGCGCCCCAAAACGGCACTCCCCCGGCCCCAGTTGCAGGTCACGGCACCTGAGAGCCATCGGCTTTTCAGGCCGTTGCTCCACCAAGAAGATGACCCGCCCAGCCCCCGCGACGGGCAGCTACAGGCTGCCGCTGCCGACCGGAACAAGTGGCCACGGCAGGAGGGGAGGCGGAGGCAGAGTGGTCGTGGCAGCAACGGATGCACCTCCGCCCGCCGTGCCCGGCCCAGCGCAGTGGGCATGCCATCTGCCACGTAGCGTGACCACAATGGCCTTTCCTCTACTGCGTATATGCGCCAGATCGCCGACTCGGGGCGGGGTGGCGTCGGCAGTTGTCTGCTCAGAAGCGTGTGCAGAAGACCCGGTTCTGTGCGGTTGATGATAGGGCCGGTGACCGACCCTGCGGGTGCGCGTCTGCTGGGCGGCTGCCCCGCGTTTGCCAGGCCTAAGGGGCGCCCGGCGGGCCTCCGCCGCGCGCCCGGCACCCTTAGGCCCAAACGGGAGTATGGCTGGCCTGCCCTGCCGGCCCCGCCCTCAGCCGCCCGGGTTCATCAAGACCAGATCGCTTGAGGAGCCAAAGGGCAGGGCTGCGATCGCAGTCTCAAAACCGGTCTTGGGGTCGATCCGGTAAAGGCCCGAGTTGGGGAAGGCATCGGTCCCGTACAGCTTCCCGTCCCGGCCGAACGCCAGCCCCATCACGTAGTTAGACCCGACCAGATTGACCAGTTTGGTTGCCGTCCCTTTGGCCGGGTCGATGCGGTACAGGATCGCGGGTGTGGGAGAGGGGTTGACCGTGGTGGTCACGCCGAGCATGGTCCCGTGGCTGTCGAAGGTCAGGTCCATGAACAGCTGGGGTGCTCCGGTGGAGCCGATACGGGTGAATGCCCCGGTTTTCTGATTGACCTTGTAAAGGGAGTTGTAGTCAGCGGGGCCGGGAGTGCACTCGAAGTTCGCATCGGGGTTACAGTCCCCCACCGCGTACAGGGTGCCATTGGGGCCGAAGGCCATGGCCATGACCGCCAGCCCAGGCACCTTCACGCCGAACTGGTCCGCCAGCCCGGTCTGTTTGTTGATTGTCGCCAGCTGCTGGACTCCGAACAGGGACCCGCACATGCTGTACAGCGTCCCGTGCGGCGACAGCGCCAGCGAACCGCAATCCCCACCTTTTGTCGGCCCGACATCGCGGGTAGTGACGGTGGCCCCGCTGACGGTGATGGCGAAGATTTCTGCGCCGTTCGGCAGGCCGTTGCCGGCGCCGGAGGTGGTGTAGAACACGCTCGCCGCGCCGTCCTGCCCGACGCTGTTTGCGGCCACCGCCGCCGACGGTGCAATGCCCGCACCCATGACTGCCAGCACCACGGACAGCATCGCCGAGGTCACCAGCACCCGCAGGCCACGGCCCGCCGAGGCGGCACCCATGATCAAGCTTCGTTTCATCTCTTGCTCCTTTGCTCTTCTCCTTGTGACGGCTTTCTAGCGGGTGTTGCTGGCGATTAATGACGGGGCCCTGCCCTGTCATGGCCAGCGCACCTGCAGCTTGTAACCGGCCAGATCGCGGTCGCCGTGCCTGGCAGGGACGGCGAGCACCGAGCAGCCCGCGGCAGCTGGCACCGGCGGCTAGCGTCGGCCGCGTTCTGCCCAGCCCTGCTGCCGCGGTGAACGGTGGCCGGATCGGCCAGACAGACGCCGGTGGCGTTCACCGGGATCTCCTCGCCTGCTGCTGGCCGTCGAACGGGATCACGTCACAGCGCCCTGGGTCCAGCTGCTGGCAGCAGGACAGGCACCATGGCCGGCGCACCGTCTGGCCGCCGTGGCGGCGGACCCAGAACCCGGCCGGGCGCTGCTGGCAGTGGACGCACAACTGGATCGTGTGCGGCAGCAGGCCGGGCGTGGCCACCGCGCGCCACCAGGACCTGGGGGCCATGGTGGCGGGCCAGGTCTGTCCCGTCGATCCGGCGCGGGGCCGGGCGCGGTGGCCTGGCCGGCCGAGCTGGTGGCCGGCTGCCACGTTCTGGATGAAGCGCCCGGCGAAGCTATCGCGGCTGGTGGGCTGGTTTGCCCGTGGCTCAGCCGTGCCAGGTGGCCCGGTCAGGCGGGCCCGTGGACGGCGGATGCGGCCGATCCGGTTCATGGCGGTGTCCTTCCGGGTCTGGGGTTCGCGCCGGCCAGGTGGGTGGGGCCGGCGGCGGGCGGGCTGGGGCCGGTGCGCACGGTGGCGTGGTCTCTAGGCGGGCTGGGAGGCCGGGATCCGGCGGTGCCGGAACGCCCAGCCGCGCAGGCCATAGCCGGCTTGCTGGGCCAGGGAGGGGGGCGGGATGGCCAGCACCGGGCAGTGGGCGTTGGCCAGGCAGTAGCGGGCGGTGCGGCAGCGGGCCAGCCGCCGCAGCAGGCCCCGCCGGCCGGCGCCGATGACCAGCACATCGCCGTCCTGGCGGGCCACGCCGGCCAGGACCTGGCCGGGCTTGCCGCGCAGCACCACCGGCTGGGTGGTGATCCCTGCGGGCAGGCCGCCGAAGGCGGTATCGAGGGTGTCCCACAGCCGCTGCCAGGCGTCGTCGTGCCATAGCTGGCGCAGTTCCGGCCAGGGGAGCCTGGTGCTGTCGGGCGGCACCCAGGCCAGCAGCGGGATCAGGACCGCGTTGTGATGGCGGGCCAGGCCGGCCGCCTGGCGCAGCGCGTGGACGCTGCCCGGTGACCCGCTGACCCCGGCGAAGATTCGGCGTGTGGCTGGCATGGTGGTGCTCCCTCGGTGAGGTGGTGCTGAGCGGGACCGGGGGCGGGCGCTGGGGCCGGCCCGGCGCGGGCGGTGGCGGGGGTTCAGGCGGCGGTGGTGACCGGCTTGTGGCGGGCGGCCCGGGCCCGGTAGGCCAGTACCGCCACGATGGCGGCCAGCGCCGCGCCGGCCGCGATCAGGGCGATCTGCCAGCCCGTCGGGCCGCTGGTGATGCCGTTGACGGCGTGGGTCATGGGTCGGTAGGGCGGGCCTGGCGGCGGATACGGGATCGCAAAGGCAGCAGGCGCGCCCATGACGGCCGCCGCCAGGGCGGCGGCAAGCCCGGTCAGCATGCAGGCGAGACGGCGGATGTGATGGATGCGGTTCATGCCGGTCTCCTTTTCTCCTGACGTGAGGCGCCGGCGCTGGTCTGGCTGGCGGACTCCACGTTGTCTGCACCCGGTGTGCTGCCGGTGTGCCGGCAGTGTTGTGCCGGTGTTGCCGGAGGCCAGGAGCCCAGCATGGGGCGGTCGCCCGAGCGCGCGAAGCCTGCGCGCGGTCACCGGCCTGCAGCGATCCGCAGCGGCCCCCGAATGTGCAAGGTATGCCTGGCTCGGCTGGCGGGCGGTGGCCGAAGACCGTGCGCGCCGGGGCCGCGCCCGGTCAGGTGGGCCGTAATGGTCACCGGCGGCCGGGCCGGGACGACGATGCGCCAGCGGGCCGTGGTGCCCACGACGGTGACCGCGCCGGCACCTGGCGTGGGGAACGGGCTGTTCAGCGGGGTGGTGGCGGGATATGGGCGGTGGATGGCGGGGCGGGGGTGGCGGATTTACGATGCCGGTTATGCACGGCGAGCGCGGCGGCGCCGGTGTGGTGGTGGCCTTGCTGGGCCCGGTGGAGATCGGGCCGGCAGGTGGGATGTCGACGCCAGTTGCCCAGCCGCGGCTGCGGGTGTTGCTGGCTCTCTTGGGGGTGGCCGCGGGCCGGGTGGTCAGCGCGGAGGCGCTGGTGGATGGGGTGTGGGGGGAGGAGTGGTCGCCGGGGCGGGAGAAGAACCTGCACACGCTGGTGTATCAGCTGCGGCAGCGGCTGTCCGCCCTGGAGCCAGGTGCGGAGCCAGGGCGGGGCGCGGGGCGGCTGGTACGGGTGGGGGCGGGGTATCGGCTGGCGCTGGGCTCGGGTGAGCTGGATGTGGGAGTGTTCTCCGGCCTGGCGGGGCGGGGACGGGCGGCGGCCCGGGCCGGGGATCAGGCGGCGGCGCGGGAGTTGTTCGGGCAGGCGCTGGGGTTGTGGCGGGGAGCGGCGCTG
>Ga0306922_10005193_pt1 | contig 12417 bp, 10 predicted proteins | sample sta12Cox44000082_FD_203758 | JGI IMG/M metagenome (GOLD analysis project Ga0306922, IMG submission 203758) | Lab enrichment of tropical soil microbial communities from Luquillo Experimental Forest, Puerto Rico - statoxic.12C.oxic.44.000.082 (v2)... | ecosystem: Environmental > Terrestrial >... | reverse complement strand
GCTGGGGGGCGCCGACCAGCACGAGTACACCATCATCGGCGACGTCGTGAACCTGGCCTCGCGCATCGAGGGGCTCACCAAGGGGCACGGCGTCGACATCCTGGTCTCCGAGAGCACCTGGGCGCTGGCGAACGGCCGGTTCGACGGCCGCCGCGTCGCCGAGGAGCAGGTCAAGGGACGCGAGCGGCCGGTGGTGGTCTACGCGCTCGACGGCACGGCGGCGCGCTGACCGGCTAGACTCACCGGATGGGCGCGCCGCCGGACGATCTGTACGAGCTGCTCGGCGTGTCGCCGGCGGCGACCACGGCCGAGCTCCGGCGCGCCTACCGCCGGCTCGCGCTCGAGCACCACCCCGATCGCGCCGGACCCGCCAGCGCGCCCCGGTTCGCGCGCATCGCCGAGGCCTACCGCATGCTGGCCGACCCGACGGCGCGCAGCGCGTACGACGCCCACCGGCTCGAGCGCGGGGGCGGCGGGCGGGCCACCAGCGTCGGTTACGCCGCCGGCGGCTGGAGCGTGGGGCGCAACGGCTGGTCGGCGTCGTGGCGGCGGGCGATCGTCGACCTGCTGTCGCGGGTGAGCGGCCCGCTCGACGCGCTCGTCGCAGCAGGCGTCGCCGCGATCGATCGCAACGGCGTGCTCGAGCTGCGCCTCCTGGCCGCGGAGGCGGCGTCGGGCGGAACGGCCGTCATCACCATGCCGCTGGCCGTCGCCTGCCCGACATGTGGCGGCGTGGCGCGCCCGGGCGGTGTCTGGTGCGTGCGCTGCGACCACGCCGGTGAGGTGACCGTCCCCGTGTCCGTCCAGATCCGGATCCCGGAAGGCGTGCGTGCCGGCGCCACGACGATCGGAATCTCGGACGTCGGCGGCCACCCGCCGCCCGTGCGTCTGACGATCGCGACGTAACTGGAAAACCGACGCGCGAGCGTCCTCCGGGGTTCACCGAACGTTCGCACTGTTCACCGGAAGTTCGTCGCGTTCACCGAACCTCCTTTTCGGTTCACGGGAAGTTCGTCCAGTTGTTGCCGCATCCCGCCGCTGACCGGCGCTACAGAGAGGACGCGTTCGTCGTCGTCCGCTGTCGTCGTCGTTGTCGCTGTCGCTGTCGAAGGAGGGGTCATGAAGCCATCACGTCGGTTCTCGAGATCGATCTTCTGCACGGTGGCTTTCGTCATCACCGCAGCGGTGTCCATCGGCATGAGCGCGTCCGCGGCGGCGGCCGAAGACCTCCCCGAGCCCGACCTGACGGCCGACGGACACGTCGCGCGACGCGGGCCGGTGAACGTGCTCCCCGAAGCCGTGGCGGCGCGCGTGAGCGACGACCGCGTGACGGCCACGACGTGGGCGGGATACGACGGCGCCAAGCACGCGCCGCTGCTGAGCGCGACGGTCGAGGCGCGGATCGTGGGCCCGCTGACCATCGTCGCGGGCGTCGGCTACACCGCGGATCTCCCCAGCACGCCGGGGCTGCGGCCGCAGCTCGGGCTCCGGGCGCAACTGCTCGATCAGAAGCGGCACGGCGTCGACGGCGCGGTGGCCGTCATGTACCGGCAGGATCTGTTCACCGGCGAAGAAGGTTTCTTCCAGGGAGCCGTGGCGCTGGAGCGGCGGCAAGGGCCCGTCCGGGTCGTCGGCAACCTGCTCTACGGACAGGACGGCGAGGGGGACGATCACGGCGGCGAGGCGCGGCTGGCGACGCTGTTCGAGGCCCGCCGGGGCTTGCTCGTCGGCCTCGACGGCCGCTACCGGCGTGATCTGTGGTCGACGGACGCCAACCGCTTCGCCCGCTCGCGCCCCGAGTACGAGCTTCTGACCGGACCGACGGCCTCGTTTTCGCGCGGGTCGTGGGCGGTGATGGCGGAGACGGGGTTCTCCGCGGTCCGCACGACCACCACGCAGACCGGCCTCGTCGCCCTCGCCGGCCTCGGTTCCTGCTTCTAGCTCACGACCTCGAGCTCGCAACGAAGGAGACCACGATGAAGACCCGGACACCTGCCAAAGCAATCAAGTGCGGCCTGGGGGCCGCTTTCGTGACCCTGGCTCTCTCCCTCCCCGCCCGCGCCGACGCGCCGATGCAGCTCGCCACCGGGCAGTTCGTGACCCCGACCGCGGTGCGCGGCGCCACGCAGCAGTTCCTGAACCCGCACCTTCCGGCCTATCCCAACTTCATCGCCGGCGAGGCGGTGAAGTCGCAGCTCAGCCCGGACGGGAACACCCTGGCCGTCCTCTGCGCCGGCCAGAACTCGCTCGACGACGTCAACGGCAACCTGGACACGGCGGCCTCGACCCAGTTCCTCTTCATCTACGACGTCAGCGGTTCGAACCGCCAGGCGCCGGTCTTGAAACAGGTGATCCAGCAGACCAACGCCCACGTGGGGCTGGTCTTCGCGCCGGACGGCAACACGCTGTACGCGGCCGGGGGGCGTGACGACTCCATTTACGCCTACAACCTGGTGAACGGCAGCTGGACGCTCGGCGCGACGATCCCGCTCGGCCACCTGAACAAGGGCCTGGGGATCAACGTCAGCCCGAACGCGTCGGGGCTCGGCATCTCGCGCGACGGCACGACGCTGGTCGTCGCCAACAACTACAACGACTCGATCAGCGTCATCGACACCGCGACGAAGGGTGTCCGCTACGACCACGATCTGCGGCCGTTCTTCGCCAACAACGAGGGGGTCAGCCTCGGCCTCGGCGGGACGTTCCCGTTCGGCGTGGTCGTGAAGGGGAACGGGGTGGCCTACGTGTCATCCGACCGCGACCGCGAGGTGGTGGCCATCGACATCAGCTCCCCGACCGCAGGCCACCTCATCAAGCGCATTCACATGGACGGCAACGCGCTGGGGATGACCCTCGACGCCTCGGGCGCGCGGCTCTACGTGGCCCAGGACAACGCCGATCAGGTGGCGGTGATCGACACCGCGTCGAACACCGTCATCGCCAAGATCGACGCGCGCGCCCCGGCGGGCTTGCTTCCCGGGTCGGGGAGCGGCGACCAGGGCAACCAGGACGGCAACAGCCAGGGCAACGGCGTCCCCGGCCCGCGCTTCACGGGCGCGGCGACCTTCGCGGTCACGCTGGCGCCGGACGGCCGGACGCTCTACGCCGTCAACGCCGGCGCGAACTCCATCGCCGTGATCCCGCTCCAGGGTGATTGCGCCTACCAGGTCAAGGGCCTCATCCCGACGGCGTACGAGCCGCACGACATCACCTTCAGCCGCGACGGCCGGACGATGTACATCGTCAACGGCAAGAGCGCGACCGGACCGAACCCCGGTCACCTCGCCAGCAACACGGCCGCCATCACGTACATCACGTACCCGGGCGGCGCCGCGGCGGCGGCCGCGGCCTCGCGGGCCTCCAACCAGTACCAGTTCCAGCTCGAGCGCGCGTCGTTGATCACGGCGCCGGTGCCCGGCGCCGGGGATCTCCCCGGCCTCACGCTGCAGGTCGCCCAGAACAACTTCTACGTCGGCAGCAACACCGACCGCGACCGGCGGACGATGGCCTTCCTCAGGGGCCACATCAAGCACGTCATCTACATCGTCAAGGAGAACCGGACGTTCGATCAGATCCTGGGCGATCTCGGCAACGGTGCGAACGCCGACAGCTCGCTGGTGCAGTTCAACGAGAGCCTCACCCCGAACTTCCATCACATCGCCCGGCAGTTCGTGACCCTCGACAACTTCACGGACCCCGGCGACGGCAGCATGGACGGCTGGTCGTGGAGCCTGCAAGGGCGGGTCACAAACACCGAGACCCTCACCCAGCAGATCAACTACGCGTTCGTGAACCGCGGCCTGTCGTACGAGTCCGAGGGGACCAACCGCGGTGTGCCGGTGAACTACCCGAGCGTCGAGGAGCGCGATCAGGTGGCCGGCAAGGCGGGGACCACGAACTACTCGAACGCCACGGGGGCCCTGCCCGGTGGCACGGACAACCTGCTGACCGGCGCCGGCAACCACGCCTCGAGCGACTCCCCGTCGGTGCTCCAGGGCGGCTACATCTTCGACGCCGTGCTGCGCGCCGGGGGGACCGTCCGCAACTACGGCTTCCTCGTCAACAACATCGGCAGCGTCGGGACCAAGGCCCAGCCGATCATGGATCCGTTCACCGCCCAGGAGGTGCAGGTCGCGCCGCTGGCGCCGTCGCTGGCGTCGTTGACGGACGTCTACTTCCGCGGCTACGACCAGGTCTACCCCGACCTCTGGCGCTTCAACGAATGGAAGCGCGAGTTCGATCAGTTCGTCGCCGGCGGGAACCTGCCCAGCCTGTCGCTGGTCCGCTTCAGCCACGACCACATGGGCTCCTTCGGCAGCGCCCTCGGCGGCGTCAATACGCCGGAGACGCAACAGGCGGACGACGACCTCTCGATCGGCCGCCTGGTCCAGGCCGTCGCCCAGAGCCCGTACGCGGCCGACACCCTCATCATCGTCACCGAGGATGACTGCCAGGACGGCCCCGACCACGTCGACTCGCACCGGGCGACCGCGTACGTCGTCGGGCCCTACGTCAAGCAGGGCGCCATCGTGAGCACGCACTACGGCCAGGTGAACGCGCTGCGCACCATCGAGGACCTCCTGGGGGCGGAGCACATCAACCTCAACACCGCCTTCCAGGCGCCGATGACCGACGTCTTCGACGTCAACGCGTCGGGCGCGTGGACCTACACCGCCGACGCCTCGACGGTGCTGGCGACGACGATGCTGGCGGCCGCGCCGGGCGGCCTCGGCGTCAAGTATGCGGCCGGCCCGATGGTCAAGCCGAAGCACAGCGCCAAGTACTGGGCCAAGGCCACCGCCGGGTTCGACTTCTCCGACGCGGATCGCGTCCCGCCCGATCGGTTCAACCGCGTGCTCTGGAAGGGCCTCAAGGGCGGCAAGCCGTATCCGGCGAGCCTCCGGGGGCATCGCGTCGCCATGAACCGCGGCGGCGATCGCGACTGACCGATCGGGACGACCGACCCCAACGTGACAACACCGACTCGGGGTCGGTCGTAAGGGTGGCGCGCCCTGGCCGGAGCACTAGTTTTGCTTCGGTTGACAGGGGAGGTCGGCGATGGAGCGGGGCGCGCGTGGGGTCGTTGGTTGCGGGCTGGGCGGTCGGCTGGTCGTGGCGGCGGTGCTGGCGGGGCTGGCCGCGGTCGGGTGCGGCGATGATCAACGCTCGCCGCCCCGGGTGGCACCGGGCCCGGTGAGCCGCGGCCCGGTGCAGCCGGCGCCGACGGTGACCACGCCGCTCCCGATCACCATGCAGACGATCGACCACTCGCCGCAGATCCTGCTCGCCGCGCCGCCCGCCGGGTATCTGGTCGACGCGAAGATCCTGGTCATCTCTGCCGACGGAACCGACTCCGAGCTCGAGGCCATCCAGCAGACGCTCGGCTATCTGGGGACGCCGTTCGACGTGATGATCGCCACCTCCTCGCCGACGCTGACGATGGCGCAGCTCGCCAGCGGCACGCACGGCAAGTACAACGCCGTCATCCTCACGCGCGGCAACCTCGTGCTCTCGAACGGCACCAGCGCGTTCTCGAGCGCGGAGTTCCAGACGCTCGCCACCTACGAGGCCACGTTCCAGGTCCGGCGCGTCTCGCTCTACACCTCGCCCGACGCGGGCTACGGCTACTCGGGCTCGATCTCGCAGGACACCTCGACCACGCCGCTCACCGTGCAGTGCACGGCCGCCGGGCGGGCGGCCTTCCCCTACGTCAACTGCGCCAGCGGCGTCTCCATCAGCGGGGCGTTCGCATACCCGGCGACGCCGCTCGACGCGGCGACGATCCCGCTGATCACCGACGGGAGCGGCCGCGTGCTGGCCGCCACGCGCGCCTACGGCGACGGCCGCGAGGCGATGTCGCTCAACTTCGCGCAGTCGGCCAGCCTCTTCCACACCCTCCAGCTCTTCCATGGCGTCGTCAGCTGGGCCACGCGCGGCGTGTTCCTCGGCGAGCGGCACGCCTACATCGGCGTCCAGATCGACGACCTGTTTCTCCCCGACGACATCTACACGGGGGGGACGCTCCGGATCACCCCGAGCGATCTCCAGGCCGCCCTCAGCTACCAGAACGCCAAGCGCGCCCAGGCGGTGACGGGCGGCATGAAGTTCAACTGGGCGTTCAACGGCGGGGGGACGGTCGACTTCGCGCCCGACGCGCTCGCGACGGCAGCGCAGCAGATCGGCAGCGGCTTCAACTGGATCAGCCACACCTACGACCACAGCGACCTCGACGGCCAGTCTCACAGCTTCGCGCTGTCGGAGCTCACGCAGAACGCCGCCATCGCCAGCCAGTACAACCTCAATCCGTTCACGCCGACGACGCTGGTGCCGCCCGGCTACACCGGCCTCACCACGTTGGCCGTGATGCAGGCGATGTTCGACTTCGGCATCCGCACCATCGTCTGCGATTCGTCGGTCGCGGGCGACGACAACCCGTCGCCCAACGCGGGGATCCTGAACCCGCTGGTGCCGCAGGTCCTGATGGTCCCGCGGCGGCCCACCAACCTCTTCTACAACGTCTCGACGCCCGCCCAGTGGATGGCGGAGTACAACGACATCTACCGGTCGTTCTGGGGCCGGGATCTCAGCTACGCCGAGATCCTCGACCACGAGAGCGACGTGCTCGCGCAGTACCTGCTCAAGGGCGAGAACGACCCGTGGATGTTCCACCAGCCCGATCTGTTCATCTACGGCTCGGGGCGGAGCCTGCTCGGCGATCTCCTCGACCAGACCTTCGCCAAGTACTCGAGTCGCGTGACCACGCCGCTCGTCGGGCCGACGATGGACGACCTCGGCCGGCGCGTCGCCGCGCGCATGCAGTACAACGCCTCCGGCGCCTCGGGGACGGTCGATCCCAACGCCAACACCATCACCGTGCACGTCGCCAGCGCGGCGACGGTGCCGGTGACGGGCGCGTGCGCCTCGGGCGCCGAGGTCTACGGCGGCCAGCCGATCTCGTCGGTGACCCTGTCGGCAGGCGGCTCGGCGACGCTCCCGATCTCGGGCGGCGCCTGCGGCGGCACCGGGGGGACGGGCGGCACCGGCGGCACCGGCGGCGCGACCGGGACCGGCGGCACGACCGGCGCCGGCGGCACGACCGGGACCGGCGGGTCCACGGGCGCGGCCGGCACCACAGGCGCCGGCGGCTCGACGGGGGGCAGCGCCTTCTCGATTCCGTGCACCTCGATCGCGGGCCCGATCGGACCGGGCCAAAGCGCGGCCACGCTGGCCACCGCGGAGCTCACGGGCACGACGGACATGTGGCTCGACTACGTCGAGCTGTCGCCGGCGACGAGCATCATCTGCAGCTACGTGCTCCCGGCCGGCACCTCCGCTGGCAGCGTCACGTCGCTGTCCCTCGACGTCAACTACCGCGGCCCGACCAAGACCACGATGACCTGGACGTTCGAAGTGTTCGACAACGCGACGGGGACCTGGGTCCTCATCGGCGACAACGCCTTCGCGACCGGATGGGTCTGGTCCAAGACGACCTTCGGGTTGCCCGCGCCCGACGCCCGGTTCTTCTCGTCGTCGGGGACGCTGCAGATCCGGTACGGCACCACCAGCAGCGCCGACGCTTCGGACGTCGACCAGCTCCTCATCCGCGCCATGACCGGCGGCGGGGCCACAACCGGCGCCGGGGGCACGACGGGCTCGGCCGGCATGACGGGGTCGGCCGGCACCACGGGGTCGGCCGGCACGACGGGGGCGGCGGGCACGACGGGGTCGGCCGGTACGACGGGCGCAGGCGGGCGCGGCGGGACGACGGGCACGGCCGGGACGACCGGCACGGCGGGGACGACCGGCAGCGCCGGCGCGACGGGGACCGCCGGCACGAGCGGCGGGGCGACGGCGTTCTCCACGGCCTGCAACGCCATCAGCGGCCCGATCGGGTCGGGCCAGACGGCGGCCTCGCTGGCCACCGCGGAGCTGACGGGCACGACGGACATGTGGACCGATTACGTGGAGCTCTCGCCGGCCACGAGCATCGTCTGCAGCTACCCGCTCCCGTCCGGCGTCGCGGCCAGCGGCGTCACGTCGCTCGCCCTCCAGGTCAACTACCGCGGTCCCGACAAGGCGACGATGACCTGGACGTTCGAGGTCTTCGACAACACCGCCGGCACCTGGGTCCTGCTCGGCGACAACACCTTCGCCACCGACTGGGTCTGGACCAAGCACACCTTCGCCTTCCCGGCGCCGGACGCCCGGTTCTTCTCCGCGTCGGGGACGCTGCAGATCCGCTACGGCACGACCAGCAGCGCCGACGCCTCCGATGTCGACCAGCTGCTCGTCACCGGCACGCACTGAGCGGGCCGCCACACCACCGCGTGGTCCGGCGCGCGTCGAGCGGGCCCGGCGGGGCGGCCGCCGGGCCGCCCCTTCAGTCCCGGTCGACGGAGGCGGCGATGTACGCGGCCCCCGGCGCGCCGATGGCGAGGCCGGCCAGCGTCATCATCACCGCCACGCTCGAACCCGAGACGTCCGCGCCGATGACGCCGAAGACCAGCGCCGTTATCAGCCCGCCCCCGGCAGCCGCCACCGGGTGGCGGGCCACCGCGTTGAGAGGCTCCGGCATCCTCAGGGACAATTGCCGCTTCATGAGCGCACCTCCTTTCGTGGCTCAGGGGTAACCCTAAGCACCCGAACACCGACCGCAAGGCCTCCGGCGCGACACCGCGCCGCGCGCGGTCGCGAGAACGCGCGCAGAACGCCGATCGGAGACCATGACGGCGAGCACGGATCCTCTTCGGGCGTTAATGCGGACCAGCGATTCAGCATGCCCGACGCCACCGCGCGCGCGGGGCGACACAACTCCGCGAAATTCCACGCAGGACAACGCCGTGAACGGTGGTGCCTACTGCAAGCCGCCCGCCGCAATAAAATTTATGGCGGCGGAGCGACGCCGCCGAATACAAAGTTGGACGGACTCAGATGGGTGGCTTCGAGATCAATCCGGGGGTTGGAGTAGGACCCGTGACGTTCGGCCAGAGCCCGTCGGAAGTCCAAGCGGCGATGGCTGAGCAGCAGATGTACGAGGACTGGATGGGCGGCAACTTGAACGACGCCTTGCTATTCCAGGGCCTAATTCTCGGCTTTGACCGCTGCGACGCGCGCGGTCCGCTCCCGAACAGCCGTCTGGTAGAAGCACGACTTGCGGGAAGGCCCAACACGCAGATCTTCAGCCGGCCGACTGCTGACTGGACGCGTGATGAGCTACTCGCTTTCCTGGACACGCAAGAAGCCGATGTGGACACGAAACAGCCGAGTTATCTGAACGTCGCTTCCCTTGGGCTATCCGTGGGATTCGACGACGCGGGTAAGGTGGAGTACATCGAGCTATGGGAGCCCGCACATCTCCTCAAGCAAGGCGATCATGAACATCGCGGGTGAGAAGCGCGCCGTCCAACTACGCGTTGCAGGCGGACGATCGCCTTCCTCGGTTCGCTCGGGCGGCTGCTCGCCGCTGAACGCGTGATCGTTGGCCGGACGCCCGGAGTCAGCGTGTCAACCCTCGTTGCCTTTTTGGGATCCAACGTGAGCGCCCTGTTGGCGATCCCACCGTTCTCTGGATGGGAGGTCGTCAGAACAGTCGAGGAGGATCTGCCCAGCAAGGAGGTCTGGTACGAATTCGAGGGCCACGGTGTGGAATTGATCTGCGATGAGTCCGAGCGGATCCGAACAATCTTCCTGCTTGGTGGCGATGGCGAGGCCCTGTCTGAAATCCCGTTTTCGCTTAGTCGTCGAGAAGTCCTGGGGCGCTTCGGGTCCCCATCCAACAGCGGAGCTGCTATCCGGCTTCCGGTGCTCGGCGACAAGGGAGCCTGGGACCGCTTTGCTCTGCCTGCGGGCTCCGTCCACATCCAGTACCGACTGGACTGCGACAAGATCGAGATGGTCACGCTCATGCGCCGCGGTACGGAGCCCTGAGACGGATGGGCTCGTCGCTGAAGTCGCCGGCTAACACGGCGTTGCAGTCGGATGGACGCGTCGGTCGCTTCGCTCCTTCTCGCGTCCGCCGCCGAACGCCAGTATCGTTGGACGCACGCATGGTGCCGATTTCCCGAGGATTCGACGGCGACGCGCCAGCGCTTCCCTATTCGGTCGAGTCCGGAGGCCGCCCGGCCAGCATCGCCAGACTCGAAATCGGTCGCTTCCACCTCTATCGCACCGGGGATCTCACACACTTGCTTCCGACTCCGTCAGCGATCCTCGTTTCGCGCGATCTTGCCGCTCTGCTTACTTCACAGACGCCGGCAGGGTGCCGTGTCCGTGAAGTCACGATCCTCGATCCACCGAACGGTGAAGTGGCAGGCTACGTCGAGCTCTTGATCGATGCAGAACTCGAACGGGCCTCGCCTCCGCCCGATGTGTCGGGGAAGCAGGTCTGGCACTATGGCCCCAATCATCTGTTCGTGTCGCCGGAACTGGCCGAGATTATCAGCGCGCGTTTCCCCGACCTTGTGTTGTCGCGGGGGTTCTCGCGCTTCGCCGGCTACGATGGTTATGGGGTCGATCGTCCTTCCTCGCTTGATCGTGATCCCTCCACAAACGACCCGGAGTACTTGCAATCACTCGCGGCGTGTTGCAACGCCACGACCGAGCTGTTGGTTCTCTTCCGATATCGCGCTGCTGCTGGCTCCAGGGACTACGAGCTCCATTCGTCGTTGGACTCGCTCCTGGGACGGATTCGTCGATTGCCGCCGGGCACTGCGGTGGCGGTGTTCAAGCAGCCGCAGCTCCCGATCCGCGGGGTCGTCGATGATGCATTCGTCACCCGGTGCCTCGGCACCATTCGCGACGGCGCCGAGTATCTACTCCTGGAGACCGTCGTCACCGTGGCTGGAAAGCTCTCCTGGTTTCGCCATGGAGGTGGCGAATCACACGCCGAGCTTCGGGACGATCTTGCGGAGTCACGCGGAAAGCCCGTTGCGGTCGGGTTGTACCACCCGTGGCCCGGGACACCGAGCGATAGTGTTCATGCGGTCGTTCCGGATCCGGACGGCGTAGTTCGACCCGGCCCCTATTAGGGCGTCGGTGCGCCGTCCAACAAGGCGTTGCAGTCGGACGGACGCGTCGGTCGCTCGTTCCCTCTCGCGTCCGCCGCTGAACGCCAGTATCGTTGGGCAGAGAAGCGGATGCGGTCTCTGTTCGGCCGAATGTTTGAGAGGAAACCGGCAGGCAATGGATGGGACCTGCGCGTCGAACGCAGCGGGCGAGGCGCTCCGATCATCTATCGCGAGGATGAGAACCAGATAGAGTTCGACTTCGAGTTGGGGGGCGACGCCGGGACCATCTACTGCCCACCGTCCGCCGACTGGGATCTAAGGTTCCCGTGGGCGGCTGGTCGTCGTCGCGAAATCATGGAACGCGTAGCCACTGAGTTTGTCCGGCGCGAGTTCCGCGGCTATACGTTCGAAATCGGTGGTGCGGTGCTTCGTCCTCGGCTGGGCTCGGACCGGGAGCTCCTCGGGTTCGACGCGGCCCAGTCAGACGGCGTCATCGTAATCCGGAAGACCGCCGGGTAGTCGGAACAGCTGCCCAACCTGCCGTTGTAGCGGACGGGCGCGTCGGTCGCTGCGCTCCCTCGTGCGCCCGCCGCTGAACGGCGATATCATTATCCAGACGGAGGACCGATGTATGCCAGCGTGTAGCAGGTGTGGCAGGGGCCTCGACTCGGTAGAGGTCCTATACGACGAGACGGCGCAGGTGGTCTGCAGTCCATGCGTCACGGCTGCGCAGGTTCGTGCGGGCCATGCTAAGAGCGCAACAACGGCTCGAAGTGCGGCCTACGGAAATCTTGCGATTGGCCTGGCCAGCTTCGTGTTCAACCCGTTCTTCGCCCTATCAATCGCTTCATTGGGCAACGCGGTGTTCGTGTTTCGCCGCATTCGCGACGACCAACAACGCGGCGAGCTCATTCCCGACGCAAGATATCGAAAGGTGGTGGTCGTCATCGGGGCTATGCTGGGTGCCGGCGCCCTTCTCCTGAGGTTCGTGTGACTGGGCTGGATAACCCGGCATTGCAGCGGACGATCGGCCTTCCTCGTTTCGCTCGGGCAGCCGCTCGCCGCTGAGTGCCAAATCGTTAGCCAGACGGACGGGGTGTCGATGCCGTCGCCACACTTGAAGCTTCGTGACTTTTCTAACGCAGACCGCGAGGCGTGTCTGGCGGTGTTCGATAGCAATACGCCGGAGTACTACCACCCGGCCGAGCGGCGAGCGTTCGCTGCGTTTCTCGATAGTGGACACTATCTGCCCCCGCGACTACACGACCTGGGCGCGCCGCCCGGGCAACTTTACGTTGTCGAGAGTCGCGGTCAGTGCGTCGCATGTGGCGGCTGGTATCTTGAGGGTACCGTTGCGAACCTGAGCTTCGGCACTGTCCATCGGTCACGTCATCGAGAGGGGATCGGCAGG
>Ga0306922_10005190_pt1 | contig 12418 bp, 13 predicted proteins | sample sta12Cox44000082_FD_203758 | JGI IMG/M metagenome (GOLD analysis project Ga0306922, IMG submission 203758) | Lab enrichment of tropical soil microbial communities from Luquillo Experimental Forest, Puerto Rico - statoxic.12C.oxic.44.000.082 (v2)... | ecosystem: Environmental > Terrestrial >... | reverse complement strand
GCTTACCGTAATGTTATCAGGGCGACATTGGCGCTGGCTGCAGGTACGTCGTCGGACTTCCGGAGATTAATCAAAAATGTAGCTCAGAGAATACCACGGTGCTCATGCGGGAAACCGAATCACTCTGGCGAGTCCAGCGGTTACCATCGCGAATTCAGGCCACGCCCGCCCAGCAAACGGACCCGTTTCTGATCGGTGGAGATCAGCCAAAGCAAGCCAGCCAAGACTTGCAGGCAAGACTCAGGGATCGTCGGACAGCGCCAATGAAAAAGGCCGCTGCTTTCTCCAGCGGCCCTGCCGGGAAAATAACTTTGCGAAGAGCAATGCACCTCAGCCCCGGTGCCAGTGAGAGCATGACGCAGCTCTGGATTTTTGTGGAGTCAAAAGCGCACGCGCGCAGAGCGGAACAACATTAACGTTGCTTATTCACCACAGTCATCCGGCATCCCCATCCAGATCGGCGGCAATGGATCGACGCCGGTTTCACATCGGGCCTTCGCGTCGCGACCGGCGGAACGGGAGATTGGCGACGGCTCGGCGTGCAGCTTACGGTGAGCTTGCAATTCCCCTGACCAGGCCTTTTCGTAACGTGTTCCGCCCAGCCGGCACCGGTTGGTCCGGCAAGATCGCCGCGGCGCTGATCTTTGATTGTGCTGTCGGTGGGTAACCGCAGCCTGGTAGAAAATCGCTTCTTGTGAGCACCGAACTCGCGTAAAGCTGGCGGCCCGGCTAAGCCAAATGCCGATCGCAGGCAGCCAATCTGCCGGTTCCCATTCCGAGAGCCCACAGCACGATCGCCGATGCTCTTCTACGAACCAGCGTTCGCTACGTTCTTCTGTACCGTCTACGCGCTGTACCTGCTGGCGTCCCGTTCGCTCACCAAGAAATCGATTCTGCTGATCGGAAGCTTTCTGTTCTACTGGTGGGGCGAGCCGGTCTTCGTTCTGGTTCTGCTGCTGTCGACGATCGCGGATTATGCGCTTTCCTTCCATCTGAACGATCCCACGCCTGCGCGCCTGCGGCGGATCGCGCTTGCTGTCGGCCTCGCGGTGAACCTCGGGATTCTCGTCCTCTACAAATATGCAGACTTCCTGATCGGCAATCTCGACACGCTGCTCTCGCCTGTCGGACCGCACCTCATCCCCTTGCTGCACCTGGCGCTGCCAATCGGCGTGTCCTTCGTCGTGTTCGAAAAGATCACCTATCTCGTTGATACCTGGCGCGGCGTTTCGCGGCCAGCGGCATCGTTCTGGGATTATGGCTTGTTCGTGCTGTTCTTCCCCAAGCTGTTGGCGGGACCGATCCTCAAATATCATGAGATGAAGGATCAGATCGCCAAGCCGCCGGCGGTGGAGTGGAACGATTTCGGCACAGGGTTCCTTCGGTTCGCGCGCGGAATTGGCCGCAAGCTCATGATCGCCGATCCCGTGGGTGCGTTTGCCAATACGATCTTTGCTGCGGACCCCTCTACAATCGGCGCCGCCTACGCCTGGCTTGGTCTCGCCTGCTTCACCGTCCAGATCTATTTCGATTTCGCAGGTTATTCCGACATGGCGATCGGCCTCGCGCGCATGCTCGGGTTTCGCCTGAAAGAGAATTTCAACGCACCCTACGCCTCGCAATCGCTCACCGAGTTCTGGCGGCGCTGGCATATCTCACTCACGACCTGGATCCGCGACTATCTGTACTTTCCGCTCGGAGGCAACAGATCCGGCGAAGCGCGCACCTACGTCAATCTTTGGATCTGCTTCCTGGCGTCGGGGCTATGGCATGGGGCGAGCTGGAATTTCGTGTTGTGGGGCGCCTATAACGGTTTGTTCCTGACGCTTGACCGGATGTTCCTGCGCGAGGCGCTGCAGCGATCGGGCGCCCTGGTCGCAACATCCGCGACCCTTCTGATCGTGATGTTTGGTTGGGCGATTTTCCGCAACGAGCAGCTTGCGCATCTCAGCCCCTTCATATCGGCCCTGTTCGGGCTCCAGCATGGTTCCGCAGCCATCGAGATTCCGCCGGAAATGCCGCTGGCGCTGCTGACCGGAGCGGTGATCTCCCTCGTTCCGGCGACGCGTCTCTACCCGTTCCTTGTCCGCATTTACGACAGCCGGCTCTGGTTGCGTGTCCTGGTCGTCGTGACGCTTGTCGTCATCTTTGTGATTTCACTGGCACGGTCGTTCGCTGTGCCGTTCCAACCCTTCATCTATTTCAGGTTCTGACCGTGAACCGCTTTGCGCTCTCGCGTCCCCTTCCCCGTCTTGCGTTCTGCGCGCTGCTCTTGGCGTTGCCGTTGATCAGCGCGTGGAACATGGCGGTCGGACCTGACCGCCAACTCAAGGTCGGACCAAAGCTCGGGGGCGTGACTCAAGAGCTGCCGGTCGTGTTCTCGTGGTCCACGATTTGGGACCGCAGCTTTCAGAAGGCTGTTGCCGAGAAGATTACCGAGGCCTTTTTATTTCGCCCGGGACTCATTCGGCTCAACAACGAGCTCCGCTATGAAATGTTCGGCGAACTGTCCCTGCCTTACGTCGTCCGCGGCGCCAAGGGACACCTGATCGGCCGGGGCTATCTCGAAGAATATTGCTCGCGGGTGGAAGGCAGGGGCTTGATACTCGCCAGCAATATCATTCCAAAACTCCGCGATATTCAGAACCACTATCGCAGTTCGGGTAGCGTTTTCATCTATCTGGTCTCGCCTTCCAAGGTTGCGCATCTGCCGGAATACTTCGTCGACCGCGTCCCCTGCCCGAGCACGCAAACGGCACGCACGCAGCTCGTCCCGCAATATGTCGCGGCGCTGAAAGATGCAGGTATCAACGTCGTGGACGCCGCGACCCTGATCCATTCACAGAAGGGCCACTACGGGGTGCCGCTGTTTTCAGAAGGCGGCGAGCACTGGAACGATATCGGCGGTGCGCTCGCAGTCTCGGCGCTTGTCGAGGAGATCAACCGCCAGGCCGGTCGCGAGATCGTTCCGCCCTTTACCTTCAGCTACACGCTGACGAGCGCGAGCGGCGCCGATCGCGAACTCGTCGATCTCCTCAACGTTTTCTTTCCCCCGTTGAGCTATCTGACGCCGAAGCTCGACTTCACGCAGCCCGCTTCGTGCGAGGATCATCCCGCGCGAATGCTTGATGCTGCCTTCATCGCATCCAGCTTCGGCCATTTGCTCACGAAGATGATGATCGAGCACAATTGCCTGTCGAGACTGAACCTCTACTACTACGCAAAGCTTGGCCTCTTTGGCGGGACCCCGTATCACGAACTGCAAAGAAATTTGAGCGAGGCAGAATTCGAGCGCGTGCGCGACGCCAGGATCGTAATTCTGGAGGAGAACGAGTCTTTCATCGCGAGGGCGAACGGATATGTCGACGTCCTCCGCGACGCCGTGAAGCCATGATTTGAATGCGGCTTGTCTGGTACAGGCTAGGACATCGGCGGCGGTAGCTCTCGGTAGGTGTGGCCAATGCGTCACACCGCGATTTTATTTGTATAAATGACCGGGCTGGACGTGTCTAAGGCCGTCGCCAAATAGCCGAATGCACGTTCCTACGGGAAGGTAGAGGCGCGTCACCCGGCTATTCGGCCGCGCGGCGGTGCGGCCTTTTCATAATAATCATCAGTTATTTAAGGAAACGTCTTTATTCGGATTGAAAACCTAGCCCGGCAACAGGTTGCGGTGATGCGACCCTCTTGCGCAAAACCTCCAAAATGCCTTTAGAAATACTTAAAGTGAGTGTGTCATCGTTTGACGACGAGGGAATCAGCGCGGCGGCAAGCTGGTCCTTCGGTCCAATCGACGCTGGTACAGCGTTGTCGATTGCGTCATTCCGTGCCGTCCCCGATTGCATACGCACATCGAACGGCCACCTTCCGTCCTAACGGACGGAATGAGCGGTGCCTCGGCGCCGCTCTCGAAAAAGACCAGCGCAACCACCCGAGCCCTTTTTCGGGCTCCAGCTAGTTTTGGGCGCGCAAGAAATGAAACAGAAGGATTTGAGGACTCTGATCGTCAGGGAATGGGATAGCTGGCTGCAGAGCCAATCGATCGCTCCGGGGAGCGCAACGGGGCGTGACTCGCTCAAATTCTATTTCGACCTTCAGGACAGGCGATCTTCGCTTCTGAACTTCCAATCACGGGGCAGGGACAAGTGGCAGATCGTCCACGCCTGGCTTTTGAGCGAGCATCGCGTAATGGACTAATTAGGGCCCGATCGCTCAATCACGATCTATTCGATCAACTGGTCGGCACGCATCAGGATAGTCTGGTTTATTTCCAGGCCGAGTTGTTTGGCCGTCTTCAGGTTCACGGCGAGCCAGTACTTGGTGGGCATTTCCACGGGAAGATTGGCTGGCTTGATGCCCCTGAGTATCTCGACGATGAACGCCGCGCAGCGGCGAGGCACCATGCCGTAATCGGCCGAGTACGAGATCAATCCCCCGACCGTGACGAAGCTGGGGTTCGGTGACACTGCCGGAAGCCGAAATCTGAGCGCAAGATCGGCGACCTCCTGCTTGGCAATGCTTGGCTGGACCAGCAGCGCTTGGGCGCGCCATCGCTCGAAGAGATCGGTCGCATCGGATTCGAGCTTGACCATCGACGGCGACATCAGGACGTTGATTTCGATGTTGAGCGGCTTGGCGGCTGACAACACCTGATCAAGGAAAGTCTGGTTGAAGGGGTCGCCTTGGTTGCCGAGCACCGCAACCCGCTGCAGCGGAGGCAGCAGCTCCCTGATCAACTCCAGGTTCTTCGCGCCGAGCTCTGAAACCGCGGCACTGACGCCAGTCATGTTGCCGCCGGGGTGCCCGAGGCTTTCCGCCAGTCCACTGGCAACCGGATCGGCAGCGAGGAATACCACGGGAACGTCGTGAACCGCCTCTCTGGCAGCCATCGCAGCCGGGGTCTGGAAGGCGAACAGGACCTCAACTTTGAGCGCCAGCAGCTCGGCTGCGGCCGCAAGCAGTTCGGCAGTGTTTTGCGCCGATCGCACCTCGAGATGAAGATTGTTCTCGCCGTATCCGAGCTCGCGCAGACCGTCCGTCAGCGCGCCCAGAAAATACTGGGTATCGGCATTGGCCAGGGTCAGGAAGCCGATCCTGCGCTTCTCGCTCGGCTTCGGCTGCGCGCGGGCCAAGAGCGGCCAGGCAGCCAGGCAGCCGCCAACCAAACCGATAAAATGTCGACGTCGCATCTTGCGTCCCACGGCTTCGCTCGAAACCATAGCAGCTCCGGGCGAATTTAAGAGGTCGGAGTGGCCGGGCGCAGGAAAGGCGGCTTGGCTTGCGCCGCCCCTGGGTCGGGTGGCTGTTGATAACCCCCACCCCGTCTTCCGGCCGGGATGACAGCGGCCGGTGACGTGTTATCGACATCGCCGTCGGCACACCTTCATAGAGGGAACATGATGCGGATTACACTTGTCGGCTCCCGCCATTTTGGCGTGACGACGCTGAATATGCTCAGGGAGCATGGGGTCGACGTGGTCCGCGTGGTCGTTGCCGACGCCGATGACCGCTTGGCGGCGGCCGCACGCAGCGCCGGCATCGAGGCTGTGGTTCAGGCGGACCCGAGGTTGGTCGTAGCGTCCGAGATCGCGCCCCGCACGGATCTCATCGTGACCGCGCACAGCCACGCAAGGGTCAGCAAAGGGGCGCTGGCCGCCGCTAGGCTTGGCGGCATCGGGTACCACCCCTCGCTGTTACCCCGGCACCGCGGCATGGCTGCGGTGGAATGGACCATCAAGGAGGGTGATCCGATCGCTGGCGGCACGGTCTATCATCTGGCCGAGCGAATGGATGCCGGGGCGATCGCCGCGCAGGACTGGTGCTTCGTTAAAAAGGGCGAAACAGCACGCGAATTATGGGAGCGCGCCCTGGCGCCCTTGGGTCAGCGGCTGCTTGCGGAAGTCATCGACTTCGCCAAGGCGCACGGCACCCTGCCGGCGAAACCGCAGGACGAACAGTTTGCGACGAAAGCGCCGAGTCTTGCGCCGCATTAACCCCTGCCCCACTCTATGGAACCGGGACAATTTGCAGCAAAACATTTGTAAAACCTAGAATATCCGTCATTGCCGCGATGCAGCAAACTTTAGACACAATTGTTCCATTAAAGCGTGTTCCATCACACACATAGCAAGGATCTGATTATGCGTTTTGATCGCATTGCGACGATTTTTTGTGCTTTTCTTCTGGCCGGCGCCGCCACCGCGCCCGGCTTCGCCGCTTCGGCTTATGACGGTGTCTGGAATGTCACCATTGTGACAAAGAGCGGCACATGCGAACCCACCGCAAGCTCGACGGTGACTGTCACCGACGGTAGGATTTCTTCTGCCGGCGCGAACGTTTCCGGCAGCATCGGACATGAAGGCCTGGTTCGGGTCTCCATCAATGGTGCTTATGCAAACGGTCAACTCAGCGGCAATGCCGGATCGGGAAAGTGGAATGGGGCATCAGCGGGCATACCTTGCAGCGGTCGATGGGAAGCATCGCGACAATAAGACGGACACATCAGCTTACGGCGCGCGTTTCAGGCGGCTGCCCCTGGCAGCCGCCATTTTATTTGCCGCTTGCCTGTCGGCATCGACAGGCGGACACGCGCAATCCGGGGCCTTTGCCGGCATGGCGGGCAATTGGTCCGGCGGCGGCACCGTCACCCTCGACGACGGATCGAAGGAACGCATCCGCTGCCGTGCGTCCTATGCGGTCGCGGGCACCAGCATGAACATGACGCTCACCTGCGCAAGCGACGCTTACAAGTTCAATCTTGCAGCGAACGTGGTCGATCAAGGCGGCGCCGTATCTGGGACCTGGAGTGAGTCCAGCCGTAACGTCGGCGGCTCGATCCAGGGACGGGGCGGCGGCGGCAATTTCGAGGTGGTGGCGAATTCCGCCGGCTTCAATGCCAGCATCACGCTCAGGACCGCCGGCAGCAAGCAATCGATCGGCATGCGGGCTGACAGCCAGTTCCGGGCCGCGCAGATCGCGCTGTCGCGCTAATCCGGCCCGGTAGCGAAAGTCTAAATTGGTGCAGCGCTCGCCTGCACGGCTTTTTGCGTGGTCAGCGACGGCAACAGGAAGCTGCGGCTCCTGCTCGGGCCAGCCGGTGGCGAAGGCTGTTACTTTCGGTCGATCATTGCCCGCAAACACTGCCTTACGATGCAGGGACGAAGGCGGTCACTTCGATCTCGACCTTGGCCCTCACGTCGACGAGCCCGTCGATGAAGAGCAGCGTCGAGGGCGGAAAGTTTCGGCCCAACGTCTCCTTCCATGCCGCTCCGATGCCGCTGCCGGCGGCTTCATACTCGCCGCGGCTCGTGAGATACCAGGTCAGACGAACGATGTGCTCTGGCCCGGCACCAGCCTCCGCAAGCAGCTTGACGATCCGCTTGAGCGCAACCGCGACCTGCGCAGCGAGCGCTGGCGAATAGTCACCTTTCTCGTCGCCGCCGGTCTGACCTGCCAGCACGATCCATCGGCCAGGACCACTGAATTCGACACCGTGGGAAAAGCCGCGCGGTTTTGACCATTCGGCCGGTTGCAAGATACGCATGTTGGTTTCCTCCCGGAGTTATGGCGATCCCTTAACACCGATTGCGCCTGCCCTCCCACAGCGAAGTTTCTCGCGCATCGCTGCACGGCAGATTTGCGCGTTGCAAACCTTGTCGTGCTCGCCGATATCCACCTGCCCTGCTCTGCCTGCAGAGGCGCTCCGAGAAATCCATGCAGCGAAATCAGTTCAAACCCAAGGCCGCTCTGTGGATGGCCGGCTGGCTTGCCCTGATGCTGGTGATGGCGATCGCCGGCCGCGAAGCGGTGCGCGAATTGAACGTGTTCGAGCTGATGGAAGTGCGTTCGGTGCTCGGATTCTTTCTGCTCTACCCCATGATCCACCGGAACGGCGGCTTCAAAACGCTCAAGACTGCGCGCTTGCCGTTGCACATCGTGCGCAACCTCACTCATTACGCCGCGCAGCTCGGCTGGTTCTTCGCGCTGACGCTGATTCCGATCGGCCAGGTGGTGGCGCTCGAGTTCACGATGCCGATCTGGACGGCTATCCTCGCTGCATCCTTTCTCGGCGAGCGCATGACGCCGTGGAAGGTCGCAGCAATCGTGCTCGGGATCGTCGGCGTCGTCATCATCGTTCGCCCGGACACCGGCGAGATCAATCCGGGTCAACTGATTGCGCTAGCCGCCGCCGTGGGCTTCGGCATTTCCATGGCGCTGGTGAAGTTGTTGACCCGCACCGAGAGCGCGCTTGCTATCATTTTCTGGATGCTGGTGGTGCAATCGGTCGCCGGATTTTTTCCCACGCTCTACGTCTGGACCTGGCCGTCGGCGCAGGTCTGGGGCTGGATGGTCGTGGTCGCGATCTGCGGTACTTTTTCGCACTACTGCCTGGCCAATGCGATGCGATATGCCGATGCGACCATCGTGGTGCCCATGGACTTCCTGCGGGTTCCGCTGACGGCTACCGCTGGCTGGCTGATCTACGGCGAACGGCTCGACGTCTGGACAGTTCTCGGCGCGGCGCTGATCCTGGTCGGCAACCTTCTCAATCTGAAGGGCGCCAATCGCGTGCCGGCTCGCGCGGGTACGTAGGGCTCCCGGGCTCGAATCTCTCCGGCCGATCTCGGCGTCACCCTCCAATTTTGTGACCCAAATCACGCAATACCGTCCAGGCGATTGGATAGCTTTGGCGCACGGAGGATGCGATGGCGCGCGCTCAGGTGTTGGTAACGGCCGATTTTTGTCGCACGGAGACCGGGTTTTTCGTGTAAACTGTCCGGCACCTTTGCCGCCTTCAAAAATTTCGATTCCGCAGGGGATTTCAGATGCGCTACCATTCCATCCTCCTATCCCTGATCTGCATGCTGTTCACTGCGCATTCGGCGCTGGCCGACAAGCGCGTGGCCTTCGTGGTCGGCAACGGCGCCTACAAGAACGTGGCGCAACTACCGAACCCTCCGATCGATGCCAAGGCGATGGCCAGCGTGCTGCGCAATGTCGGGTTTGAGGTCGTCGAAGGCGTCAACCTCACCCGCGACAAGATGACCGAAAAGCTGCTCGATTTCGGCAAGCGCGCCCAGGGTGCCGACGTTGCCGTGTTCTATTACGCCGGCCACGGCATCGCGATCAGCGGCACCAATTATCTGCTGCCGATCGATGCCGACATCAAATCGGAAATGGACGTCAAGTTGGGCGCCGCGATCAACATCGACCTGACGCTCGACCAGACCATGGGCGACGCCAAGGTCAAGCTGGTGTTCCTCGACGCCTGTCGCGACAATCCGTTCGCCGCCAAGATCAAGTCGACCGCGACCCGGAGCGTGTCGGTCGGCCAGGGTCTCGCCGAGATGAAATCCGGCGAAGGCACGCTGATCGCGTTTGCGACCGGCCCCGGCCAGACTGCGCTTGACGGCCAGGAAGGCACCAACTCGCCGTTCACCCGCGCGCTGATCGCCCACATCACCGAGCCTGGCGTTGAAATCCAGCAGGCGATGACCGAGGTTCGTGCCCAGGTCAACGAAGAGACCAACAAGGGTCAATTGCCTTGGGGTCACACCAATCTGATCGGTTCGGTCTATCTCAATCCGGCCGCGCCTCCGAAGGAAGCACCACCCGCGGCCGCGGCAGCCCCCGGCGGCGCCACGACGCCGGCGGCGCCCGCGGTTGCCTCAACGGGCAGCGGCAGCAGCAGCGAGGTCGAAGTCGAGTTCTGGCGGTCGGTCAAGGATTCCAACAAGCCTGAAGAGCTTAATGCGTACCTGTCGAGCTATCCCAACGGTCAGTTCAAGTCGCTGGCGCTGGCGAGGATTGCAGCGATCGAGAACGGCCCTTCGACCACGACGCGCAACCTGACCTCGGGCGTCGACCAGGCCACCTTCACCGAAGAAGCCAACCAGACCACCGAGGATCAAATCGGGCTCGACAAGGGCCAGCGCCGCGACGTGCAGCGGCGGCTCACGGGCCTCGGCTTCGACATCAAGGCGACCGGCAAGTTCGACGACGACACGCGCACGGTGATCAAGCGCTGGCAAGCCGCCCGCGGCTATCCCGTGAGCGGCTATCTCAACAGGCTCCAGCACAAGGCGCTGTTGAGCGAGATCGTCTCGGCGACACCAAGCACAACCAGCGGCGACGATTCCGATGATTCATCGCGCCGCGTCCGCCACAGCGGCGGCGGTGGCGGAGGTGGTCGCCGCGTCAGTGGCGGCGGTGGCGGTGGTGGTGGCGGCGGGGCCAACCCAGGCGCCTTCATGGGCGGCGTGATCGGCGGTATGATGGGCGGCATGTTCCGTCACTGACCGGCAAGAGCATTTCGGAAAGGAAAAAGCCCGGCCAAGAGCCGGGCTTTTTCTTTGGAAATTCGTCAATGCGAGCGAAACGAAGCAGTCCAGAGCCGCGCAAAAGACTCCGGATTTAGCTATTTGCCCGCGGCCTTGCGCAGGGCTTCGTTGATCCTGTCCTGCCAGCCGGGCCCGCCCTCCCGGAAAAATTCCAGCACGTCCTGATCGATCCGCAACGTGACCTGTTCCTTCACGCCGGGGATTGCGGCCGTCTTCGGCGGCGCTTGCGCGACTTTGGCGGTGGCCTTCTTGAATGCCGCCTCCGCTTCGGTGCGCGCGTCGTTCAGCGTTCGGGGCCTTCTCGGTTGATCAGCCATGTCAGATCCCTTCGAATAACGCGGTCGAAAGATAGCGCTCCGAGAACGACGGCACGACCGCAAGGATCGTCTTGCCTGCGCTGTCCGGTCGCCTGCCGATTTGCAGCGCGGCGGCGATCGCAGCGCCCGAGGAAATGCCGCCGGGAATGCCTTCGTTGCGCGCCAGCGCGCGGGAGGTCTCGATCGCGGTCGCGCTGTTGATCTTGATGATCTCGTCGATGACGGAGCGATCGAGAATGTCGGGAGCGAAACCGGCGCCGATGCCCTGGATCTTGTGCGGCGTGTGCTGCCCGCCCGACAGCACCGGGCTCTCCTCCGGCTCCACCGCAACGACGCGAAGGGAGGGTTTTCGCGGTTTCAGCACCTGACCGACCCCGGTGATGGTCCCGCCGGTGCCGACGCCGGCAACAAAGATATCAATGTTGCCGCCGGTATCGTTCCAGATCTCCTCTGCCGTGGTGCGGCGGTGAATTTCGGGATTGGCGAGGTTCTTGAACTGTTGCGGCATCACCGAATTGGGCGTCGTGCGCAACAATTCCTCGGCGGTGGCGATCGCGCCCTTCATGCCCTGCGAGGCCGGCGTCAGCACGATCTCGGCGCCGAGAAAGGCAAGCATCTTGCGCCGCTCGATCGACATCGACTCCGGCATCACGAGTTTCAGTCGGTAGCCGCGCGAGGCGGCGACGAAAGCAAGCGCGATGCCGGTATTGCCCGAGGTCGGCTCGATCAATACGGTATCGGCATTGATGAGGCCCGCTTTTTCCATCGCGACGACCATCGAAGCGCCGATGCGGTCCTTCACGCTCGCGGCCGGATTGAAATATTCAAGTTTCGCCAAAACCGTCGCGTGTGCGCCGTGGGCCTGCGGCAATTTGCGCAGGCGAACGATCGGCGTATCTCCGATCGCGTCGACAATGGAGTCAAACACCCGACCACGGCCCGGAGGGTGCACTGCACCAGCGATTGACGGCGCATTCATGAGGAACTCCCTTGCAAACGCGCGATATGAGCGAAAATCCGCGCCCATCTCTAGTGGAGTTGCGCGTGAGCACGCAAGCGCAAGATTCTCGCAGTTCAAAACTCGCTGCATCGCAAAATTTTATTTGAATGGAGGTAACGCAAAACGAACGCATTTGTGTTGCTACATCGTCAAACGAATTGGTGTATGTTATGCTCAGCTTTGGAACGCAAACGCAGAAGGGGGGCCAGCGATGACAGCAGTTGCTGAAGTGTTTTCGACGGCCGCGCGACGCCCCGATCCGCGCGGAAGCGAGTTGCCGACTTGTCCGGTTTGCGCAGACTCCATGGTGGCTGCGGAAGCGTCCGCCTATTTGCCGGACGATCTAATCACCTATCTGTGGACCTGCGACACCTGCGGTTACGGTTTTGTGACGAAGCACACGCTCCGGCGCTTTGCATGTAACTGACCTCTGTGCCTAGCGCGGCGCGATATCGCGCCGCGCCCATCCGGCCCGCGTCAGTTCGTAGAATTCCTCGAAACACCTTCGCGAAATGGCGTCTCTGATCTCGCTCATCAGGCGCTGGTAATAGGCGATGTTGATTTCGGACAGCAGCATTGCCCCGAGCGCCTCGCCCGACCTCACGAGATGATGCAGATAGGCGCGCGAGATCGTGCGCGTGGCGGGCCACCCGCTCTGCTCATCGAGTGGTCGCGGGTCGTCCGCATGGCGTGCGTTGCGCAGATTGACCGCGCCGAACCGCGTGAACGCAACGCCATGCCGTCCATTTCGCGTCGGCATC
>Ga0306922_10005185_pt1 | contig 12421 bp, 9 predicted proteins | sample sta12Cox44000082_FD_203758 | JGI IMG/M metagenome (GOLD analysis project Ga0306922, IMG submission 203758) | Lab enrichment of tropical soil microbial communities from Luquillo Experimental Forest, Puerto Rico - statoxic.12C.oxic.44.000.082 (v2)... | ecosystem: Environmental > Terrestrial > Soil... | reverse complement strand
TGGCCCGGCGGCCGAGGCATGATCTCCAGCTGGGTCACCGAGGCGGCGCCCTGCCGGTGCACGGTGCCAAGGCAGTCAGCGCCGGTGTCGCCGCCGCCGATGATCACCACATGCCGCCCGCGCGCGCTGATGGCCGGGCCGGTCCCGTGCCCGACCGCGCGGTTGGCCGCCTGCAGGAACTCCATCGCCTGGTGGATGCCGTCCAGATCAGCGCCGGGCACCGGCAGGCCGCGAGGTATGGTGGCGCCGCCAGCCAGCACGACCGCGTCGTGCCCGGCTCGCAACCGCGCGGCCGTCACGTCACGCCCGACGTTGACCCCGCAGATGAACCTGGTGCCCTCGGCGCGCATCTGGTCAAGCCGCCGGTCCAGGTGCCGCTTCTCCAGCTTGAACTCGGGGATGCCGAACCGGAGCAGCCCGCCGGGCGCCTCCGTGCGCTCGTACACGGTGACCGTATGCCCGGCCCGGGTGAGCTGCTGCGCGGCGGCCAGCCCGGCCGGGCCGGAGCCCACGACAGCCACCGTGCGGCCGGTCAGCACGGCCGGCGGCTCGGGCGCCGCCCAGCCCGACGCGAGCGCCCGGTCGGCGATCTCCACCTCGACCTGCTTGATGGTGACCGGGTCCGAATTGATGCCGAGCACGCAGGCGCTCTCGCACGGCGCCGGGCACAGCCGCCCGGTGAACTCCGGGAAGTTGTTGGTGGCGTGCAGCCGCCGGGCCGCCTCGGCCCAGTCCTCGCGCCGGACCAGGTCGTTCCACTCCGGGATGAGGTTACCCAGGGGGCAACCCTGGTGGCAGAACGGGATGCCGCAGTCCATGCACCGCCCGGCCTGGAGTTCCAGCCGCGCGGTGCCGAAGTCGGTGTAGACCTCGCGCCAGTCGGCGATGCGCACGCTGACCGGGCGCCGGGCCGGGGTCAGCCGCGGCGTGGTCAGGAAGCCCTTGGGATCGGCCATGACGTCCCCTCACCCGTGCGCGGCGGCCATGACCGCCTCGTTGACGTCCAGGCCCTCCCGCTCGGCGCGGCGGGCAGCTTCCCGCACCCGCTTGTAGTCGTGCGGCATGACCTTGGCGAACCGGGGCAGCGCGGCGTCCCAGTCGCTCAGCAGGCGCGCCGCCACCGGCGACCCGGTCTCCGCGTGGTGCCGCCGCACCAGGGCACGGAGCAGGTCGGCGTCGGCGCCCGCCACCGGTTCCAGGTCGGCCATGCCGGTGTTCACCCGGCGCGGGTCAGGGTCCAGCAGGTAGGCGGTGCCGCCGGACATGCCCGCGGCGAAGTTGCGCCCGGTCCGGCCGAGCACCAGCACAGTGCCGCCGGTCATGTATTCGCAGCCGTGGTCGCCGGTGCCCTCGGCGACGGCCACCGCGCCGGAGTTGCGCACGCAGAACCGCTCGCCGACGATCCCGCGCAGGAAGATCTCCCCGCCGGTCGCGCCGTAACCGATCACGTTGCCCGCGATGATCTGCGTCTCGGCCGCGAACGGCGCCGCCGGGTCCGGGGCGACCACGATCCGCCCGCCGGACAGCCCCTTGCCGAGGTAGTCGTTGGCGTCCCCGGCCAGCCGAAGCGTGATCCCCCTGGGCAGGAAGGCGCCGAACGATTGTCCCGCGGACCCGGTGAAGGCGACGCTGATGGTGTCCGGCGGGAGGCCTTCGCCGCCCCACCGTTTCGTCACCTCGTAGCCGAGCATCGTCCCCACGGTCCGGTTCACGTTCCGGACGGGCAGGTCGAGGGTGACCGGCGTGCCGTCGGCCAGGGCGCCCTCGGCGAGTTGAATCAGGGTGTTGTCCAGCGCCCGGTCCAGCCCGTGGTCCTGGCTGGTCCGATGGCACCGCACGGCGCCGTCGGGCAGTTCGGGCAGGTGCAGCACCGGGGTAAGGTCCAGCCCGGCGGCCTTCCAGTGGCCGACCGCCTGGGCCACATCGAGCAGATCGGCCCGGCCCACCGCCTCCTCCAGGGTGCGGCAGCCGAGCGCGGCCAGGTACTCCCTGACCTCCTCGGCGATGAACTCGAAGAAATTGACCACGAACTCGGGCCGTCCGGCGAAGCGTTTGCGCAGCTCGGGGTTCTGAGTAGCCACGCCGACCGGGCAGGTGTCCAGGTGGCAGACCCGCATCATGACGCAGCCGGACACCACCAGCGGCGCGCTGGCGAAGCCGAACTCCTCGGCGCCGAGCAGCGCAGCGATGATCACATCGCGGCCGGTCTTGAGCTGGCCGTCCGCCTGGACCACGATCCGGTCCCGCAGCCCGTTGCGCAGCAGCGTCTGCTGGGTTTCGGCGAGGCCGATCTCCCACGGCGCCCCGGCGTGCTTGATGCTGGTCAGCGGCGCGGCGCCGGTTCCGCCGTCGTGCCCGGAAATGAGCACCACGTCGGCGTGCGCCTTGGACACCCCGGCGGCGACGGTGCCGACGCCCACCTCGGCGACCAGCTTGACGTGCACCCGGGCGGCCGGGTTGGCGTTCTTCAGGTCGTGGATGAGCTGGGCGAGATCCTCGATCGAGTAGATGTCGTGGTGCGGCGGGGGCGAGATGAGGCCGACACCCGGGGTGGAGTAGCGGGTCCGGGCGATCCACGGGTACACCTTGTGCCCCGGCAGTTGGCCGCCCTCCCCCGGCTTGGCCCCCTGCGCCATCTTGATCTGCAGGTCGTCGGCGTTGACCAGGTACTCGCTGGTCACCCCGAACCGGCCGCTGGCAACCTGCTTGACCGCGGACCTGCGTAGGTCGCCACCGGCGTCGGGGACGAACCGGCGCGGGTCCTCGCCGCCCTCCCCGGTGTTGGACTTGCCGCCGAGCCGGTTCATCGCGATGGCCAGGGTCTCGTGCGCCTCGGCGGAGATGGAGCCGTAGGACATCGCGCCCGTGGCGAACCGGCGGACGATGGCCGCGACCGGCTCGACCTCCTCGACCGGGACCGGCGGGCGGGCGGCCGCCATGTCCACGCCCCGGATCCGCAGCAGCCCGCGCAGGGTCATCAGCCGGGTGGCCGAGTCATCGACCAGCCGGGTGTACTCCTTGAATATCTCGTACCGGCGGGTGCGGGTGGCGTGCTGCAGCTTGAACACGGTCTCCGGGTTGAACAGGTGCTGCTCCCCGTCGCGGCGCCACTGGTACTCGCCGCCGGTCTCCAGCCGCTGGTGGGCCAGCCCGGCGCCGCGCCCGCGCTCTGCTAGCCCTGACCCCGCCACCCCGCCCCATGCGCGCGCGTGCCGGGCGGCCACCTCGGCGGCAAGCACGTCGAACCCGGCGCCGCCGAGCCGGGACGTAGTACCGGTGAAGCAGGTGCCGATAACCTCGTCGCCCAGGCCGATCGCCTCGAAGATCTGCGCGCCGTGGTAAGAGGCCGCGGTGGACACGCCCATCTTCGACATGATCTTGAGCAGGCCCTTGCCGAGCGCCTTGATCAGGTTGGCCGCGGCCTTGTCCGCGGACACGCCTTCCAGCACGCCACGCCGCACCATGTCCCGCACCGACTCCAGGGCCAGGTACGGGTTGACCAGGGCGGCGCCGTAGCCGACGAGCAGCGCGACGTGGTGCGCCTCGCGGGCATCCGCGGCTTCCACCACGAGCCCCACCCGGGTCCGGGTGCGCTCCCTGATCAGGTGGTGGTGCACCGCGCCGCACAGCAGCAGCGACGGAATGGGCGCCAGCGCCGGGACGGCCGCGCCCGCCGGATCGGCCTCGCCCCGGTCAGACAGCACCACGATCCGGGTGCCGGCCTCGATCGCCGCGGTCACCTCGGCGCAGATCTCCGCCAGCCGCTCACGCAATGCGGCGCCGCCACCGGCCACCCGGTAGCGGCCGTCCGCTACGTGCGCGGCGAAGCCCGGCAGGTTGCCGTCGTCGTTGATGTGGATGATCTTGGTGAGGTCGTTGTCGCTGATCACCGGGTAGGGCAGCACGACCTGACGGCAGGAGGCCGGGCCCGGGTCCAGCAGGTTCTGCTCGGCACCGGTGGAGGTCTTCAGCGAAGTGACCAGCTCCTCCCTGATCGCATCCAGCGGCGGGTTGGTGACCTGGGCAAACAGCTGCGCGAAGTAGTCGAAAACGAGCCGCGGCCGGTCGGACAGGACGGCCACGGGCGTGTCGGTGCCCATGGAGCCGATCGGCTCGGCACCGGCAGCGGCCATCGGGCCGAGCAGCAGCCGCAACTCCTCCTCGGTGTAGCCGCTGGCCCGTTGCCGGGTGATCAGCGCGGCGGTGCCGGGCCGCGCGCGATCGCGGGCGGCCACGGGCCGCGGGCGTCCGGCGGCACCCCCCGGGGTGGCGGAGTGTCCCCCCGCGGTAACAGCGCGGCCGGGCAGGTCGTCGAGATGTATCAGGCCGGCGTGCAGCCACTCGGCGTACGGGTGCTCGGCGGCCAGGGCAGCCTTGACATCGGCGTCTTCGAGGATGCGATGGCTGCCGGTGTCGGCGAGGAAGATCCGGCCCGGCCGCAGCCGGCCCTTGCGCACCACGGTGGCCGGGTCGAGGTCGAGCACCCCGACCTCGCTGGCCAGGATGACCAGGCCGTCCTGGGTTACCCAGTACCGGCCGGGGCGCAGTCCGTTGCGGTCGAGCACGGCGCCGGCGACCGTGCCGTCGGTGAACGCGACGCAGGCCGGGCCGTCCCATGGCTCCATCAGCGTGGCGTGGAACTGGTAGAACGCGCGCGGCGCCGGGTCCATCTCCTCGTGGTTCTCCCAGGGCTCGGGGATCATCATGAGGATGGCGTGCGGCAGCGACCGGCCACCGAGGTAGAGCAGTTCCAGGCACTCGTCGAAGCTGGCGGAGTCGCTGGCCGACTCGGTCAGGATCGGCAGCAGGCGCTCCAGGCCGCGGCCGTCCGCCGCCGGGGGGAACAGGGTGGAGGAGAGCATCGCCTCGCGGGCCCGCATCCAGTTCCGGTTGCCGCGCACGGTGTTGATCTCCCCGTTGTGCGCGATGAACCGGTAGGGGTGCGCCCGGGGCCACGACGGCATCGTGTTCGTGGAGAACCGAGAATGCACCATGGCCAGGGCCGACGTGTACGCCGGGTCGGACAGGTCCGGGTAGAACGGCGCCAGTTGCAGCGCGGTGAGCATCCCCTTGTAGACGATCGTCGCGCTGGACAGGCTGGCCGGGTACAGGCCGGTCTCGTGCTCCATCCGTTTGCGCAGGCAGAACGCGTGACGGTCCAGCGCCAGCCCCGCGTCGCCGCCCGGTGCCGCGACGAACAACTGGGCCAGGCGGGGCATCGTCGCCCGTGCGCCGGTCCCGCAGAAGTTCGCGTCGTGCGGCACGTCGCGCCAGCCGAGGACGGACAGGCCCTCCTCGGCGGCCAGCCGTGCCACGTGCGCCCGCGCCGAAGCGCGGGCGGCGGGGTCCCCGGGCAGGAAAACGAGCCCCGCGGCGTAGCTGCCCAGGGCGGGCAACTCGAACTCGCAGGAGGCGCGGAACAGGGCATCCGGCATCTGGGTGAGGATGCCGGCTCCGTCGCCGGTGCCGGGGTCGCTGCCCTTTGCGCCGCGGTGGTCGAGGTTCCGCAGCACGGTGAGCGCCTGCGCCACGGTGTGCTGGGTCCGGCGCCCGGACAGGTCGGCGACCAGGCCGACGCCGCAAGCGTCGTGCTCGAACTGGCTGTCGTAGAGTCCCTGAGATTGCCTAGCGGCAGGCGGCATTCAGTCTCCTGTCGTCTCGTCCGTGGTTCGTGCGGATCGGGACGACATTGGCCCTGCCGCGGGCAGCACCGGCGATGCGGCCTCTGGCTCCTGAGCTAGCGCTCCGGGATCAGATCCAGATTACGCCACCCGTGCGTTCTTGCCCGCGCGAGCCCGGTGGTGAAACGCCGAGAGGCAGGCCAATTGCCGCTCGTCACAGGTACCGCAACATGCCATTGCGCTGAGTGAGGGTCAGCGGGCGGCCCGGGCCGGCCGGCGGACCCCCGCCGCGAGGTCCCCGGCCAGGTCCCGCACACCTTGGATACCGGCGGTCAGATCGGGCGCGTCCAGGAGACGCTGGACGAACGCGGAGCCGACGATCACGCCGTCCGCGAAACCGGCGACCTCGGCGGCCTGGGCGCGGTCACGCACTCCGAGTCCCACCGCCACCGGCAGGTCCGTGGCGGCCCGGACCCGGCTGACCACGCCCGCCGCGGCGGCGCCGACCCGATCCCGGGCGCCGGTGATGCCCATGACCGACACCGCGTAGACGAACCCGGCGCAGACCTTCGTGATCAGCTCGATGCGTTCCGGGGTGGAACTGGGCGCTACAAGGAAGACCCGGTCCAGGTCGTGCTCGGCGGCGGCGTCCAGCCACGGGCCGGCCTCTTCCGGGGTCAGGTCGGGGGTAATGAGCCCGCAGCCGCCGGCCGCGGCCAGGTCGCGGGCGAACCGGCGCACGCCGTAGTGGTCGACCGGGTTCCAGTAGGTCATGACGAGCACGGGCACGCCGCCGGCCGCCACCGCCTCGACCGTCCGCAGCACGTCGGTGACCCGGGCGCCGCCAGACAGCGCCCGGTCCACGGCCGTCTGGATGACCGGGCCGTCGAGCAGCGGGTCGGTGTAGGGCAGCCCGATCTCGATCACGTCCACGCCGGATTCGGCCATCGCCCGGATGGCGGCGATCGCCCCGTCCACGGTGGGAAAGCCGGCGGGCAGATAGCCGACGAGCACCGCCCTGCCTTCGCCGGCGGCCCGGGCGAACGCCGCGGCGACGTTGGTCATTGGCTGACCGCCGCGTCGAGCGCTTCGGCGCTCAGGTGCCCGAACCAGCGGGAGGCGGTGGTGACGTCTTTGTCGCCCCGCCCGGACAGGTTGACCAGCAGCAGCGCGTCCGGGCCGGCTTCCTTGGCGACCTGCAGTGCCCCGGCGAGCGCGTGCGCCGACTCCAGGGCGGGGATGATCCCTTCGGTCCGGCACAGCAGCGCGAAGGCGTCCATGGCCTGGGCGTCGGTGATGGCCCGGTAGCTGGCCCGCCCGCTTTGGGCGAGCCAGGCGTGCTCGGGGCCGACGCCCGGGTAGTCCAGGCCCGCGGCGATCGAATGAGTGGCGAGCGTCTGGCCGTCACTGTCCTGCAGCACGCGGGTCCGCATGCCGTGCAGCACCCCGTCCGACCCGGCCACCATGGTTGCGGCGTGCCGGCCGGTGTCCAGCCCGTCGCCGCCGGCCTCACAGCCGATCAGCCGCACGGACTCGTCCGGCAGGAAGGCGTGGAAGACGCCGATCGAGTTGGACCCGCCGCCGACGCAGGCGACTACCGCATCGGGCAGCCGGCCCGCCTGCTCCAGGATCTGGCCGCGCGCCTCCACCCCGATGACCCGCTGGAAGTCCCTGACCATCACCGGGAACGGGTGCGGGCCGCCGACGGAGCCGATGCAGTAGTGGGTGCTGGCGACGGTGGTGACCCAGTCACGGAACGCCTCGTTCATGGCGTCCTTGAGGGTGCGGCTGCCGATGGTGACCGGGATCACCTCCGCACCGAGCATCCGCATCCGCGCCACGTTCAGCGCCTGCCGGTGGGTGTCCTCCTCACCCATATAGACGGCGCATTCCAGGCCGAACAGGGCACAGGCAGTGGCGGCTGCGACCCCGTGCTGCCCAGCTCCGGTCTCGGCGATGACCCGGGTCTTGCCCATCCGCTTGGCCAGCAGCACCTGCCCGAGCACGTTGTTGATCTTGTGGGAACCGGTGTGGGCCAGGTCCTCGCGCTTGAGCAGCACCGCGCACCCGGCGGCCGCGGCGAACCGGGGTACCGGGGTGAGCAGGGTCGGCCGGCCCGCGTAGCCGCGCAGCAGGGCGCTCAGCTCGGCCTGGAACGCCGGGTCCGCCTTCGCGGCCGTGTACTGCGCATCCAGTTCGGTCAGGGCCGAGATGAGCGACTCGGGGACGAACCTGCCCCCGTAACTCCCGAAGTGACCGCTCGCGTCGGGCACCAGGGCGGGCACGGTCGCGCCGTCGGTGGGGGCGCCGTGGCTCACGGGCGGTCACCGCGGAGCGCCGGGTGTGATCCCGCGGTGACCAAGTCAGCCACCGCCGAGCGAGGGTCCTTGCCGGTGACCAGGCTTTCCCCCACCAGCACGGCGTCCGCGCCCGCGGCGGCGTAGGCGAACAGGTCGCGCGGGCCCCGGATCCCGGACTCGGCGATCTTGAGGACAGGGCTGGGGATCATCGGGGCAAGGCGCGCGAACACCCCTCGGTCCACCTTCAAGGTGGTCAGGTCGCGCGCGTTGACCCCGATGACCTTGGCGCCCGCTTCGGCCGCGCGTACGACCTCGGCGTCGGTGTGCACCTCCACCAGCGGCACGAGCCCGATCGACACGGCGCGCTCCACCAGCGAGACGAGGGCGTTCTGCTCCAGCGCGGCCACGATCAGCAGCACCATGTCCGCCCCGTGCGCGCGGGCCTCCCAGAGCTGGTAGGAGCTGATGATGAAGTCCTTGCGCAGCACCGGCACGGCCACCCGCTTGCGCACCACGGCCAGGTCCTCAAGGCTGCCTTCGAAGTGGCGCGGCTCGGTGAGGACGCTGATGATGCTGGCCCCGCCCGCCTCGTAGTCGCAGGCCAGCGCCGCCGGGTCGGCGATCGATGCCATCTTGCCCTTGGCCGGGCTGGCCCGCTTCACCTCGGCGATCACGGCCACGTCCTGGCCGCTAATCGCTGCGACGGCGTCCCGGGGCGAAGGCGCCCGCTTGGCCATCTCCTTGAGCCGCTCCAGCGGTACCTCCCGCTGGCGAGCGGCGAGATCGGTGCGCACGCCTTCCAGGATCTCGTTGAGCACGCTCACGCGGTTCCGCTATCCCCTCGGGTCGGATGCCTTGCTTCGGGTGATGGTAGCGAGGTCGGCGCAGTGCTTCGGCACGCACCCTCCCCGCCGGTCACCCAGCGGCGTGTTCGCCGAATGTCTCCCCTGCGGCATCGCCAAAGCCCACCTCACCACGCTGACTGCCGGGCAGCCCGCCCGGCATGGCCGAGTAAGCCCGCGCCACCGCGGGATGGAGCAAAGTGCCGGCGACGACGAGCGCGAACAGCGTCCCGCCGACATAACGGGCGACCACGAATCTCGATACTCCGTACACGAAGAACGCGCTTTCCACGCTCAGCGCGGCTACCCACGCGGCCCGGGTACCGGACCTGACCAGCAGCGCGAGCAGGATCAGCGAGGCCACCAGCGCCAGCGTGATGAGCACCGACGGCAGGTGACGGCGGCTGAACGCCAGGCCCACCGCGCCGGCCGCGGCCGCCTGCGCCACCACCAGGCGGGTCACGAGGCGCACCGGCGCCGACGCCCGGCGGCCCGGTTCACGGGCGCCGAACGGGCGGCGCCTGGACCGCTTGCCAGCTTCCGACGCGCTCACGCTCACCTCCGGGCCGGGCACGCCCCACCGGCGGGGGCGGCACCTGCTTCGGCCAGCCGCTCACACCTACGAGCGTAACGCCAGCCGCCGGGGCGATTCAGGCCGGGCCGTGCCGCCCGGCTCCTCCGCCGGCCAGGTCGGTCGGATCGGCGCCGTTGCTGAGCGCGTCCCACAACGCGGCACTGTCCGCGGCCGGCCGACGTCCGGCCTGCTCAGGTGGCTCGTACCGGCTGGACATGACCGGCCATCGCGGACCGCGCCAGGCCACGAGCAAGCCCGTCGCAACGATGATCAGCGCGCCGGCCACGGCGGCCGGGCGCCACAGCGCCGCCGTCATCGTGACGTGACCCGCGGCGGTGATCCCCGCTGCCGCGCCGCCGCCCGGAAGGGCCCCGGGCGAAACCCCGGCCGCGCCACCGGCGGTGGCGGAGCCCGCCTGCGAGACGGCGGTCACCCGCGCGGCGGCGAGCACGTCGGCCGCGGCCAGCGGAAGGCTCACCGTCACGGCGATCAGGACGCCGAACGCCGCCATCAGCACCCCGGCGAGGCGGCGGGCCAGACGCCGGGTCGCGATGACCGCCGCGAGGCTGGCCAGCGCGGCCAGGGCCAGCGCGCCGGCCAGCGGGACCAGGTCCTGGCCGCTGACCGACACCACGCTGGCGGGCAGCGGCGCCGGCGCGGGGGTGGCCACGCGCGCCCAGGCCTGCCGCGCCGACAGCAGCACCGCCCCGGCGCCGGCCGCGCCGAGGGCCAGGCCGAGCACGTACTCCCGCCGGAGCCGGGGCAGCGGCCCGGCGGCCCCGGCCGGTGGCGCTTGGCCGCGAAGCGCGGTCACGGCGCGGTCAGCTCCAGCGCGCCCGCGTCGAAGCAAGTCCGGCCGCCGGTGTGGCAGGCAACCTCGGACTGGTCCACCTTGACGAGCACGGCGTCGCCGTCGCAGTCGAGGGCCACGGAGATGACCCGTTGCACGTGACCGGAGGTCTCCCCCTTGACCCAGTACTCACCCCGGCTGCGCGACCAGTAGGTGCACCGCCCGGTGGTCAGCGTGCGGTGCAGCGCCTCGTCGTCCATCCAGGCCAGCATGAGCACCTCGCCGGTGTCATGCTGCTGGGCGATCGCGGCGAACAGCCCGTTCGCGTCGCGCTTGAGCCGGGCAGCGATCGCGGGATCCAGCGCTGACGGCCGGCCGGCCTTGTCGGTCACGCCGGTCCCTCCTCTCCTGGCCTGCCACCCCCGATCCTACGAGCAGGAGCCGGACCGCCCGCCACGGCAGGGCGTACCATCGCGGGGTGAGCTATGCCCGCGACGAGCGTATGGCCCTGTGTGCCCTGCTTGATGAGACGGAGCCGGGGGCGCCGACGCTGTGCGAGGGCTGGCGCGCCGTGGACCTGGCCGCGCACCTGGTGATGCGGGAACGCCGGCCGGACGCGGCCGCCGGGCTGATGGGCGGGCCCCTGGCGGGGCACACCCGCCGGGTTACCGAGATGCTGTCCACCCGCACTCCGTTCCCGCAGCTGGTGCGGCTGATCCGCACCGGGCCACCGGCACTGTCGGTCTACCGGCTGCCGGGCATGGACGAACGGCTCAACCTGGTGGAGTTCTTCGTTCATCACGAGGATGTGCGGCGCGGGGCGGACGGATGGCAGCCCCGTGACCTGTCCAACGGGCTGTCCGACGCGCTCTGGCAGCGCCTGAAGGCGAGCAAGCTGTTGTTCCGCCGCTCGCCGGTGGGGGTCGAGCTGGCCAGGGACGACCTGACCGCCGACCGCGCGCAGCAGCAGGTGAGAATGACAGCAAGGGCCCGGACCCCGGTGGTCACGGTGACCGGCCACCCGGCGGAGCTGACTTTGTGGGCGCTCGGGCGGACCGGCGCGGCCCGGGTAAGGCTCGACGGCAACACCGAAGCCGTCCGCCAGCTCAGCACGGCACGCCGGGGCGTGTAGGCGCCCGGCGGACCGGCCGCCGCAGTGCCCGCGGCGGCGCGTAAGGAGGGGACGGAGGGCGCGGTGGAAGTTCTGGGTGTCGATATCGGTGGCTCGGGGATCAAGGCAGCACCGGTGGACGTGACGGCGGGCGCCTTGGCCCGCGAGCGGATCAAGGTGCCCACCCCGCAGCCGTCCAAGCCCCAGGTGGTCGCGGAGGCAGTGCGCGGCCTGGTAGGGCAGTTCGGCTGGTCGGGCAGGGCCGGGATCACCTTTCCCGGGGTGGTGACCGCCGGGGTCATCCGCACGGCCGCCAACCTCGACCCGGCCTGGATCGGGGTGAACGCCCGCGACCTGTTCGGCTCGGCGACCGGGCTGGACGTCCGGGTCCTCAACGACGCCGACGCGGCCGGTCTGGCTGAGATGAGGTTCGGCGCCGGGGCCGGGCAGCGGGGCACCGTGGTGATGCTCACATTCGGCACCGGCATCGGCAGCGCGCTTTTCCACGACGGCGTACTGGTGCCGAACACCGAGTTCGGCCACATCGAGATCCGCGGCAAGGACGCGGAGAAGCGCGCCTCGGAGCGGGCCCGGGAGCTGCACGACCTTGACTGGGCGCAGTGGGCGGGCCGGGTCGACGAGTACATGACCCACCTGGAGGCGCTGCTCTGGCCGGAGCTGTTCATCGTGGGCGGCGGGGTGAGCCGCAAATCAGACAAGTTCCTGCCACTGCTGGGCGGCCTGCACGCCCGCGTGGTCCCGGCCAAGATGCTCAACGACGCGGGCATCGTGGGGGCGGCGCTCACCGCCGCCTGATGGCTGCGCCGACGGCGGGACCTCGGCCCGGTCAGCGCACGCGGTGCCCCGCGGCCCGCAGCGCGGCCTTCACGTCAGCGATCCGCAGCTGCCCGAAATGGAACACGCTGGCGGCCAGCACCGCGTCCGCGCCGGCGGCGACGGCCGGTGCGAAATGGGCCAGCTCCCCGGCGCCGCCGCTGGCGATGACCGGGACGGTCACCGCGGCCCGGACGGCGCTGATCATCTCCAGGTCGAAACCGGCCTTGGTACCGTCCGCGTCCATCGAGTTGAGCAGGATCTCCCCCACGCCGAGGCCGACGGCGCGGGCGGCCCAAGCCACCGCGTCGATGCCGGTACCGCGGGTGCCGCCGTGCGTGGTGACCTC
>Ga0306922_10005184_pt1 | contig 12421 bp, 10 predicted proteins | sample sta12Cox44000082_FD_203758 | JGI IMG/M metagenome (GOLD analysis project Ga0306922, IMG submission 203758) | Lab enrichment of tropical soil microbial communities from Luquillo Experimental Forest, Puerto Rico - statoxic.12C.oxic.44.000.082 (v2)... | ecosystem: Environmental > Terrestrial >... | reverse complement strand
GGTCGCAAATGCGATCGATCGCGTGCTCGCGGGAGCGGTCAAGGGAGCCCCCGCCAGGCGCTCCTCTGCCGGGTCGCGGGCGAGTTCCGCGCGAGCCCGAAAAAAATCTGCCGCAGGGGGAGATCCCAAGGCCGGCAAAGGCCGTCTGGGCGGCGGCAAGGCAAAACAGCCCGTTCGGAAGCGCGTGCAGGCCAAGGGCAAAATCCGCGCATCCGGACCTCGGACCTCGGCCCTCAGGGCTGCCTCCGTCGCTCGCGGCAAGCGCCGGCCGAGGTTGACGAAACGCCGGTGAATCCATTAATAACCGCCGCATCCTAGTCGAGAGGTCGAACGATACCGGGCCCCGGGGGAACGGGGAGGGTGTCGCGTTATCGTTTGGGTTCTTGCCTCGGAGCGCTCCCGGCCATTTCCGATTGAGCCGGCAATAGCAGGAGTAAATGGCCCGTGGCACGCATAGCCGGTGTCAACATACCCACGAATAAGCGGGTAATTATTGCTCTGCAATATATCCACGGCATTGGGCCGAAAAAGGCCAGTGAAATCATGGGGAAAGTCGGAATTCCCGATTCCCGGCGCGTGTCCCAGTTGACCGATCAAGAGGTGCTGCAGATTCGCGAAGTCATCGATCATGACTATATGGTGGAAGGCGACCTCAGGCGTGAGGTCGCCATGAACATCAAGCGGCTGCCGGTCCGCGGCCAGCGCACCCATACCAACGCCCGCACCCGCAAGGGTCCGGCCAAGCCGATTGCCGGCAAGAAAAAGTAACGCCGGGGGGTGCACCTGCGTTGGGTGGCCTGTGAGTTCGGCTCGGTGATCCCAACCAATGTTATCGGCCCGGCGCGTTCGCCGGCGCGCCGCGTGAGGATGGAGAATGGGTAAAGAAGCCACCCGCGTCCGCCGACGCGAACGCAAGAACATCGCTTCCGGAGTCGCGCATGTGAACGCGACCTTCAACAACACGATGATCACCATCACCGACGCTCAAGGAAACACCATCGCCTGGTCGTCTGCCGGCACCATGGGATTCAAGGGATCGAGGAAGTCCACTCCTTACGCCGCCCAGGTTGCCGCCGAGGACGCCGCCAAGAAGGCCCAGGAACACGGCATGCGCACCCTCGAAGTCGAGGTTGCGGGTCCGGGCTCCGGCCGGGAATCGGCGTTGCGGTCGCTGCAGTCGGCCGGCTTCACCATAACCTCCATTCGCGATGTGACGCCGATCCCGCACAACGGGTGCCGTCCGCGCAAGAGGCGCCGAGTATGACCGACGACGTTCTCATCCGGCGGGCTCCCGAGGAGTCCGCCGCCGCCGAAAATTCCCACGGGGCGGAGTGGGGTACGCGGCCCAACGCTACGGGTGTCAAGGTGACGATTCAAAAGAACTGGCAGGAACTGATCCGACCCAACAAGTTGCAGGTTTCTCCGGGCGCCGATGCCAAGCGCGAGGCCGTCGTCGTCGCCGAGCCGCTCGAGCGCGGATTCGGCGTCACGCTCGGCAACGCGCTGCGCCGGGTGCTGTTGTCATCGCTGCAAGGGGCGGCCGTGCAATCGGTCCATATCGACGGCGTGCTGCACGAGTTCTCGTCGATTCCCGGTGTGCGCGAAGACGTCACCGACATCGTGCTCAACATCAAGGATATCGCGATCAAGATGCAGGGCGATGGTCCCAAGCGCATGGTCGTGAAGAAACAAGGGCCGGGCACGGTCACGGCCGGCGACATTCAGACGGTCGGCGATATCGTTGTCCTCAATCCCGATCTCGTCCTCTGCACGTTGGACGAGGGTGCCGAGATCCGCATGGAGTTCACGGTGAACACCGGTAAGGGCTATGTGCCCACGGAACGCAATCGGCCGGAGGACGCCCCGATCGGCCTCATTCCGGTCGATAGCCTCTACTCGCCGGTGCGCAAGGTTTCCTACAAGGTCGAGAACACGCGCGAGGGTCAAATTCTCGATTACGACAAGCTGACCATGCAGGTCGAGACGAACGGCGCGGTCACCCCCGACGACGCGGTCGCCTATGCCGCGCGTATCCTGCAAGACCAGCTCAACGTGTTCGTCAATTTCGAAGAGCCGCGCAAGGAGGTGGTCGCGGAAGCCATTCCGGATCTCGCCTTCAACCCTGCGTTCCTCAAGAAAGTCGACGAGCTAGAGCTTTCCGTGCGCTCGGCCAACTGCCTCAAGAACGACAATATCGTCTACATCGGGGACCTCGTGCAGAAGACCGAGGCGGAGATGCTCCGCACCCCGAATTTCGGACGCAAGTCGCTCAACGAGATCAAGGAAGTGCTGGCGCAGATGGGCCTGCATCTCGGCATGGAAGTGCCGGGCTGGCCGCCGGACAACATCGACGAATTGGCGAAGCGCTTCGAGGACCACTACTAGAAAAAGGACGACGGGAGGGTCGCGGCGAACGACGCACCTCCTGCCTTCGCCGGCCGTCGGGAGCCTGGAATGCGCCACCGTAATGCCCATCGCAAGCTCAACCGCACCCACGAGCATCGCCGTGCCATGTTCGCCAACATGGCGGTGGCGCTGATCAAGCACGAGCAGATCGTGACCACGTTGCCGAAGGCGAAGGATCTGCGCCCCATCGTCGAGAAGCTCGTCACGCTGGGCAAGCGGGGCGATCTGCATGCGCGCCGCCAGGCGATTGCCGAAATGCGTGACATCGCCATGGTCAAGAAGCTGTTTGAGGTATTGGGCCCGCGCTACAAGGATCGCAACGGCGGCTACACGCGCGTGCTCAAAGCAGGCTTCCGCCACGGCGATTCCGCGCCCGTTGCAGTCATCGAATTCGTCGATCGCGACATCGACGCAAAAGGGCGCGATTCTGGCCCAATGCCGGAGAAAGCCGAGGCCAAGCCGGAGGCGGCGGCGGCACCGGCGTGACGCCAAAGCGTTTGAAAGAGGTTCAAAGGCGGCGCGTCCTTGCGCCGCCTTTTTCATGGTCAGCGTTGCTAGCTGAGAACTACCGCCTCCGCCGCACGTCGGTGGCCATGGCGTCGTAGACGTCAGCGGGTGCAAAATCGTCGGTGATCACGCTTCCGTCCGCCGCCTGCAGTTGTGCATGTTCCATGCGGCGTTGCAGAATCTCCGGCAGCGCAAACCGAAGATGATGGCGTTCCTGGAGCGCGCTCGCTCTGCGCTCCAGCGCTTCCTTATCGATCGAGGGCGCCGCGGTTGCGACCGCGATCACCTCGCCAAGGCCGGTCGGGTGGAGATCGAGGGCAGGAAAGACAGTACCCAGCGTCTTGACGGTTGAAGCATAGAGCTTGCTACCGTCGTGCACGTTGAACGCGGCGGCACCGCCTGGTGCCAAGCGTTGCTTGACCAGCGTGTAGAACTCGCGCGTGAGAAGATGGATCGGCACGTAGCCGCCGCGGTAGGCATCGACCAGGATCAGGTCGTAGCGTGCGCCGCTGCGATTGAGGAATACGCGTGCGTCACCCGCGACATAACGCACACGATCCGTCTCACGCAGTCCGAAATAGGTTTTGGCGGCCGTGATCACGCCAGGATCGACTTCCACCGTCGTGATTGCAGCCTCTGGCAGGAAGCGAGCGAGGTAGGTCGAAATCGCGCCGCCGCCCAGTCCGAGCATCAAGACAGTTTTCAGATTCTCCGGGTAGACGGCGCTCACCGTCATCGTCTGCGTATAGCGCAGCGGCAGATCGTCCGCATCGGCGAGATTGGCCACCGATTCGGTATAGTCCCAGCCTTTCACCTGAAACGACATGACAAGCTGATTCTGCCGCTTGGTGATAAAGACGTGGTTGTACTGGGTTTCCAGGTGCGCAATTCGGCCATCGGCGCGTGCCATCATGGCGGCGCGGATGGATTCGTCGATTACGCTTTCTGCATGAGCGCCCGGCGCGCTCACTAAGAGGAGGCCCGCGACCAGAACGGCTGACGCGGGGCGGCTGGGGCGGGATAGGGCGAGCATGGCCACTCCTGCCAGCATCCCGATCGCTCCCAACACGAATGTGATTGCGCGTGAGCCGATGGTCGGAATCAGCAGGAACGTGGTGCCGAGCGTCCCGACGATCGAACCTGCTGTTGATATTCCATAGACCGCGCCGGCAACGCGCCCAGACCTATGCGTGGAATGCAACAGGAACCTCACTGCGAACGGCGAACACATGCCGAAAAGAGTCACCGGAACGAGAGTCAGGCCGAGGGATGCGATCAGGCTGCCGCCGCGAATATCATCGATACTGTCTAGGACGAATTCGAGAACAGGCTGGGCAAAGGTTGGCACGGCGAGCAGGTAAGCCGACCCGGCCATCACAATAAGCGCGAGGACGACGGGGGAGACGGTTCGGTCGGCCAGACTGCCGCCAAGGAAATAACCTGTTGTGAGCGCGAGCAGCACGGTCGAAATCAACGCGGCCCAAGTATAAATCCCGCTGCCGAAATATGGATTGAGGTAGCGTGAGCCCAGCATCTCGAAGCTCATCACGATTGCCCCAGTTAGGAAGACCACCGAATAAAGCACCAACCTGGCGGCACGCGAGAGGCCACTGGTTGGTTGCCCGGGATGTTGGTCCACGGAAGCCTCGCCGACGAGATGGGCACCCATTTAGACATCATCTCGCGTCATGTTCTACAGCCTGCCGTTCTGGATCGGTCGGTTGTGCTGCCCTTCATTTGCCGTGAGCGTGGGCCTATATCTGGCCGGCAAGCACTGGGGATCGCTCATGTCATTGCGCCTGATTTGGGTTACGCCCGCCGTTCTACTTTTCATCGCTTCGATGGCCTCCCATGCCATTGCCCAGGAGCGGCGCGTACCATCCTCCGCGAGCGAACTGCGGCTGTCGTATGCGCCGGTCGTGGAGCGCGCGACTCCGGCCGTCGTGAACGTCTACGCCGCCAAAACGATCGCCGTCCGGAATCCGCTGTTCGATGATTTCCGCCGCTTCTTTGGCATGCCGGGCGCTCCCGGCGGAGGAGGCGAGCAGGTTCAGCGCTCGCTCGGCTCGGGTGTCCTGGTCGACGTTTCCGGGCTTGTCGTTACCAACAACCACGTGGTCGAAGGGGCTGATCAGGTAAAGGTCTCGCTTGCCGACAAGCGCGAGTTCGAGGCGGAATTGGTGCTCAAGGATCCGCGCTCGGATCTCTCGGTCCTGCGTATCAAGGCGCAGAACGAGCGTTTCCCGGCCCTCGAGTTTGCCGATTCCGATACGCTCCAGGTGGGCGATGTCGTGCTCGCCATCGGCAACCCGTTTGGGGTCGGGCAGACCGTGACCCACGGCATCGTCTCGGCGCTGGCGCGCACGCAGGTGGGCATCAGCGACTATCAATTTTTCATTCAGACCGACGCGGCCATCAATCCAGGCAATTCCGGAGGCGCGCTGGTCGATCTCGGCGGCCGGCTGGTCGGGATCAACACCGCGATCTTCTCGCGCTCGGGCGGCTCGCAAGGCATCGGCTTCGCCATTCCGGCCAACATGGTCAAAGTGGTGGTCGCCTCCGCCAGGGATGGTGGCTCGCGCGTCAAGCGGCCATGGCTCGGTGCGCGCTTGCAGACAGTGACATCTGAGATCGCGGAGAGCCTCGGCCTCAAGCGCCCGGTCGGGGCGCTGGTGACGAGTGTAACGCCCGCCAGTCCCGCGAGCCGAGCCGGGCTTAAAACCAGCGACCTTATCGTCGCCGTCGACGGTTTGGCGATCGAAGACCACAACGCCTTCGGCTATCGATTTGCCACGAAGCCGATCGGCGGCAGCGCGCGGCTTGGAATCGTGCGCGCCGGCAAGGAGATGGCGGTCAACGTGGCGCTTGAGCCGGCGCCCGATGCTCCGCGCGACGAGATTGTCATCGTATCGCCCTCGCCGTTCCAAGGGGCGCGGGTCTCCAATTTGTCGCCGGTGCTCGCCGAGGAGCTGCAACTCGATGCTTCGGTACAGGGCGTAGTCGTCATTGATGTTGCGAATGGGTCACCCGCACAGAGTCTTGGATTCCAGCGCGGCGACCTGGTGCTCTCGGTCAACAACGCGAAAATAACCAAGACGCGGGACCTCGAGCGCATCGCCGGCCAGCAGAGCCGATTTTGGCGCATCACGTTCGTGCGCGAGGGCCAACAACAATTCATGGAGTTGCGGGGATGACCCCACGCGCCAAGCGTGGGGGGACAAGCCTTTTCGCAGCCGCCGGGCTCGAGCGCGATGCGCCGCGGCCGCTCGCCGACAAGCTGCGGCCGAGCCGCCTCAACGAAGTCGTGGGCCAGGATCATCTGCTCGGGGCGGACGGCGCGCTGACGCGCTTGCTCGTTACCCGCAGCCTCGGCTCGCTCATCTTCTGGGGACCGCCCGGCACCGGCAAGACCACGGTTGCGCGTCTGCTGGCGCAGGCGACCGATCTGCACTTCGAGCAGATTTCGGCGATTTTTTCCGGAGTCGCCGATCTCAAGAAGGTGTTCGACGCCGCGACTGCGCGCCGCGAGATCGGGCGGGGAACCCTGCTGTTTGTGGATGAGATCCACCGCTTTAACCGCGCACAGCAGGACTCGTTTCTGCCCGTCGTCGAGGACGGCACGATTGTCCTGGTCGGTGCGACGACGGAGAATCCGTCGTTCGAACTGATCGCGCCGCTGCTTTCGCGCGCCCGGGTGATGGTCTTCAAGCCGCTCGATGCCGTCGCAATCGAGAAGCTGCTGGCACGCGCCGAGGCTAACGAGGACAAGAAACTCCCTCTCGATCCCGAAGCGCGCCAGTCCTTGATTCGCATGGCGGACGGCGACGGACGCGCGGCGCTCACGCTCGCCGAAGAGGTCTGGCGCGCGGCGCGTCCGGACGAAGTCTTCGATGCGGCGAAATTGCAGAAGGTAGTGCAGCGCCGCGCCCCCATCTACGACAAGAAGCAGGACGGCCATTACAATCTGATTAGCGCCTTGCACAAATCGGTGCGCGGTTCGGATCCCGATGCCGCGCTCTACTACCTCTGCCGCATGCTAAATGCGGGGGAGGACCCCCTCTACATCGCGCGGCGGGTGGTACGCATGGCGGTCGAGGATATCGGACTGGCCGATCCGCAGGCGCTGGTCGTCGCCAATGCCGCCAAGGACGCCTACGATTTTTTGGGCTCACCGGAAGGGGAGCTGGCCATCGCGCAAGCCGTGATCTACGTCGCGACCGCGCCAAAATCGAACGCCGCCTATCGCGCTTACGGTGCCGCCATGCGCACGGCCAAAGAGGCGGGCTCGCTGCTTCCACCCAAGCATATCCTCAATGCGCCAACGAAGCTGATGCAGGCGGAAGGCTATGGCGAAGGCTACGATTACGACCACGACGCTCCCGACGCCTTTTCCGGCCAGGACTACTTTCCGGAGCAGCTCGGTCGGCAGACGTTCTATGACCCGCCCGAACGTGGGTTTGAGCGCGAAATCGCCAAGCGGTTGGCGTATTGGGCGAAGTTGAGGAAGGAACGGAGCGAGCGGTGAAGGGGGCCGCAAGAGCGCGTGCGGCGCCGTTGCGTGCGACTATTAAGCGCGAGGCGGCGCGATTTGCCGAAGGGCCTGGGAACTCAGTGAATGTGCAAACTGTTGCCGTGACCGCCGACGAAGCGGGCATGCGCGTCGACCGTTTTCTCGCGGCGCGGTTTCCTGGGCTTCCCTTCTCCCACATCCAACGCGTCATCCGGAAAGGTGAGTTGCGGGTGAACGGCAAGCGCGCGCAAGCCAAACAGCGCCTGGCAGCGGGACAAGCGGTGCGCATCCCGCCGTTGCGGCTGGAGCAATTCCAGTCAGGCCGATCCGGAACCGGGCGGGAAACCCGCGACTTCCTCAAATCGATCACGCTCTATGAGGATGCCGACGTTCTGGTGCTCAATAAGCCGGCCGGTCTGGCTGTGCAGGGCGGCTCGGGCACCCGCCGTCATCTGGACGGCATGCTCGAAGCCTTGCGCGATGCGCAGGGACAGCGACCGCGGCTGGTGCATCGGCTCGACAAGGACACTGCCGGTTGCCTGCTGGTGGCAAAGACGCGCTTTGCCGCCTCGGCGCTCGCCAAAACCTTTCGTTCGCGCTCGGCACGCAAAATCTATTGGGCATTGGTTGCCGGCGTGCCGAAGCCGCGCCAGGGTCGCATCTCCACCTTTCTCGCCAAGGAACAAGCCGAGGATGACTCGTTCATGCGCATCGCGCGCCACGGCGAGGAGGGGGCGAGTCACGCCGTGACCTATTACGCTGTCATCGATGGCGCAGCGCGCCAGCTGGCTTGGCTCTCGCTCAAACCGGTCACCGGCCGCACCCATCAATTGCGCGCGCACATGGCGCATATCGGCCATCCCATCGTCGGCGATTCCAAATATTTCGCGAAGGAAAATTGGGAACTGCCCGGCGGCATTCAGAACCGCCTGCATCTTCTCGCGCGACGCATCGTGGTGCCGCACCCGCGCGCAGGAACGATCGACGCTACCGCGCCGCTCCCCCTGCACATGCAGCAATCGTGGAACCTTATCGGGTTCGACGTGCGCCGCTATGACCCCATCGTCGAGGCGCCGGAAGAATAGGTCGCGAGCCTTGCGGTGCAGGCGTTAACGCAAACCGTACATGCGCGACACCCGCGCCTGACGATGAGCTGTGTTTCAGCGCAGGCTGGCGTTGATCTTCTCCAGCATGGCTACGCCCGGGCATAGTTCGTCCTCGGAGAGTGAATTGAGCGGCGCGTCCACGGTATTGAAATTGCGGTGCAGGTCTTCGGGGTCCGGGTCGACGTAGAGCAGGCCGGTCACCACTTGGCCGATCGCGGCGTGTCGCTGCAGGAACGCCATGGCGCCGAGCCGATCGTTTGCATCGTAGTCGGCGGCGACCTTTTTGAGCACGAGCTTCGAGCCGTCGTGTTGCTCGACCACCTCGACCGTGCCCGGCTCCTGAGTGATCGCGATCGGCGCACGTCCGGTGATGAAATCGAGCCGGTTCACCGCCTCGTTATGCTCGCGCACGTAATCGAAGCTCTTGGTGGATCCGACGTGATTGTTGAAGGCGACGCACGGGGAGATCACATCGATGAAGGCGGCGCCCTCGTGTTCGATCGCCGCCTTGATCAGCGGAACCAGTTGCTCCTTGTCGCCGGAGAACGAACGCGCGACGAACGTGGCGCCGAGCTGCAGCGCCATGGCGACGAGATCGATCGAATTGTCGGTGTTGGTCACACCGCGCTTTGACTTCGACCCGCGATCGGCGGTAGCGGAGAACTGGCCCTTGGTGAGCCCGTAGACTCCGTTGTTTTCGACGATATAGACCATATTCACGCCGCGCCGCAGCGCGTGCGCGAATTGGCCGAGCCCTATCGAAGCCGAATCCCCGTCGCCGGACACGCCGAGATAGATGAGGTCGCGGTTGGCGAGATTGGCGCCCGTGAGCACCGAGGGCATGCGCCCGTGCACGGAGTTGAAACCGTGCGAGTTACCCAGAAAGTAGGTCGGCGTCTTCGAGGAGCAGCCGATGCCGGAGAGCTTGGCGACCCGGTGCGGCTCGATGTCCAGCTCGAAACAGGCTTCGATGATCGCCGCCGAGATGGAATCGTGACCGCAACCCGCGCATAGGGTCGAGACCGATCCCTCATAGTCGCGATGGGTGTAGCCGAGCGCGTTCTTCGGCAGCGCGGGGTGATGGAATTTCGGTTTCGTGATGTAGGTCATGACACCACCTTGCGCAGCGGCGTCACCTTGAGTGCGTCAAGATGATCGCCGATCGCGCGCGCGATGAAGCGCGCGGTTATCGGCGTGCCGTCGTAGTGAAGGATCGGTACCAGTCGGATCGGATCGATGCCGCACTCGTTGACGATGAGCGAGCGCAGCTGGGCATCGCGGTTCTGCTCGACCACGAACACGAAGTCGTGGTCGGCGACGAAGCTCGTCACGCTGGAATGGAAGGGAAATGCGCGCACCCGCAACCGGTTGAGCGAATGGCCGCGCGCCTCGATCATGTGGATCGCTTCGTCCATGGCCGGCGACGTCGAACCGTAATAGACGACCCCGTATTTCGTTGGCTTGCCGGCGTTGGCCTGCAGCGGGCGCGGAACCAGCTCCTTCGCGGTCTCGAACTTGCGAAGCAGCCGCTGCATGTTATCCGCATAAGGGGCGCCTTCTTCGGTGTAGCGCGCGTAACGGTCGCGCGACGTGCCACGTGTGAAGAACGAGCCCTTGGTCGGATGCGTGCCGGGATAGGTGCGATAAGGAATGCCGTCGCCGTCGATGTCGAGATAGCGACCGAAATCCTTGCCGGCGTCGAGGTCGGCGGCGCTCATGACCTTGCCGCGGTCGTATTTGCGGCTGTCGTCCCAGATGAGCGGCCGGCACAAGCGGTGGTTCATGCCGATGTCGAGATCGAGCATGACAAAAATCGGAGTCTGCAGCCGGTCGGCGAGATCGAAAGCTTTCGCGCCGAAATCGAAGGCCTCGGCCGGATCTTCAGGGAACAGCAGCACGTGCTTGGTGTCGCCGTGCGATGCATAGGCGCAGGACATCAGATCGCATTGCTGGGTGCGGGTCGGCATGCCGGTCGAGGGGCCGGCGCGCTGCACGTCGAATATCACCGCCGGTATTTCCGCGAAGTAGGCGAGGCCGAGGAACTCCTGCATCAGCGAAATGCCGGGACCCGATGTGGCTGTGAAGGCGCGCGCGCCGTTCCAGGCGGCGCCAATGACGATACCGATCGAAGCGAGCTCGTCTTCGGCCTGCAGGATCGCGAACTTATTCTGCTTGGTTGCCGGATCGACGCGCAGCCGCCTGCAATGGCCGGTGAAGGCATCGGCGAGCGAGGATGACGGCGTGATTGGATACCAGGCGCAGACCGTCGCGCCGCCATAGACGGCCCCGAGCGCCGCCGCCGAGTTGCCCTCGATGAAAATGCGGTCGCCCACCGCGTTGCCACGCCGCAGCCTGAGCCCAATCGGGCATTGCAGGTTCATCAAGGCCCAATCGTGGCCGAGATGCAGCGCATGGACGTTGGCGCCGATCAGCTTTTCCTTGGATTTGAACTGTTCGCCAATGAGCTGCTCGATCACTTTGATGTCCATGTCGAGCAGCGCCGAGAGCGCTCCGACATAGATGATGTTCTTGAACAGCTGGCGCTGGCGCGGATCGGTGTATTCGCGGTTGCAGATGGCGGTGAGCGGCACGCCGATGACGGTGATGTCCTCACGGAATCGGGATTTGGGTACCGGCTTGGTCGAGTCGTAAAGAAGGTACCCGCCCGCCTCGATTCCCGCCACGTCCTTGTCCCAGGTCTGCGGATTCATGGCCACCATGAGATCGGTGCCGCCGCGCGCGCCGAGATGGCCGGCCTCGGAAATTCGCACCTCGTACCATGTGGGCAGGCCTTGGATATTCGATGGGAAGATGTTGCGTGGAGCGACGGGAATTCCCATCCGCAACACCGAGCGCGCGAACAGCTCGTTGGCGCTGGCGGAGCCGGAGCCGTTGACGTTGGCAAACCGGACGACGAAGTCGTTTACGCTGCTGATCGGTGCTTTACTCGACATAGATCATCCGTAAGAGTCATATCGATCAGATATTTTTTCATGTCCCAGGCACCGGTCGGGCAGCGCTCGGCGCATAGTCCGCAGTGCAGGCAAACGTCCTCGTCCTTCACCATGACGCGGCCGGTCTTGAGACCGTCTGCGACATAGAGATCCTGGCTGACGTTGTTCGCCGGAGCCTGCAGTCGCGTGCGCAGGTCCGCCTCTTGCCCGTTTTCGGTGAACGTAATGCAGTCCATCGGGCAGATGTCGACACAGGCGTCGCACTCGATGCACAGCGATGGGGTGAAGACGGTCTGCACGTCGCAATTGAGGCAGCGATAAGCTTCCTTGACCGCAAGATCGACGTCATAGCCGAGTTCGACCTCGGCCTTGATGTCGCGCAACGCGACCCGCTTGTCGCGCAGCGGCACGCGATAACGCCGGTCAGGCGCGATATCGTTGTCGTAGCTCCACTCGTGGATGCCCATCTTCTGGCTGATGACCTCGACCATCGGCAACGGGCGGTCGTTGATATCTTCGCCGGAGCACAATTTGTCGATCGAGAGCGCGGCGTCATGGCCGTGGGCAACCGCCCAGATGATGTTCTTTGGTCCGAATGCGGCATCGCCGCCGAAGAACACCTTGGGATGGGTCGAGGCCATGGTCTTGGGATCGACCTTTGGCATGTTCCACTTGTCGAATTCGATGCCGATGTCGCGCTCGATCCAGGGAAATGCGTTCTCCTGCCCGACCGCGACGAGCACGTCGTCGCAAGCGAAGTGTTCGTTGGGCTCGCCCGTGGGGACCAAATTGCGTCGCCCCTTGGCGTCGTATTCGGCCTTCACCTTCTGGAACAGGACGCCGGTGAGTCGGCCGTTCTGGTGGGTGAATTCCTTCGGCACGAGAAAATTCAAGATCGGGATATCTTCGTGCATGGCGTCTTCTTTTTCCCAAGGAGA
>Ga0306922_10005182_pt1 | contig 12425 bp, 8 predicted proteins | sample sta12Cox44000082_FD_203758 | JGI IMG/M metagenome (GOLD analysis project Ga0306922, IMG submission 203758) | Lab enrichment of tropical soil microbial communities from Luquillo Experimental Forest, Puerto Rico - statoxic.12C.oxic.44.000.082 (v2)... | ecosystem: Environmental > Terrestrial > Soil... | reverse complement strand
TGCTGATCTTGAGCTGGCGAGCGGTGGCGGAGTTCACCAGAATGCCGTCGTGGATCGCGTCCTTTTCGCTCACCTCAGAAAGCCATGGCATTACCAGCGTATCCGCGAAGGTATGCAAGCTCTCCTTGAAGGTGATGGCGTAGAAGTCGTACCCAAGAGAACCGTCGTCGATAACCTGCGAGTTCTTCCAGAAGGGAAGCGCCTGGTAGTTGTCGAGCGGCCAATCGGGTACGCCAGCCTGCTGTAGGTTCTTCCGCATCTGGTCGCCGGTGCGCTTGATGAACTCGAAGTAGAAGGGAATCCGCAGCTTCCCGAAGGGCAGGAATGTTTCCTCCGGGCTGCGGGAACGCACCGCGTGCCCATGCTGCTTGAACCAGTCGAGGCCGTGGTCCTCGCCATAGATGCTGCGGGCGTAGCGGTCCCACAGTTCCGTGTCGCTGTATCGCCGTTCCGGATCCAGCAGGTACTGCGGCTTTGCCGTGAAGCCGCATACGATGTTTAGCAGGTCATTCCAGTCATCGCGGAATCCGATTCGTTCGGCCAGTTCGGTAAGGATCTCGTAGGCGTCTTTGGTGTCGCCCAGAGGCTCAACTACCGGCTGGCGCAGTGAGTGCCCGGTCACTACTGGCGGTTCGAGACAATTGAGAAGTGTAGACTCCAGAAATGTCCGGTCAGGCAGAAAAATGTCGGCCCACTGGGTGGACTCGGTGTGTTGAATGTCGATAGCCACCACGAACTTCATCCCCCGCATGATGTGCTCGACCTTGTCGGTCTCGGGCATGTTCCATAGGGGGTTGGAGTGATAGATCAGCATCGCTTCCGGCCGGTAGTTGAGCCCGAAGCGTTCCGGATCGAGCAGGGTCTCAGTGTTGAGCTGTCCGGCATCGAAGCCGATCGGGAACCACTCCATCAGGTGAGTCGAATCCGGTGGATACTTGAAGCCCGGCGCGGGATGAAGCTGGTGAGGCTCCGGTTTCAGTACGCCATCCTCCCCTTCGCTGATGAAGAACCCGCGGTGATCCAACGGAACGCCCAAGTGCCCACCCGGCACATCGATGTTTCCCACCAGCATGTTGAACATCTTGTATGCCAGGTTGTCGAAGAGACCATTGGCATGGGACTGGGAGCCCCGGTAATAGTTGAGGGCCGCCGGACGGAACGGATAGGTTTTGCCATTGATCTCTATGGTGCGCCCAATCTGTGCTGCCTCGACAAATTCTTTGGCGATTCTCCGGATGGTAGCCGGGAGCACCGTGCAGATCTCCCCCATACGCTCCGGCGTGTGGTCAGCCAATAGTTGTTTCCAGACCTCAAAACCCGTGCTCACGCGCTGCCCGTCAAACTGGAATGTCCCTTCCAGGGCCATCGCTTCCCGCGGAACCTCTTCCCACGGCTGGGCAGCGTTCCGCGCCGAATCCCACACCATCGCTCTGCCATCCTGATGGCGCAGCAGATAACCGTCGCTTTTCACCAAGTAAGGAGCGTTCGTCCGGTCCCGCAGAAACTCGCGGTCGTATTGCTTAAGTTCGTACAGAAGGACGTGTGCCATGCCCAGGACGAAAGCCCGGTCTGTTCCCGGCAGGGTGGGAATCCATTCATCCGCTTTCGCGGCCGCCACCGAACAGCGTGGATCCAGGGTCACAACTTTCATCCCGCGCATGCGCGCATCCGCCATACGCTTGGCGCTTCCCGCAAGATGCAGGTGCGAGGAGAAGCCGTCGCCCGATCCGATCTGAATCCAGTAGTTGCAGCGCTCGTAGTCGTTGATGGCCGCGAACGACCCGTCCACGCTGCCGTTCACCGGGTGATACGACCCACCGCAGTAGTTGCCGAGAGAGGTAAAGAAATTCGGCGAGCCAAAGACCGCGGGCCATCCCCAGAACAGGATGCGCTGAAAGTCGCCCAGCGCACACAGCAGCTTGCGCGGATCATCCTGGCGAACCCGGCTTAACTCCCGCGCCGTGATCTCGTACGCTTCCTCCCACGAGATCGGAACCCACTTCGGATCGACGTTGACGCCCTTCTCCGGGTTCGTGCGCTTGAGGGCAGTCAGGACGCGCTGGGAGTCGTACAGACGGGAGATGCCCGCGTTTCCCTTGGGACACAGTTTGCCCAGGTTGTCGGGGTTCGTTTCGTCGCCCTCAATCTTCAGGGCAACGCCGTCGCGAACCTGCACCTTGATGCCGCACCCGTGCAAGCACATACCACAGGTACTGGGAATCCAATGATTTTCGGAGGCGGGTACGGCGTGAGCCAATGCCATGTGTCACCCCTGCCAGATTGTGGATGGTTATCACGCGGTTGTTACCGCGTTCCGTGACCCATAGCACTGACCCGTGTGATGTACATCACAAGTTCACCTTGCGCCGTAAAACGATGTTAGGGGGAACGGCTGCCTCGGGCACCATCCTGCCTCGTCGCACATCAGGCGATTCCTGACTGGAGCAGCGCTGATCGACGCGCAGGGCTATCTCTTGAATTTTGACTGGGGATACGAAGCTGGAATCCAGGCGGGTCTTTGCTTGGTATCTGAATCGGCGTTACGCCATCCTGCAAAGATTCTGGATCTGCGGATTTCCAAAAAGAACGGCCGAACCCGTGACACTGCGAATGTCCGAGTCCGACATCGAGGCAAACCGAAATGTGGGCGAACACCGGCACTCAGGTTGGGACCAGAAACGGACCAGGGGCTCTTCTAACCTACTGAAAAAACGTTGGTTGAGATCAGAGAGCGCCTCGTTCGCAACCGAGGCGGCCTACGGTTCGTTCCTTGGCTCGTTTCTTCCGAAACCCTCCCTACTCCATGATCCAGCGATTCCTGCGATGGCGAATCACGGGCGCTTGTTCAACTCCCGGCAACCGAGGAAGCGTCCCCATGAGCAGCTTGCGCCAGGCCTTTTCGAGCGCAGGAACTCCATCCAGCCGAGCACTGAACTTGCGGAACGCTTGCACGAGTCCGCCCTCGGGCATCGAAGCCACTTCCTTCTCAAGGATCTCCTCATGCACTCGATGGCACTCCGCCAGGTTTTGTAGCCCCAGCGAGTCGGGATGTGACCGGAAGCCCCCGATCAGCGCGTCCACCGAGTAGAGCTTCGCGTAACGGAAGAACCGCACCCACAATTCGAAATCATTTCCATTGCGCCGCGAGTCATCCACCCGGCTGCCGGCGCGCTCCCACAAAGTTCTGCGCCAATAAGTCGATTCCTGCTGAATATAGCGATTCGCGCCCGCCAGAAATGTCATGCGCGACCAGCGCCGCAACTTCAGGACTTGCGCCGCCATGCCGTCATCCGTAAATCCAGTCGGCCGGCCCGTGATCCACTCGACTTCTGGAAACGCCTGAAACACACTCCCCACCACGAACAACGACCCAGCATGCAGCATGTCGGTCGCGCTGATCCATCCCATCAGTTCGCCCGATGAGCGCTCGAACCCCTTGTTGAGCGCGTCGTACATGCCGCGATCCGGTTCGCTGCCCCACCAGCACAGTTGCGCTTCGTATTTCCGGATAATCTCGACGCTGCCGTCGGTCGAACCGCCGTCGACAATGATGTACTCAAGATTCGGATACGCCTGGCTCAGCACGGAGCGGATAGCGGCTTCGAGATAGCGTGCCGAGTTGAAAACTGGAGTGACCACCGTGATCTTTGGCCAGGAAGCCAGCGAAGTCCTTGCGATGTCGGGGCCGATTGCGGGGTTGGGTGATTGATCCATCGTGGGGCTTGGACAGTTAATCTCGCAACAAGGAAACCAGCGTGGGGTTCTTCAACTCGGTCCTCGATGCCACGAAGATGCAACGTAGATTGTGGCCATCGCGCGAGCAGTCCAGGTTGTTGCGCCACTCGAAGCGAAAATCCTCATGCTCGGGAGCCACCACCGGCGCATACACATGGGGAAATCCGATGCGGTTGAGCGCCAGCACAACATAGTGTGGCGTCGGGCGACCCGCTATCCCGCCCAGCGCCTGGTTCACATCTGTGCTTTCATCCTCCATGCGCACCAGCGCCAGCTTGTGGTCACAGATGATCGTTTCCAGCAGCAGCATCTCCTCGCAGACCGACTCCATGTTTCGCAGCGACTGCAGCGGGTTCTCCAAATGGTACAGAAGCCCATAGGAGAAGACGATCTGGAACCGCCCGAAGCGCCCGAGCGGTTCTGTCTCTACGTTGCCTACGTGGCCCTCAAGGTGCGGATAGCGCTCGCGCAGCGCAGCGATATTCGCCTCGCGCCCATCCACACAAACCACACTTGCGCCCATCCGGACCAAACCGTCAGCCAGATGTCCCACACCGCTTCCGACGTCCAGCACGCGCTTGCCAGAGATCGGCAATCCCATCGCCTCCAGATTCGCCATCCGCGCCTGGTTAATGGCGACGGCGTTTGGAGCGTCGAAAACCTCCAATCCACCATGTCGCCGCACCCCTTCGCTCGGATAGTTGCGCCGGCGAATGTCGACGGGGTAGGGAAGCTGAGCGGGCAATGGCACAGCCGACTGGGGTTTCAGCTTCTTGAGAAGGTTCTTCACTTCTTTATGGATTCCCTCTGCATCTTCGAGCTCCGACTCCCGCACTTCGAATTGCGAGTTTCATTCTCAAAATTCGGGCTCGTAGCTGGCGGCTCATCGCTCGTCGCTCAAGCCCGCCGGATCAAGTCAAACCAGTTGAAATCATATTTGTGGAAGTCGAGCGTGAACACCACGTCGAATTGGGCGGGCGAGAGAAACTCCCGGATCTTTTTGAGGTCGTGCCACTCCACCCAGGGAGCCCCTCCGTCGGTTTTCTTGCCCCACTTGTCGAAGGGCATGCGGCCGTCATGCGTCCAGCGCTTGCGAGGATAAGCCAATTCGACCCACCGCCCACCCACCGGAAGATGATGTAACAGTGCCTGCGCTTCCACCCGCGTGGCTGCCATCGGCAAATTGATCAGGGAACCCTGGGCATAAATCGCGAAATAATCAGCCGGCAGCGAAGCGATCGAGCGCAGATCGTCCATGTAACAGAAGCGGACATTGCTCACGTTCTGGAGCTTGCACAAGCGCTCGACAACGGCGAGGTTACTCTGCACGATATCCACAAAGGTCCACTCGGCGCCCGCAGCCGCGAAGGTGATCCCGTCGAAGCCCAGCCCAGAGCCAATCTCGAGAACTTTCTTTCCGCGGAAGATGTCGCGATACAGGGTGTGATACCAGCCACGTACCGAGTATGCATCACCGCTCGAAGAATCCGCTAAAGCCGCCGCCCACCGCTTCAGCAGTTCGTCGTCAGAAAGTCTCAGCAAATCCTCCGAACGCGCTCGCGTCTGCTCGCCATGAGGAACTTCGCCCCACTTCGTGCGCAGTATCCGTAAAGTTTCCCCAAGGTGCTGATCCGCCCCGGCTCCGGGAGTAAAGGGCCAGCGGGCTTGCCTGCGCAGATTGAGCTTCAACGCTGGCTCCCCGCGATGGCTTTATGGCCGCCCTTGGCTTGTCCATTCATGAGGGCCCGCTTGGCCAGTCTGATCATACCGACGGGTCGCGAGCTGTAGCGCTTGAACTGCTTCCATAGCCGGCGCGGATTGGTGCGAATCCCAGAGGAGGTCAACTTGTGCGTCGCGTCGTCAATCGTGTACGCATAGCGCCAGAAGAAACCTTCATCGTAATCGGCGGGATTTGCCTCGCAAGTCAGGCGGGCATTCCGGATGCATTCGGCGCTTGCCATCATTTCTTCTTTGGTCGGGCCGTAAGCCGTATGCGAGTAGTCGTGATTCTGATGCACCGCTAGCACCGCTCGCGAGGCGTCGACCACCGTTGCTCCGAGCGCGCGCGCTTTCCAGAGCAGCCAGTTGTCCCACCAGAACCGCCCTATCGCCAAAGGCGGCATCGACGAGTACAGCCCGCGTCCGAAAGCAAAGTAGTCGATGCTGCGCGCGATCTGCAGGACGCCATCGCGGTGGGCGTGTTCTCTCACCTGCGTAGCCCAATCTGTCTCAAAGTCGATCGGGGCCTTGATGTCGACATCGGTACGACGTCCCACCATTAGGAACTTTGTGGCGGCTGCGGCCACCTGGCGCAACGCGCCTGCAAAGTCGTCGAAAAGGATGATGTCTGAATTCACATAGGAGAGAACCGGGGTTTGCCCCAGCCTCTCAGCCTGCTCGAATAGATCGCTGACGAGCGGCGTGCCCCAGTCGTTGGTCTTGATGTGCGGCACGTGCTTAAGGCCAAACTCGGCCGCGGTTTCTGCTGTTCCTGTGTCGCTGCCAAACAGGATGACCTCGGGCTGCGGGTTCATGCGCGTCCAGCTTGCGATCGCATTGCGTTGGATCGCGCCAATGTGTCCTTCAAATTTCTTCGGCGTGGCAAAGATGGTCAGCTGGGAAGACTTATTCATGCGAAGCTTTCTCCCAGGCCCAGCGCCAGGTAATGCACCCCAGGCTGCTCACGCAGAAAGTTCACCGCACGCCAGCAATCGACTACGGTGCGGGGCTGCCCATTAAGACCGGCCCAGTCGGCTGCCTGAATGCCGGCGAATTCCGGCCAGGTTGTCGCCAGAACCACTACGTCCGACTTCCGAATGCATTCCAGCGCCGTCGAAGAAAAACAAACGCCCTCTAAGGCCGGGCGCGTTCTGCTCCCCATGTAACCGGGGTCATACGCGATGACTTCTACGCCACGCGCAGCGAGTTCTTTCGCCAGCAGGAAGCCGGCGGCCTCCTCCACCACATCGGTTCCGGCCTTGTACGTAAGGCCCAGAATCCCAGCGGTTCCTTTCGTGCGCTGCTGTACCAGTTCGGCGAGCCATCCAATCTGCCCGCGGTTGAAGCGATCTACCGTCTGTGCCAGGTCTGGCGGCACACCCAGTTGTCGCGCCAGTTGTGCCAGCGCCAGGTTATCGCGCGGGAAACACGGCCCACCGTAGCTTAACGCGCCCTTCAGGTATTTCGCGCCGATGCGCGTGTCGTTACCCAAGGCGGTGGTTACGACGTCCACGTTCGCACCCGGCAGTCGCTCGCAGATGCGCGCCAGCATGTTCGCGTAACTAATCTTCGTCGTGACATACGTATTTACCGCCAGCTTGGTGATCTCCGCATTCACAAACGACATGCGTGCCACCGCCGGCTTGTTCTCACACACATCCGCATAGAGCGACTTCAGGAAGTCTCCCGCCCGCGCGTCCGATTCGCCAATCAGCAGCATGTCCGGATTGAGGAAGTCACGAATCACGCTGCCCAGAGCGATGAACTCCGGACTGTAGCAAAGGCCAAAATTCTGGCCCACACGCTTGCCGCTGACCCTCTCGAGCAGTTCGCGCACGTGCCCGCCGGTCGTTCCCGGCATGACGGTGCTGGTCAAGACAACGACGTGATATTCGGTCTTTCTCGCCAGCGCTCGCCCAATGGCCTCACACGCCGGATCAACATACCGGAGCGAGAATCCTCCGTTAGGTTCACTTGGGGTTGAGACCACAATGAAGGTGATGTTCGTATCGCGGACCGCCGCTTCGATGTCATCCGTCGCGCTCAGCCGTTCATGCGTTTTCGCCAGCAATTCTCCCAGGCCGGGCTCCTGTACCGGACGCTGGTGACGATTGATCGCGTCGACCTTCAGGGGGTCGTTGTCGACACCAATTACGGTGAGACCTTTGGCCGCCAGGCAGGCCGCCAGCGGGGCCCCCAGCTTTCCCAACCCAATGACACACGCTCTTTTCTTCACGCGCGCGCCTCGGCAGTGAGGCATAGGTGCCAGCCGAAGTGCTGTTCCATCCAGCGAGTCGTCCCCGCCGGAGTCCAGCTCCACGGCCACGCCTTCTTGTATTCGTACTTTACGTACTCGGGAATGCGATAGGGGAAGATGTGGTCAACGAACGCCTCGGTTAGGTGAAAGCCGCCAGATTCGACTAGCCGACGGCCCTCCTCGTGTGTGTAAGTGTACGTGACCGGGCAGCCGGTCTGCGCTTCAGAGTGTTCGGCGACGAGTTCCTTGATGCGCCAGAAGCGGCCCTTCCCGTAGCCCATCAAAATCCAGAATACCTTCCACGAGTGTCGGTAGTAGACCATTAGCTTGATTACCGTTCCTACCCGAGCATAGCTCCTCATCTGTTCCATGACTCGTTCCGGGTGCGGCGTATGGTGAATCACACCGAAGGAATAAATCAGATCGTACGGCTCGACCGGTACGAAACTCGTCAAGTCCTCCGCACTGCCGGCATAGAACCGCGCCTGATTTTCAAGGCCGTAGGCGGCGATTCGTTTTTTCGCGAGCTCCAGAGACTGCGGCGAAAGGTCTACCGCTGTGACCATTGCCCCATGCCGGGCAAAATTCGTCGTATCGGTCCCGATCCCGCATCCAATCTCTAGAACCTTTTTCCCACGCCAGCGCTCGAACTGGGCAAAGCGCGGAATATGCGGTTCGACAAAGTATTTTCGTGTTTCCACCTCGTCGAAGTACTCGCGCGTCCCGACCCGCTTCGGAGAATGCCGGATGTTGCACGGCCGCCGGTCCCAGTAGTTGCGCACCGCATCGACGGTGATCTGCGAAAAGTCCGTCATCATTTCGGATTCTATTGGAAGTCAATCGCGTCTAGCTGCGCCGTAGCGAAGAAGCCCACAGGAAAACGTCCTTTTGCTTCCACGTGAAACCGCCCGAACAGGGAGGTTCGAGCTGTCATTTAACGCGCCGTTTGTCCCGCTACTGCCGTCGGAATTCTCCCCGCCTTGCGCAGTTCCCCTTCGATCCACGTATACGTTGTTTTTAATCCTTCTTCCAGAGTGATGGAGGGTTCCCACCCTAGGACCGAGTTCAACAAAGTGTTGTCGCTGTTGCGACCTCGCACGCCCTGCGGCTTCGACAAGTCGTGGTGCTTCTTTAATCGTTTGGCTGCCACGGCGCTCACCAAGTCGATCAGTTCATTGATCGTCACCAGCCGGTCCGTTCCCAGGTTCAGCGGTTCCGAATAATCACTGGCCATCAGCCGGACCAGGCCCTCCACGCAATCGTCCACATACATGAACGACCGCGTCTGCTCGCCGTCGCCCCAGACTTCAATCTCGCCCCCGTCCTCGGCCAAGGCCACCTTGCGCGAGATCGCCGCCGGTGCTTTTTCCTTCCCGCCTTCGTAGGTTCCCAGCGGGCCGTAAACGTTGTGAAATCGCACAATCCGTGTCTCGAATCTGTAATCCCGCTTGTAGTACCGGCAGAGCTCTTCGGCGAACAGCTTCTCCCACCCGTACCCGGGCTCCGGATCCGCCGGAACCGCGTCGGACTCCCTCAGCGGAGTCACATCTGCCTGATTCTGCTTGAATTGCGGGTACACACAGGCCGACGATGAGAACAGGAACCGCGTTGCCCGGTTGGCCCGGCTGGCTTCCAGCATGTGGGTATTAATCAGCGTGTTATTGCGCGAGATATCCGCGTGATTTGCCGTGATATAGCCGATCCCGCCCATATCGGCGGCCAGGTTGTAGACCTGGTCGACGCCTTGGGTGGCCTCAAGGCATGAATCCCAGAGTCGCAGATCCAGAATCCGGAAATCATCTGCCGACGAAGGCTCGAATTCCGGGGCTTTCACATCGACCCCACGAACCCAAAATCCTTCATTCTTAAGCCTCCGGACAAGGTGATGTCCGATAAAGCCACCCGCTCCGGTGACCAAAATTCGGGCTTTAGCCGTCACGCGTCCTCCAGTTTCAAAAGAAATACGCCGGAACTGTAATTTTATCGGAGGCCCGAGTTTGTCGGCAAGCGGTCGACCCCTCTAACCCTACGATTCGAAAAGGGAAAACTCTCCACCTAAAGGTGCATCTCGGGTGCAAACTCCTGCATGGATGTGTTACGGTGTTCGGCGCAATTTTTGAACTTCTCCAGTGTTTTCCGTAGAAATACTGGGCCCAGAGTTTGGAATGGTACCTGCTAGGCACAGGGTAGGGGCTCCCCCAGCCTGACCCGTTGACTGGATGTAGGAGCAGTAGTGAACGACCCAAATGTTTCCCGCGTCCGGGTACGCCGCCGTACCCGGCGCCATCGCCACAATCGTCTCGTCCGGCGGTGCCTGCTGGCCGCAGTTTTTGTGCTGGGAGGCCTGACCGGCGCCGCCCTGCTGCCCGTCGGTCTGGGTTCGTTCCTGACGTCGTCGTTCTGGTCCCGCCCGCCAGTGCAATGGACGGAGAGCGACGTTCGTCGTGATCTCTCCTTTGCCGCCGCTACCACTGCCGAGGCCAACGCCGCCTCAAAGGAAATTCGACCGGTTTATCCGTATTCCATCGTTCCCGGCGGCGTGCATGATCCGAAGGAACTGGAACGCGTATTTGAAAACGATCCCGTGGTCGCGGCCCACTACCGCAATTTTGATTTCCGTCGCGCACGCGTCCTCGAACTCACCCAGGACCGCACCGTTTACGTCTCTTATCGCATCGCCGGCCGGGTCTACTGGACGACCAAGCGCGTTCTTCTCCGTCGCGGGGAAAAAGTCATTAGCGACGGCAAGATGACTCTCCGCACGCGCTGCGGCAACCAGGTGTCTGAAACCGCTCGCGACGAGGTTTCGCCCAACGAGCCTTCCGTCGCTCGTCTGGAACAGCCAATCAAGATCGATCCCGGAACCGCGGCCGTGATCCCGTATCCGACAGACTTCGAGTCTTCGCTGGCGACCCCCAGCATTCCAGCGTTCGCTCCTTTGCAGCCACAGTACAGCCTGATTTCCAACTATGGCGGATCCCTGTCCCTCTATCCTCCGCCGCTGCCGGTTTGCAGTCCGAAAAAGAAAAGTGGATCGAAGCCCGGTAAGAAGGGTAACGGCGCCGACTGCAACGCGCCGCCGACGGAAGTTCCCGAGCCAGGAACCCTGTTGCTTCTCACCACCGGACTGGCCGGAGCCTACCTGCGCCGCCGTCAGAAACTGCGCCCCTGATTGCGCTTCCGCCTTGCTCCCACAGGCCTCCGTCCAGTAGTCTCTCGCCTATCTTTCCGGGGGCCCTCCCTTGCATCGAGTACCGCCGTTCCTTGGTGCCTGCCTTCTGAGTTGCGCGTGGGTAGCTGCCTCGCCGAATTCCGGTCCTCCCATCCGTTTGATCGTAGATCTCACGGACGCTCCCCGCAATATCTTCCACGCGGTCCTCACTCTGCCCGCGACCCCGGGCCAGATGACCCTCGTCTATCCCAAATGGATCCCCGGTAACCATCGCCCAAGCGGCCCGATCGCCAACCTCACCGGAATTCACTTCCTCGCCGGGGATCAGGAGCTCCCCTGGCATCGCGACCCCGTCGAGATGTATTCCTTCCACATCGAGGTTCCGGCGAACGCGAAGCAAATCGAAGCGCGCTATGACCTCATCTCAACCGACAGCGCAGGCGGAGGCGGGCCTGCCGCGTCGAGCAATCTGCTGGACTTGAACTGGAACCAGGTCGTGCTCTACCCAGAGGGCGCCTCGTCCGACGCGGTTCAGTTCATCGCATCCGTGCGCCTGCCCACGGGCTGGAAATATGGCACAGCTCTCACCACCGCTAGCGCTTCCGAGAACGAAATTAAATTCGCTCCAGTCTCGCTAACCGCACTGGTGGACTCTCCTCTCATTGCCGGCACGCACTATCGCCAGATCGAACTTGTGCCTGCGGGTGAGATCCCTGCGCACTACATCGATATGGTTGGGGAAAGCGACTCCGCGCTCAACATGTCACCCCAGGACATCACCGCCTACCGCAAGCTCGTCATGGAAGTCGACGCGCTGTTCGGTGCCCATCACTACACGGAATACCAGTTCCTCTATACCCTGAGCGACGAGGTCGGTCACCACGGGCTGGAGCATCACCAGTCCAGCGATAACAGCGTTGCCGAGCGCACGCTGATCGATCCCGAAAAGCATCTTCTCGAGGCCGGACTCCTGCCCCACGAATTCACACATTCCTGGAATGGAAAATATCGACGTCCCGCTGGCCTTGCGACCCGCAACTACCAGGAGCCGATGCTCGGCGATCTGCTCTGGGTATACGAAGGCCTCACCGACTATCTGGGTAATGTCCTCACAGCGCGGTCAGGATTGTGGACCCCCGAACAGTATCGGGAAAGCCTCGCGGCCACCGCGGCCATGCTCGACCATCGCACGGGCCGTACCTGGCGCCCCCTGGAAGATACTGCCGTCTCCGTCCAGACTCTGCGCATGCTTGGCCCGCAGTGGGAGAACTGGCGCCGCAGCCTCGACTACTACCCGGAAGGCGATTTGATCTGGCTGGAAGTCGACTCCATCATTCGCAAACAGAGCGGGGGCAAAAAATCACTCGACGATTTCTGCCGAAGATTTCATGGAGGCGACAACGGCCCGCCGAAGGTTGTGCCTTATACCTTCGACGATCTTGTGCGCGAACTGAATGCAATTGCCCCTTACGACTGGGCGACGCTGCTGAAAGATCGTGTCCGCAATACCCGTCAGCATGCGCCGCTTGGCGGAATTGAAGG
>Ga0306922_10005181_pt1 | contig 12426 bp, 4 predicted proteins | sample sta12Cox44000082_FD_203758 | JGI IMG/M metagenome (GOLD analysis project Ga0306922, IMG submission 203758) | Lab enrichment of tropical soil microbial communities from Luquillo Experimental Forest, Puerto Rico - statoxic.12C.oxic.44.000.082 (v2)... | ecosystem: Environmental > Terrestrial > Soil... | reverse complement strand
CCCGCGCATCAGGTCGTAGCGATCGATCAGCGCGGGCGCCATATCGGAAGTCACCGAGCCGAACACCAGACCGGTTTTGACGACGCGATTGAGCTCGCGGATCGCCTTTGCGACACGGTTTTCCGCGACGTGACAAAGGCTGGTCTCGAACACGAAATCGAACTCGCCGTCCTTGAACGGCAGATCGACAATCGATCCAAGCCTGTTGAACTTCTTCAGTTCGCTTGGCGTCCTGGCATGGATCGCGCGGTTGTTTTCGACGCCCCACGCATCGATTCCACGCTGGCGCAGCGCACCGACGAGCTCGCCGCTCGCCGATCCCGCTACCAGAAGCCTGGATCCGCTCGCCCTGTTCCAGACGATCCTGATCAAGTCGATCAGGTGGTCAGGGTTGGTAAAGCGGTTCCAGACCTCGCGATAAGGTCCGAGACCCCGGTAGTTCTCGAAATATTCCCGGTCAATCTTGTCCGACGAAGGCTTGTCGTTCCGGCGGCGCGCACGGCGCAATCGCATCATCTCGGTGACGACGATGTCGGTGGCGGCGTCGGAGGAATCCAGCAATCCGTTCAACGTCGAGTCGAACAGGTAGTCACCGACGACGATCAGGCCCGGATGCCGTTTCGCGTCGGGCCGGTGGTTCGTCATCACATCGCGGGCCGGCAGACCGCCCGGCAGCGCATTCACCGACGACAGCCAGCGATGGATCTTGCCTTCCAGGAAATGGGCGCGCGCGTCGCCGAGAGACGCCGGCAACGATTTCAACGCGGCGTCGACCAGTTCGTCGTCACCAAGATTGGCGAAAGCCAGCGCATCGGAGCCGGCAATCAGCCAGTTCAGCACGCCGTGCTTGCCGACATCGTGACGGGAACCTTCGTTGTAAACGCAGCAGCCACCAAACGCCTCGGACATGAACCACGAGCCGGGAATCTTCTCGTCCCAGAACGGGGAGTCGAACAGGATCGAAACCCGCAAGTAATGTGCAGGCCGGTCGAAATAGGCGATGTGCTTGACCATCGACTTGCGCAGCTCTTCGCCGCCCCAGGCCATTGTTGCGAGCCAGGAATGCGGCAGGCACATCAGGACCAGGTCGAAATCCCGAGTTTCCGGTCCCTTCCCGTTCATCATGTTGAGCTGATAGCGCCCGTTGGCGGTCTTGCCGACCATTAGCACCCGGTGATTGAGATGGATGTCGGCATCGACCTCGGACTGCAGGCATTCGATCAGCTGCTCGTTTCCATTCTGGATGGAGTAGAGACCGATATAGCCGTCGACATCCATCACGAAATTCTTGAGCGCATTGAGCCCGTTGGTGTTGTGGCTTTCGGTGGCGATATCGGAGCGGGCCATTACCTTGAAGAAGCGCTTGGCGTTGGCGTCGTCGACCTCACGGTCGAGCAGTTCCTCGCAGGTCATGTAGGCCCAGGGATGCTCATTGTCGTGCGAGCCGACGCCTTCGTAATACTCGAGCGGCGAGACCATTTCGGTGCAGCGTTTGCGAAACGCGAGGATGGAATCTGCGGTCTTGGCGCCGTACTTGCGACGCATGCCGGCCGCGTCATTGAGCAGTTCGCCGTCGAGCTGAACCTGCTCGGCATCCATCGGAATCGTCTGCAGTCCGAAATGCTGGATCATCTCCCGCAGCGGGTCCGGACCGGTCATCGAGTAGTCGTAGATTTCGGCGACGCCGGCTTCGTACATCGCAGGCGCCGAATCGAACTTGCGCGTGACCACCTTGCCGCCGACCCGGTCGGTGGCCTCAAAGATGGTGATGCGGCACAGATCGCCCAGTTTCTTCTTCAGGTACCACGCGCTCATCAGGCCGCCCGGCCCGCCGCCTACAATTGCTAACTCCAACATCTGCTTCCGTTTTTCCTAGCCCCGGCCGATACCGCCGCCTGACAAGAGCCGATCTAAGTCATTTTAGACGAAGCGCTTTTTTCCCTGAAGGGAAGATGAACAAACCACGATAACCCGGCAGAATACTCAAAAAATAGCAAAAAGCGGAACCAAAAAAAGGCCGGCTATCGCCGGCCCTTTGGTTAACATCCTTAATTCGCCCGATTTTATTCCGCAGGCGGCAGCGCCAGCGGTTCGACCTCGGGTGCGGCAGGCACGATTGCCGCCTGCTTTTCGCGCTCGTCGAGGATCAGCTTGTCGCGCTTCATGGCGACTTCGCGGATCTTCGACATCGAAGCGCCGGTGCCGGCCGGAATCAGGCGGCCGACGATGACGTTCTCCTTGAGGCCCTCCAACGGGTCCACCTTGCCGTTGACGGCGGCTTCGGTGAGCACGCGCGTGGTCTCCTGGAACGAGGCCGCCGAGAAGAACGAACGCGTCTGCAAGCTTGCCTTGGTGATGCCGAGCAATACCGGCGTACCTGCGGCCGGCTTCTTGCCCTCTTCCCTTGCCTTGGCATTGATCTGATCGAACTCGATCTTGTCGATCTGTTCGCCCGAGATCATGTCGGTATCGCCCTGATCGGTGATCTCCACCTTCTGCAGCATCTGACGGACGATCACCTCGATGTGCTTGTCGTTGATGAGCACGCCCTGCAGCCGGTAGACCTCCTGGATTTCATTGACCAGGTAGGCAGCGAGTTCCTCGATGCCCTTGATCGCCAGAATGTCGTGCGGCGCCGGATTGCCCTCGACGATGAAATCGCCCTTTTCGACGATATCGCCGTCCTGCAGATGGATGTGCTTGCCCTTCGGGATCAGGTACTCGCGCGGCTCCTCGCTCTTGTCCATCGGCTCGATCGAGATGCGACGCTTGTTCTTGTAGTCGCGGCCGAAGCGGATGGTGCCCGCGACTTCCGCGATGATCGCCGCATCCTTCGGCTTGCGAGCCTCGAACAATTCCGCAACCCGCGGCAGACCGCCGGTGATGTCACGGGTCTTCGCGCTCTCGGTGGAGATACGCGCGAGGATGTCGCCGGGCTTGACCTTGGCGCCGACATCGACTGACAGGATGGCGTCGACCGAAAGCATGTAGCGGGCATCGCCGCCACGCGGCAGCTTCAGCACCTTGCCGTCCTTGCCCTTGACGACGATCGCCGGACGCAGATCCGCCCCGCCCCGCGACGAGCGCCAGTCGATGACGACGCGCTTGGCGATACCGGTGGATTCGTCGAGCGTTTCCGAGATCGACTGCCCTTCGACCAGATCCTCGAAGGCGATCGTGCCTTCGACTTCGGTGAGCACAGGCCTTGTGTACGGATCCCACTCGGCCATGCGCTGGCCGCGCTTGACCATGTCGCCCTCGTCGACATGCATGCGGGCACCGTACTGAATGCGGTGGGTCGCACGCTCCGTCCCGTCGGCGTCGGTGATCGCAACGACCATGTTGCGAACCATCGCGATCAGATGGCCCTCGCTGCTTTTGGCGATCGAGCGGTTCTTGATCGTCACCTTGCCGTCGAAATTCGACTCGACAAACGACTGCTCGTTGATCTGCGCCGCGCCGCCGATATGGAACGTACGCATGGTCAACTGGGTGCCGGGCTCGCCGATCGACTGCGCCGCGATGACGCCGACCGCCTCGCCATGGTTGACCGGCGTGCCGCGGGCAAGATCGCGGCCGTAGCATTTGCCGCAGATGCCGTTGACGAGCTCGCAGGTCAGCGCCGAGCGGATCTTCACTTCCTGGATCCCGGCCTGGTGGATTGCCTCCACGTGGCTCTCTTCCATCAGGGTGCCGCGTTTGACGAGGACCTTGTTGGACGCAGGATCGCGCACATCCTCGCCCGCGGTGCGGCCGAGGATGCGGGAGCCGAGCGAAGCCACCACGGTGCCGGCATCGACGATGGCGCGCATCTTGATGCCGAGCTTGGTGCCGCAATCGTCCTGCGTGATGATGCAGTCCTGCGCCACGTCGACCAGACGCCGCGTCAGATAACCCGAGTTTGCGGTCTTCAACGCGGTATCGGCCAGACCCTTGCGGGCGCCGTGGGTCGAGTTGAAGTATTCGAGCACCGAGAGACCTTCCTTGAAGTTGGAAATGATCGGCGTCTCGATGATTTCGCCCGACGGCTTGGCCATCAGCCCGCGCATGCCGGCAAGCTGACGCATTTGCGCCGGCGAACCGCGGGCACCCGAATGCGCCATCATGTAGATCGAGTTGATGTCGGCTTCTGCGCCCTTGGCGTTCTTCTTGGTCGAGGAGATTTCCTTCATCATCTCCTTGGCGATTTCTTCGGTTGCCTTCGACCAGGCGTCAACCACCTTGTTGTACTTTTCGCCGTGGGTGATCAGGCCGTCATTGTACTGCTGCTCGAAATCCTTCGCCAGCGTACGCGTGGTCTCCACGATCTTCCATTTGCCGTGCGGCACCACCATGTCGTCCTTGCCGAAGGAAATGCCGGCCTTGAACGCATTGTAGAAGCCGAGCGCCATGATGCGGTCGCAGAAGATCACCGTCTCCTTCTGCCCGCAGTGACGGTAGACCTGGTCGATCACGCCGGAAATCTCGCGCTTGGTCATCAGCCTGTTGATGATCTCGAACGAAATCTTCGACGATTTCGGCAGCACGTTGCCGAGCATCACGCGTCCAGCCGTGGTATCGATCCAGCGCTTGACGCTCTTGCCGCTCTCGTCCGTGCCCTCCCACCGGTACTTGATCTTGGTGTGAAGGTGGATGACGCGGGAATGCAGGGCGTGCTCGATTTCGGCCATGTCGCCGAACAGCTTGCCCTCGCCGGGCAGCCCCTCGCGCATGATCGAGAGATAATAGAGGCCGAGCACGATATCCTGCGACGGCACGATGATCGGCTGACCGTTGGCCGGATGCAGGATGTTGTTGGTCGACATCATCAGCACGCGAGCCTCGAGCTGCGCTTCCAGCGACAACGGCACGTGCACGGCCATCTGGTCGCCGTCGAAGTCGGCATTGAACGCCGCGCAAACCAGCGGATGCAGCTGGATCGCCTTGCCTTCGATCAGCACCGGCTCGAACGCCTGGATGCCCAGGCGATGCAACGTCGGGGCGCGGTTCAACAGCACCGGATGCTCGCGGATCACCTCGTCAAGAATGTCCCAGACCTCTGGGCGCTCCTTTTCGACGAGCTTCTTGGCCTGCTTCACGGTGGTGGAGAGGCCCTTGGCATCGAGCCGCGAATAGATGAACGGCTTGAACAGTTCGAGCGCCATCTTCTTCGGCAGGCCGCACTGATGCAGCCGAAGCTCCGGACCGACCACGATCACCGAACGGCCGGAATAGTCGACGCGCTTGCCGAGCAGGTTCTGCCGGAAACGGCCCTGCTTGCCCTTGAGCATGTCCGCGAGCGACTTTAAGGGCCGCTTGTTGGCGCCGGTGATGACGCGGCCGCGGCGGCCGTTGTCGAACAAGGCGTCGACCGCCTCCTGCAACATGCGCTTTTCGTTGCGGATGATGATGTCGGGCGCGCGCAGCTCCATCAGCCGCTTCAAGCGGTTGTTGCGGTTGATGACGCGACGGTAGAGATCGTTGAGGTCAGAGGTAGCAAAGCGCCCGCCGTCGAGCGGCACCAGCGGCCGCAGATCCGGCGGAATCACCGGCACCACGGTCAGGATCATCCATTCCGGCTTGTTGCCGGAATGACGGAAGGCCTCGACGATCTTCAACCGCTTGGCGAGCTTCTTGTGCTTGATGTCGGACTCGGTCTCCGCCATCTCGGCGCGGAGCGTAGACTCGAGCTTTTCGAGATCGAGCCCCTTGAGCATCTCGCGGATCGCCTCGGCGCCGATCATGGCGGTGAAGGAATCCTGACCGTATTCGTCCTGCGCCTTCAGATACTCGTCTTCCGACAACAGCTGACGGTCCTTGAGCGCGGTGAGGCCGGGCTCGAGCACGACGTAATATTCGAAATACAGAATCCGCTCGAGGTCCTTCAGCGTCATGTCGAGCAGCAGGCCGATGCGGGACGGCAGCGACTTCAAAAACCAGATATGCGCAACGGGAGCGGCCAATTCGATATGGCCCATGCGCTCGCGCCGGACGCGGGACAGCGTGACCTCAACCGAGCACTTCTCGCAGATGATGCCCTTGTACTTCATCCGCTTGTACTTGCCGCACAGGCACTCATAGTCCTTGATCGGACCAAAGATGCGGGCGCAGAACAGCCCGTCACGCTCCGGCTTGAAGGTGCGGTAGTTGATGGTCTCCGGCTTTTTGATTTCGCCGTACGACCACGACAGAATCTTTTCAGGGGACGCGATCGAAATCCGGATCTGGTCAAAGACCTGGGCCGGCGTCGTCGGATTGAACAGATTCATAATCTCTTGGTTCATGGTCTTCTCCTCGCGTGCCGGCCGCAACCGGCAGCAAATTCGAAAATTCTTCTCATCGCAGCGCGCCCGCCCTTTTTTCGGGGCGACACGGATACCCGGCGCAAGCCGCGCCGGGTGTGAAGCTTGTCATTACTCGGCAGCCTCGGATGTCGGCACACCGCCTATCTTCGAGTTGTGCAGGTCGACGTTGAGACCCAGCGAACGCATTTCCTTGACCAGCACGTTGAACGATTCCGGGATGCCGGCTTCGAATGTGTCGTCGCCGCGCACGATCGCCTCGTACACCTTGGTACGGCCGGCGACGTCGTCCGACTTCACGGTCAACATTTCCTGCAGCGTGTACGCCGCGCCATAGGCCTCGAGCGCCCACACCTCCATTTCGCCGAAACGCTGGCCGCCGAACTGCGCCTTGCCGCCCAGCGGCTGCTGGGTCACGAGCGAGTACGGTCCGATCGAACGCGCGTGGATCTTGTCGTCCACGAGGTGATGCAGCTTGAGCATGTAGATGTAGCCGACCGTCACCTTGCGATCGAACGGATCGCCGGTACGACCGTCATAGACCACCGACTGGCCGGAGGAATCCAGACCCGCAAGCTTGAGCATCTCCTCGATGTCGGTTTCCTTGGCGCCGTCAAACACCGGGGTTGCGATCGGCACGCCGTGGCTCAGATTGCGGCCGAGTTCGATCAACTCGCTGTCGTTGAGCGATTTGATCGTTTCCTCGTCGCCGTAGATCCTCTTCAAGGTTTCCTTCAGCGGCTTGACGTCCTGCCTGCCGTAATAGGCGTCGATGGTCTGGCCGATGCGCTTGCCGAGGCCCGCGCACGCCCAGCCAAGGTGCGTCTCGAGGATCTGGCCGACATTCATGCGGCTCGGCACGCCGAGCGGATTGAGCACGATGTCGGCATGCGTGCCGTCCTCAAGGAACGGCATGTCCTCGACCGGAACGATCTTGGACACCACACCCTTGTTGCCATGACGGCCGGCCATCTTGTCGCCCGGCTGGATCTTGCGCTTCACCGCGACGAAGACCTTGACCATCTTCATCACCCCGGGCGGCAATTCATCGCCGCGCTGCAGTTTCTCGACCTTGTCGAGGAAGCGCTGTTCAAGGCCCTTCTTCGATTCGTCGTACTGCTTGCGCATGGCCTCGATCTCAGCCATCAGCTTGTCGTTGGGCGAAGCAAACAGCCACCACTGCGACTTCGGATACTCCTCGAGCACCGCACGGGTGATCTTGGTGTCCTTCTTGAAGCCCTTCGGACCCGCGATGCCCTGGCGGTTTTCCAGAAGCTCGGCGAGGCGGCTATAGACGTTGCGGTCGAGGATCGCCTGTTCGTCGTCGCGGTCCTTGGCGAGACGCTCGATCTCTTCCCGCTCGATCGCCAGCGCGCGCTCGTCCTTGTCGACGCCGTGCCGGTTGAAGACGCGGACTTCGACGATGGTGCCCTGCACGCCCGGCGGCACGCGCAGCGAGGTGTCGCGGACGTCGGAGGCCTTTTCGCCGAAGATGGCGCGAAGCAGCTTCTCTTCCGGCGTCATCGGGCTTTCGCCCTTCGGCGTGATCTTGCCGACCAGGATGTCGCCGGCGCGCACCTCCGCGCCGATATAGACGATGCCGGCTTCGTCGAGGTTTTTCAGCGCTTCTTCCGATACGTTCGGAATGTCGCGCGTGATTTCCTCCGGCCCAAGCTTGGTGTCGCGGGCCATCACCTCGAATTCCTCGATATGGATCGAGGTGAAGACGTCGTCCTTGACGATCCGCTCGGAGAGCAGGATCGAGTCCTCGAAGTTGTAGCCGTTCCAGGGCATGAAGGCGACGAGCACGTTGCGGCCGAGCGCCAGTTCGCCGAGGTCGGTCGAGGGACCGTCGGCAATGATGTCGCCCTTCTTGACCGTGTCGCCGACCTTCACCAGCGGACGCTGGTTGATGCAGGTCGACTGGTTCGAACGCTGGTATTTCATCAGCCGATAGATATCGACGCCCGACTTGGTCGGGTCGAGATCCTCGGTGGCGCGGATGACGATACGGGTAGCGTCGATCTGGTCGACCACGCCGGTCCGGCGCGCCGCGATCGCAGCACCGGAGTCGCGCGCGACCACGCCTTCCATGCCGGTGCCGACGAACGGCGCCTCGGCGCGCACCAGCGGCACGGCCTGACGCTGCATGTTGGAACCCATCAGCGCGCGGTTGGCGTCGTCGTTCTCCAGGAACGGAATCAGCGCCGCGGCAACCGAAACCAGCTGCTTGGGCGAGACGTCCATGTAGTCGACCTTGTCCGGGGTCACCATTACCACGTCGCCGGCGTGGCGGCAGACCACGAGGTCGTCGGTAAAGCGGCCACGGTGGTCCAGCGCCACGTTTGCCTGCGCGACGTGATAGCGGCCTTCCTCCATCGCCGAGAGATAGATTACATCGTCGGTGACGCGGCCGTCCTTGACCTTGCGATAGGGCGTCTCGACGAAGCCGTATTTATTGACGCGCGCAAAGGTCGCGAGCGAATTGATCAGGCCGATGTTCGGACCTTCCGGCGTCTCGATCGGACAGATGCGGCCGTAATGGGTCGGATGCACGTCGCGCACCTCGAAGCCGGCGCGCTCGCGGGTCAGGCCGCCCGGGCCAAGCGCGGAGAGACGGCGCTTGTGGGTGATTTCCGACAGCGGATTGGTCTGGTCCATGAACTGCGACAGCTGCGAAGAGCCGAAGAACTCGCGCACCGCGGCAGCCGCGGGCTTGGCGTTGATCAGATCCTGCGGCATCACGGTGTCGATATCGACGCTGGACATGCGCTCCTTGATCGCGCGCTCCATGCGGAGCAGGCCGATGCGGTACTGGTTCTCCATCAATTCGCCGACCGAGCGCACGCGGCGGTTGCCGAGGTGATCGATGTCGTCGATCTCGCCCTTGCCGTCGCGCAGGTCGACCAGCGTCTTGATGACGGCGAGAATATCTTCCTTGCGCAGCGTACGATGGGTATCGGGCGCGTCGAGTTCGAGACGCATGTTCATCTTCACCCGCCCGACCGCGGAAAGATCGTAACGCTCGGCATCGAAGAACAGCGACTGGAACATGGCCTGCGCCGATTCCAGCGTCGGCGGCTCGCCGGGACGCATCACGCGGTAGATGTCGAACAGCGCGTCTTCACGCGTCATGTTCTTGTCGGCATGCAGCGTGTTGCGGATATAGGGGCCGACATTGACGTGGTCGATGTCGAGCAGCGGCAGCTCCTTGTAGCCCTGTTCGTTCAGCGCCTTCAGAAGCTTCTCGGTGATCTCCTCGCCGGCTTCCGCATAAATCTCGCCGGTCTTCGGATTGACGAGGTCCTCGGCGACGTAATTGCCGACCAGTTCCTCATCCGACATCCGCAACGCCTTCAGCCCCTTTTCCTGGAGCTGGCGCGCGGCGCGCACGGTGAGCTTCTTGCCGGCCTCCAGCACCACCTTGCCGGTATCGGCGTCGATCAGGTCGTTGGTCGTCGAATAGCCGCGGAAGCGGTTGGCATCGAACGGCACGCGCCAGCCATCCTTGGCGCGCTTGTAGGTGATCTTCTTGTAGAACGTCGACAGGATGGTCTCGCCGTCGAGCCCGAGCGCGAACATCAGCGAGGTCACCGGAATCTTACGGCGGCGATCGATGCGCGCAAACACGATGTCCTTGGCGTCGAATTCGATGTCGAGCCAGGAACCGCGATAGGGGATCACGCGCGCGGCAAACAAAAGCTTGCCCGACGAATGGGTCTTGCCCTTGTCATGATCGAAGAACACGCCAGGGGAACGATGCATCTGCGAAACGATGACGCGCTCGGTGCCGTTGACGACGAAGGTGCCGTTCATGGTCATGAGCGGGATGTCGCCCATGTAAACGTCCTGCTCCTTGATGTCCTTGACCGACTTCGCACCGGTCTCTTCGTCGATATCGAACACGATGAGACGCAGCGTCACCTTCAGGGGTGCCGCATAGGTCATGCCGCGCTGACGGCACTCGTCGACGTCATATTTCGGCGGCTCGAACTCGTAACGGACGAATTCCAGCATCGAGGTGCCGGAAAAATCCGAGATCGGGAAAACCGAGCGGAATACCGCCTGAAGGCCCTCATCCTGCCGGCCGCCCGGCGGCTCGTTCACCATCAGGAACTGGTCGTAGGAGGCCTTCTGAACCTCGATGAGGTTCGGCATCTCTGCGACTTCCTTGATATGACCGAAAAACTTGCGAACGCGTTTGCGACCGGTGAACGTCTGTTGCGCCATCGTGGCCTCTCATTTCGTCGCCTCGGGGGCGAACCATCCGGAGTGCGACTGCCATCGGCTCCGGGTTGAATTTCAGTTCGTTCCTAAGGCTCGGTGCCGGATTTCAGGACTTAAATCCTGAATCCAGGTAACAGACCCAAAGAACGCAAAACGACGCGCGGGGCGCATGACCGCACCCGCCCGTCCAAACCTGTTTCGTCACGGACTGAAAAAGCCCGAAATCGCCTGTCTCCCAACAGCCTGCGATGAAACCCGAGGGGGTTTCCGACGCCGACCGTGCTTTCGTGCTGCCCTCCCGATATGGGATGGCCATCGTGGAAATTCGAGGGGCTGCCCCGCCAATCCCCACACTTTCTTGTGTACGCCTGGGCGCCAGGGGAATCCCGGCGCCGTACTCATTCGCAAAAGGCCATCAAACCGGCCGTTTGCTCGGTTTTCTTCTTCGTCATGGCCGGGCTTGTCCCGGCCATCCACGTCTTGTCCCCTCGATCCCCGGATCACGCTTCGCGTGTCCGGGGATGGAATGAAGCAAGCTCGCGTTACTTCAATTCCACCTTGGCGCCGGCCTTTTCGAGCTGGCCCTTGATCTTGTCGGCTTCTTCCTTGTTCACGCCTTCCTTGACCGGCTTGGGTGCGCCTTCGACGAGGTCCTTGGCCTCCTTGAGGCCGAGACCGGTGATGGCGCGGACTTCCTTGATTACCTCGATCTTCTTGTCGCCGGCGGCGGCAAGAACAACGGTGAACTCGGTCTTTTCCTCGGCGGGCGCGGCGGCAGCGCCGCCTGCACCGGCGGGACCCGCAACCGCAACGGCCGCAGCAGCGGACACGCCCCACTTCTCTTCAAGGAGCTTTGCGAGCTCGGCGGCTTCGAGCACGGTGAGGCTCGAGAGATCGTCAACAATCTTCTGTAGGTCAGCCATTGATCTGTTTCCTTAAGCGTATCGGTTCGAACCAGGTTTTAACGTTTGCGAAGGGTCAGGCCGCTTCGCCCTTTGAGGCATAAGCCTGAATGACGCGCGCGAGCTTGGCGGCGGGCGCGTTTGAAAGCTGGGCGAGCTTGGTCGCCGGCGCCACGAGGAGGCCGACGATCTTTCCGCGCAACTCATCAAGGGACGGCAAGGCGGCAAGCGCCTTGACGGCATCGACATTCAGGACGGTTTTGCCCATCGAGCCGCCAAGAATGACGAACTGCTCGTTCGTCTTGGCGAATTCGATGGCAACCTTCGGCGCCGCCACCGGATCATTGGAAGTCGCGATCACGGTCGGCCCCTTCAACAGCGGGCCAATGGCAACGACGTCTGTGCCTTCAAGAGCAATTTTGGCGAGACGGTTCTTCGAGACCTTCACCTGCGCGCCAGCCTGCTTCATCTGCATGCGCAGCTTCTGCATCTGGGCTACGGTGAGGCCGGAATAATGAGCCACGATGGCAACGCCGGTGGTCTTGAACAGACCGTTCAGCGCCTCGACCGCTTCTTTTTTTGCCGCTCTTTCCACAGCAAGCTCTCTCCGGTTGGCGGCCTCCCGCCTTTGGGACGGGACCGCCGGGTTGCACCCATCGTCCCGCCTGAACCCGACCTCAAAAGACTTCCGTCTTTGAGGACGCGCCGGGCAGAACGACATCTAAAAGCCTGCCCTCCCGGGCCGTGGCGGCCGCGGGGTGTCGAGGTTCGAACCACATCCGCTCCGCTCTCGTGACAAGCACGGCGCCAAGCGAAATCCGGTCTTCACCCGTCTATGCAGGCCATCGAATTAAGCCATTGAAGAAACTTGCGTTTATTCGCGGGCGCCTGCAGTCTTGGACAGGATTCGAGGCACCCGAATGCCGGGCACCTCCCCGCATCCTCGACCGAACGACGGTTCTCCTTCCTTTCGAGCGATCCAGATGGACGTCCGAAAAGGAATGGTCTCCTATCGT
>Ga0306922_10005178_pt1 | contig 12428 bp, 14 predicted proteins | sample sta12Cox44000082_FD_203758 | JGI IMG/M metagenome (GOLD analysis project Ga0306922, IMG submission 203758) | Lab enrichment of tropical soil microbial communities from Luquillo Experimental Forest, Puerto Rico - statoxic.12C.oxic.44.000.082 (v2)... | ecosystem: Environmental > Terrestrial >... | reverse complement strand
GAACCAGGCGGACGATGCCAAGACAGGCGCGGAAGCCTTGTTCCGGATGCGGCCGGCGCTCCAGGATCAGATCGCAAAGGGCAGCGGTGGCCGGACCGATCGAAGCGGCGGTGCGGCGAATGCGCTCGATGGTTCGTCGGCGTAGCGCCGGTGGCTCGACGGCATGTGCTCGGCAAGGGTGGTGTGCCTGTGGTTGGCGCTGCCGCGTCGATGCGCCGCGATCCGCTCACCCTTGAGGAAGATTTCGACGGTTTGCGGCGTAAGCCGCACCTCGACCTCGCGGCGCGCAAAGCGGTGCGAGACACTATAAAAGTGAGCGTCGACCTCGATGTGGTAATCGACGCCGACGCGACGCAGGCGCCATTCGGCAAAAGCAATAGGGCTGGGCGGGCAGCCGCTTTAGATGGGGCCGATCGAGTTCTTCGAGCAAGGCGCGGCGGGGTGACCCCGAGCCGTCGGAGCGGGCGCTCGTCGTTGAGCTGCCGCAGCAACTCGCCGATCGCGGCATTGAGCTCGGCCAGACTGTAAAAGCGGCGATGGCGTAGCCGGCCCAGCAGCCAGCGCTCGATAATCAGCACCGCGGCTTCGACTTTCGCCTTGTCGCGCGGCCGCCGCGGCCGTGCGGGCAGGCTCGCAGTGTCGTAATGCGCCGCCATCTCGCCGTACTGCGATTGACCTGCGGTTCGTAAAGTCAGGCCTTGATGACCGCGACTTTGGTGTTGTCCGGCACCAGCAACCTGGGCACGCCGCCAATGGCGGCAAAGGCCCTGGTGTGGGCGCCGATCAAATCGCCGAGCGCCTGCGTCCAGGTGACTTCCGCGTTGGTGAAGTTGGAGGCGCCCGAGCACGGCAACGCTCGATGTACTCTTCCCACAAGATCTGCAGTGTGACGTGCTTGCGCTTTAACTCGCGGTGAACCTCCGCCCAATCAAGCTCGGTGTGCCGGCGATGTCCTTGCTTGGTTCCTACGGCGCTGAAGAGCCGGGCCTCAAGCGCCGCATCGGTCAGTTCCCCCGGCAGCGGCCAGCCGAGCCCGGCCCTCCGATCATCAGCACTGCCGAGCGGATTTACTAACCCAAGGAAGGATCCGCCTAGATGTGGACAAGCGTGCGGCGAAGGAAAAAAGTCGGGGCCGCGGCTCTGGCAAGAGAACCAACCTCAGCGACTTCGACCAGCCCAACAAAACTAATTTTTTTAAAGTTTCACAATAAGAAAAACCCAGTTGAATCAATATCTTGCAGTCCGCCACAGTGCGTGCTAGCTTTCTCATCGGCCCCGGGACTCCGCGTGCTTCCGGGGGCGCTGGACCCTTACAGGAGACGTCATCCGGGGTTCCGCGGTCACAAAATGACGAAGGGTCACACACGGCTGGAGATATGGATGCACCACGTGGAGCCCGCAGGATGCTGGAGACGATTGCTCGGCTCGATACGAAGTCAATCGGACTGTGGAGCTCCGCGAGTTGCAATAGCGCGCCGGTGCGCATCGCGGTCATTCCATGAGCACGTCACCCTGTCGCACTATGATACTCAAACGGAAACATCCCCCGGATATATCAAGGCTTTTGCTCACTCCCGGCTCATAAGGCTCAGCCCCCGAGACGAGGGTCTACGCAAGCTCGCTGCCCTCCCCTTGCTCCCCGCCGATTATGCTGTCCTAAAACTCCAAAGCCGCGCACGGCCACATGACGGCCGCGATGCCACAGAGTGGCGGGGACCGGCCGAGTAGGGAATTGTTTGCTGTGAAAAACAATATTCGTAATCGTCCCTCTGGGCCGACCAGCCCGAGGCGAAAAACTAGATCGGCGAGATGATCGCCGAGGCGCCGGCTCACGTCGTCAACACCGAAGGGGCGCTGGCGATCTCTGAACGGAGGCGCACCGCCGTGTTTTTCATGGAGATTGAGCGGAACCAGAAGATCAAGGACCGAGTCCCTTGAGTGCGCAGGAGGAACGGATGGCCGCAGACGAAACTCTTGCACTGCAAGAGTTTGATCCCGCAGGAAGCACGATAAGCGATTCGCGTGATCCGCTATGGACCAAAACCGTCCGCCTGTTCATGGAGCGAAACAAAGGCTGCCGACGTGCCCGCCATCAGACCAGGCAGGGTATAGCGTTGATCGCGGAACTCTTTTTGCGCGAACAATCGCGCTGGCAGCAATTCCAAACCGATCACGGGGTTGATCGGCCGCGGCGTGGTCCTATCTCACACAGTATCTTTCATGCGGTCTGCCGCTATTTGCTCGGTCTTGGCGTCGGTGGCGACACAAATGGCACGGCGGTCGTGATGGCCGCTGTGCTTGACGAGTGGTACGAGCACCGCGACACAATCACCCCAAAACAGATTCCCGGCTGGATTAAGGATCGGCATGGAATCCGACGCATATATGACGAGCGGCCCCAGCGGGGCGACTATCACCCTGCTGAGACATCGCCGCCTCTGATACGGCACGTGGTCAACGATCTCGTCTATACGGAAGCTGAGTTGGCCGACGGCTGATCGCCCACTTCCGCCCAACAGGCCGGATTCTCGATCCCTGCCGGGGCAACGGCGCATTCTACGATAATTTCCCGGAGCCGTGCTATTGGTGCGAGATACGGGACGGTCGCGACTTCCTTGCATGCAACGAGCCGTTTGACTGGATAATGACCAACCCCCCGTGGTCGACGAAACTCTATCGGGCGATCTCCCGGCACGCGTTTGAGATCGCCGACAACGTCGTTTTTTTTGGCCCGGCTGCATAATGCGATGGGCACCTATGCCCGACATCAGGACTGGCGAAGCCGAGGCCATGGCTTGCGAGAAATAATCTTTTTAAATTGGCAAGATGCCGGGCTGAAAGCTGAAGGATTCGTACTTGGTGTGTTCCATTGGCAGCGCGGTTGGATCGACAGTACGAAGTTCACCTATTGGATTGATCCGCCAGCGGGCAGGGCTTGAAATCTCAATAACAGCTTTTAAAGTGTGAGTCAGGCACAGCTTGATAGCGCGCGCCACCCCGATCTACTGTCTGAGTCGATCATGTCGGGAGCGACCGCCAAGAAAGAGTCAATGACACTGTGTGTACAACTCAAGAGGTGGTCGCTTCCTTATCCATTGCGGAAGCCAGGTATCGGACTGCTTGCTGCTGTGACCTCGCTGGGGGGCCGCGCTCGGATTACTGTTCAGTTTGCACGGGAAGTCGAGCGATTTGTGCCTTGATGAATTCAATATCGCGCGAATGTGGCGTAGTCGGTAAGCTCATTCGTGCTAGGTTTAGGCCAGGCGGCAACTCAGCAATCGCCCTATCGTCAGGGTCTCCACCGACAAAAATGCCCTGTGACGCCAGTCGTTCCTGCGGGCCTCGGGTCCGATTTGGTTTCTCAACCGCGGCTGCTCGATCGGTAGCTACTGATCTAGTATTTCCCGGCAAGTCCGGACTTGTAAGCTGGATTATTTCTTGAACTTTCATTGCAATGATCTCCTGTCGTATTTACGCAAAAAACGAAAATCGTTTGCATAGATCTAACAGGCCGTTCGCCCGTCCACTCAATCAGCGCTCTTGCAGCTCAAGCGGTTGACTTAGGGCGTCCTATCGCCATTGGCTTCTATACGCAGATCGAAGCGGTGCGGCCGAAAAACGACAAGGGACGTCGGCTCTATGGGATCGGCAGGCCGAGCTTTCCGATGCCGCTCATACCGCGCTCGCGGCCGAGCCGGTGGCGGGACAGATCGATCCAAAATTGCTCTCGGCGCTCGTCGCACAGCTGGGGCAGGGGCAACCACAAGCGCGGATCATCGACGTAACCCCGGCGCCGGCTTCCCCTTACCGAGGCGGTCGCTTCGCGGTCGTTTATCAGGATTGGTTTTCGCAGAAGAAAACCCCGGCCTGCGCGCGACGGCGATCCGCTAAGTTCGCGGTCCGCGAGGATTACCGAAAGACGATCCGATCAGGAAACTGACCGTCGAAAATGCCGTCGCCGGCACCCGCGAGGAATGCATCGCTGACGAGCAGCGCACGACCCTTGGCAAAGGCCCACGATGCCAACGCTCAACCGTTGGGACAATTGGCTCAGCGGCAACTGAGATGTCATCATGCACCTTCCTTTCCCGCTTTCCAGCCGGGCAAGCGTGTTTTTGACTTGCCCCACCATTTCGTCCGCGTTGAGATCCTCGCTCGGGATTGGTCGTCGGTCCCGCGTTCCTTCATCCTGGCGATGCGCGCTTTGAGTTTCGCCGCGCGCGCCGCCCGCTCGACTTCTTCCTGCGCCCGCTCAGTGCGCTTGGCCTCGATCAGTGCAATAGTGTCCGGCGCTGGCTCAGCCTTGAGATGCGGGCCTTTCAGGCAATCGGCCATATTGTCGCGGCGGGCTGCCAACCACAGAATTCGCTCGTCACGGCTGACAATGTCCTTCCGGCAGTGCTCCTCCGGTAATCGGCTTGCCGTCCTCCTCGGTCGGGTCCAAGGTGCAAGACACCATCCATGAACGTCATCTGAGCAATTCAGGGTGCAATAAGCTCAGAGAGAAATTGGACGTGCTTCCGTCAATCTCGCCAATCCATTTGCGCTCGTCGCATAAAGGGAAAGGCCGGGCGGAAAAGAAACCGCCCGGCCAGTTTTACAATCGCACTCGCGAGGTGACAGCGATGCAGCGACCGCTCCCCAATGGCAGAGAGCCGACAGCAGTAGCGCTACTGCACCGCACTACGTGTCGTGCTGTGCTGTGTCGTTGGACCCCACACCCACTGTCGAGGGGTCGATTAATCCTCGGTCGCCTGTATGTCAACCATTGTCCCGGTCGCCGTCGCGGTGCGGCCCGCCGAGCCCTCTTTGACGCGCTCGAAGGTCGTCTTTACTTGCTCGATGGTCGGCGCCGTCGCTCCCTCAGTCTCGGCTCGCAGCCGGGCAACCGTTTCCCGCACCTGCTGGTGAATCTCCTCGGCGGTCGGCTCGGGCTCGGGCAACCGAATCCGCTCGATGAGAGCGCGTTCTTCTTCCTCAGTTTTTGGAAGCGGCGGCAACCCGATCACCCGCTCGGCGTTGAGCACGTCAACCACCATATGGCGGACGTGTATCACCGTCCAATCAACCGCACCGTGCAGCCCACCAAGGCTGATCGTGGCGTCATCATCGATGGTCACCGTGACCGTTCTGCCGGCGCGCCGGACGACGCCAATCCGGCGCCCGCTGCCCAGCGTGAGTTCCATTTCGGGAAGGCCAAACTCGCTGAAATGCCGCTGCAGCTGGAGCTGCCAGTAAAGCGCGATCCGCGCCGCTTCTTCCTGCCGAGCCGGATCACCGATCATCATTAGAGTGCCCCTGCTGCTCGTGCTGTAGCACTGATACTCGATGCCGACTTGATCCCATGCCGGTAACACATGATCGGCGAGGTCGCCCCTATAGTGAATACTAGGCAAATCGACGGCACAACGCGGTATGCCATCGGTCATATCAAAACCGCTTCTGTCGGGCTCGTTCTGTTCTGGCGCGCGCTCCCAAACGCGTCCCGGCTCGTCAGGGGCTTCGGCCTCAAACTCTGCTTTCGAGATTTCGTCGATTTTCGTGACCTCGACCCGATCCTGCCATTGTTCGGTGCAGAGCTGATTGAACAATTCGATGACTGCCTCGATGCTGGTGTTCACCGCATAAAAGGGGTTGGTAAAGCCTTCATCATCGACCAGCGGGGTTTCGGTACGATAGTGCAACTGCACTCTATAATAGCGTGGTCTGTAGCTCATTGTTCCTCCGAAAATAAAGATGCGACAGCCGGCTGTTCGACCCGCTATCGCCCTATTGATATGATCCGGCCGCACCGCTCGATCAAGAGCTTGCGTAACGGCGCGTAACAGAATCTTGACGAGCTGGCGGCCAGTGCCGAGGCCGCTTTCACCGGAGAAGGAAATCGTCAGTGTTACGAAAGAAAAACGGTGCCGCGACTGCGGCGCCGGAACCGACCCCTATTGACCGCAGCCAAAGCCGAGATCATGGTGCTCCACGATGTGCCGGCGCTCCGGGCCTTCGCCTTGCAATGGGCACAAAATGCCCTCGATCTCGAACAGACCACCCGCGCGGCGTGCGATTGCTGTCGCAGCTGCCCACAGGCGGCACGCGAGGCGACCCTCCGTCTGCACGATGCTGGGGAGTTGGACGCATCGGCCGCAGACATCGCTAAGTTGAAAACGCTGAGGCTGTAATGACAAGCGGCCTCAATCGCATAGTGAGCCCCATTACGGGCATCCACAGCTCCAAACACCCCAACGCCGTGGTCGGAAGAAAGCTTTCGGATCGTCTCGGCCCGAGCCGGGTGATCGCAGGAGAACAACTCGATCATGACGTTCTGGCAGATCGTGAACTCGTTGCGGTCGTTCCGGTTCCCGCTCCGCCGGCATTTCTAGTACTGGCTCCGCTGCGCCCTTTGTAGCGTCAGCTCCTCTTGATCCTCAATACAGGCCGCGATTTCTTCAGCCCCGCCAAACTCGGCGATCAGCTCGTTACCTAAACGACCGGGGAACCCTGCCGCCCTGCGGGCGAGAAAACTCCCGCTACCGCGACCCTGCTAATAAAGAATCTATTAGTACACCCAAGGTAGGGGGAGTTTTTTACCAGCTAGATTAGGACCAGTCTGTGCTTTGTGCGAGCTGGTTGGTGAACCATGCTCACGCTGCAGGCCAACTGGGGCAAACCGGGTATCGTAGGTCCCCCCGAATCACCAAGGGCACTCTATAATCACCTGTGGCTGGTAATTGCTCTCGGTGAGCAGAGTCAGAGCGATCTGACGCCAGAGCCGCGTCGGCATGATCACGATGACCTCAGAGCCAGCTCGGTAGCGAAAGCCGAGTGTGCGGCCGACGATCTGGTCGAACTCGTCGATCAGATGCAGCTTCACGCTATCGTCCCTACCGAACACCGCATTCTCAACCAGGAGGCCCCGATATTGGTCTGGCGACGGAAACATCATGACATAATAGATCTTCCTGCCGATGTAATCGTTGAGGCCCTTTGCCTTATTGGGCGTGATCCCGTATTCGTCAGCCTTGTTGCTGATAATGATTGCATCGGGGTCGCGAGCTAAAATTTGCTGATGAATATGGCGGACCCACTGTCGATCAGGTTGGTCCTTCCGGAAGGCGCGAGCTCTATCATCGAGGTAAATCTGAACTCGCATCCGATCTCTCGGTAGATAGCTCGCCACGGGCAAATCTGTGATGCGCCATGTCGCGGGACCCTCAGGTCTTGTAGTGATCCCGACGGAATCGAGGTAAGATCGCCATTCTCGCAATGCCGGGCCGTATTTTGGATGAGTATCGATCCGTTCGAGGTCCCGGCGACGGATGAATTCGAGCGCCGTGCGGATCTTGCGTTCGGTGGTCGTCAGGGTGAGCCTGTAGCTGTTCCGGGTCCACCAGTCCCGAATCCGGGCGTAGTATTGCTGTCCGTTGATCCGGAGATAGGGGCTGTTGGGAGAGTTATTTACCCCGAATGGTTCGACATCCGGATTGATCGTAGTTAAATCCTGCTCTGTGTAGCGGGCTTCGGCAATGCTGGTCATTTCGTCAAATGAGAGTGCCCCGCCTCCTTCACGATAACTTTCGAAAGCTTCGAGGCGATCCGTGAACCGGAGGTTTTTGAAATTTGGCACCGAGGCAGTAAATTTATGGACCCACGCCACGTCATCTCTTGGATGGATCGTCAGCAAGTCTGCCATGCTGCACTCGTCATGGAGAACCCATGACAGCTGTGTTTCGTACTGAATCTGTCCTTGGATTCGCCGTTCCGTCTTACAGTCGAGATTATTCCGTGCGCTCAGCCATTCCTCAAATCTCGGATGAAGCCAGTAGCGGGTTCCACCTGGATGAAACCAGTTTTGCACGAGGCCGTGCGTTGTGAATATGACCGTGGAGTCGCGAATTGTCCGGTCAAAACCGTGTCCTCGGTCGCCCCGCGAGCCGAGCTCGTATTGGATCTGATGACGATATCGGTTAATTACCTCGATGTGAGCGTTACTTGGGTCTGCGTAAACCGCCTCGATTTCGCTGCTGAAGCCGTTGCGAGCCGCACGCTCGGCGCTCGACCGGAATCCCGGGACAATCTCCCGCAAGACCTCATCGAATGACCTGAGCACGATACCTCGAAACCCCTTTTCTGGTCCTTTGCATTGATTAAACTCGGTACATTTCCGATGCGCCTGTTCGTAGGAGCGGCAGGCCACGACCAAGAATCCGGGTTGGAAGACGCGATGATCATCACGATCGTCCAGCATTACATCGAGAACAGTTGATGTCTTGCTTGCGCCTTCAGCGGACACTATCGCGCTGAGTTGATGATTGGTCGCGAATTCCAGGATAGAGCGGAAAGTCGCCCTTGGCATTATCCCATCGCCGACTTTCGGTCGCTCAACCAGAAACCAATCGGGGAGGGGCACTTCGTGATGCTTAGCGTCAGGCGCCAGTCCATCGTTTTCGATGTCGAGCTCGCTGCCTTCGCTGAACTGGGGCTGGTGCAACCAGTCCATCGTATCGACGAAAAACCGTTCCACCCACGACTGAGAACGGCTCGGTAATCCGGCCGACAGGGTGCCCCGGCTTAGAAATGCTTCGACGAGTTCGTTGGCGTTGACCGGAAATTCGAAGCGACGCCGGCTGATGTCCGGATCCTTCGAGCCGACCGCAATTGTGTTATAGCGGCCAATCAAAAACGAACCGGGAGTGCAGTCCTGCAGGTTATTTCGGAATCTGATCCGCCAATCATCCTTGTACCGATCGACATCGACGGCGGATGGAGCCTTGTCGGGTCCGCCGAAAAGGCGCTCGCATAATCGGTTGATGGCTGCGATCAGGTCCCCTTTGGCGGCCGCGTCGAGCCCAGGCGTTGGGGTAAGCGGGCGGGGTGATCGGTGTGATCGAGATCTTCGTACCTCGTCAAAAAATGTCCGCGGTGGCAGCAGCCACTCTTCTCCAGACTTCGGATAAGCCCGTCCCCGCGAGTAGGTGACGATCTGGGGGATCCGAGTGCCGGCGGGCGCCTCGAGGATGTTCTTTGTCGGATTGTCGCGATGGTCAGTGGCGATCCGCACGCCCCATGGAGTGCGCCGGTAGCGATCCGGTTCCTTGAGCCGCGGGTCGGGCGGGATCGCGATCTCGAGCTTCTGGCGGATGATCTGCTCCACTGGTGACCAACAAGCCATCAACCCCGAACGCAAAATGAGGCCGTCCGGGACTTCTGGGTGGGCTCCCGGTGGAACTTCGAAATCGCCGTTAAAGCGGCCACGAGCGAGATGTCGGCTATCGACGAGGATGTGAAGATGACAGGATTTGTTTCCCGACCAGACCACTTCAAGGTGGCGGAAATCGCGGAACCCGCACAGGGCACTGTAGAGAACATCCAACCGGCATAGCTTATCGGTACCGGCTATCGACCATCGAATCTGTTGCTCCAGAAATTCACGCTCATTGCAATCCGGGTCATACTCGAATGTCAGTACCACAAGTCCGCGATTGACGATCCTTTCCAGCGGCGGCGGTCCGATGTATTCGGTGCCACGCTTTTCGCAAAGCCGCAGCGGGTTGGTGAAATACTGGAACCGTTCCTGTAATCGCGATGGTCCGATCTGGCGGTGGATAGCATCCTCGATTTGCCCCTGGCCCTTACCCTTTGCCCAGAGGTCGTTTGACAAACAAATGTACGAACCATCTTCGATGTTTAGAATTTCGGGGTAAAGTCGATTGAAGAGCGATCCCGGTGAATTTGGGAATCGACACCGAAAACTGGGTCCGGATCGGTCGGCCTGTGAAGCCATCAACAAACCGCACCGCGACCGCAAGGTCACGGCGGCTGATAAGGATGTTGGTGCGCGGATCGCTCACGACGCCGTCGCCCCGAATATTGCCGTGACCACCGGCGACGTCGTCTCCGTCCCGCTCGGAGCAATGCCGATGATCCGTGCCATGTAGGTAAGCGATAGCCGATAGGGCAGCTGGACTGTGTCCCAGATGCAGAAATGTTCCTCTAACGACAAACACTCCAGAATGAGCTGCACCGAATCATCGGGTAACCACGAAGTTCCGATCAGATCGCCGCGGCCCAGTTCAGCGTGGTCATAGAGTGCCTGAAGTGCAAAACCGAGGATCTGATGCTCGTCCTCAGGGCTCCTGCCCCATGGCGTGATCAGATAAGAGAGGTCGACCGGCAGCAACGGCTGACTGGTTTCGCCCGGCCTGACGATCACGCGCGGCCCATTGCGCATCACCGGATTTACGGCGACGCGATAAAGAAAAATCGTGCAGGCCGGCCGCGGTACCGTGTGGAAACCGTCCAGGGTCGAAATCAGCACATTGCCAGTCGGGACGATGTCCTGCAATGCATTTTGCAGTATATTCACGAGGGTCTCGCTCATTTCACGAACAACGTTCGGACTGGCCACATCGGGTTCCCATCACGACGCGTCCTGCATGCCCCTCGATGCGCGACGGTTTGCAACCGGCTGGACCAGGTGCCAACGCCTAAGACGCTTCTTTGCAGCGTTTGTCACAGCGGCAGAAATCGCTATGTCGTTACAACCGTCCGATTCGCGGCCCGGACGACGTGACAAGCATCCCCCGTCGTGGGGCTGGGGTATATTGATCTTGTGATCAAAATGTGGAGGCGAATTAGGCTTAGATCTCTCATGAATTTACTTACATCCCAAGATCTAGATCACACAGTAGGAACCGGGCCAATGCGGTCTAGAGGCAACGCGGGCCGAGGATCGGTGCAGCGAGCAAGCGCAGACCACTGTGTCGGAACGGACCTCCTCGAAGGGCGGTCAGACGGCGTCGGGGTGTTTAAGCGCGGGGTATAGCCACAAACTGGACTGCCTTTTCGGAAATCGCGCCTGGGGTGGACCGGCGGCGGTTTCTAAAGGGTAGTTCTCCTACGAGGAGAGAAGGAGGCCGAGAAGTCAACCCCGCTATTTTTCCCTATACGTTCCAGCCTGGCGTCGAAATTTCTCCAATGCCTTCTGCGCAGGGGTGTCGCCGCGCCCTCGGTCAGTGTCCACCGCGCGGCCGCCGCAAAGGAACCCCACGTCACCAGGCCAACGACCCCGGCAAAAGTGACGCAGAGCGGTCGATCCTCGATGCCTGCGGCAACCAGCATTCTTGCCAGCTCGTAAACCGCGCCCTGCCGAGAGCGGGCCGCGAAACGCCGGCCGGCGACCTCGCACTCCGCCAGCCATTGGCAGGAGCTGTTCGGACTACGAGTTTCCTCGAGCGGACCGCAATGGACTGCGAGGGCATCTGCCATGGCAAATCCGTTTTCAAAGGCCCGGAGACGCGCGGAAGCGATTTTAGCGGCGCTCTTCCGGTGCTCAGGGGATCAAAAGGAGCTGGCGGTAACGCAATTGGGAGACCGGGATGCAACCGGCTTTCCCATGCCATTTCCCCCCAGTGAGAAGGAGTTCAGACGCAGTTCTCGATGCGGAGAATCGTCTCGCGGGGACGGATCTCGAAACCGACTTCGGTCGACTGCTAACTAGCCAATAGCGATCTGGCCGGGGTCGGCAGCGGTATTTCGATGGACCTCGTCTCGCGCCCCAGGCCGCTCACGGCTGAGATCACCAAATCGCCACTTGCGGCGCTCAATTCCGCATAGATCGGCGCGGCGCTATCTTTTCCGTTCCCACCCGCGGTTGCCGGACATTACCAATCCTTAAACCGGTCGTGCTCAGCTGTGTGTGCCTCCTGCGTAGGAGACTCGCCAAAGTGAGCCGTTACCGTCCTCGTTGACCAAGAGGGAGCCGTCCTGCGCAACGGCGACCCCGACCGGGCGAGCCCAAACGATCTTGTCGCTGATCACGAAGCCGGTAAGGAAATCCTCGTATTCGCCCGTGGAGTGGCCGTTTTGCAGCAAGACGCGGACCACCTTGTAGCCGGTCCGCCCTGAGCGGTTCCAGGAGCCGTAGAACGCCGCGAAAATGTCGCCGCGGTATTCCGAGGGAAACTGCCCGCCATCATAGAAGGTCATTTCCATCGATGCCGAATGGGGCTGCAGCAGAACGTCGGGCATGCTGACGCGGTTGCGCAAGGCTGCTTCTTCCCCAGCATGACGAGGATCCTGATTGTGCGAGCACGACGTATGGTCAACGCTCATTCGGCCTTGAGCCGAGAGGGTAAGAGAGCAAGGGGTCGAGATGGAAATTAAAGGCGGCTGCCTCTGCGGCACGGTGCGCTATACCGCCGAGGCCGATCCGACGAGCGCGACGGTGTGCCATTGCCGGGACTGTCAAAAATTCACCGGCAGCGCCTTTGCCGCGCTGGTCCGGTTGCCCAAGGAGGCGCTGACCATCGAGGGCACACTCAAAACGTTCACTAGCCTCGGCGGCAGCGGCAATCCGATCCTCAGGCACTTCTGCCCGGAATGCGGCTCGTCGATCGCCGAGGAGCCAGGAACGCGGCCCGGTATGATTATTCTCA
>Ga0306922_10005168_pt1 | contig 12437 bp, 9 predicted proteins | sample sta12Cox44000082_FD_203758 | JGI IMG/M metagenome (GOLD analysis project Ga0306922, IMG submission 203758) | Lab enrichment of tropical soil microbial communities from Luquillo Experimental Forest, Puerto Rico - statoxic.12C.oxic.44.000.082 (v2)... | ecosystem: Environmental > Terrestrial > Soil... | reverse complement strand
GCGCTATCGGCCACCGTATGCACGTCGGCAACCCGGGAAAGGGACTCCCCTGGGCAACCGTCGTCGGAGTTGTCGCTGACACGAAGATGCCTCGCGATGTACCCAGCATCGACCAGTGGTACACGCCAATGGATCAACCCGCCACTCTGTACGGCTCCGGGACGCCGGGAAATCTCAGCGGCCCACCGAGCGGGTACATAACTATACGCTCATCGCTTGACCCTGAGCACATGGTCCGGGCAATGCGTTCGGCTATCACGGAGATCGATCCGCTCCTGGCTTTGCGCGAGGTGAGGCCCGTCACGGAGGCGGTGTCGGCAATTGAAGCACCGCGGCATTTCAACACAGACCTAATCACGGCATTCGCTCTGGGCGCGCTACTGCTGGCGATCACTGGGATTTACGGGGTGATGGCCTTCTCCGTGGCCCAGCGCACCCAGGAGATCGCTATTCGCATGACCTTGGGCGCGCAACGAGCCGCCATTGCGAAGCTGGTGCTTGCTTCGGCCGAAGCTCGCACTTTTCGGATGCGGGCTCGGTGTTCTCGGCTCGTTAGCCGTCTCGCGACTGCTCAGCGCCTTCCTGTTCGGGGTCAGCCCGACCGATCCTCTCGTCTACACTGTGTGCGTCTCGATTATGATGACTACGGCGCTGCTCGCATCGACACTCCCCGCCGCCAGCGCCGCTTCCGCCGATCCCATGCACGCTCTGCACTCGAATTAGGAACACACATTTCGTGTTCCTCGCGAAAAGCTCCTCCGTTGCGTCGGCGAAACATCTTCGCTCGAACCCGCGTTCGATAGCGAACCCGTTCAAAGGAGGCTTAAGTGCCAGATACGCCCTTGTTCAACAGGACCTTGACCTCGACTCGCCGATTTTCCGCTCGTCCCGCGGCTGTCTCGTTTGTGGCTACCGGCGCCGCTTCGCCCATCGCTCCTGGCGCGATGACGTGGCGAACCGGTACGTTGCAGTCCTGGATCAGGAACGCGATCACGTTCTGTGCCCGCTCCATGCTCAGCTTCTGGTTCATCGCAGCGTTGCCGCTCGAATCGGCAAAGCCCTTCACTTGGATGATGTACCCGGTCTGTTTGACGGCATCTTCAGCCAACTTCTTGAGCGCTGCCTGATCCTCGGCGGAGATCTTCGCACTGCCGCTCGCGAAGCGCACATCGAGTTGCCCCTTGGTGTCGTACTCACTCAATGCCGAAAATCGCTTGCTGGTCTCAACCGCGTTGGCATCGATGGCGGCCTGGTTGGCCGCGGTAGCCTGCTGGTTCGCCGCGATGTTCTGCTGGTTCGTTGCGATATCCTTCTGGCTCGCTTTGATGTCCTGGGCATTGCTCGCGATGTTCTGCTGGTTGGTGGCCACTTTCTCCTCGGTCGGCGTCAGGCCAGCCTGGATCATCTCCGCCGTTTGCAGATCGTTCCTATCGAAGGTAATGGATTTTGCCAGGATATGCGTCGCGTCCTGGCTGGTTCCGTCAACCGACACCCTGAGTCCAGGAATCAGCACGGCCGCAGACATTGATTTTTTGCGAACGCCAATGAGACCCCTTGGCTGCTGCACTCTCGTGCCATCATCTAGGACCACGGTCATAGCATTCCCGTCAGTGGTCTTCAAAACAATGGTTTCACCCGTACGGGTGGTAATCAGCCCCTTAACCTTAACCCTGTCCTGCGCTTGCACCGAGGTCAACACTACAAAAAAGACTGCCAATATCCCCACAACGATTCGCAATGCTTTGCCGCGCATACATCGTTCCCCTTTCAATCGGAAATCTTTGAACGAGCCAGATATTAACCATTCGCCGACTTCTTATATTCAGGCTGAAGTTTCTGCAAGCGATGGAAGCAAGGGAACTGTCGGAAGTGACAGGTCGCGTCCCCGGACCAGTAAACGCCAACACGAGCGCCAGTCGCACCAGGGTGGGAGAGTACAGATCCAAAAACAAGTGGCTTTGGGTCCCCGCCTTCGCTTGCCGCAAACCCAACAACGACAAGCTTTAGCGGCAGCGCTTTTGGACACAGTCCTCCCACCGGGTCTGTGGCGCCGTTCGCCAAGTACAACGGGCCGCGCTCGGAACCGGGCTCAAGAAACAACCAAGGAAACCTTGTTTCCTCTCGGCCGGATTGTCACCAAAGCCTGAGCGCCGTCTGCTGTCGAATAGGTCCCGAAGGCAAACCCTGTGCCGGCCTACTGCAGTTACAACCACCATCCTCAACCACACTCTCTCACCATTTCCCCTGTTCCTCGTGTAACATTTCACGATCCTCGGAGGCCCAATGAAAATCATTTCTGCAAATTTGCTGGTGCTCTCGCTTGCCGCAATCTCGTGCGTAGCGCTCGCCGACGACCTCCCCCGTCACGGCGTCATTGGCGTCTTGGTTTCTCCCTCCGACCCCGCCAAGCCCGAAGATCCAAAAACAAATCCTCCCACGGCCCAAACCGTGCTTCCGGGTAGCTCTGCCGACGTCGCAGGCATTCAACCCGGCGATGTTCTCGTCTCCCTTGATTCACAACCCGTCACATCTTCGACTGATTTCGCACGCGCCGTTGGACGCCACCTCGCCGGTGAAAGACTCCAGATCCAAATCCTCCGCAAGGGTCAGCCTCTCATTGTCAGTGTCACTCTCAAACCCCGCCCGTTCGAAACCAGTCCTGATGCCGATGTCCTCTACACTTCGGTTTCCGTTAACGGTTCTCGACGCCGCGCCATCCTTACCCATCCCAAATCTTCCGGACGCTATCCCGCCGTCCTTCTAATGCCAGGGCTCGGATGTTACACACTCGACGGCGCTCTCTCTCAAGACCAGGGCTACGGCCCTATCCTGGCCTTCCTCGCCAAAAGCAATTTCGTCACCGTCCGCGTCGAAAAAACGGGTCAGGGCGACAGTGATGGCCCGGCTTGCACGGACCCGAGCGCCACAGCCGATCGCGAAGCCCAGGGTTACGTTGCCGCCATCGAGCTTCTCAAATCCACCGACTTTGTCGACCCCAACAATATCTTCGTTTTCGCGCACAGCCTCGGCCCGCTCATCGGAGCGCTCGTTCTGCCGCAATTGCAGATCCGTGGTTTCATCGCTGCCGAAACCATCGGACGCAGTTGGTTCGAATATGAAGTCGAAAATGTCCGTCGCCAAACAGCCCTGCAAGGAGAGTCTTACGACAAGGTCGACGAAGACACCCGGGCCCACGCCAACTGCGCTTTCCGTTTCTATATGCAGCACGAATCAGTCGACCAGGTGCGCAAGCTAAGTTCGGCCTGTGAAAACATGTTCCGTAGTTACGCGGGCGTGCCCGCGCCGTACATGCAGCAGATCGGCGATCTAAGCCTTGCCCGCCAGTGGCAGCATGTCGATCTTCCGGTCCTCGTCCTTTTCGGCACCGCTGACGCCGTCACTAGCGCCAGCGAATCTCGCTATCTTGTTGACACGATCAACAATTTCCATCCCGGCCGTGCCACCTACGTCGAACTCCCTGGCATGGGCCACGACTTCCTCACCTACTCTTCTGAATCCGAATTCATCAATCGCAAGCCGGCCGACAAACCCCACCCCTACGATACCGAGCTCCTCAGCGCTCTGCTCTCCTGGCTCCGCCAGCACTCGCAGTCAACGAAGTACTCTCGACTGCAAGAGAACTGACGGTCCGAGCTGTGAACGACGACCTCGATTTGGCGTGACCAGTCTGCAAATTGAACGGGCGCTCCCTGACCGCCGGTGCGCAGCAGCCCAAATAGGAGGATGGAATGTGTTGGCGCAGCTGACCAGCATGCGGAGATGACACATACGTTCCATCTCGATGCAAAGCCGTTCGTCGACCAGAGACGTGTGAGCTGTCGCCTATTGTTTGGCTAAACTGATGCCCGGGTGCGCCCTCTGCCTCCTCAATTCGGAGCCGGAGGGGGGTCCTTGAATTGCTTTTGAGCGCTTCATTAGTGTTGAGATTTGCGGGGAAAGTAGATCATCACCAAAGCGAACGCCGCAAAACACAGCAACTCGACTCGGTCCCATGCTTTGTCCACGGTAAGACTCCCATATGGTTCGAACAAGAACACGGCGAAGATCAGGACCGCTGCGATCGCAGCCAACAAACTCGCCAGACGGCCGAAGAGATAAGCCACTGCAACCAACGCGAGCAGGAATATCGCCGGCACGGCCCGTTTCGCAGCAGCGTCGCGGAAAAAGAGCGACAGAGCAAGTGCCAATGCGCTGCAAGGTATGCTGATTGATACCCACTCTAGGTTTGAGCGTTTCCGTATAAGGCTCGCCATAATGCGGGTCCGCGTAAGAGCAGAAGACAAAGTCACTATGCCCTAAGTGGGGGCATAAGCGCAGAAATCTTATATTGCGCGGAATCGAATAAACAATGGGCTGAGCTCTAGGGCTTCGCTCGGCAAGCACGGCCTACTGCGCTCAGAACCTCAATTCTCGGGAAGCAACAGCGTATAGGCAGCCACAGAGTGTGCACACGCTTGTCAGAACGAGCGCCGAGCCCTGTGAGCCCTCTTACGCGGCAATCGCAGGGCGGTGAAAAATATCAACTCTCAATTGAGACGCCCCAATCCGTCGGTAAGGCCGTCGTGGCGGCGTTTGGCAACCCAGAGGCGAATTGAGCCGAGCGAATTCTCGATTTTTGGCATTGAGCGACCCCGACAGGTTGACCACGGCCACCTTGGAAGCCGTCGAACGACGATCCCTCGCAGTGCTTTCACAAAAGCGCTCTGCAAATCCGTCGATAAGATGCTGCTAAAGGTTTAGGTAGGAAGAGGCAGAAGTCGAACCGCGTCCAGGTACCCAGCGATTCCCTGGATCGCCATTGCCAGCCGCAACCTCAATTGACGAGCATGATGCACCAATCGACCCGCGGTATGGAAAATCAAAAAGCGCAGTCGCTTCGGGCGAGCACTTAATAAGTTTGCCGGCAAGGCCAAGCGCTTCAGCGCTGTGAGCACGTTGTAGCTGATTACCGCCAGCCGCAGCCAGGCGGCATTCGCGCCAAAGTATTTCGACGGCAGCACCCCGGCCGCCAAATCATTCTTTATCACATCATGGACCCGTTCGATGGTCCCAGCCTTCTCTCGATGCCACTGAATCAGCTTCACCGCGTCCCAATCCCAAAGGTTACTCAGCACGGCGAAATGTCGTACCGTACTGCCGTCGGCAAACAACCCTCCCTGGCGTTGCCGCAGCCGGATGGCGATGTAGCGAAGCGGCTGGCTGTCCTTGTGCTCGGACCGCTCGCTCGGCACAAACACTACTTCCGCGCACTCGCGATCGACCTGTGGATCTGGCTCCCCATACGCTTGCCATTTCCCCTCGGGCACTTCCAGAATGGCTGAGCGCAAGGCCTCGCTCATCCGCACGCTGATCGCAAAACCAATGAATCCCTGCGGCCCGCCTGCGCGTTTCTCGTCCAACAACCAGTGCAGCAATTCCTTCTCGTGACAGGCGGAATCCCCGCGATAGTAGTAACTCCTCACCGTGCTGGGTAGCGCGGCAAAGGCCGCCTTGGCCACCGTCAGGGGAGCCATCAGCGCCGGTACATTGCCATCGCGAAACTCATCCGCCAGCACCGCGTCCATCTCCGCCCACACCGCCAGCATCGGCTGATAGCCTCGCGGCCCTTCGTAAGTAGGCAGCGCTTCTTGTTTGCGGCTCTCAATAATCGTGGTGTCTTGATCTACCGTGGCGATCTTCTGCTCCGGACAACGTTCTCCAAATCGCCGGATCAACTCTTGGTTCACCTTACCCAACCCTGCCAACGGTTCACTGTCTTCGGGAATGTAGGCAATTTGATCTGGCAGTCGTTGCTGCTTGGCCTGCTCGATCTTTTCCTCTTCATGAAACGCGTAGAGAAAGTTCCGAGCTGCTTCTGAGGAAGGGATCTCGTGACCAATCATCTCCGCGAGACCCTGGTCCGCTCGCAGATGCTCAAAATCGTCCAAGCACTCGCCCCCGGCAGCATTCAGCAGCACGAAGCTCTCCACGAAGGTAGCCTCGTCGTAACCTCGCTGCCGTTCTTTCACCACCACGTGTTGCTTTACACTACCCGGCAATCCCAGAGAACGAAAGGCTTGCACCACCAAGGGCAGGCCTCCCAGCGCGGTCAGCATCTCTTCAGCTGGCTGGGGATCGACTTCGAATAATAAAGGGGATTCGGTTGGCGAAGGTTTCTCGATTTTGCGCATGCCCGTCATCGTACCCGAACTGCGCACCTTCGAGGTGAAAATCCCTGAGAATTTGTTCCAGACGCTTCGACTCCCTTAATCAGTATCCATGGGCTGAAAAGAGTCTCTCAGTCCTCAAGGCCACCAGCCGACCCTCGTTACTAACGGATCGGGGAATAGGCGCACGACGACGTGCTTCCGAGGAACTTCGGAGGGACGCTTCCTGGCCGGATGGTCCCTCGAAGCGCGACGGGAATGGCTCAGGCCTAAACGCGAACTGCACAGACGAAGAGGAATTGCTGGCTGTGCGTGGGCAGGCTCGGGATGACGAAGGCCGGCATAAACGCCAACTCTACACGAGCCACGCTACTGGCGCGGGAAGGTGAACTCGCCCGAAGGATCGCGCTCGCGCAGCGCTTTCACCTGGCCGTTCTCGAGCACAAATTCGTAAATGGTGTCGCCAGACTGTGGCGTGCGGAACTCGAAGCGCTTCACCTGAGTCAGCTTCCGCGGGGGCCCGCCGGGAAAGACGAGAGAAAGCCCGGCGCCGGGCTGATAGACCACCTCAAATTTCATCTGTGACGGAGTCAGATAGGTACCCGCAAGTTTTTCAAGCAGCTTCGGGTCGAGCACTTCGGGCTTGCGTGTGAAGACGACTTCCGCCTCATCGATCGACATCACCGCTTCGCTGATGTCTCCCTGCGGATTGGTGCGGAAATTGACAGAAAACCTGCCATATTGCTCGTCGTCGGGGGTGTCGAAGCGGTCGTAGTGGAAATGGCTCAAGGGGTACTGGAATTCGTGGAAGGTGAAGTCGAGCTGCTCGGACTTGCATCCGATTTTGACGATGCCGTAAGCGGGGTTTTCGTACTCGGCGGCATAGTCGGAAAGCGGATGAGAAGGTTTGGTGTCGGGCACGCGGTCGCCGCCGGCCTTGGCGCGCGCTTCTGTACCCGCCTTCTTGTTGGCCAGACGAATTTTAAGGCGGCGCTCGCTCCAGGGCGTCTGATCCATGCCGATCAGGCGCTCGTACACGTTGTAGCTGACGACGTTATACAAGGGAGCGGCGTGGTCTCCAATCACCAGCACGATGACGCCGATCTTTTCGTTCGGCAGGAACGAGACCTGGGAATGGAATCCGGGTAAATCGCCGCCGTGAAAGGTCATGAGGTGCCCGCGGTAGGACGCGGTCTGGCGACCCATGCCGTAATCGGGGTTGAGCACCTCCCAATAACCGAGCGCTTCGCCCAGCGCATTCGGAAGGCCAATGGCCGGTTGCATGGTGGCTTTCAGCACATTGGGCGGCAGGACCTGTTTGCCGTTGTAACTGCCGTCGTTCATCAGGGCAACGAGCCAGTGAGAGAGTTCGTTGATGTTGGAAATGATCGCGCCAGCGGGGGCGACACCCTCGGTGTCTTCGTAGTAAGGAATCTGGTAGAGCTCGAAAGAGTCGCGCTTTTCGCGGTAGGGAACGCCGTGGTCGGGGAGTTTCAGCATGTCGGAGATAGTGTAGGTGGAGGTGTTCATGTCGAGGGGCTCGAAGATGTTTTCGCGGACGTAGTTTTCCCAGGTTTTGCTGGATTTCAGTTCGATGATGTAGCCGACGGCGGAAAACATGAGGTTGTTGTAAAGAAAGGTTTCGCGCATGGGCTGCTGCGGCTCGAGATACTTCAGCTTTTCAAACAACTCTTTCCGCGTGAAAGGGGACTTGAACCAGATGAGGTCGTGGCGGGTGACGCCGGTGCGGTGAGAGAGCATGTCGCGAAGGGTGACGTTGTTGTTTAACTGGTCGTTGTAGAACTGAACGGTAGGAACAGCGTCGCGAACGGGCTTGTCCCAGGTTAGCTTTCCCTGCTCGACGAGCATGCCGGCCGCGACGGCGGTAAACAGCTTGGAGTTCGAGGCAATCGGGCAGAGCGTGGTGGGTGTGAAGGGCAGCTTGCGGCCGTAGTCGCGATAGCCGTAGCCCTTGGCGAAGACCAGCTTGTCGTTGATGACGATGCCGACGCCAATTCCGGGCGTGTTCCAGTCCTTCAGCAGCTGGTCCATATAGGCGTCGAAGCCCTCGAGCTTCTTGGAGACATCCGGTTCCTGGGCGCGAACCGTGAGCGCGCACAACAGCAGCCCGAAGAATATCAGGGCCAGCGGCTGAACCGGACGGGGTGGGCGAAGGAAACGAGAAGGGCGGTTGAGGGACATCGGCTGACTCCTTCCAAACTTTCCGGGATTCCGCCCACGCATTGTATCGACCCCTTTCGGAATGACAAGGCTCTTTGGAGACCTGGAGGAGGCGGCGGTGACGTGCGTTTTTCGCTACCACCGCGCGACCGAAAGGCGCGTAGAATCCGGGTACGAGGAGGACCCATGTTGCAACCGGCGAATCAAACGGAGTCGAGGGAGCGAGAGCGGGCCTGCCAGGCGGTGTCTCCGATGGACGATCCCTGCGAAAGCTCGGCCAGTTTCTATTGCGCAAAGTGCGGGCAGTGGTTTTGCCAGGTTCACGCGGACGACGAATCCTGGCACGCCTGTGTGCTGGCACCGGGCGATGAGGGCGGCGAAGGCTAGCGGCCTGGCTATCATTCCGGCGGACTCCGGGTGACATCGCATGAAGCGGCGCTCAGAAAGGCGAAAGCGCGTCCAAAAAGGCGCGACGGAAGGGGAAGTCGTCCGGGAAAACGAGGCTCGCTCTTGAAAAACTTCGTGCTCGGAATTGCCTTCACGGTCGCGGTGCTGGTGATCGGGGGACTGGGTTATCTGCTCCTCGGATTCGCTGAGGTGCGAGGCGACCTGCCGCCGTCGCGGATTGAGAACACGGTGATGCGGCGAGCGGTGCACGCTTCGGTACGGCGTGAAGCGCCGGAAGTGCCGAATCCGTTTCCGCCGAGCGACGAGAACTTGATTGCCGGCGGGAAAGTGTATTTGAACGAGTGCGCCGGATGCCACGGCACACCCGGAAAGCCGGAGGAATACCCGGGAGTGTTGTTCCCGCCCGTGCCGCATTTGCCGACCAGGGGAACCGAATATACGGAGGCGCAGGTTTTTTGGGTGGCGAAGCATGGCGTGCGGCGGTCGGGAATGTTTGCGAACGGACTGTGGGATTCGGACGAGAAGCTCTGGAAGGCGGCGGCGTTCATCAAGAGGATCAAATCCCTGCCGCCGGGCGTGAGCGCCGCGCTAGCCGAGAAAAAGAGCAACTGAAGCGCGCCGCCGGAAGCGCAAGGCTCGAGGCTCAGATCAGAATTGTTGCCTGGCCGGGAAGCCCAAAAGATTTGATACCGCGGGCTAGAAATCGAGATAGAATCACGGTGTTCCCGCCCAACTGAAACGGGGCCGTCGCGGATGGCGGCCAATTCCGAAAAACAGAACTGCGTGGAGGTGTCGCATGGCGACGGCGAGTCCGGCGGAAGGTTTGCGGAGCCCAACGGGCGAGGCCAGGAAGATCACGGGATGGTACATCGCGGCGGCGGTGCTATTCATCGTGTTGGGGATTTTCTCGATTGTTGAACCCGGGATTGCGGGGCTCGCAGTGACGCTGCTGGTAGGGTGGCTGCTGCTGTTCGGATCCGTGGCACATTTTATCTCGGCGTTTAAAGGCGGGGGCGCAAAGCAGGTGATTTTCCAAGTGCTGCTGGGCATCCTCTACCTAATTGGCGGATTGTATTTTTTGACGCATCCGATTATGGGCGTGGGAACTTTAACGCTGGTGCTGGCGGCAATCATCCTCGCGGAGGGCGTGGTGGAGTTGATCGCCTATTTCCGGCTCAGAAGTCATGGTGCATCGGGCTGGTTGCTGCTGAACGGAATCATCACACTGCTGCTCGGAGGATTCATCTGGTTCCACTGGCCTTCGAGTTCGGTCTGGGCGATCGGGATTCTCGTAGGAGTGGACCTGCTGATGACAGGAATATCTCGGTTGATGTTCGGACTGGCGGCGCGGAAGCTCGTGGCACGCGCCTCCCCCGCCTGAAGGCTCGGGAGAGACCTGACTTGACGGCTTTATTTTAAAGGGCTGCCCTGGTCGCCGTCTTGCCTCGCCGCGCCGCGGCTGCGACGATCTCCATTCTGGAGCCGCAAACGTACCGCGGGAATCGCCTTCGAGGGAAGAAGCGGGGCGGGCAAGGAAAGGTTCCGCGCGAGGCGCAGCCGAAATCCGCCGCCGAAACTATTTTCTGCGGGCCAGGGTGATGGTATTGCTCGAGCGCTTGCCATCGTGAAGGTTGGTCCACACCTGCGTGAGGTGATCCCGATCGGAGATGGTGACAACGAGTGCGACCATGTGCAGATCGCCGGTGGTCTTTAAACCGTAGGCGCGCTCGATGGTGAAATTGTACTTGCCCGTGGCGGTCGAAAGAGTATCGGTTTTGAGCACCGGCTGATTGCCCTCGGAGCAGAAGTGGAAGGCCACGATGTGGTCTTCGTCGAGGCTGTACATGGTCATCATTCCCGGCCCGCCTTCCGGCTGAAGCCTCTCCATGACCACACCGCTCGACATTACCTCGTAGCTGACATGGATGTTGCCGCCGTGGCTGTCTTTGCCTTCCCACTCGCCGGCGAGGGTTTTGAATTCCTCGAGCGCCGGATTGGCCTGCGAGGCGGGGCGCGCCTGAGCAAGAAGTGGACAGGAGTGTAGAAGGCAGGCTAAGAGGGCCAGGGCCAAGGGACGGAACATGGAACCTCCTGGGACCACTCGCGGTTAGAGGATGAACCATGACCCAGGACGGGAGCGCCGGGGCATACAAAATTTTGACGCAAGCGCGGAAAGAAGTCGAGAAGGAAAGGTAAGGAAGTAGGTAATATGGCGCGCGGAAAGCGTTGACCGGGGTGGGAGGGGCTTCATACCATAGAAAAATGACCCCAAGCGCAGCAAAACGGGCGGTGAACGTTCTAGGTTCGAGCCTGCTATTGGCGGCGGTGAGCTTCGCCGGCTGCGACGACGCCGCCAGAAAGCCCGTGCAGGCAAAGATACCGGCGCCGGTCCCCTCGTCGCTGCCGCAACAAAGGGATTTGGCGCAAGTGGGAACGCTGCCGTTGCGGAGGCTTCCGCCGGGATCCATGGAAGCGCTCGCGGCGCCCACGCCGGGTGGAATCGGCTATCTGGTTGCGCGCGTGAAAGAGAAGTTCGCGGCCGGCGAAGCGAACTACAAGGCCGGACACCTAGAGGCGGCGCGCCGGGACTTTGACGACGCGGTGGACTGGATCCTCGAAAGCGGGTATGACCCGAACAGCGATGCAGTCCTGCGGGAACTGTTCGAGCAGGTTACAGACACGGTGTACACCTACGAGCTGCAGGCGTTCCGCGCCGGAGACGGGTTCTCGGAGGCGCCCGCCGTACCTGCGCCGATTGACGAAGTGGCGGAGATGACCTTCCCGGTGGATCCGAAGCTGCGGGAGCGGGCGGAAGAAGAGGCCCGCAACCTCTCGCACGACCTGCCACTGACGGTGAACGACATCGTGGCGTCATACCTGAATTTTTTCCAGACGCCGCGTGGCCGGGCCATCGTGGAGAACGGGTTGCGCCGCAAGGGAAAGTACCAGGAGATGATCGCGCGGGTGCTGAAGGAAGAGGGTGTGCCGCAGGACCTGATTTACGTGGCGCAGGCCGAGAGCGCGTTTCAGCCCCTGGCTCTTTCTCGTGCCGGAGCGCGGGGCATCTGGCAATTCGTGCAGTGGCGCGGGAACGAGTACGGGCTGAAGCGCTCCTGGTGGGTGGACGATCGGCTGGACCCGGAGAAGGCCACACGCGCGGCGGCTCAGCACCTGCGGGATCTGTACGGCTTGTACGGCGACTGGTACCTTGCGATCGCGGCCTATAACTGCGGGCCGGGAAACGTGCAGAAAGGGATTGAACGGACCGGATACGCGGACTTCTGGGAACTGTACAAAAGGAACGTGCTGCCGCGGGAGACACGGAACTACGTGCCCATCATCTTGGCGCTGACGCTGATCGCGAAGGACGCCGCGCATTATGGAATTGCTGTGGACCCGGACGAGCCCGTGTCGACGGACATGGTGAAGCCCGGCAGGGCGATCGATTTGCGGCTGGTGGCGGAAACGATCGATGTGGACGTGGAAACGTTGCGGGCGCTGAATCCGTCGCTGCTCAGAATGGCGACGCCGGACGACCCGGGATTTGAGCTGCACCTGCCGAAAGGGACTTCGCAAAAGTTTTCGGCGGAAATTGCGGATATTCCTTCGGACAAGTGGGTAAGCTGGAGACGACACCGGGTGGAACCGGGGGAGACGCTGACGTCGATCGCGAGGAAGTAC
>Ga0306922_10005165_pt1 | contig 12442 bp, 12 predicted proteins | sample sta12Cox44000082_FD_203758 | JGI IMG/M metagenome (GOLD analysis project Ga0306922, IMG submission 203758) | Lab enrichment of tropical soil microbial communities from Luquillo Experimental Forest, Puerto Rico - statoxic.12C.oxic.44.000.082 (v2)... | ecosystem: Environmental > Terrestrial >... | reverse complement strand
GGAGTTCCCGCAGAGCCGTCCGGCCACCGGGATCCAGTGGGAGGACGCCTGGTTCTTCCTCCAGACGCGCAATCACAAGGGCTGTGGCCAGGCGATCAACGATTGGGGTGGTCAGCCCTATCACTTCATCGGCGTGACGTGCGACTCGACGCTGCAGTACAAGAACTTCAAGATGTACAGCAGGCTCAAGATCGTCGTCCGTGACGCGAACGCGAACACCGTGAAATGGGACTGGGTGAAGGCCATCGTCGCGCGCAAGAGCCAGTACAAGATCCTCAGCCTGAGGGACTAGGTTCGGGGACCGCGTGACGCGGTTAAGTTGCGCATCGGGCGGACCGATGACGCCGGCATGCGCGCCCATGCGATGCTCGTCCTGTTCATCGGCCTCACGGCCTCCGCGGACCCGCTGGCGGCGACTCCGCGCCCGCACACCGGCGCTCCCGCGCTGCTCATAGCCTCGCTGAGCTGGCTGGCCGCGCCGCTGCGGGCGCTGTTTCCGACGCCTGAGCCCCTCCTGAATAGTGCGGCGCTCACCCGCGAGCTCGGATGGCGCGAGGTGACGCTCGATGTGGACGACCACGGCTCGGCGCTGTTCCTGGAGCTGTCGGGGCGTTGCTGCTTCGCGTCGGCCGCGATCCAGTACTCGGATGGAGCGTCCGACTCGCTCGACCTGCACCAGGCGAGGCGCGGTAGCGGGCTGTACCTTCTGCAAGGCTTTGACCGGGACCGCACCGTGCGCCAGGTGACCGTCGGAGTGGAGGCGCTGAGCTCCCGCGCCTACGTCGGAGCGCGCCTGACGCGCTGACGGCCCGCGGGGCGCTGAGTTCGAGCCAGCGGCCCTCCGCGTGAAGCCAATCCGTTCCGCCTGCCCTTCGTCGTCAGCGACTGAGGGCGACCGAATTCCCTCCGTCTTCATCCCGCGTTAACGGAGTGGCAACGCAACCCGTGATTGCATGGTCCGTGAGGCAGGGATGTTCACGCGTCGCGGACGGATCGCGGGAGGACGCCATGAAATCGCCGGCAGCAGAAATCGAGACTCCACTCACGACGCTGATCACGGGGCCCGCGCGCCTGGCGCCGGACTCGCTGCAGGCGGCGCCATCCGCGCCGGAGTTGGTCGCGCCCCGCCGCCGCGGCCGGCCGGTCGAGATGGCCCCGGAGACCGTGCTCGAGCGCATCCGCGGCCTGTCCGAGCGCCGCGAGGGCCTGTTCCGCGTCCACCGGACGCATCCCGCGCTCTACGCCCGTGCCCGCCGGCTGTTCGGCAGCTGGGAGGGCGCAGTGCGCGCCTGTGGCCTGGATTACGGCCAGATCGTTCACCGCGCGTTCGAGCGCGCCGCGCAGACGCGGCGTCGCGCCCAGCGGCGGACGTTTGTAACGTTGCCGTAACCCAACCGATCCATTCCGGCAACTCGCCGCCGTTTAGGGTGCCTTGAACTCGGCCGCGTCGCTTGAAGCCGGGGCCGTCCCGGCCAGCAGGCGGCGTGAGACCTAGATCAAGGAGGGCGCTTTGACTTCGAAAGGTATTGCCTGCGTCGTGAGCACCTGCCTGACCCTTGCGATGGCGACATCCGCGTTCGCACAGGGGGCCACGCGCGCCGATTCGGCCGCCGCAGGGGGCGGCAGCCCGCCGCCGGCCGTCGCACCGCCCGCCGTCGCGGCGACGCAGACGGCTCCGGACTTCCCGCGCATCAAGGTGAGCGGGCTCATGTTCGGCGACCTGTACTGGAACGCGAGCGGCAATCCGACTCACAACTACGTGAACGGCGCGGACCTGGGCAAGGTCAACATCGATGGCAACTCGCCGATCACGAAGGACCTGAACGGCTGGCAGATCCGGCGCCTCTACCTCCAGGTCGACGACGATCTCTCGATCCGCTACTCGGTGCGCGCCCGTCTTGAAGGCGACGGCAAGGAGCTGAGCTCGGGCGGCAAGCAGACCATGTTCATGAAGTCGCTCTACCTCCAGATCCGCCAGGTCTTCCCGCGCGCGGATATGTGGATCGGGCTCACGCAGACTCCGACGTTCGACAACAGCGAGACGTTCTGGGCCTACCGGTCGGTCGAGAAGACGATCGCGGACTTCCGCGGAGTCGCATCGTCCACGGACGGCGGGGCATCGCTCAAGGGGTACGTGGACGGCGATCACGTCATCGGCTACTACGCGATGATGGGGAACGACACCGGCCAGAAGCCCGAGACGAACCGCGACAAGCGCTTCTACTTCTCGGCGCCCCTCAAGTGGCACGACCTCCAGGTCGAGCCGTACTTTGACTATGCGTACGTTCCGGGCAACAAGGACATCGCGACCTACAAGATTTTCGCCGGATACGAGGCGAAGCGCGTCGCGGTGGGCTACGAGCAGCTCCAGCGCGTGATCCACGATCCGGCGCTGGCCTACCAGAAGCCGACCGGGTTCTCCGCGTTCGCGCGCGGTTCCGTCGTTCCGGCCAAGCTCAACGCCTACGCGCGCTATGACCGCTGGATCCCCGACAAGAACAAGGGGAACCGCGTGGATTCGGATCTCTGGATCGCAGGCCTCGACTACCAGGCGTGGCGCGACATCCATCTCGAGCCGAACCTCGAGGGCACGCAGTACCACGGCAGGGGCACGGGGCCCGCATCAGTGCCGCCGCCGTACCACGATCTGCAGGCGCGGTTCACCGTCTACTACCTGTTCCGTTGATGATCACGTCCCGCTCCCTCACACACCATGGTCCGCTGACCGGAGGTATCACCCGATGAAATCGATTCTGCACCCGAGATCGCTCGCGATTCTCGCCGCCCTCGCGCTCGCCGCGCCGGCGACGGCCCAGACCCTGACCGGCGCGGGCGCGACGTTCCCGTATCCGATCTATTCCAAGTGGTTCGACGTGTACAAGCAGAAGACCGGCATCGAGATCAACTATCAGTCGATCGGCAGCGGCGCCGGCATTCAGCAGGTCAAGGCCGGCACCGTGGACTTCGGAGCCAGCGACGCCGCGCTCTCGAACGACCGCCTGAAGGAGATGCCGCGCAAGGTCGTGCACTTCCCGACCGTGGGCGGCGCGCTCGCGCTTGCGTACAACCTGCCGAACTTCGCCGGGCCGCTCAAGCTCACGCCCCAGATCATCACGGGCATCTACATGGGCAAGATCACGACCTGGAACGACAAGACGATCGCGGCGGCGAACCCCGGAGTCACCATGCCGGCGGCGCCGATCCTGGCCGTGCACCGCTCGGATGGCAGCGGGACCACGAACATCTTCACGACGTATCTCTCCGCGGTCAGCGGCGAGTGGAAGGAGCTCGTCGGCGCGAACACCGCGGTGAGCTGGCCGTCCGGGGTCGGCGGCAAGGGCAACGACGGCGTCTCGGGCGTGGTGAGCCAGACCCCGGGCGCGATCGGCTACGTCGAGCTGGCGTACGCGAAGCAGAACAAGCTCGCGGTCGCGCAGGTGCAGAACAAGGCCGGCAAGTTCGTGGAGCCCTCGCTCGAGTCGACGGTCGCCGCGGTCGGAGCGGCGGCGACGGAGCTCGCGAAGGATCCGCGCACCCCGATCGTGAACGGCAACGGCCCCGACGTGTATCCGATCGCCGGGCTCACGTTCCTGCTCGTTTACCAGGATCAGAAGGATGCGGCGAAGGGGCGCGCGCTGGCGGATTTCATCCAATGGGCGATCCACGACGGGCAGGAGCTGGCAGCGAGCCTCGACTACGCCCGCCTGCCGGACGCGGTCGTGAAGGTCGACGAGGCGACGCTGCGCTCGCTCACCGCGAACGGCAAGCCGCTGCTCGCCTCGCGCTAGGAGGATCTGCATCGTGAACGCCACCCGGGCGGACGCGCTGGACGCGGGGCGAGCCCCGCTCCCGCGCCCGCGTCCTGCTCCGGCCGGCGTCTGGAATCCCGACCGGCTCTACCGCATGGCGTTGAGCGCGCTCGCGGTCTCGGTGTTCGTGATCGTGGCGCTCATGGTGGTCGAGATGTTCCGCGGCGCCGCTCCCGCGCTGCGCACGCTCGGCGCGCGCTTCCTCGTCTCCACCGACTGGGATCCGGTGGCCGGCAAGTTCGGGATGGTCCCGTACGTCTACGGAACCCTGATGTCGTCCGCGCTCGCGCTGCTGCTCGCGCTGCCGCCGTCGTTGTGCGCGGCGATCTACCTCGCCGAGCTGGTGCGGCCGCGGCTCGGCAGTGCGCTCGCGTTCGTGATCGAGCTGCTCGCCTCGATTCCGAGCATCGTGTACGGCATCTGGGGCGTGTTCGTGCTCGCGCCCTGGCTGCGCAACGCGATCGAGCCGTGGCTGATCGCCCATCTCGGCTTCCTGCCGCTGTTCCAGGGCTTCCCGTTCGGGCTCGGCATGCTGAACGCCGCGATCGTGCTCGCGATCATGATCTCGCCCACCATCGTCTCGATCTCGCGTGAGATCCTGCTCGCGACGCCCGGCTCGCTGCGCGAGGCCGCGCTCGCGCTCGGCGCGACGCGCGCGGAGGCGATCGCGGTCACGGTCGGGGCCGCGCGGCCCGGGATCGTGGGCGCCGTGATCCTCGCGCTCGGACGCGCGCTCGGCGAGACCATGGCGGTCACGATGGTGATCGGAAACACGAATCACCTGTCCGCCTCGCTGCTCGCGCCCGGCGCGACGATGGCGAGCGTGATCGCGAACGAGTTCACCGAGGCGGCCGATCCGCTGCATCTCTCGGCGCTGTTCGAGATCGCGCTGCTGCTGTTCGTCGTAACGCTGATCGTGAACGGGTTCGCGCGCCTGCTGGTGTTGTGGACGATGGGAGGGAGGCGGGATGTCGCGCGCGCGGCCTGACGCCTACCCGCGGCTCGCGTCGCATGGCCCGAGCCTGCCGCGCCGGGTGTGGAACACCGGTTTCGTCGGCTTCTGCGGCTTCAGCACCCTGCTCCTCATGCTGCCCCTTGGGCTCATCATCTGGCACCTCGTCTCGCACGGGATCGTGGCGCTCACGCCGGGCTTCTTCATCCACATGCCGAAGCCGGTCGGCGAGCCGGGCGGCGGCATGGCGAACGCGATCGTCGGAACGCTGATCGTGACCGGAATCGGGCTCCTGGTCTCGGTGCCGGTCGGCGTGGGGACCGGCGTGTGTCTCGCGGAGCATGGCCAGGGGCGCTTCGGCGCCCTGGTCCGGTACACCGCCGACGTGCTCGGCGGCGTGCCGTCCATTGTGGTCGGCGTCACGACGTACGCGCTCGTCGTGATCCCGATGGGCCACTTCTCGGCGCTCGCGGGCGGGATCGCGCTCGGCATCCTCATGGTGCCGACGATCGCGCGCTCGACCGAGGAGGTCGTGCGCCTCGTGCCCGAGTCCTACCGCCATGCCGCGCTCGCGCTCGGCGCGCCGAGCTGGAAGGTGACCCAGCAGGTGGTGATCCCCGCGGCCAGCGCGGGCATCCTCACGGCCACGTTGCTCGCGCTCGCGCGGGCCGCGGGCGAAACCGCCCCGCTCCTCTTCACGGCGCTCGGCAACAGGTTCTGGTCCAGCGCGCTCGATCGGCCCATCGCCACGCTGCCCGTGATGATCTACGATTACGCCCGCGCTCCGTACCCCGACTGGAATCGCCAGGCGTGGGCGGGCGCGTTGCTCCTGTTGCTGCTCGTCACCGCGGTCTCCGCCGTGCTCCGGCTCACCACGCGCCGGATCGGACGGACCTCGTGACGCGCCGCGACCGGAAACTTTCAGCGCCCCCGCGGGCGCATCAGGGAGTCGAGCCCGCATGACCCTCGAGGTTCCGCGCACCATGCCGCCGAAACCGGAAATCCCGCGACCCGCCCAGATCGGATCGCTCGCTCCACCGGTCGTTCCGCCGCCTGCCGCTCCCGCCGCCGCCCCGGCCGCTGGGATCGAGGCCGGGCCGGCGAAGGTCGCGGTCGAGACCCGTGAGTTTTCGCTGTACTACGGCGCGCGTCATGCGCTGAAGAGCGTGAACCTCGACCTTCCCGAGGGCACCGTCACTGCGATCATCGGACCTTCCGGTTGCGGGAAGAGCACGCTGCTGCGCTCCTTCAACCGCATGAACGACCTGATTCCGGGCGTCCGGGTCGAGGGCCGGGTGCGGATCTCGGATCTCGACGTGTTCTCGCCCTCGACTGACGTCGTGGAGCTCCGCAGGCGGGTCGGGATGGTCTTCCAGCGCCCGAACCCGTTCCCGAAGTCGATTTTCGAGAACGTCGCGTTCGGGCTCCGCATGCTCGGGCTGCGCGATGCGGCCGAGCTCGAGTGGCGGGTCGAGCAGAGCCTGCTCCAGGCCGCGCTGTGGAGCGAGGTCCGGGACCGACTCGGCACCTCGGCGCTCTCGCTCTCGGGCGGGCAGCAGCAGCGCCTCTGCATCGCGCGCTGCCTGGCGGTCGAGCCCGAGGTGGTGCTGATGGACGAGCCAGCCTCCGCGCTCGATCCCACGGCCACGGCGCGCATCGAAGAGCTGGTGCTCCAGCTCAAATCGCGGTACACGCTGATCGTGGTCACGCACAACATGCAGCAGGCCGCGCGCATTTCGGACCGCACCGCGTTCATGCTGGAGGGCGCGCTGGTCGAGGTCGACGAGACCCGCAAGCTGTTCACGAGTCCGAGCCAGCGGCTCACCGAGGACTACATCACGGGCCGCTTCGGCTGAGCCGCGGCGCCGCCCCTGCGCGCAGGGAGACGATTTGGAACGGCATTTCGTGCAGGAATTCGAAGCGCTCAAGACCCAGCTGCTGCAGATGGGCGGCCGGGCGGAGAGCATCATCGGCAAGGCGATCGAGGCGCTGAAGCGCCGCGACCCCGCGCTCGCGAAGATCGTGATCGAGGACGACCGCGCGATCGACCGCCTCGAGATCGAGATCGAGGAGCGCTGCGTCGAGTTGCTCGCACTCCAGCAGCCGCTCGCGAGCGACCTGCGCTTCATCACGGCGTCGATGAAGATCTCGAACGATCTCGAGCGCGTCGGCGATCACGGGGTGAACATCGCCGGCAGCGCGATCAAGCTCTCGGCCGAGCCCGAGCTCAAGCCGCTCGTGGACATCCCGCGCATGGCGACGCTCGCCGCCGGCATGCTGCGCGAGGCGCTCGACACGTTCGTGCGGCGCGACGCCGACCGGGCGCGCCAGCTCGTGAAGCGCGACGACGAGGTGGATGCGCTGAACCGCCAGCTGTTCCGCGAGCTGATCTCCTACATGATCGAGGACCCGCGCTCGATCACGCGCGCGATGGAGCTCGTTCTGGTGGCGCGGAATCTCGAGCGCGTCGCCGACCTCGCGACGAACATCGCCGAGGAGGTCGTGTTCATCGCGGAGGCGCGCATCATCAAGCACCACGCCGAGCAGGGTGCCGAGGGCCAGCGTCTGGGCGTCCCGACGCCCGCGCGCGAGGACGACTTCGGCCGCACGTAGGCCGGCGTCAGCGTTCGCGGTCCGGCCGCGCGCGCGCGCGCTTCCTCTCCGCGTCGCGGCGCTTGGAATCGAGCCGCCGCTCCACCGCCGCGCCCGAGGGCTTCGTGGCGATGCGCGGCTTCGCCTTCCGCGCGCGCCGCTCCAGTGCGCGCCACAGGCGCTCGAGCGCGAGCGCGCGGTTCCGGTGTTGGGAGCGGTGCTCGGTCGCGATGCGGACGATCCCGGTCGGCAGGTGCCGCACGCGCACGCTGGACTCGGTCTTGTTCTTCTTCTGTCCGCCGGGACCGGAGGAGCGGTACGCGGTGACCTCGCTCTCGCGCGCGAGGCGCGCGAGCGCCTCGTCGTCCGGAGCGCCGAATTCGGACGGCCTGGGACTCATGATCGATCGAGCCTAGCACGCGCGCCCCGCCGGTCCCGGTTCCCGCCGCACTCGTTTCCGCCCGGCTTGTCTCGGCGGCAGGCGCGCCCCTAGACTGCCGCGCGTCGCACGCCGAATCGAACCCGGAGGATTCATGCGCAAATCCGCGCGCCTGAGCGGCGCGCTCGCGATGCTGCTCGCCGCGGCGATCGCGACGAATCCCGCGCAGGCCGCGAAGCGCCGCTCCGCCGAGGTGCGCGCGCCCGGCTCGACCGCGCCGAGCGCGCTGCTCACGCCCGAGCTGCTGCCGGTGCAGCGCGTGACGCTCGAGAACGGGCTCACCGTGCTGCTGCACGAGGATCACACCGTCCCGACCGTCGCGTTCTGGCAGTGGTATCGCGTCGGCTCGCGCGACGAGCGCCCGGGCATCACCGGGATCTCGCATTTCTTCGAGCACATGATGTTCAATGGCTCGAAGCACGTGCCGCCGAAGATGTACGACCAGATCCTCGAATCGAACGGCGGCTACTCGAACGCGTTCACGAGCAACGACATGACGGCCTACTACGAGGAGCTGGCCGCGGACCGGCTCGGCGTCGTGCTGCGCCTCGATTCGGATCGCATGGCCGCGCTGTCGCTGTTGCCCGAGCAGCTGAAGAGCGAGATCGAGGTCGTGAAGGAAGAGCGCCGGCTGCGCGTCGACAACGACATCCAGGGCATGCTCGGGGAGCAGCTCTATGCCACGGCCTACAACGCGTCGCCGTACCACTGGCCGGTGATCGGCTGGGTGAAGGACCTCGACCGCATCACGCGCGAGGACATGGTCGAGTACTTCCGCATCCACTACGCACCGGACAACTGCATCCTGGTCCTCACCGGCGATTTCAATTCGAAGACGGCGCTCGACAGCATCCGGTTCTACTTCGGCTCGATTCCGCGCCAGCCCGCGCCGCCCGCGCCAGTGAACTCCGAGCCGGAGCAGCGCGGCGAGCGACGCGTCGAGGTGCACTATCCGGCGCAGGACGTGACGTTCATGATGGGCTACAAGGCGCCGAGTGTCCGCGACTCCGACCAGTACGTGTGCGACGTGCTGTCCGTGATCCTCGGCAGCGGGGAGTCCTCGCGCCTCCACCAGGCGCTGGTCTACCAGCTCCAGATCGCGCTCGGCATCGGCGCGAGCTTCCAGACCCACATGGAGCCCGGCCTGTTCGAGATCAGCGCGGAGATGAAGCCCGGGAAGACCGCCGGGGAGGGGATCGCGGCCGTGGACTCGGTGCTGCACGCGCTGATCGACAAGGGGCCGAGCGAGCGCGAGCTGCAGAAGGCGAGGAACCTGCTCGAGGCAGGATTCATCAAGGGGCTCAAGACGAACAACGGGGTCGGCGAGCAGCTCGGATTCTTCGAGCACGTCTACGGCGACTACCACCTCATGTTCCAGGCGCTGAACCGCTACCAGGGCGTGACGGTGAACGACTGCCGGCGCGTCGCGAAGCAGATCTTCGATCCGCGCTCGCGCACCATCGCGGTGCTGGTGCCCGAGAAGGAGGGCGGGGAGGCCGCGCCGTGAGCGCCGCGCCGCATCGCGCGGGCGCCACGCGTCACGCGGCCGTGCGCCGGATCGCGGCCGGCGTCACGCTCGCGCTGCTGCTTGCGGGCCCGGCGCCCGCCGCACCGGTCCAGCTGCCGCCGGTCACGAAGGTCAAGCTCAAGAACGGGCTCACGGTGATCGTGCTCCCCACCCACCGGCTGCCGCTCGTGGATCTGCGCCTCGTCACGCGCGCGGGCGCGGCCAACGATCCGGCCGGCAAGGAGGGCGTCGCGAGCCTCACCGCCGATCTGCTCACCCAGGGTGCCGGGCCGCGCAACGCGCAGCAGGTCGCCGAGGACATCGCGTTCGTCGGCGGCTCGCTCGATGCGTCGGTGGGACCGGAGCAGTTCGTCGTGACGTGCGAGGTGCTGAAGCGCGATCTCGCGACCGGCCTCGAGCTGTTCCACGACGCGATCGTCGCGCCGACGTTCCAGCCCGCGGAGTTCGCGCGCAAGAAGGACGAGGCGCTCGGCACGATCGCGTCGGATCGCGACGATCCCTCGACGGTCGCGGACAAGGCGATGCTTCCGTTCGCGCTCGGCAGCAGCCGGCTCGCGCATCCGGTCGTCGGCCTGGAATCGTCCGTGAAGGGGCTCAGCCGCGACGACGTCGTCGCGTTTCACCAGCAGCACCTCACGCCGCAGAACTCGCTGCTCGCGGTGGTCGGCGACGTGAATCCCACGACGCTCATCCCCGAGCTCGAGAAGAGCTTCGCGGACTGGAAGCGCCCCGCCGGCGAGACGCCCGGTCCGCTCGCGCCGCTCGCGCGTTTCCAGGGGCGCACGGTCGGGATCGTCGCGAAGCCCGAGGTGACGCAGACCCAGATCCGCATGGTCGCGCTCGGCGTGCCGCGCAATCACCCCGACTACTTCCCGATCGAGGTCGCGAACACGATCCTCGGCGCCGGATTCACATCGCGGCTCGTGAACACGATCCGCGTCGAGCAGGGACTGACGTACAGCATCTCGAGCCGCTTCCGGATGTACCGCGACGTCGGGACATTCGAGGTCTCGACGTTCACGCGCAACGCGACGCTGCGGCGTACGATCGACGAGACGCTCAAGGTGATCCGTTCGCTGATCGATCAGGGCCCGACCGACGACGAGCTCGCGAAGGCGCAGCGCTATCTCACCGGCCAGTTCCCGCTCGGCCTCCAGGCGCCGGACGGGCTCGCGCGCCAGCTCCTGGACATCGAGTTCTATGGTCTCGACCCGCGCTTCATCCAAACCTACGACGAGAAGGTGAACGCGGTCCAGATGACGGACGTGCGGCGCGCGCTCAAGTCGTATTTCAATGTCGACGACCTGCGCATCCTCGTCGTCTCGCATCCGGATTCCGCGAAGGCGGCGCTCGCCGGACTCGGCACGATCCAGGCGGTCGAGTCGCCCTGACGCGCGGCCGGACGGCGCGGGCGCTGTGCTAGGCTCGCGCGCGTGAGCACGCCCGCCCCGCACGAGGCGCCGTTGCCGCCCGAAAACGGGGCGAATCGCGACCTGCCCGCGAACGTCGTCGCGCTCGGCGTCGTCTCGCTGCTCACCGACATCTCGAGCGAGATGATCATCCCGGTGCTGCCGCTCTTCATCACCGCGACGCTCGGAGCGTCGGTCGCGAGCCTCGGCGTCATCGAGGGCGTCGCGGAGTGCACCGCGTCCGTGCTGCGCATCTGGACCGGGTGGATCTCGGACCGGATCGGACAGCGCAAGCCGTTCATCACGTTCGGCTACGGCCTCTCGACGATCGCGAAGGGCGCGCTCGCGCTCGCGACGTCCTGGCCGGCGGTGCTCGGGCTGCGGTTCTCGGACCGCGTCGGCAAGGGGCTGCGCAGTCCGCCGCGCGACGCCCTGATCGCGGACTCGGTCGAGCCCCGGTTCCTCGGGCGCGCGTTCGGATTCCATCGCGGGATGGACACGCTCGGCGCCGCGCTCGGGCCGCTCGTGGCGTTCGCGCTGCTGCGCCGCAATCCGGACGACCTGCGGCGCGTCTTCGCGATCTCGGTGGTGCCGGGCGCGCTCGCCGTGCTCGTGCTGCTCGCCGTCGTGCGCGCGCCGCGGCGGACCGCGCAGCCGCCCCGCCCGCTCGCGGGCGTCTGGAGCGCGTTCGGCGCGCCGTTCCGCCGCTTTCTCGTCGCGGACGGCGTGTTCCAGCTCGGCAACAGCAGCATGGCGTTCGTGCTGCTCAGGACCGCCGCGGTGGGGTTTCCGGAGAGCCAGGTCGTGCTGGTCTATTTCGCCTACAACATCCTGTACGCGCTCCTGTCGCTGCCGTTCGGGAATCTCTCCGACCGCATCGGCCGCCGCCCGCTGCTCCTCATCGGCTACGTGCTGTACGCCGCCGTGTACGCGCTCCTCGCCGCCGCGACGACGCGCGGGCTCGTGGTGCTCGCGTTCATGCTCTACGGCGTGCACAGCGCGCTGATCGAGGGACAGCAGCGGAGCCTGATCGCGGACCTCGTGCCGGCCGACCGCCGCGCGACCGCGTACGGCGCGTACTACACCGTCGTCGGGCTCGCACTGCTGCCGGCCAGCATCCTTGCGGGCCTGCTGTGGACGCGGATCGGACCCGCCGCGACGTTCGGCTTCGCCGCGGCGCTTGCGATGCTCGCGGCGCTGCTGTTCGCGATCCTGCTCCCCGCGCGCAGCGAGCGGGAGGAACGCCGTGCCGCCTGATCCGCCGCGCGCCGGCGAGCTCGAGCGGATCCGGAGGCTCACCGCGCACCTGCCGCCCGGCCGCGGCGTGATCGTCGGGCCCGGCGACGACGCCGCGATCGTGCGTCCCGAGGACGGCGCGGACCTCGCGATCACGACCGACGCGTTCCTCGAGGCGCGGCATTTCCGGCGCGAGTGGTGCCGCGAAGCGCCGGGTCTCGCGCGGCTCGCGACCGCGGTCGGCCGGCGTCTCGCGGCCGCGAATCTCAGCGATCTCGCCGCGATGGCGGCGGCGCCGCGCTGGGCCGTGCTCTCGGTTGGCGCGCGCGCGGAGTCAGAGGAGTGGCTCGAGGAGGTCGAGCGCGCGCTCGCCGCGAAGCTCGCGGAGTCCGGCGCGGCGCTGGTCGGCGGAAATCTCGCCCGCACCGACGGGCCCGAGTGGTACAGCCTCACGCTGGTGGGATCGGTCGTCCGCGG